>Ga0209916_1000104_pt1 | contig 187527 bp, 162 predicted proteins | sample ThiBio_1000_plan_FD_183956 | JGI IMG/M metagenome (GOLD analysis project Ga0209916, IMG submission 183956) | Wastewater bioreactor microbial communities from Cape Town, South Africa - Thiocy_solids_2 (SPAdes) | ecosystem: Engineered > Bioreactor > Thiocyanate-remediating > Anaerobic-Aerobic ...
GAACCGGGGGCGGGGGCAGTTTCGGCATCGTGATGTCCTTGTCGGTCGTGTCGATCGGAAGCGCCACGCATCGCCGGCATCCTGCGCCAGGCCTTGGGCGGTTCGTCGAGCCTACTGCGAATTCCGGGACGGGTCTGTCAGATTCTCCAGCTTTCCGGCAGCCCGGCGCGGCGGCTCAGCTCGCCGCCAGCCGCACGCTGAAGCGTGCGCCGCCGAGTTCCGGCGAGCGGTCGACCACCAGTTCGCCCTGGTAGGCGTGCACGATGTCCTGCACGATCGACAGGCCGATGCCGTGGCCCTGCACGCGCTCGTCGCCGCGCACGCCGCGCTGCAGGACTTTCTCGATCTTGTCCTCGGCGATGCCGGGGCCGTCATCTTCCACGCTGATGTAGAGGCCCGGCCGCTTGCGCCCGTGCTCCGGTTGCGCCTTGACCTCCAGCAACACGCGGTGGGAGGCCCACTTGAAGGCATTCTCCAGCAGGTTGCCGAGCAGTTCGAGCAGGTCGCCCTGCTCGCCGTAGAACGCCGCGCCCTCGCCGATGTCGAACTCGCACAACACGTTCTTGGCCGCGTAGACCTTCTCCAGACCCTGCACCAGATCCTCGGCCGCGCCCGCGATCGGCACCGCGCTGGCGAAAGTCTGCCGGCCAGAGGTGGCCGCGCGGGCCAGTTGATAGGCGACCAGTTCGTCCATCCGGCGCACCTGATCGAGCACCGCCGTGCTGCGCCCGGCCAGCACCTCGCCGGTGGTGGATTCCAGTTGCGAGCGGATTACCGCCAGCGGCGTCTTCAGGCTGTGCGCGAGATCCGCCAGCGTGTGCCGGTAGCGCGTGCGCTGCTCGCGCTCGTTGGTGATGAAGGCGTTGATGCGCTCGGTCAGGCCGGTCAGTTCCAGCGGGTACTGGCTGTCCAGCTGCTCGCTGTCGCCGCGCTCGACCCGGCTCATGTCGCTGGCCACCTTGCGCAGCGGGGTGAGGCTCCAGCGCAGCAGCAATAGCTGGAGCACCATCAGCATCACGCCCAGGATCGACAGCCAGATCACCAGCGCGCGCCGGTAGGCCATGTTGCCGCCCTCGAGCTGATCCTCGGTCTGCGCCACCATCACGGTGAAGCGCACCGACTTGCCCGCCTCGGTGTCCCAGGCCACGCCGTAGCTGTAGTAGTAGAGGCGACCCATGCGCGTGTCGATCGGGCCGACGAAGCGGCTGGCGCCCGGCTCCAGCGGCACCAGGAAACTGAAGTCACGGCCGATCGCGGAGGGTGACTCCCAGCGGAAGTCCTTGTCGCCCACCGCCACCGCGTAGAGGCCGGAACCCGGGCGCGAGAAATTCGGATCCGGCGAGGTGTCCGGCGACAGGATGCGGCCGTAGCGGTTGACGTCGAAGTTGGTGATGTAGGCGATTGCGAAGTTCTGCAGGCGGTCGTGCAGCGCGCTCAGCGCACGCTCCTTGTTCGCCTGCGACAGGGTCAGGCCGACCAGGCCGAGGAAGCCGGCCAGCACGAATCCGGTGGCGATCGCCGCGCGCGCCGCCAGCGACAGCGGGCGGCGCGCGGGCGATGGCTCATTCGTCGTCGCCGTCGGTGCGCGGGATGGCAAAGCGGTATCCGCGTCCACGTACCGTCTCGATGGGTTTCAGGGTGCCTTCCGGATCGAGCTTGCGGCGCAGGCGGCCGATGAAGACTTCCAGCACGTTGGAGTCGCGGTCGAAATCCTGCTGGTAGATATGCTCGGTGAGGTCGGCCTTGGAGACCAGTTCGCCCGCGTGCAGCATCAGGTATTCGAGCACCTTGTACTCGTAGCTGGTGAGGTCGACCAGCTTGCCCTCCACCGTCACCGTCTGCGCGGTGGTGTCGAGCTTGATCACCCCGCAGGCCAGGATCGGCTTGGACCAGCCGCTGGCCCGGCGCACCAGCGCGTTGATGCGCGCCAGCAGCTCCTCGACGTGGAACGGCTTGACCAGGTAGTCGTCGGCGCCGTACTTCAGTCCCTCGACCTTGTCCTGCCAGCTGCCGCGCGCGGTGAGGATCAGGATCGGGTAGCGCTGGCCCGCCTCGCGCAACGCCTTGACCAGGTCCATGCCCGACATCTTGGGCAGGCCAAGGTCGATGATGGCCAGGTCGAATGGCACCTCGCGGCCGAGATAGATGCCCTCTTCGCCGTCCTGCGCCGCATCGACGGCAAAGCCGTCGCGTTTCAGCCGGGCCGCCAGCGTCTCGCGCAACGGCGCCTCGTCTTCCACCAACAGGATGCGCATATCAATGTTTCTCCTTGCTGCCCGCATTCCGCCCGGGCGGGTTCTTGGTCGACTGGGCCGACCCCGGATTCTTGCTCGCTTCGGAGGAAATCGCCATCACCTTCACATGGCCGTTCGGGGTGAGCACCTTGATGCGGTACTCCATCCGGCGGCCGACCCCGCGCGACTCCGCCGACAATACCTTGCCGCCGGTTTCCTGCTGCACCTGGAGCACCGCCTGATCCAGCGTCACCGCCGGCTTGCCCGTCTGCGCCGCCGCCACGCCCCCGAACGGGATCAGGGCGGCCAGCAGCATGCTCTTGTACCTGATCATGCGTGAATATCCTGTCCGGCGTTGAGCGAACGCCCAGCCTAAGAGGTCAGGCCTGAATACTGGCCGGACGGGGCGCGCCTGTCACGCTGCCGCCGCGCACGGCGCCATGGCCTGCTGGAGCAATGCCCAGCCTGCCCCGGGCAGATGCGCGCCCTCGCTGAGCGCGCGGCGGAATGCGCGCGCGCCAGGCTCGCCCTGGTAAAGGCCCAGCAGGTGGCGGCTGATGTGCTTGAACGCGGTGCCGCGCGCCAGCTCGGCCTCGATGTAGGGCCGCAGGCGCTGCAGCACGCTTTCCCGGGTAGGCAGCGGCTCGCCGTGCAGCGCGTGCTCGATCTGCGCCAGCAGGTACGGATCGTGGTATGCCGCACGGCCCAGCATCACCCCATCCAGCCGGGCCAGGTGGGTACGCACCTGCTCGACCGTGGTGATGCCCCCGTTGACCACCACCACGAGCTCGGGAAACTCGCGCTTGAGCCGGTACACGCGCTCGTAGTCCAGCGGCGGGATCTCGCGGTTCTCCTTCGGCGACAGGCCCTTGAGCCAGGCCTTGCGCGCGTGCACCACCAGCACGCGCACGCCCGCCTCAAGCATGGTCTCGGTGAAGTGCTGCAGGCCTGCGTAGTCATCCTGGTCGTCCACGCCGATGCGGCACTTCACCGTCACCGGCACCTCGACCGCATCGCGCATCGCCTTCACGCACTCGCCGACCAGGGCCGGTTCGCGCATCAGGCAGGCGCCGAAGCGGCCCGACTGCACCCGGTCGGAGGGGCAACCGACGTTGAGGTTGATCTCGTCGTAGCCGGCCTCGGCGCCGAAGCGCGCCGCCTGTGCCAGTTCCTGCGGCTCGCTGCCGCCCAGCTGCAACGCCAGCGGATGTTCCTGCTGGCTGTGTTCGAGCAGGCGCAGCTGCTTGCCGCGCACCAGCGCGGCGCTGGTCACCATCTCGGTGTACAGCCGCGCACGCGGCGACAGCAGCCGGTGGAAGTAGCGGCAGTGGCGGTCGGTCCAGTCCATCATGGGCGCGACGCTGAAGTGCCACGGCGAGGCGGCGGCGGAATCGTTCATGCGCGTAGTGTACGTGCTGCCGCCGCCCGCACCGGCGGCAGCCGGGCTGCATGGCGGCGGCTATGCCTTTTCGCGCGTCATCGACACCGCCAGGCGCAATCGCCCCTGGAAGCCTTTCTGCGACGACAGCGGAATGAGGTAGTCGCCGTCGCCCTGCGGCTCGACCAGGGTGCCCAGGCCCTCGCTGGACTGCTCGTCGACGAGCAGGTAGCGCAGGTTCCAGCCATCGTCGGTTTGCGTGGCACGCACCACCAGCGTGTCGCGGAACAGGTATTCGCCTTCGACGTGCTTGTCCAGCCACAGTTTGTTGTCGATGGTGTAGCCGGTGGTCGATACGGTCAGCTCCACGCTGAACACGACGGTCTTGCCTGAGGTGATCTTGCTGGTGTCGAGGAAGGCCGAGAACAGCACCGGCGAGCGCGGCGCGTCCAGCCCGGCGTTGGCCGGGCGCAGCAGTTCGTCGAAGCTGCGCAGCACCGCGCTGAAGGTGTCGCGGCGGCGCTCGGTCAGGCGGTAGCTGTTGGTGCCGCGCGGCGCCACGGTGGCCTCGAAATAGTACGAGGCGCGCACCTGCTTGCCGTCGTCCTTGGCTTTCTGCACCGAGGCCGGCAGCGGCAGCGCGTCGACCTCCAGAGTGCCGTCCACGCGCATGTCGCCGAACAGGAAGCGCACCAGGTTCTGGTAGCCCTCCTCGGAATTGACCACGCCGTACACGCCGCTGTGGCTGCGGTAGGCGAACGCGCGCGGCGCGCCGCTCACGGTGGCGTTCTCGATCTTCACCAGGCCGTCGCTCATCTCGCCGGCCAGCTTGCGCGACACGCCGAGCGCGGCTTCGTAGTCGCGGTGATTGGTGCCGACGAAGCAGAAAAACTGCTGCGGATCGAACTTTCCGTCCAGCGTGTCCACGCGCTCCGGCGTGCCCTTCAGGCCGAGGTAGCCGGCCATGGTCTTGCGGTTGAAGTTGTTCATGTCCCACAGGCCGAGCACCGCCGGCACGTTGAAGCCGGCCATCTCGATGCCGTTGTGCGGGGTGGCGTAGGTGAACACCTTGTCCACCATGGCACGGTCGGCGCCGGTGCTGATCTTGTCGTTCTGCAGGAAGCTGCGGCATACCAGTCCACCCATCGAATGGGCGACCAGGTATACGCGGAATGCCTTCTTCCGCGCCGCGTCGGCGCCGCAAACCTGGTCGCGCAACTTGCGGATCAGGTCGCGCAGGCCGGTGGCGGCCTCGACGATCGACAGCACCTTGCCGTCGCCAAGGTCGGTATCGGCCGTTTCGTAGTAACGGTAGATCACCACGCTGCGCGCCGGCAGCTCGCCGTCGATCTCGCTGCCATCGGTGTAGGTGTCGCGGTAGCCGTAGTCCTTCATCAGCCGCACCAGCGGCGATTCGAACACGTGGCGCCGCACGGTGCCGTCCCAGGCCTGGCGTACCTTGGTGGAGCCGAGATTGAAACCCATGTACGGCGTGGCAACGGTGTCGGCGATCTCGTTCGCCGTCATCGCGTAGCCGCGGACGTAGATGATCGGGAAGTAGGGGGCGGTCAGCGGATCCATGGGGCCGTTTCCTCTTTGATGTTCTCGGGCGGAAAAGACATCGGCGCGACAATGCTCAGGCCGGGCCGGCGGGTTTCACCGGCTTGCGGGTCCGCTTGCGCCTGGCACCGCCCGCCACCGTGGACTTGACCACACCGGCCGTGGGCGCGGCGAACAACGTGTGCGTAGTCGTGCCGGGCGTGGCCTTGGTCGAGGCACGCAGCATCTCGCACAGGCTGTCGAAGCGGCAGCAGCATTCGTCGTAGCCGCCGTTGTCGCCCCTGACGCCGAGCACCGCGTGGTGATGCCATCCGCGCGGCGGCAGCGCGGCGGGCGCCGTACCCGTCATCGGCCAGTCGAGCTGGCCGTTGCCGGCCACCCGCGCGGGGATCAGCCAGTAGTCGCCGGTAGCGTAGACGCCGCCGGGTTCGAAGGTGATCTCGATGCCGTTCTCCAGCGCGATCGCCTCGCCTTCGGCCACCGCCAGCACGCCCTGGGCGTCCACCGCCTCGCGCTGATCCCAGCGACGCAGCAGCGGATGCTGGCGCGGATCGTCGGACAGCGGCCACGGCGTGATGTTCTTCGGCACGTTCAGGGTGACGCTGGCGTTTGCCGGGTCGATCGCGATCACCTGCAGCAGCGGGTACGCGCGCTGGCCCAGCGTGCAGCGGTCGTCGACCAGTTCGACCCAGTCGTTTGCCGCCAGCCCGAGCCGCATGTCGCGGCCGGTCCCGGCCAGCGTCACCGTGAGCGACGCGCTGCCGTCGTCCGCCGCCGCGCCAAGTTCGCTGCGGGTGACCGCGAACACCACCGAACCGTTCTCGCGCGACCACTTGAAGCTGGCCGCGCCGGCCGGTCCGCCCTGGTGGATCTCGACCCGGTACAGCTGGTTTTCCATGCCGCGGTAGCGCGCGTCGGCGGCGATCACGCACGGATCGTCGTCGGTTTCGTGCGGACCCAGTCCGGCGCGCAGCCGCGGCAGCGCATAGGTCGCTCGTGCGTCGAGCAGCTGGCGCACGGTCTCGCACGGTGAAGCGTTGGCCTGGCCGCCGCCGTCGAGGCTCTTGCGCAACGCGGCCAGCTCGGCGAGCTGCTGCTTGATCACGGCGGCGTCGGCATTGCCGGCGGCGGCCTGGCGCGTCTTCAACGCCGTGGCGACCTCGTCGAGCTGCTGCTGCGCCCGCGGCTGGTCGAGCAGGCGCAACTGCCACACGACCTGCGCGCGCGTGGCTGTGTCGACACCGTCCAGCGCCACGTCGGCGATGCCCGGCGCCTCCACTGCGCACAGGTGCCGCTCCCACACGTCCAGCCACAGCGCATAGCCCTTCGGCGGATTCTCGAAGCCGCTCTTGCCGTCGGCCACGCCGTAGTCGGGCGTCGGCGCGTGCGGCTGCTGCGCCAGCGTGCACGCGGCCTCGTTCACGCACAGGATGCCGTCGACGTAGAAGTGACCCGGCGCCAGTTGCCAGTCGGTCAGCGGCAGCGGCTTGCTGCTGCCGTCGGCATTGGTGGTGCTGGCGGTGATGGCGAAGCCGCTGCCGGCGGCCCAGCACGGGCCGACCAGGTCACGCACCAGGGTGCGCAGCAGCTGCAACTGGATCTGCCCCTGTTCGTTCCAGTCCGCCTCCAGCAGCACGCGGCCCTGCTGCTGGAACACCTGGCTGTAATGCAGGGCCGGGTCGAAGCTGACGCGTGCGAAGTCGCCTTTCATGGTCGATCTCCTAACTCGCAAAGAGGATGCCGGCGTCCGTGCCCGCCGGAACGTATTCGGCCAGCCGCGCCGCGAGGTTCGCCTCGCGCTGCGGTTCGTACAGGTCGTGCCACACGCCCATTACCGAACGGTCGGAGGCGCCGCGGCTGATTTCATCACAGCAGTCGTCGGCCAGGCGCAGATAGTTGGGCGAGCCGTAACGCCGGCTGCGGAACAGCGGCACCACGCGCAGCGTTTCGTGTGCGCGTCGCGTGGCATCGACCGCGGCCAGCGCCAGATCCGGCTGGCAGTGGAAGCGCGGCGGCGTGCGCGAGCCGTCGGCCACGTAGCAGAAGCGCATGCAACCCTGCTGCCGGCGCAGCACGCGCAGCGGGCTGGCGAAGATCGAATCCTCGGCCAGCGCGATGCCGTGCGCCTGCACCGCGCCGATCACCGTGCAGCGGCGGAAGCTGGCCTCGACATAGGCCACCGCCTCGTCCGGCGCGCCCAGCGCCACGCGCTCGGCGGCGGTGGCGTCGAGGATGCTGTCGCACAGCTCCAGCGCCGGCGGCTCGCCGCGATGCTCGGGGCTGATCACCGCGATGGCGCCGAGGATGCTGTGCTCGACGCGCAGCGCGGCACGGGTGCCGTCGAGGGTGATGCTGGGCTCGCCGGGACGCTTCGGGTCGCAGTCGCATTGCAGCGCCCAGCCCGGCACCAGGGTGCAGTGGCGGATCAGCAGCTCGCACAAATCGCCGTCCGCGGCAGACTCGTCGTCCGGCCCGTGCACCTCGATGCCGCGGCCCACGATCAGCAAGCCGTCCAGCAGCACGCGGCTGCCGGCGCGACCGCCGATGCCGAGCGCGTCCGGCTGGCTGGCGCGCACGTCGAGCAGGCGCAGCACCGGCCGCGTGCGTTCGGCCGCACGCAGCTGGATCGCCTCGCCGGCGTCGAGCTGCAGTTCGACGCTGCCTTCGTACACGCCGCTCTCCGCCAGCTCGATCACCAGCGCGCGCAACACCGGCGTGGCCGCCTTGGCTGCGGCCCACGCCGCCAAGGCGTCGGCGATGCTGCCGAAGTGGCCGGCCGGCCAGCCGACGTTCGCCGCGCGATCCCGCCGCGCGGCGTGCACCACGTAGCGCGTGGCGCCTTCCAGCTCCGGCGTGACCCGCGCGTATTCGCCGCCGCCGAGATCGCCAGCGAAGCCGTACTGGTAGCTCACCCATACGCCGCGCTTCGGCCGCTGGTTGGCAGGAAACAGCAGGCGGCCGCACTCGGGGTCGACCGCCACGCGCCCGCGCTTCACCTGCCCGCGCCAGCCGGACAGGTCGGCCGGTACCAGCAGCTCACGCGGCACCGGCACACCCTGGCCTTTCGCCGGCCAGTCCGGCGCCCACACTTCCACGCTGCGTCCCTCGCCGTAGAGTTCGGCCGACACGCTGGCGTAATCGGCCAGCGGGCCGCGTTCGGCGAACTGCCAGCGGCGCAGCGGCAATGGCAGGTTGCGCTCGTCGGCGATGTGCGTGGGTTCGGTTTCCGCGACCGGACGCTGGAACAGCGGCGTGTCGTTGCCCAGCACGCTGAAGCTGAAACACTGCGGGCCGCGCTCCTCGATGCAGTACGCCGGCGTGCACGTCACCGGATAGCTGCGCAGGCGACAGGCGAACACGCCCACCGCAGGGACGTTGTGGCGGCCGCGCCGCTGCGCGCTGCCCAGGCGCCGCACGTCCACGCTGTGCGCAAACGGATCGAACGCGCCGTCGACCCAGCCGATGCGTTGCAGCCGGCCCGGATCGCGCAGGTCGGCGGTGCCGCCGCGGTGTGGATGCTGGTGGTCGAGATGCTGCATCCAGCCGAGCCGGCGATAGAACTCCACCGCACGCGCCGGCCAGCCGGCGGCATCGCGCGACAGGTCTTCCAGCAGCGACAGCGTGCCCTTGCGCCGGCGTGCGTCGATGGTGTTGGCCACGTCGGCGCGCGGCGCCAGCACGCGGCCGAGGCGGGCGTCGCGGCGGCTGTCCTCACCCAGCGTGGCCGCTTCCGGCAGCAACGTATAACCGAGCAGGTCGCCGAGGTACGGCACCACCCAGTCGTCGCAGGTCTCGATGAAGGCATTGTCGTACAGCCGCGCGATGTCCTGCTCCAGCACGTCGGCCTGGCGCGTCAGCACGCGCAGGAAGTCGCGCAGCGGCCAGCCTTGCTCCGCGTCGCGCATGCGGTAGACCACCGGCAGCAGGTCGTAGAGTCGATCGGGACGCGCGCCCACGGCGCGCCCTCCTCCAGCTTGCGCGCTCATGGCGTGGCCTCCTGCAGCAGCAAGGTGTCGGGAACGTTCGGCGGCAGATAGGCGAGCTGCGCCGGACGCAGCATGCCGTTGGCGTAGCGGGCGGGCCGCACCGGCACGCGCGAGGGCACCGCCGCCACGTCCGCGGCGGCCGCGTGGCTCGTCGACACGACGCCATCGCCCTGCTTGTCCCCGCCCGCGCCGAAGCCGGCCAGCAGGGTCGCCTCGTCGAGGCTGCCGAATGCATCCACATCCACCCAGGCCACGCCGCGCACGGCCTGGATGCAGGCAACCAGTTCGCTGAGGTAGACGCTCTGCGCCAGCGCGCGTCGCTCGAAGCCGAAGGCATCCAGCAGCGCCGCGCGCACGGTCGGCTCGACCGACTCCCAGGCGAAATCGGGCAGCAGCCCCACCTTCGCGCTCACGGTCAGCGCCAGCAGTTCGCGCACGTCCAGGCGCACCGGCAGCGACGGATCGCCGTAGCGCCGCAGCGCCTGCAGCAGGTTGCGGTAGAGGTCGGAGGTGGCATCAATCGGCGCATCGGCGGCGCCGGCAATGGTCACCTGCACCAGGTTGCCCAGCTTGACCGCCAGCGCCTTGCCGACGCCGCCGAAGCTGCGCGCGAAGTCGGCGTAGTCCGCCACCGAGACCAGCCGGTCCAGCGCCAGCACCGCCAGCGGCACGTTGCGGCGCGCCTGGTCGCGCGTCTCCGCGTCGGCGCCGCCGGAGGCGCGCAGCGGGTTGATCACCTCCTTCACGCCCAGCGGCCGCGTCGCCAGCAAGCTGACCTGTCCCGCGCGCACGTTGCCCGGCGTGCCGATGCCGTTGCGGTACGTCGCCACGACGTTCTCCACGCCGGTGGGCAGGCGCGCGCCGTGCACGCCGTCGCCGAACTGCACGGTGGTCCGGCCGTCGTCGTCGGTGGCGGTGACGAAGCGGCGGTCGTTCGCGCCGACGAAGGCGAGATTGCGCGTCTCGTGCCATTGCAGGTCGTTGACGCGCAGCGTGAGCGTGCTCTGCACGCCATCCACGGTGGACGCGGAAACCCAGGTCAGCGGCGGCTGCTTCAGCACGAAGGCCTGCATCGACGCTGCGCCGCTGCCGCTGCCCAGCACCTCGCGGCGACTCTCGCCGTGGGTGGCGCGCACCACGTTGGCGCGCACCGTCACGCTGTCACGCACGTAGCGATAGGCCAGCCCCGCGTTGGCGAACACCAGGGTGCTGTGCACGGTGTCGCCGGGCAGGTTCGCGTCCACGCCCTGCTCCACCGCGGCCAGCATCACCAGCTCGGCGGCGCTCACCGCGTCGGTGCCCGGCACGTCGCTGCGCCGGCCTTCCACGATGACCCAACGCCCGGCCTTGAGGCCGTCGACCGCGCCGTCGAGGGTGAGGCGGGTGGCGCTGTCGCCGGTGCTGCGCGGAGCGCCGGTGTCGGCGAGGCTGCCGACCTCGTCGCCGATCGCCAGCTCGGCCAGCTTCAGCGGTTCGCTCTGGGCGAACACCTGCTGCACCCGTATGCTGTCGGTGATGCGCCGGATCAGCACGGCCATCGCGACCGCCACCGGTTCGTCGGGCTTTGGCACCAGCACCAGTTCGGTGGTCTTGCCGCTGATGCCGTAGGCCGTGCGCGGATGGATCGCCACCGAATCCACCCGGCGCACCTCGATGATGCTCGCCGCCGTTGTCGTGGCGGGCGTCTGCACGACGACGTAGCCGCCGAGGTGGATGCCGTCGTAAGCGTTGTCGAGGAACAGCTTGTCGGCCGACTCGCTGCTGTCCAGCAGCCAGTCGTCGGCAGCTTCCGTCTGGTAGACCCCGCTGTCGAGCGTCAGCCTGGTCGGCCACACGGCGTTGTAGCCGAACCGCGCCGCCGCCACGCGCAAGGCGTACACGCCGTTCAGCGCCGGCGAGGGTTCGCCCTGCGGCACGCTGGTCCACGCGCGGTAGAAGCTGTCGCGCAGTTGCGGCGCGAATTTCAGCAGCAGTTGCGGCCGCGCATCGCTGGCCTGGCCCAGCGCCGCGGCGACGCTTCGTTGCAGGCGCAAGCTGTTGGCCGGCTGCAGCGTGGCTTGCCGCGTCAGCGCACCGAACAGCGCACCGAAGCCGCCCGCCGGCGGCGGGCTGACCGCGCCGTCGCCGCCAAATGCCTTCACCACGGCCAGCAGGAACGCCTGCGCCGCCGGCGGGCCACCGGCAAGCGTCGGCGCCTCCAGCCCGAAACCACCCAGCAGCTGGTTGATGCTTGCGACGTTGCCGCCGCCGAGCAGCAGCCCCCGGTAGAGCCTTTCCACCTTGTCGCGCAACGATGTGCCGTCGGGCGCCCATGCGGCAAGCGCTGTTCTCGCCGCGGCGATGATGCCCTGCCTCAGCGCGCCAATCGACTGCAGCAGCAGTTTGCTGCGCCCGCTCTGCTGCTCCACTTCGACCGACTGCACCAGGCGGATCGCCGACACGCCATCGGGCAGTTCGCCGAACACAAACAGCAGCCGATCGTTCGGCTTCAGGCCAGTGGCCGTGCTGGCCACCCACAGCGCGTCCAGCGTGGCCACGTTGTCGAGCGTGATGTCCTGCGGCCGCGTCAGCCGCGGCCTGAGCGCGTTCCACTCGTAACGCGCCTCCAGCGGTTCGGCGGTCTCGAAGGTCTGCATCTGTTCGCCGGGCGCGGGCACCGACTGCGCGCGCGCGCCGGCAGGAATCGTCACCGGCGGCGAATCCTTTTCCACCGTATAGGCGAGGTACACGCCGGCGGCCACGCCGGGACGCAACCGGTAGTCGACCAGGCGCGCTAGTTCCAGCACCGAACGGCGCTCGGTGGCGGTGCGCAGGTAGGCCTCGTTGGCGATGCGCTCGGTGTAGAAGCTCAGCACGTCGGCACCCACCGCCCAGGCGTCGAGCAGGGCCATCGCCGGGTCGTCCGCTGCGCGCGTGCGCAGCCCAGCCAGCGCCGGCAGGGCGGCGTCGCTCAAGCCGGCTTGCATGGTGGCGCGGAAATCGGCGTAGCGGCCGACGCGGTAATTCAGCGCGTCCAGCCCCGGCCGGTTGGCCAGCGGCAACGGCGTACCGGCGATCGCGCCGCAACCGCAGGCGCAGGCGTGCTTGCCACAGGCGCTGCAGCAGCTCATCGGCCACCTCCCAGCGTGAAGCGGATGCTGCCGTGATCGGGATGATCCGGGTCGTTGTCGACGCGGGCGATGTCGCGCGCGGCCAGCCGCAGCACGCCGTCGTCGGGCACGCTGTCGGTCGCGTCGTCGGCGCGCGCCAGGCACGACACCTCGACGTGGGACACGCCGGCGATCGCCTGCGCCTCGGCCAGCAGTGCGCTGGCGAACACCGGCGCACCCAGCTTCAGCCGGTCCGGATGGAAGAAACCGGGCGTGCCGTCACGGCGCAGGCCCGAACCAAAGCGGTCGCGCAGCTCGGCCTCGACGTGGGCGACGAGGAAGTCCGGCAGCACGCAGACGAACAACGCGATCCGAAGCGGTACGTAGCAGGCCGCATGCACCTCGACGTCGTGGCCGATGCGGCGGTAGCGCTCCAGCTGCGCCCTGATCCGCCGCGCCAGCCCGGCGGGCAGGTTCTCGCGGCCGAGCGGGTCGACCATCACGTCGGTGGCGTACCAGCTGCCGCTCCACTCCAGCGCGGCGGCGGCGCCCTGCAGCTCCGGCGCCTGCGCGGCGAACCTCGCGTAGTCGTCGGCGACGACTGCGCGGAGTGATTTGGCGCGGAATGCGCCGGGCGCATACAGCTTCACCTCGGCCAGGCTCTCCGGCGCGGTGCCGCCGCTGGCCGGCAACGGGTTGCGCGGCACCAGGTCGGCGGACAGCACGCCCGACTTCAGCGCCAGCCACACGATGCTGTCGCGCCCCGCGTTGCCGGCCGGGCCGTTGCCGATGCGCGAGGCGGCGCGGAAGAAGTCGCCGGCCTGCGGCTGCGCGCCCAGCACGCCGTCGCCGAAGCGCAGGTGGGCGGCGCCGTCGTCGTCGATCTCGACCACGAAGTGGCGATCGTCCGGACCGCTCTCCAGCAGGTCCTGGCGCGGCTGCCACTGCCAGCGCGGATCGGGCGTGCCGGCGACCAGCACGTCGGCCAGCGCTCCGCCGTATACGCTCAACTGAGGCAGCGCCTGGCGCGGATCGCGCGCCAGCAGCCGACACACCGGCGCATGCGGCGGCAATGGTTCGGCCCAGGTCAGCGGCGTATCCGACAATACGTGGCCGGTGTCGGCGGGCGGGCGGCGCACGTCCTGCACCGCGCCGTCGCAGCGGCAGCAGCCGTACTGCGTGTCGCCCGGCACCAGCCAGCAGTCCTCGGCCAGCGTGCCGCAGCGCGTGCAGGCATCCGGCATCGCGGCGAGCGCGGCGGTCAGCCCGGGGTAATCGCCGTCGCTGCCGTCGGGCATGCAGATCGCGGTGGACGTGCACTGGCCGCGCACGTGTTCGCCGTGGTCGACCAGCAGCACATTGCCGCGCGCCAGGCTGACGTCGTGCAGCCAGGCGCAGTCCGGCGCCGGCGTGCGCACCGACAGGCACAGGTCGAACGGCAGCGCGTCGCAAGGATCCCACGCCACCTCCAGCAGCATCGTGCCGTCGAGCGGATCGATGGACGTCCGGACGTCCGTGAGGCGCACTGCGTGCCGGTGCGCGGGATCGGCATCGGCCGGGTTGCCGGTCTGCGGTCCCCGCACTTCCTCGAAGATCAGCAGGTCGCCAGCCACGAGTTTCAGCGCACGTTGCGGCACCGTGGCCGCGACGGCGTCCGTCGCTGCCGGCAGCGTCGATGGCGGCGTGTCGATCAGGGTCGCCCGTGTGCTGCCGCGTGGCAGGCAGCACAGCTCGTCGCCCCAGCGGTGCAGCCGGATCGCGCTGTGCGCGGCGACCACGTCGAACGTGGTCATGCCGTCCAGCGGCATCGGCTCGTAGATCAGCGCGCCCTGCGCACGCGCCACGTCGAGCTGGGCCGCGTCGATCACGCCGGGCTGCGGATGATCCTGTCCCGGCGGCGGCACCAGCAGCAGCAGGTTGGCCAGTTCGAGGCTCAGGTCGTTGCTGCAGGCCAGCGTCACCAGCGCGCGCGCATTGCAGCCCTCGTGCATGCGGTAGTCGACCAGCCGCGCATGCCGGCGCACCGAGATGCGTCGGCGCGCGGTGCCCAGGTAGGCTTCGGTGGCGACCGCGTCCTGGTAGTAGCTGAGGTAGTCGGCGGTGTACGCCAGCGTCTCCACCAGCGCGATGCCGAGGTCCGGCACGTGACGCTCCTGCCACGCCGGCATGTCCAGCGCGAGGCGGTCGAGGAACAGCTGGCGGAAGCTGGCGTAGTCCTTGGCGAGGTAGTTGATCTCCGGCGCAGGCGACGGTGGCGACACGCACGGCGTCTCGTCGGCGCAGTCCAGCGTCTTCGCGCAGTCCAGGCGGAAGTGCAGCGGGACGCAGGCATAGCGCGGATCGAAGCCGGGATAGGCCTGCCAGCTCGCCGGGTCATTGCCGGAGGCCGCATCCACCAGGCACAGGCAGTACGCGGTGTGGTCGCCTTCGCGGTCGAGCACGATGCGCAGGCAGGCGTCATCGTGCATGTCCGGTTCCAGCTCGGGGTTCACGCTGAGCACGCGCAGCCCGGTGATGCGGTCGCCGCCGCTGATGCGCACGTTGGCCACGCCGAGACCTTGCGGGATCTCGCCGAACAGGTGCACGCACAGGCTGACGCCGTCGTCGCCGACCTCGACGTAGTCGATGCCGTTGAGCGTGCCGGCCAGCCGCAGCTTCTCGCGCCGCGCCGGCACGCTGCAGGCCGGCAGCGGCGCGCAGCCGATCGTGCGGGGACTCGCATGGGCGTTCGCGCGGTTCATGGCAGGCTCCGCACGAAGCTGTCGCTGCGCGTGTCGCCGCTGGCGCGCACGGTGTAGCTGAGGTCGACGCGCAAGGTGGCGTCCTCGCTGCTGACTTCGAGCTTGCCCACGTCGATCACGTCGCCCAGCCAGCGCTGCAATGCCGCCTGCAGGGTGAACTGCAGCGCGGCGGCCAGCTCCGGGCTGTTCGGCGCGAACACCAGTTGCAGCAGACCGCTGCCGAAGTCGGGCCGGTTCACCCGCTCGCCCGGACTGGTGAACAGCAGCTGCTCGATCATGTCGCGCACATGCTCGTCGTCGCCGGTCTCCGCGACGCGGCCGCGGGGGTCGAAATGGAACGGGTAGTCCAGGTTCATGATGGGACCCTCACATCGCGGTGACGCGCGTCTGGCTGGCGACGATCAGCAGCGGCGTGCCGGTCGGCGCGCAGATCGCCTGGCTGTCGATGAGCAGCAGCGGCTGTCCGTTGGAAGCGACACGGGTGGCGGCGGTGACGAACTGCGCGCTGACGCACGGCCCGTTCGCCGCCGGTGGTGGCGGCAGCGCGCAGCCGGCAACCAGCCACGGCGCCGGCATCGTCACGCTGGGCTGGCCGCTGACGGTGACGCGCGGATTCGGTGCGGTGGCCTGCGCCTGGCCGCCGTGCGAGCAGAGCACGCTGGCGCCGACATGGATGAGGAAGCCCGGCATCGCGCATCTCCCTAGGTCACAACCAATGCGCCGTTGTTCACCGTCACCGTCGGCCCCGCGAGCACGATGGTGGCGCCCTGGCCGTTGGAGATCGTGATGCCGACCTCGTTGACCATGATCATCGCGCCGGTGACGCTCTTGATCAGGATGCCGCCGGCCGGCCCCGGCACGTCGCTGATCGAGATGGTGTTCTGCAGACCCGACTGCAGCACCACGCTCGGGCTGGCCGGATTGCCGGCCAAGGCCAGCGCGGGCACTTCCGCCGCGCTGCCCCAGAAGCCGCCGACCCATACCGGATAATCCGGATCGCCCTGTTCGAACTCGATCCACACGCCGGCGCCGATCTGCGGCACCACGTACACGCCGCTCTGCTTGCCGGCGATCGGCACGCACGGCATCGCCCAGCTCGACGGGATCAGCCCGGACACGTCCGGCACCATCGCCTGGATGCGGCCGCGCTGTTCCGGGTCCACGTTCTGGATCACGGTGCCGCGGTACTTGCCGAAGAACTTGTTCATGGCAGCACCAGCGGCACGGCGGAGACCAGTCCCTTGCGCGACAGCTCGAAGCTCTGCTTGTACTCGCCGCGCCTGATCGTGTGACGCACCTGGCTGACGTAGTGCAGGCCGTCGAATGCGGGCCCCACGCCGCGCACGCCGACCAGCTGGCGCGACTTCAGCACGCGGCCGTAACGCACCACGTCGAGGCTGCCACGGCCGGTGACGGTGTCGGCCGATTTTGCCGCCTCGGCCATGCCCAGCAGCATCGCGCGCTGCGGCGAATACTTCGCGGTCTCGTCCAGCGGTCGGAACTGCTGCGGCGGCGGATCGACCAGCCCCAGCGGCGGATTCAGCGGGCCGACATCCGGGATCGGAATCGGCAGCGGCACCTTGGTCTGCTCGTTCTGGATGTAGACGACCGGCAACTGCCGCGCGTTGCCGTTGTAGCTGAAGCTCAGCTCGTCGACGTTGCTGGCCGCGTCCATGTCCGCGTTCAGCGCCGGCTGCGGCACGCCCACCTTCACCTTGGGCCCCCAGTACGCGATGCTCATGCCCGGCGCCGGACCGGGATCGAGATAGAACACGTAGCCCACGCGCTCGGCCAGCAGGCGGATGTACTCCAGGTCGCTGCCCTGCTGGGTCGGGATGCGGTTGGTCGGGATCGGCACGTCCATCGCGATGCTGGGGATCACCAGCGGCACGATGCCGAGGAAGGCGTATTTCGCCAGCAGCAGCGCCACGATCGCCTCGGCCGGCATCGCCGGGTACGGCACCCCGGGCAGGCCGGAGAATTCGAGCTTGGTCATCACCGTGGTGAGGTCGTCGCCGGTGACCTGCAAGGTGGTGTGGCGCTGGTCCGCGCCGGGCACCACTTCGGTGCGGGTCACCACGCCGTCGATCAGCACCTGCGGCATGCCGTTCACGGTGACCACCACGATCACCCGCAGCAGCGGCACCACGCCGCCACCCGAGAGCAGGAACAGCGTGTGCAGCGGCGACTGCACGCTCAGCGTGAACTGCAGGGTGAACGCACCGGCCGCCTCGTCCGGCGCGTTCACCTCGACCCGGGTGAGCGCATCCAGCACGAGCTGCGGCACCGGCACCGGCACCACCGGGCCGACCAACAGCGTCAGGTGCACGCCTTCAAGCATGCGGCACCCCCGGGATGCCTTCGGGCAAGGTGATGCGCAGCTCTTTCCCGATCGTCCCGGTCAGCTCGTCCGGGCGCAGCGCGCGGTTCGCGTCGCACAGCCGCCAGAACTGTTCGGGATCGCCCAGGTACTTCGCCGCGATGTTGTCCAGCCGCTCGCCCTGCACCACGCGATGCCACTGCAGCAGGGCGAGGTTTTCCGGCGGCGGCACGAAGCGACGCCTCAGGTAGGTCACCATGCTGCCGTCGGCGCGCACGAGGCTGGTGGTGGGCGTCAGCGCGTAGCGGCTGGTGGGCGGGAAGTTCGAAGTCATGGAAGCTGCTCCGTCGCGGGCGTGTCGATCGTTCCGGTGATGTCAGGCGTACACTGCCTCGCCGCGATCCTTCCTCGATCGCAGTTCGGCCAGCATCTGCTGCTCGCTTTCGTCGGCCGCCCAGGCGGGTCGCAACTGGAAGTGCGGCTGGTCGACGATGGTTTTCCAGTTGCCGCCCCACTCCAGGCCCAGGTCCATGCCCAGCGCGCCGACGGCCTTGTACTTCGGCGACTCCGGCAGGTAGCGGTTGCCCTCGAACACGCCGATGTCGAAGGCGATGCCGAAGTTGTGGTTGGAGTAGCCGGCGCGGGCGTTGGTCACCTTCTTCCCCGGCGCCGTGCGCCCCTGCGCATACAACGCCGCCTGCTCCTCGTAGCTGCGCAAGCCGCTGATCACGCGGATGCTGATGCCCGCAGCAGCCGCCTTCTGCACCAGGGCGCGCGCAATCGGGCGTACCTGCGGCAGCAGCGTGGCGATCACCTTCTCGCTGCGATCGTCCACCGGCGAAACGGCTTCGGCCGGCTTCATCTGATCGATCTTCTTGTCCACCAGCCGCGCGTAGATCGCGCCCCAGGTCTGCGGGCCGGCCTTGCCGTCCACCTCCACGCCGAGGGCCTGCTGTACGGCGGCAATCATTTCCTCGATACGCATGTCGCTCTCCGATGTGTTCGCGGGGTATTCACGGCACGCCGCTCAAGCCGAGCGCGGACAGCTGGCCGCCCGCGCCGCCGGCCAGGCGCTCCTTCTGCTGCAGGTAGCTCATGAACAGGCTGGCGGCCTTGTGCCCGGAGGGCACGTCGTTCACCGACAGCACGCGCAAGCCCAGGCTGACCTTGGCGCGGATCGGGTTCAGCGCGGCGTCGAACGCTTCCTCGGTGACGCCGAACTCGGTGACGCGCACCGGCAGGATGCGCGACTTGCTCCACACGAACAGCGCCAGCGGCGTCTCCATCGGCACGATCTCCAGCGTGCCGATCTGCGCCAGCACATCGTTCGCGCGCAGTTGCCCGCTGCTCGGGTAGACCATGGTTTCCAGTGCCGCCAGCTGGGCGAAGATGCCGGACTCGGCGACCCCGCCGTTCTGCTCCGGAAATTCCAGCTGGTCGGTGGCGTCGATCTCCGCCTCCAGCTTCAGCGTCTCCACCGGCGGCCCCTTCAGGCGCAGCACCTCGGAACGATCGCCGCCATCCGCGCTGACCGCCTGCACCTGCAGCGAGCGCGTGAGCGAATCGGGGTTGTACTGCAGCGCTATCACCCGCAGCACCGCCGAGCTGGCCGCGTCGATCAGCACGATGCCGCCCTTGAGAATGCGCGGGGAGCCGGGGAAGGTGCTCATGGCTGGTGGCCGCAGCCAGGCAAGCGGTCCAGCCGGCCCGGCCCATGCAGAGTCAGTCGTAGTTGCATTGCTTTGCGGTCTCCGGCTGGTTGCGTGGTTCGCCCAGGGGACAATCGGCATTCCTGTCCGGCTCCCTCTCGGCCGGGCCGAACTTGCCCGCGTCCTCCGCCTGGCGCGAATAGGGCTTGCAGGCCGCCTCGTTCATGGGGGTGAGCGAGCCGCTGGTCCTGTGCTGCTCCATGCGTTGTTCCTTGTGCGTGGTGCCGAGTTCGACGGTCGCGTAGCGCAGGTAGCCGAAGATGCCTTCCCATGGGCGACGCCCCCGGCCCCGGTTCTTGCGGAATTGTTCGATCGCGGCCAGCAGCTTCGGTGCCGCCGGTGAATCGGCGGCCACGCCGAACAGCTTCAACCGCTCACCCGGGTCGGTGACGCGATCGAGCAGGCCAAGGAACTGATCGGCAAGCCGGGGGTTGGGGATGTCGCCGCCGACCAGGAACTGGGTGACGTCTTCCGCATCGCCGAAGCCCACGTCGCGCAGGGCGTCGGCAAGGCTGCTGCCCGGCGCGATCGTCGGCACGCGACCGAGCAGTTCGCCACCGGCCATCGGCGCCGGCAGCGGGACGCGCGGGCCGAGCCGTTGGGCCAGCAGGTCGCGCAGGCGCCGTGCGCGCGACAGCGAGAGCTTCTGGTTCGGCTCGGGCTTTTCGCGGTTGTCTTCCGGCGAGGCATAGCCACTGATGGAATTGACCTGGCTTCCCGCCGCGACCTGCTGCGCTACCTCATCGAGGGTGTGCTTCGACTCTCCCTTCAACTGCGGATCAAGCGTGTCGCGGTCGCTGTCCAGACTGAAGTAGTAGCGCAACCGGCCGCGCTGCACGACATCCACGGTGACCGGCTCCTGGACATCGCGCGGTGGAATGTCCTCGTAGCACTGGTAGGAAACCGGGCAGCGGCATTCGCGGCAGGTCTGGTCGCTGACGGTTTGGCCGGGAAGATTTCCGCCCACGCCACCGGTGATCGTGAAGGGGCCGCCCGGCGTATCGGTTACTTGAACGCCGATCCTGGTGCCACCCGGCGTTTCGTAGCCGGCCCCCGCCTGTATGTCCAGTTTTCCCGACTGCGTTCCCTTCAGGACTCCCCCGCTGCCGCCGATCTGGCCGCCGTTCGGCAGCTTGACGCGGACATCCGCCGAACCGCCGGCCTGCGGTTCCTTGCCGGTGTTCTGCACCTGCCCCTGCACGCCGACATTCACGTTGCCTGCGACGTTGACGTCCACGCCGACCTTCGCCGTACCCGTCGTGAGAGTCTTGGGAACGATGTCGCCAGTGACCCGCGCGGTGACCTTGCCGCTGCAGATCTCCAGCGTCACGCCGGGATTCGGGGTCAGCTGCGCGGATGCCCTCGTGCGCGTGACGTTGCGTCCGGCGCAGGCACACAGATAGCGGATGATGCGAATGACGACCTGGTCGTCGCCACGCTTTCCGCCATCGACGCTGGCAGCACGCCCGCGACCGCCTCGCAGTTGCGGCGATTTGAAATCCGGTTCGGCGTCGGCGACATCCGGCGTGTCGGCCAGCGTCGGTCCGGGCCGGCGCTGCAAGGCGGCGGAAGGCGCGGCGCGTACGGCTGGCACGGCGGCACCGGTCACCACCCGGTCGGCAACGCGATCCGCCTCGATTTCGGCGCTCGAATCCACCGCACCGACGGCGAGCCGGGGACTCAACGACGCCGGTGACGTGCCCTGCTGGAGGGTATGCGTCAGCTCGTGCGCCAGCAGGCGGCGCCCCGCGGCGGAGCGCGGGGCGAGCTGCCCCTCGGCAAACACGATGTGCTGCCCCACGGTGTATGCCAGCGCGCCCACGGCCCTGGCCGAAGCCGCCGCACTGTCGTCGGCATGCACGCGTATCGCGGAGAAATCGCGGCCGAACCGCGGCTCCATGTACTGGCGGGCGGCCGGATCGAGCGGCGTTCCGGGCGAACGCAACACGGCCAGCACCGCGTCCGGTGCCTGGGTGCCGGACGCGAGGGATGGCCCGGCCTTGCGTTGCAAGGGATGGCGCTTGCGGGCGCATTCGGCGCACGTTCCGCCGCCCGGCACATGCCGGCCACAGCCGCACTTCCGCTGCAGCACGAAGGCGGTTGCCGGGGCCACCTGCGCCGCCGCCATGCTGGCGCTGCGCTCAGCCACGTCCGCCTCCGGTGCGCGCAGCCGCCCTCTTCGCCGCCCGCTTCGTCTTGCGCAACCCGGCGAGGAAGGCGTCGAGCTTGCCCGCATCCAGTCCGCGCTTCTTCTTCGCGGTGTCGATCGCGTCGATGACCGCGTAGGCTTCGTCGCAGTACTTGACGAGGAAGGCCCAGCTCATCTGCTGCTTGCGGCCCCAGGTGACGCAGACCGGGCCGCTCTTCGTGTAGCCGGGCACGTAGACGTAGTGGCCGTTGCGCGGGTTCGGCTGGCCGGCCTTGCCGCTTACCACGGCCCACGGCTTGCCGGCATAGAACTGGGTCAGCGCCGCGTCGGGCAGGCTGAAGCCGAGGCCGACGCCGATATCCATGAACACCGCGCGCTTGACCTCGCTGCGCTTGCCCTGGTCGATCTGCGCGAAGGCCTTGATCCTGTAGCGCCGCTTCGCGGCGAGCCAGCCCTTGCTGCGCCACTTCTTCAGCGAATCGAGCACGACCAGGCCGCTGTCCGCTCCACCGGTTTCGCCGAAGTATTCGTGCAGCACGTCCTTGTCGCTGATCGCGATCAGCTTGTTCTGTTCGGCCTTCTCGAAGCGCAGGGTCTGGTGCGCGCGGCCGGCGATCACGCAGTCGCCGTACTGGTCGTTGCCGAACATCGGCGTGGGGATGCCGTGGTGGACCACGTCGAAGTCGTATTCGGCCGGCAGCGCGGGCGGCGCCTTCAGCAGGGCGGCAAACATCAGGTTGCGGTCGTCGCGTCTGGCCTTCCGTTTGCCGAAGCGCACGATGCCGTCGGGACGGGGTTTGGGGATCGCTTTCATGTCAATGCTCCTTGCCCGCGACGCGCGCGGCGGGCGTGATGCCGAGGCCGTGCTGCACCGCCGTGGCGATGCGCGGGCCGAGGCGCTCGTGCGGATCGCTGGCCGCCGGCAGCCTCGCCGGCGGCAGCGTGGCTACGGCGCCGAGACCGCGCAGCGCGTCGACCGCGCCTGGCCGCGTCAGCAAGCGGGCCAGCTCGCCTTCGAGCGCGGCACGCACGTTGCCCGCGCGTTCGCCGCCGAGCAGCGCCTCGTCCAGCACCAGCCGCTCGATGTGCAGCTCGATGCTCACGGCTTGCCTCCGGCGCTTTCCAGCCAGTGGAAGTCCGCTTCGTTGATCGGCTTGTCCAGCTTGCGGTATTCGGTGCGCACGGCATCCAGCAGCAGCGGCATGCCGATCGACACGCCAGCCTTGGCCGCCATGAACGCGGCGTTGAGGGCGATACCCTGGATGCTGCCGCCGGTGAGCGGGAGCCGCGCCAGCCGGTCGAAGTCCAGCGCGCCCACCGCCGCCTGCGCCGGGAACACCGAGGCCCAGATCGCGCGGCGTTCGGCCGAGCCGGGGAACGGGAAGTTGATGACGAAGCGCAGCCGGCGCAGGAACGCGCTGTCCAGCGCGCCCTTCATGTTGGTGGCCAGGATCGCCAGCCCGCGGAACGACTCCAGCCGCTGCAGCAGGTAGTTCACCTCGATGTTGGCGTAGCGGTCGTGGCTGTCCTTCACTTCGCTGCGCTTGCCGAACAGCGCGTCGGCCTCGTCGAAGAACAGGATCGCGCCGCCGTCCTCGGCCGCGTCGAACAGCTTGCGCAGGTTCTTCTCGGTCTCGCCGATGTACTTGCTGACCACCGCCGACAGGTCGATGCGGTACAGCGACAGGCCGAGTTCCTGCGCCAGCACTTCCGCCGCCATGGTCTTGCCGGTGCCGCTCTCGCCGGTGAACAGCGCGCTGATCGACAGCCCGCGATTCATCCGCTGGCGGAAACCCCAGTCGTCGTAGACGGTCGTGCGCTGGGCGACCTGGTCGGCGATCTGGCGCAGCAGGGCCTTCTCGCTGTCGGGCAGTTTCAGGTCGTCCCAGCCGGCCTTCGGCTCGATCCGCTGGGCGAGTTGATCCAATGCCGGCCGCGTGTGTGCCAGCGCGCCCTGCCACAGCGTCGGCGCCAGCGCGGCGGGCTTGCCCTCGGCCGCCGCCAGCGCACCGTGCGCGATCTGCTCGATCTTGCCCAGGTTGAAATCGAAATGGCCGGCCAGCTGCTGCGGCAGCGCGCCGGCGGCGTCGCCGAGCAGGCGCTGCCACAGCGAACGTTGCTCGACGGCGGTGGGCTTGACCACGTCGACGCTGAGCGCATGCGTGGCCGCACCCGCCCACGGCTCGCGCGCGTCGACGAAGGCGAGTCCGCCGGTGCGCGCGAGGAAACGCTTGACCCATGCGGCAGTGGCGTCGCCGTGTTCGACCTCGGCCGCGTCGAGGTACAGCGCCAGCGGCAGCAGCTGGCTTTCGCGCTGCCACAGCCGCAGCAGGGTTTCCTGTTCGGCGACCGCGGCGGGCAGCAACTCGGCCGACAGGCGATAGGCCTGCGCGCCGAACGCGGTGGCGATCGCCTGCGCGATCGCCTGCTTGCTGACGCTGTCGCTGCCGAGCAGTTGCACCAGCGGCAGCGGCTCGCCCGGCGGCACGTGGTGCAGGCTGTCCAGCAACTGGTCGGCGATCGCCTGTTGCGACGGCGGCAGCGTGGCCGGCGGCAAGGCGGTGAGCAGCGGCGTCAGCCGGTCGTCCAGGTAGTTCATGCCCTTGACGAAATTCACCACGCGCTCGTCGGCGCTGAGCGCCGCGCCGATCAGCGGCTGCGCGCCGGGCTGGTGGATCTCGAGCAGGCGCCAGTAGCGCAGCGGCCGCTGCGGCGACAGCGCGTCCCAGCTCGGCGCATCGAGCACGGCGAAGGCCAGCGCGAAGGTGGGATACGGCCGCGCCGGATCGTGCTGGGCCTGCGCGCACAGCGCGGGGAAACGCGTGTCCAGTTCCATGCCGATGCACAGCAGGAGCACGTCGCGCTCGAACGCGGACAGGCCGAGGCGGTTCGCGAGCACGGCCAGCGCCGGGGTGTGGCCGCCCTCGTCGTCGTCCGGTGCGGCAGCGGCCACGCCGTCGTCCGGCACCGCGGCGACGAGCGGTCGGGCGGCGGGCGGTTCGTCGGCATTCGCCGCTGCGAGCGGCGGCGGTGCGTGCTGGCCGCTGAAGATCCGCGCGACCCAGGAATGCTTGGGCCCGGCCGGCGCGCTCACCGCCGGCGCGGATTCCATCAGCGCGGTGGCCGCCGCCGGTGCCGCTGGCGGCGTATCGTGCCGTTGCGCGGCGCGCTCCAGCCGCGCGCGCAGCTCGGCCAGCGCACCGGCGAGGTAGCGGTCGTTCGCTTCCAGCCACGGCGCGTAGTCGTTCATGACACGACCACCTGCTGGTCCGCGGCGAACGCGGGCACGCTGCCGCTGAAGTCGACCGGGATGCTGTCGGCGCCGTCCACGCGCAGGCGCACGGTGTACCTGCCCGCGGCCACGCCGGTGAGCTGGAAGACCAGCGCGGTCGGCTGGTGCGTGTCGGCCGGGTTGCCGAGGCTGGCCGGCGCCAGCAGGCGATCGCCGAACAGCAGGAACACGCGCTGGCCGTCGCGGATGCGCGGCGTGCAGGTCAGGTTCAAGGCGAAGTCGCCGGCCGCGGCGGCGAGCGAGCCGAGCGTGATGCGCGGCGCCAGCACCAGCGGCAGCTCATTGCTGAGCAATGGCGGCAGTCCCGGCGGCTGCACCCGCAGGGCCACGGTGTAGATACCCGGCGCCCAGCGCGCGACGGCATCGGCATCGTCGGCGGTGTCGGCGAGATGCACGCGCAAGCTGCCGGCCGCGTCGCCGGGTTGCGGCGCGATATCGATCGGTGCGTCCAGGCGCAGGCTGCTGAAGCGGGCCAGCGCGTGATCCGTCGCGAGCTGGCGCCCGTTCAACACGATGTCCTCGCCGAGGCGCACGGCGGACTGGTGGCGCGGATAGTCGAGCGCATCCAGCACCGCGGCGGCGGACGCGGTGGCGATCACGCCGCGGTCCTGCGCGCCGCGCCGCAGCACCGGCAGCGGCGCACGCATCGCCGCCTGGCTGTCGATCAGCACCACCGCCGCCTCGTAGACGGCCGAGGCGCGGTAGTTGGTCTGGAACGCGGTCCACAGCCGGGACAACTCGTCCACACTCTGCGGCAGCGGGGTGACGCGCACGCGCTCGATCTGGCCGGCCAGGTCGTTGTCCGGCAGCGCGTTGCGGATGTCGTTGCCGTCGAGCACGCCGCGGTCGTGCAGGGTGCTCATCGCGGCGGCCAGCACGCGGTGGCTGAGCGCGTCGTTGTCGTTCTCGCCGCGGCCCCAGGCGGTGATCACGTAATGCAGGTTCAGCGCGAGCGGCGGCGGCGCGGTCTCGCCGGGACGCACTTGCCCCGGCAGGTCGAGGTTGCGCCAGGCGGCATTGGCGACCACCTGGTACAGGAACACGTTGAGCTGCGCCTTGCTGATCCCCTTGCGCGCCACGTCGGGCGGCTGCAGGGTCACCTCCAGGTCGCTCAGTTCCGCATCCAGCACGGGCATCTGCGCCAGCAGCAGGTTGCGCAGCGTGCGCGTGGTCGCGGCGATGGCCAGCACGTTGCTCATGGCGAGGCCTTGCCGCGCTGGCGCAGGTAGTCGTCGAGGCTGCCCGGCTGCGGGCCGTCGCGACGACGCGGCGGCGCGGCGGCCGCCGGCGCGGCGCGCACTTCGAGCCGGCCGATGCTCACGTGTACCACCGGCTCGCGCGCTGCATCGGCCTTGCCTTCGGCTCGCGCGGCAGCGGCCCGCGCGGCGACGGCGCGTTCGGATCGCGTGGATGTCGCACCGGTCGCGGCAAACACCGGTGCTGGTGCAGGCAGCAAGACGCCGTTCGGTGCGGGCGTCGATGCGGCTTCCCGGCGAGTGGGCGCCACGCGCGGCGGGCGCGGGAAGGCGAACGAGGAAGTGACCGCCGGACGTTCCGGCGTGGGCGGCGTGCTGGCCTGTTCGGCGCCGATGGCGCGCACCGGCGAGGCCGCGCGCGGCGGCGACGGCATCGGCGCGTGCGGTACATCGGCGGCGGTGCCTGCCGTCGTCGGCAACGCCGGGCGTTCCACCGGCGCGACGCGGGCGGCACGTGGCTCGATCGACTCGCGCGCATGGGTCGGCGCGCGCGGTGGCGGTGCGACATCCGGCACTGGCGGCACTGCCGGGCTCGCCTCGCGAGCGCGCGCGGGCGCCTCGCTCTCGTCGGCCGGCGGCATGACCGGCGCCCGCGGCAGCGGTTCGAACAGCGACGGCAGCCGTGGCGCCAGCGCCGCCCCGCTGCCGATCGCGCGTGCCGCCAGCCGGTCGAGAAAATCGCTCATGGCGCGCACAGCTCCAGGTAGGCCTGGCGGCGGCGGGGGCTCAGCGCGAGGATGTCGGCCTCGGCCCAGTGGTAACTGGCGGCCAGCGTGTCCACCTCGCGCAGCATGTGCAGCGCCCAGGCGTGCAGCTCCTGCCACAGGAAGCGCGCGATATCGAACAGCGGCTGCCATTCGTGGCCGCAGTCCGGGCAGCGGAAGGCAAGTTGCAGGTCGGCTTGCGGATCGGCCTGCGCCATCGCCTGCGCGATCTGCGCCTGCAGCTCGTGCGGCAAAACGCGAGGCTCGAGCGATTCGCCGCCATGCTGCGCGGCGAGCACGCAACGTTCGAGCAGCAGCGCGCGCGCAGCCCCGGCGTCGCCGCAGCTTTCCAGCGCCAGCAGGTCGCGGCTGTCGGGCAGGCGGAACTGCACGCGGATGCCGTGCGCGGCGTGCTCCAGCGTGGAGGCGGCGGCGTCCGCATCCGGCAGCCGCAGGTCGTCGCAGCGGAACGTCGCTTCGACCGTGGCCGCGCATTGCGGGCATGTCGCCACCGCGTCGATCGCGGCGCCGAACAGGCGCTCGCGCAATTCGAGCAGCCGCGCGTCGCGCCGACCCAGCGGCATCGCCGCCAGTGCATCGACAGGGGCTTCGTCGTCGCAGCTGCAGCCAAGCAGCAACAGTCCGCGTGCCGCGGCGGACGGCTCGCCCCCGCGTTCCCAGACCTGCAGCAGCTGCGCGGGGGTGGGCGTGTGCATGGCGCTCAGCCGGCGGGTACGGTGAAGCTCGGCTCGGCCGGCTCCGACACACCGACATCGCGCTCCCAGCCCTCGTTCTCCAGCTTCAGGTGCTGGATCGCCACCGCGTTCGCGTTCGCGTCCAGGTCGGGCATCGCCTGGTACTCCGAGACCCAGCAGCGGTACAGCTTGTAGGCGAGCGCGAGCTGGCCGGCCTCGTTGTAGACCTCGAGGATCAGGTCCTTGCGGAAGTCCTTCAGCGAGACTTCCGCGCCGAGCCCGGCGCCGAAGTTCCACACCTTGTTCGCCCACTTCTCGAACTCGGTGTCGTGGGTGACGCCGCGCTCGATGGTGATCGCCTCGTACTCGGTGCGTCCGGGCGACTTGCGCGTGCTGCTGGGGTCGCCGCCCTCGCGGTGCTTGACCACCTCGGTGGTGCGCTTCAAACCCGACACCTTGCTGACGCCGGCCACGTAGCGGCCGTCCCATTTCACCCGGAACTTGAAGTTCTTGTACGGATCGAAGCGCTGCGCATTGACGCTGAACTGAGCCATGGTGGTTTCCTCAGGTCTGGATCTGGCCGGCCATCTGCTGCAGCTGGATGACCACGAACTCGGCGGGCTTGAGCGGCGCGAAGCCGACCACGATGTTGACGATGCCGAGGTTGATGTCGTTCTGCGTGGTGGTTTCCTTGTCGCACTTCACGAAGTACGCGTCGTTCGGCGTCTTGCCCTGGAACGCGCCCTGGCGGAACAGGTTCTGCATGAAGGCGCCCACGTTGAGGCGGATCTGCGACCACAGCGGTTCGTCGTTCGGCTCGAACACCACCCACTGGGTGCCGCGATACAGGCTCTCCTCGATGAACAGTGCGGTGCGCCGCACCGGCACGTACTTCCACTCCGAGCCGCGTTCGTCGTTGCCCTGCAGGGTGCGTGCGCCCCACACCACGGTGCCGTAGACCGGGAAGTTGCGGATGCAGTTGATCGCCCGCGGATTGAGCACGCCGTTTTCGCCATCGGTGAGCACGGTGCCGACGCCGAGCGCACCGGTCACGCTGGCCTCGCTGCCGGCGGGCGCCTTCCACACGCCGCGCGCTGCGTCGGTGCGCGCGTAGATGCCGGCCACGAAGCCGCTGGGCGGGAACGCGCGCGGCCGGTTTTGCTGCAGCGGATCGGCGGCGATGATCCACGGGTAGTAGAACGCGGCGTTGATCGCGTCGTCGCCGGTGATGTCGCCGGGGCCGTCCTTCTGCGTGTCGAAGGTGGTGCCATCGGCGCTGTCGGCGATCAGGAACGCGCGGCGATCGCGGCAGAATTTCTGCAAGGCGGAGATCGTGCCGGTACCGGTTTCGCCGGGCACGCACAGCAGGTTGAACAGGTCGACGCGATCGAGCTGGTACAGACCACCGGTGCCGGACAGCGGCAGCAGCGCGGTCTCGAACGCGGGGTCGTTCGGCGCCAGCACCGTGCCGTCGGCGCCGCCGGCCAGCTTCGCGCCGTCGGGAATGTTGCCGGCCGCGGTATCCGCGGGCGGATCGGTGGCTCCACCCTGCACCGCAGCCGTGACGTAGGCGGACTGCGCGGCCAGCACGCTGGTGACGAAGCGGGCGTCGTCGGCCTTCATCGACAGGTTGTCGAACGTCTCCACCGCCACGCCGGCAGGGTCGAGCTGCCAGTTCACCACGCTCAGGCGGAACCGGCTGGCGTCGAAGCTCGACTTCCGGATGACCACGGCGAAGTCGTTGGCCCAGAGACCTTCGCTGCTCGCGGCAAGCAGCAGCTTGCCGTCGAGGGTGACCTTGGCCGCCTTCGCGCTGGCGTCGACCAGGCGCACGATGTAAGCCTGCTGGCCGCCGTTGGCGAAGAACTGGTTGACCGCGTAGCCGAGCAGGCTGCGGCTGTCGATGCCGCCGAACTGGCGCGCGAAGTCGGCGTAGCCGAGCACCAGGGCGGCGCGCCCGGTCGGCCCGCGCGGCGCCCAGCCGGCGAACGCCGCGATCGACGTGGCCACCCCCGTGATGGTGCGCACGCCGCTGGGAATTTCCTCGATGTAGACGCCCGGATAGGTGAGCGCAGATGGCATGGGATCGGTCCTCCGAAAGTGAAAACCCCTGTGGCGATCAATGCGGCGGCGGTCGCCGGTGCTCGTTCAACGCGTACAACACCTCGCCATCGGGGAGCCGGTCGCGATGCAGCAGGCCCTCCGCCACCAGCGCCGACAGCACCTGCTCGATGCGCTGGCGGCTGTTCTCGTAGCGCTGCTGCGGCAACCACCAGTTGACGACGCCGCGCAAGGTGTCTGCCGCGCGCGGGTGATCCTGCAGATACGCCAGCACCGAATGGCGAATCTCGTCGTCATCGCTTGCCGGGGACCCGCTAGTCGAGGGCTTGGTCATGGCGACATCCCGCATCTGCGTCGACTCTGGCAACGAGTGTGCCAGTGGCCGCCGGCGTGAAAACGGCATGGCGCCGGGCCGCGGCCCCGCCGGCGGCGCTGCGACCGGGTCAGGACTGACCCGGCCCCGAGGCGCAGCGCGAACGATTGCACCCGGTTTGCCCGGTTGCTTCTCCCGCGCCGCTTGCCACGGGGCAGACGCGGCGCAGGCTTCGGACTGGTGCGGAGGGCGGGCACGGCGCGTTCAATGGGCTGTGCCGAAACCGGCGAAGTATTTCTTGAACGCGCCGATCTCCATCGCGAACACGCCATCGGTGGTCTTCAGCGTGATTGGCCGCCACCAGCTCACGTCGTACATCGAGATGGTGGCGTCCAGCACGCTGGCGGTGGCCTCGGTGTTGCCCCAGGGGTTGCGCAGCACGATCCAGCGCCGGCACCGGGCGTACGCCCAGCCGAGCACGGTGTAGCAGTGCGAGCCCACCACATGGGCGCTGGCGTAGTCGACATGGTCGGGCGCCGCATCGCCGGTCGAGTAAGTCCACGCCGTCATCGGATTGAAGGTGCGATACGACAGGCAGTTGGAGCGCAGCAGTTGCCACAACTCGTCGGCGCTGTGGTCGGCGGTGTTGTAGTAGTGACGCGTGCCGCCGTTGAGTTGGGCGGTGGCCCACACGCAATCGCCCCAGGCGGTCTGGGTGATGTCGGGCATGTCGGTGGCGGTGCCGGTTTTGAGCTTGGCGTAGGCCTTCTCGTAGATGGCCGGCCAGCTCTCGCCGCTTTCGCTGGAGCGGCAGTAGATCGGGTAGCCGGCGGCGGTCAGCGGCACCGCCTCGGTCACCTGGATCGCGCGGTCCAGCGCGCCGCCGGAATCCGGCGTGCAGAAACTGATCTGGTCGTTGAACTGCGCCTGGCTGGGGCCGGTGGCGCGGGTCTGGTGCGCCAGCCGGAACGGCGTGGCCCAGGCCACCGCCGACAACGCCGCGATGTAATAGCAGTTGGCCACGGCGCCCTGCACCGGATCGAAGAACTCGGCGGTCTCGTTGAAGAAGTCGCCCGAGGCGGCCCAGTGCGCGCCCGGCGGCGTCCAGCCAGTGACGGCCAGTTGCTTGACGAGGTGGGTGTCGACGGTGATCGCACGCACCACGTCGGCGGACAGCGCGTTGCCCAGCTGCGAGTCGCGCAGCGCCGGCGGCAATCGCAGCACCACTTGCAGTCGCGCGAAGCGCGACAGGTCGGCGCACAGGATCGGCCAGTCCAGGATGGATTTCAGCGCGCCCGCCCTGGCCAGCGCGGCCAGCGTGGCGTACTGGTCGACGCTCTCCAGGCCACCGCCGGTGGCGTCGTTGCCTTCGCCGCGCGGTGGCAGGTCGAGCAGCGGCGAGCGCTGCGGCACCAGCTTGAGGTTCGCGTCCAGTGCCATGCCGATGTAGAGCGGGCCGCCGAACTTGGGATCGAACAGCTCCTCGTAGGGCGTGGCCAGCACCTGTTCCAGCACGCGGGGCACATCGGGAACCTCGTTCCACGGAATCGGCTGGCCGGCGACCAGCTCGGCCAGTGCGTAGGGGTTGATCACCGCGCAGTTCTGCCCTTGTCCCCCGCTGGCCGCGGCGGTGCGCGCACGGGCCGATGCCGACCGCGCAGGGGGTCGGCTGGATGCGGTTTTCGACTTGCTGGTTTTCGACGTTGCCATCTCGTTCTCCCCGGCCAGATGGCGCGCCTTGCGCGGCCCGGAAGCCACGATCGCGACGCGGGGCCGGCTCGGCGGGATTCGTCACCTCCCCGCGGCGCCAGTCCATCGCTGGACTGGCAACAGGCATGCCATGGAACGGAGGACGAAAAATGGCGCGGCAGGTGGGCGCGAACGATTCCGCGGCTCGATGCCGGGGCAGTGCTGACCCGTTCCGCGCGCGCCATGGGTAACGGCGCACCCGCGGCCGCGGCGGCCTCGGAAATTCACTGGCGGGTGCGGAAAGCCTTGATGCCGATGCCGTGCTTGACCAGCAGCTTGCCGAGCTGGCGACGCTCGGTGCCGGACAGCCGCGCGGCGGCGCTGATGTTGCCGCTGGCACGTTGCATCAGCTGCACCAGGTAGTCGTGCTCGAACTGGTGGATCGCACGGGTCTTGGCCACGCGGAAGCCGAGCTCCGGTTCGTTCGCCCGCCGCCGCGGCTGCGGGCGGGGGCCGACGAAAGCGGGCTCGGCGGTGGCCAGCGCGGTCAGTCCGACGATGGCGTCGTCGCTGCACATGTAGGCACGCAGCGCGACGTTGTCCAGCTCGCGCACGTTGCCCGGCCACGCGTGCGCCTGCAGTGCCGCCAGCGCCGGTTCGCTCCAGTGCTTGAACGGGCCGTGCAGGCGGATCGCCACCGCATGCAGGAAGTGCTGTGCCAGCAGGGCAACGTCGCCTTCGCGCTCGCGCAGCGGCGGCAGGTGCAGGTACAGCGCGTTGAGCCGGTATTGCAGATCCTGCCGGAAGCGGCCAGCTTCCACCTGTCGCGCCAGGCAGCTGTTGGTGGCGGCGATGATGCGCGCATCGGAGGTGCGCGTGACGCCGCCGCCGACCGGGCGGTATTCGCTGTCCTGCAGGAAGCGCAGCAAGGTCACCTGGCCCTTGGGCGAGAGCGCATCGACCTCGTCCAGGAACAGGGTGCCGCCGCGCGCGTGGTCGACCAGGCCGGGCTGCGCCACCTTGGCATCGGTGAAGGCGCCGCGGCCGTGGCCGAACAGTTCGCTCTCGATCAGGCTGTCGGGGATGGCGCCGCAATTGACCGGCACGAAGGGGAAATCCCGGCGTGCGCTGGCGTAATGGATTTCGCGTGCCGCGACTTCCTTGCCGGTGCCGGTTTCGCCCTCGATCAGCACCTGCACGTCGCAGGCGGCGAAGCGCTGCAACTGCGCCCGCACCGCGAGGATTGCCTGGGATTGGCCGATCATGATCGGCATCGTCGACTCCCGAAGTCGCCATCAAGGAACCTGACGCGCCGTCAGCGGCGCGCATCGGAATCCCCCTGGCTTCCTTCCCCATCCGGCCTGGTGCCGCCGGATCGGAGCAACGGTCGCAGTATGCGCAGCCCGCGGCTGTAGTTCAAGAACGCATCGGCGGCCAGTTGAAGGAGGTCGGGAGTGTAGGCGGCAACCTACAGCGCCTTGATACCCGAGGTTTCGAAAACGGATGCGGCAACCCGTCACGGCATCCGATTCGGCGATCGCCGGGGTGCTGGCGTATCCTTGCAGGTCGACCGCCGTGCGCCTCGCGCCTGCCGCATGGCCGCGGCCACGACCTCCTGCAACCCGACGGCCGGCGCCCTGCGCCGCCGATCACCCGGACGAGAAACCCCCTGATGGTGGCCATGGCAACCGAGCACGTGATCGACGTGCAGCACTGGAACGACACGCTGTTCAGCTTCCGCACCACCCGCGACCCCGGTTTCCGCTTCGACAGCGGCCAGTTCGTGATGATCGGCCTGGAGGCGGAAACCCGCCCGCTGATGCGCGCCTATTCCATCGCCAGCGCCAGCTGGGAGGAACACCTGGAGTTCTTCTCGATCAAGGTCGCCGACGGCCCGCTGACCTCGCGCCTGCAGCACCTCAAGCCCGGCGACCCGCTGATCGTCACGCGCAAGCCCACCGGCACGCTGGTGCTCGGCGACCTCAAGCCCGGCCGCAACCTATACCTGCTCGGCACCGGCACCGGCCTGGCGCCGTTCCTCAGCATCATTCGCGACCCGCACACCTACGAGCGCTTCGACCGGATCGTGCTGGCCCACGGCGTGCGCCGCGTCGACGATCTCGCCTACGCGCACTACCTGGAGCACGAGTTGCCGCAGCACGAATACCTGGGCGAGCTGGTACGCGAGAAGCTGATCTACTACCCCACCGTCACGCGCGAGCCGTTCCGCCACCACGGCCGCATCACCGATGCGATCGTCGACGGCGCGCTGAGCGCGGCCACCGGGCTGCCGCCGCTCAACCCGGAAACCGACCGCGTGATGCTGTGCGGCAGCCCGGCCATGCTCGACGACCTCAGCACCCTGCTCGACGGCCGTGGTTTCGAAGCTTCGCCGCGCACGCGCGAGCCGGGCGATTACGTGGTCGAACGCGCCTTCGTCGAGAAATAGCTGCGGGAGCGCACCCTGTGCGCAACCTGGTCGTCACGTAAAAGCAAGCATCGCGCACACGGTGCGTTCCTGCAGTTCGCCGATGACCGACCACGGCCGCGAATGGCGCGAACGACGCGCGGTTGCATGCCATAGTGTCCCCACCCCCATGGCCGTGCGGCCGTGACTCCCGCGTGACCGCGCCAACGGAAGCCCGCCATGGAAATCGCCCTCTACATCCTCGCCGCCCTGCTGATGCTCGGCGGTCTGGCCGGCTCGGTGTTGCCGGTGCTGCCGGGCATTCCGATGGTGTTCGGCGGGATCTGGCTGGCGGCGGCGGTGGATGGCTACCGCCATCTCGGGCTGTGGTGGCTGCTGGCCATCGGCGCGATCGGCGCGGTCGGGGTGGTCGTCGATTTCGTCGCCAGCGCGCTGGGCGCCAAGCGCGTCGGCGCCAGCCGGCGCGCGTTGTGGGGCGCCGGCATCGGCACCGTGGTGGGCATGTTCTTCGGCATCCCCGGCCTGGTCCTGGGGCCGTTCGCGGGGGCGCTGCTGGGCGAGTTGTCCTCGGGCAACAGCGTGCTGCGCGCGACCCACGTGGGCGTGGGTACCTGGCTCGGGCTCCTGTTCGGCACGCTGCTCAAGCTGGTGCTGTCGTTCCTGATGGTCGGCCTGTTCGGCCTGGCCATGCTGCTGGGCTGAACACGCCTCTCAGCGCTGCGGGCCGGGGATCACGTACAGCAACACCGCAAGGAAATGCAGCACGCTGCCGGTCAGCACGAACAGGTGCCAGAGCGCGTGGTGGAACGGCAGCCGCCGCCACAGGTAGAACGGCACGCCCAGCGTATAGGCCAGCCCGCCGGCCACCAGCAGCGCGGTGCCGCCGGCCTGCAGGTGTTCGCTGAGCGGCTTGAACGCGACCATCCCGATCCAGCCCATGCCCACGTACAGCAGCACCGCCAGCTTGTGGTAGCGCTTGAGCAGGCCCAGCTCCAGCACGCTGCCGGCCAGCGCCAGCGCCCATACCGCCGCGAACAGGCTCCAGCCCCATGTGGCCGGCAGGGCGATCAGGGTAAACGGCGTGTAGGTGCCGGCGATCAGCACGTAGATCGCGATGTGGTCGAGTGCGCGCAGGGTGGGCTTGGCACCCGCCGCGGGGATCGAGTGGTAGAGCGTGGAGGCGGTGTACAGCAGCACCAGCGATGCGCCGAACACCGCGCAGGCGACCACCGCCACTGCATTGCCGTGCAGCGCCGCGAACGCGACCAGGGTGGCCAGCCCGGCGATGCTGAGCACGATGCCCAGCCCGTGGATGATGCTGCTGGCCAGCTCATCGCCGAAGCTGTAGCTGGGAATGACTGCGCCGGACGTGGCGGACATCGGAAACCTCCGGTGGCGCGGGGTGCGCCGACACACCTTGATCGCGCATGTGCGCCCCTGCATGCCTTGGCACAGGGTCGCACGCGCGGTGTCGCTATTCGATGATGAACGCGCCGAACGCCACGCCGAGGTTCCAGCCCTCGCCCTTGCCGCTGAGCGCCAGCGAGACATTGCCCTTGGTCAGCACCTGCGCCGCCGCCGACTTCTCCGCGCCTGCGTGCGCCACCGCTTCGGCATAGTGGCCCAGCACGTCGCGCACGTTGCTGACGCCAGTGAACTTGCCGATGCCGTCGGTGATCTTCGTCTTGCCGAAGGTCAGCCCGCCGCCCTTGGCGCGCAGCTTCACCTGCAGGCTCTGGCCGTTGCTGCAACGGACCGTGCCGGTGCCCCTGGCAGTCTTGTAGAACACCGACCAGCCGGACAGCTGGAACGTCATCTTGCACGAGATGTCGCCCGCCCGCGCCGTCGATACCGACAGCATCGACGCCGCCGCCAGCAGACCCGCGGCCCACCAGATGTTCATGCGCATGTCTTGGCTCCCGTGGAATCGGCCCGTCGCCGCGGGACGATTGTCGCAGAGGTTGCGCCCGATGCCACCTGCGTCGTTCGCCGATCGCCGTACGCGAGGCCTGGCGGCAGATGGACGTCCAGCCGTCCACTTGCGCGCGTCGGCGCAACAGGCATAGGCTGCAGGCGCGACAGCACGATCCCCCGGCGCGAGCCGCGTGACTGCCGCTCCCGCCATGCAGCCAGGAGGTCGTCATGTCTTCCATCAGCCTGCCGCTTGCCCAAGCCCGCCCGGAACCCGCCCGCATCGCCGCGCTCAGTGCGGCCATCGCACTGAACCTTGCCGTGATCCTGATCGCCGCACGGCCGCTGCCGGTGTCGCTGCCGACCCTGCCCCGACTCGTCCCGCCGCCGGCGCTGGTGCGCCTGATATCGCCGTCCCCGCAGCCGCCGGCACCGCCGCCGGTGGAACTCAAGCCGCTGCCCCAGGCGCTGCCCACGCCGCAGGTGATGCCGCATCCGGTGGTGGCCCGTGTACCGTCGATGCCAGTCGCCGACGGCCAGCTCGCCGCGCCCGTGCAAGACGCGGCGCCGGCTGCGGCAACGGACAGCGGCACCCCGGCACCCGTCGCCGCGGTCGAAGCCAGCCTCGCCTACCTGGCCCACCCCATCACTTACCCGGCGCATGCCTTGCGCGGGCATCTGGAGGGTACGGTGGTGCTGCGCGTCCTGGTGGACGAGACCGGCAAGCCGCTCGAAGTCGGCGTGCTGCGCAGCAGCGGCCACGCGGAACTCGACCGCAGCGCCCGCGAGCAGGTCCTGGCGCACTGGCGCTTCCAGCCGGCCATCGTCAACGGGCACGCGACGCGCGCCTGGGCCAGCGTGCCGGTCACGTTCACCCTGCGCGGCTGACCGCGGCGGCCGGTTTTCACGATCTCTCTGAGCGTAGCCGCGCCGCGGCGGAGTCGAAGAGCCGCGCGCGGCGAGGCTTCGACTTCGCCGCGCGCGGCTACGCTCAGCCGGATCGGTTGAGAGGAAAACGGAAAAACCTGCGATAACGGGCGTGGGTGGCACGCGCCGGATTTCCACGGATCACTCCGAGCCTGGCCGGATCGGTTGGGGAGCCCGTCGCCCCGGCCGGCTTACGCCACTTTAACCGGGCGCATGATCCACTGGCGCCCCTTTATCCTGCTGGGAGGCCCGCATGGGCAGACCACGGCGAACCTTGAAGCTGTTGCGCGAGATCGCGCTGGAGCACGCAAGCGTGGCGCACCCGGACCTGGCTTCGATGGCACGCGAGCTGGGGCAGCTGGTGCACCGCGACAACGCGGCGATCGCTGCGCGGCTGGCGCGCCTGCCGCGGCGCGGGCAAGGCCTCGGTCGCTGGCAGATGGCGCAGCGCAACCAGCCGCCGGTCAGCATGCTGGTGATGGCGTGGCCGGCAAACCATTGCACGCCGGTGCACGATCATGCCGGCCTGTGGGGGCTGGAGCTGGCCCTGGTCGGTGCGCTGGAAGTGCAGTCGTGGCGCCGCGACCCGGGCTCGGGCACCTTGCGCGCGCTGGGCCGCGACTGGCTCGGCCCCGGCGACGGCATCTGGTTCGAGGGCGACCCCAATCACGTGCACCGCTGCCGCAATCTGTCCCAGCACGAGACCGCGCTCACCCTGCACGTCTACGGCGGCGAACTGAACCACTATCAGGCATACGAGCAGACCGCACCCGCCGGGCCGTGGACCGCGCGGGCCACCGACTGCGCCGTGGCCGGGCACTGGCCGGCCTGACCGACGCCACGCCAGGGGAACAGGAAAACCGCATGTTTCGACGGGTCGCCATCATCGGCGGCGGCGCCGCGGCCGCCAGCCTGCTCAGTGAGCTGCTGGAGCGCGAGCCGCCGCAACCGCTGCAACTGGACTGGTTCACCGGTGCCGGCGAATCGGTGCGCGGCGTGGCCTACGGCACTGGCTCGGAGCGCCACCTGCTGAACGTGCGCGCCGCGTCGATGGGCATGTTCGCCGGCAAGCCGCAGGGCTTCCTGGATTTCGTGCAGCGCGACGACCCGGCGATCGGCGGCACCGATTTCCTGCCGCGCCGGCGCTACGGCGACTACCTGGAGGCCGAGGTGGCCCGCGCACTGCAGCAGGGCATGGCGCGCGGCCATCATCACGTCAACGTGGTGCCGTTCGAGGTCGATGCGCTGGTGCCCGAACGCGACGGCGTCACCGTGATCCACGGCGAACGCAGCCATCGCGCCGATGCCGCCGTGCTGGCGCTGGGTGCACTGCCGCCGCAGCCGCTGAAGGGCGTGAGCGCGGCCGCGCTGGACAGCGGTCGCTACATCGTCGACCCGTGGCCCTGGCTGGCGCAGCTCGACGCGGTGCCGCCACCGCGTACCGTGGCGGTGATCGGCCTGGGGCTCACCGCGGTCGACGTGTTGCTGGAACTCTCCGCGCGCTGGCCACACACCACCTTCGTCGCCACCTCGCGCCATGGCCTGCTGCCCGAGGCGCACCTGGCCCATGCCGGCACGCCTGCCGGCGACAGCGCCGAGCTGGTGGATGCCATGCGCGACGGACCGGAGATCCGCCGCTGGATGCACCTGTTGCGGGAGGCGATCGCGCCGCATGGCATCGAGTGGCGCACTGTCGTCGACAGTCTGCGCCCACACCTGCCGGACCTGTGGGGCGAGCTGCCGCCCGAGCAGCGCGCGCGCTTCATGCGGCATGCCCGCTGGGCGTGGGAACGTGCGCGCCACCGCATGCCGCCGCAGGTGCACGAGGCCATCGTCGCGCTCGAACAGCAAGGTCGCCTGCAGCGCCGACGCGGCCGCCTGCAGGCCGCTGAGCCAAGCGGTCAGGGCCTGCAGTTGCAGTTCCGGCACGCCGGGCACAGCGAGGTACAGCACGCCGACCTGGCGATCCAGACCACCGGGCTGGCCACCGACGTGCGGCACAGCCGTCATCGACTGGTGCGCCAGTTGCTCACCAATGCCCACGTCACCGGCGATCCGCTCGGCCTCGGCCTGGTGGCCAGCCGCGATGGCCGCCTGCATCATGACGGCCAGCCGTGGCCGCACCTGTTCGCCATCGGCAGCCTGCTGCGCGGCACCTTGTGGGAATCCACCGCGATGCCGGAAATCCGCCAGCAGGCCCGCAACCTGGCCGACCAGATCCTGGCCGGCTGAACCGGCGCGGCCGTCACCATGACTGCCAGCGTCCTCACCGCCTGCATCGTCGCACTGCATCTGCTCGGCGCGCTGTCGGCCTTGCACGCGATCCGCCACGCACGCACGCCGCAGGGTGCGATCGGCTGGATGCTGGGCCTGTTGCTGCTGCCGTACGTGACCTTGCTGCCCTATCTCTACCTGGGCTCCAGCCGGTTCTTCGGCTACCACGCCGGCCACGGCGCGCCGACATCGCAGCCGGTGACGGCGAACACGGAAGCCGCGACCGTCGAGCCGGCCTGCGCACGCTTCGCCGCGATCAGCGCGCTGCAGCGGCGGCCGTTCCGCAGCGGCCATCGCCTGCGCCTGCTGATCGACGGCGAAGGCACCTTCGCGGCGATGCTGGCCGCGATGGCAACGGCCGAGCATTGTCTGCTGGTGCAGTTTTTCGTGATCCACGACGACGCGCTGGGCCGGCGCCTGCAGCAGGTGCTGCTGCAGCGCGCGGCCGCCGGCGTGCAAGTGTGCGTGCTGTTCGACGGCGTCGGCAGCCATGCGCTGCCGCGCCGCTACGTGCAGGCGCTGCGCGAGGGCGGCGTGGCGATCCACCGCTTCGCCACGCATCGCCTGCGCAACCGCTTCCAGCTCAACTTCCGCAACCATCGCAAGATCGTGGTGGTCGACGGCGCACGCGGCTTCGTCGGCGGCCTCAACGCCGGCGATGAATACCTGGGCCGCAAGCCGCCGCTGTCGCCGTGGCGCGACACCATGCTGGAACTGTGCGGGCCGGCGGTGGCCGACCTGCAGCAGGTGTTCGCCGACGACTGGCAATGGATCACCGGGCAACTGCCGCCGCTGCTGGACGCACCGCAGGACGAAGGCCGCGCCAGCGCGCTGGTGGTCGCAGCCGGGCCCGCCGACCGCCTGGAAACCGGCTCGCTGTTCTTCACCGCGGCGATCCACGCCGCACGCCGGCGACTGTGGCTGAGCACGCCGTACTTCGTGCCCGACCACGCGGTGCGCGCGGCATTGCAGCTGGCGGTGCTGCGCGGGGTCGATGTGCGCGTGCTGATCCCGTCGCGACCGGATCACCACACCGTGTTCCTCGCCTCCACCCTGCACGCCTACCACGCGGTGCGCGCCGGCATCGGCATGTTCCGCTACCAGCCGGGCTTCCTGCACCAGAAGGCGCTGCTGATCGATGACGATGCCGCCGCGATCGGCAGCCTGAATCTGGACAGCCGCTCGTTCCGACTCAACTTCGAAGTCGGCGCGCTGGTCGTCGACGGGGCGTTCGCCGGCGAAGTCGAAGCGATGCTGCGCACGGACTTCAGTCGTGCCGTGGCGATCGACGAGCGCGAGTATCGCGACGCGTCGTATCTTCGCCGCGTCGCGATGCACGTGGCGCGGCTGTTCGATCCGTTGCTGTAGGAGCGGCTGCAGCGTCGCGCGACCGGAAAAAGAAGCCGGCACATCCTGTGCCGGCTTAGCCTCGGGGAAAGTCTCCGGGCCGGGTGGCCTGTCGCGGCAACCCGCGCTTGACGTGCATTTCGTACCGTGAGTGTCGGGAGCGCCTTTCCATGGGCTCCCGAGGAGTGTCCGACGCGCCGGGCCTGTCGATACCGCCAAGCCATGCTGCCGGCGCCACGCGCGGTCAGAAGTCGTAACTGACGCCAAGGCGCACGTAACGAGGCTGGGACTGGGATACTGCCATGCGGTAGGTGGTGTATTCGCCACCGGTCGCGCCGTAGAACGGGTCGGTCTGCGTGGTTACCCGATTGTTGAGCAAGTTGTAGACCATCACGTTGAAGCCCAGCTTCTTGTCGGCCCACAAGGGTCGGTATTCGGCGCTCAGGCTGACGGTGTACTGCCACGGGTTGTGGCCGGCGTCGCCCGGTCGCGACACCTTGCCGGCACACCAGTGGTAATAGGCGCCGTAGCCAAGTCCCGGGTTGGTCTCGTCCAGGCCGTACATGCCAAGACAACTGCGCGGCGCACCGGAAATGATGGCCAGGTTGCCGGACAACATCCACTCAGGCGTCAGCTGGTAGGAGCCATACGCCTTGATCTGATGGCGACGACTGTTGGAGAGTTCGCCGTTGGCGTACTCCATGACCTGCGCATAATCCCAGTCCACCGTGGCGGATACGTCCACCTGACCGATATCCGAACGCACCTGGCCCTCGCTGTTGCCGTAGTTGCGCGAGAACAGGTAGTCAACTTTGCCGAACCACTTGCCGTCAAACGGATGCTCGAGGAACAACTCCAGTCCGTAGTAATGATGACCAGGCTGCTGCCGCCGGCCGACGCAAACGCGTTGACATCATGGGTGGCGGCGGCCGCCACGCTCATGCGCAGCGAAGCCGACGGATTGCGCTCCGGGCGACCGTAGTCGGTGTACAGGTGAGCCTTCGACGACGATTGCGGCGGGCGCCCGCTCGGCTTGAGTGGGCGGGCCTGCTGATGCCGTACCGTCGGCAACAAGCTGGTGGTGCGCAAGGCAGTCGCGGCGGGTGCCGGTGCCTTTTTCCGGGCCTTTGTCGGTGCCGCATAGCGCGGCAGACTGCATCCGGGCGTCAACAGCGACAGGCTGGCGCATCGCGGACGCGATTTGCGTGCGCAAGTATTCATGTTCCCCTCCAGCAAAGGCCCCCCGTGGCCTGGTTCATCACGCATTGGATGCGCATGGAGTGCGCTCCCGACGCACCGACGAACCGGGCGCCATGCTACGGGTCAACCATGCTGTCGCTCTAGGCGATCCTGGCCAGGACTGGCGCTGAAGTCGGCATGAAATTCTCCCGGACGGCGATGCGATGGCGCTGGCGTCGCGCACCGGCGCACGGAGGCGACTCCCGGATGATGAGTGCCATCGGCGCGTCGATCACTTGCAAATCGGGTGCAGCCGACGGCTTGAGTTCACCGCGCGAGAGCGAGGCTCGCCACCCGGAGAAAGACGGTCAACTCGCCATCACGTCCGTGCGTCGCTGCCGCCACGGCTGCGTCGATCCCCACCGCACGATGCGTACCCCACGCCGATGCCCAGCGACACGCCGAGCAACTCGCACAGCACGCGCAGGCCGAGGTGCTCCGGATCGTGCATGCCGGCCAGCACCGCTTGCAGCAGGGCGAGCGACTGCAGGTTGGCGTAGTTGAGATAGAACATGTCCCACAGGTCGCCGCTGACGGTGAGCACGCACGCCAGCAGGAACGCCCAGCCGATCTTGCGCGCGGCGCTCCAGCCGCGGCGTCGGCCCAGCCAGTGCAGCGCCAGGAACAGCAGTAGCCCGGCCGCTGCCGAGATCGCGCCGGCCTGCAGGCCGCCGACGATGCCACTGCCCATCCATGATTGGTCGTAATGCACTGCGCTGCCCCTTCGGGATGCCGCGCGCGTGTCCGCCTGCCGCGCGCGCACGCTAGACTGCCGCTCCACCTGTCCGGAGCAGTCTGCATGACTCACGCCGTTTCCGCCACGACGGCCCTGATCGTGGTCGACGTGCAGCCCGACTTCATGCCCGGCGGAGCGCTGGCCTGCCACGACGGCGACGCGATCATCGACGGGATCGACGCGCTGCTGCGCGCGCGCCGCTATCGCCATGTGGTGGCCACGCAGGACTGGCATCCACGCGGCCACGCGTCGTTCGCCAGCTCGCATCCGGGCCGTGCGCCGTTCGACGAGATCACCCTGCATGGCCAGCCGCAGACCCTGTGGCCGGATCACTGCGTGCAGGGCACGGCGGGCGCCGCGCTGCATCCGCAGGTGGACTGGTCGGCGCTGGACGCGGTGATCCGCAAGGGCAGCGACCCGGGCGTGGATTCCTACAGCGGCTTTCGCGAAAACCACGGCCCGCAAGGCACGCGCCCCGGCACCGGCCTGGCCGGCTGGCTGCGCGAGCGCGGCGTGGACGAGGTGGTGGTGTGCGGACTGGCGCGCGACGTGTGCGTGCTGTGGACCGCGCAGGACGCCGTGGCGCTGGGCTTTCGCGCGCGCATGCTGTGGGAGCTCACCCGCCCGGTCACCCCGGCCAGCGACGAAGCCACCCGCGCCGCGTTGCTCGCGCAGGACATCGACGCCCTGTAGGAGCGCACCCTGTGCGCGATGCTCTTCCCACGGATTCGGGGTTCGCAAGAGCATCGCGCGAAGAGCGCGCTGGCATGAAGTTCGCTCAGGCGTCGTTCTCGCCGCGGGCGCGCACCGCGATCGCGCCGTCGTCGTCCACGTCCACCGTCAGCGTGATCGGGCGGCAGCATACCTGGCAGTCCTCGATGTATTGCTGGCTGGGGATCGATGCGTCGAGCAGGATTTCGACGGGCTCCCCGCAGTACGGGCAGTCGATGGTGTGGGGCGTGAGCATGACGTGTCTCCGCGGGTGGCCGGGCCAGTGAAGCACGGCTCCGGGTGACGCGATCGTCAAGCGTGGCGCAACGACCACGCCTGCGGCAGGCCGATCCAGAACAGCGCGTCGCGCTTGCAGCGCGGGGCCAGCTTCAGCAACTCGTTGTCCTTGCTGACCAGCCAGCGCGCACCCGCGGCCTGTGCCAGTTCCAGGAATTTCTGATCGTCCGTATCCCCGCAGCGCGGAAGCGGCATCTCGGGCGACGCCGTGGCCTGATCGTCGGGCAGGCAGTGCACCAGGGCATCGAACGCGGCCTCGACGCCGGGCCGTGCTTCGGCGGTGAGCGGCACCTGCGGATAGTGCAGCACGCGCAGCCATTCGGCGCGGCAGTCGGCGCGCGTCACCGCCTGGATGCGGCCCTCGCGCATCGCCACGTGCAGCGCGGCGGACTGCGCATCGTGGAACAGGAAGATGTCCAGGCACACGTTGGTGTCGAGCACCACACGGGGCACGTTCGGGAATGCGGCGATCATCGGCACATGATGCGGCAAGCGGGTCACGCGATGCACGTGATGCCTCCCCCGCGACACGGACGAGCGGGCTCCGGCTGCGCATGCGGTCGCGGCGACGACCACCGCCGCGACCGCATGTTCCGTCCCGCCGACGCAGGGTTCAGTGCGTGCCGTGTCCGTGGTGATCGTGGGACCGGCCGCGCCCGTGGTGCTCGTCGTGGCCGCGTCCCCACGTCAACCTGACGCGCGTGCTGACGTAGACATCGCCCGGGTCGGCCGGCACCTGGGCGAAGTGCTTGCGGCCGAAGTACAGGCGGGTGCCGTCGCTGGACAGCGTGGCGCGGGTTTCCGCGCCGTCCGCCGTGTTGACCGCGGGATTCTCGATCCGGCCGCGCACCGTCCATGGCGAAGCGGTGTTCGGGCGCGTGGCGTACCAGATGTCCTGGTTGCGCGGATCGGCGCTGGCCCGGTTGCTGCTGAACACGATTTCCAGCCCGTCCCTGCGCACGTTGGGCATCAGGTCGGCGGCATCGGTACTCAGCTCGGCCACGCGCACGCCGGGCCCGAAGCTGCCGTCGGCACGCTGGCGGCTCATGTAGATGTCATGGCCCTTGCTGTCCGGATAGCCGTCGCTGGAGAAGTACAGGAAGGTACCCTGGGCGGTTTTCACTACCGACGGGCTGTATTCCGAACCCTTGGTGTTCGGGCCACCGTCCGCATAGCCGCCCAGATCCACCGGCGTCGCCCAGCCGTGCGCGGGATTCTCGCGGGTCAGAAAGATGTCGCCGGCCGGCGGGCTGCCGGGCGGCGGCGGCGGCATCGCCTTGCAGCCGGTGCAATCCTCGGCGTTCTGCCGCGAGCTGACGAACAGCAGCCACTTGCCGGGCAACGGCGTGGGACAGTAGTCGGCGGCCGTGGGCGAATTCGCCGGTGCGCCGAGGTTGGTGACGTGGTCCCAGCTGCGCATCGCGACATTCCACGTTGCGCGCCAGTTGTCCAGGCCGCCATTGCGGGTGGACATGAAGTACAGGTTGTCCCCGTCCGGCGACTCGATCGGACAGCCTTCGGCGGCCGCGGTGTTGATGCCGGGCGCAAGCTGCGCGTTGCTCCACGCGCCGTAGTGCTGCGCGTAGACATTGGCGGACAGGATGGCGGCGATGGCCAGTGCGCACTGTGGGTACTTGCGGTTCATGGGTCTCTCCTTGCATGGGTGTGGACGACCGCGGAGAAAACCCTTCCCCGCGGACTGGTTGCGCCATGGCGACGCGTCGCTCACCCTGTGCAGGCGCGGGCATCGCGACTGCACGCGAGCGTGCCGGCGAGGGCCGGCGCGCCCAGCTTCGGGGGTGTGGCGCGGCGGGTCTTGAGGCGGCCGCTCGGGAAAGACTGGACTTTGCTTGGATTCCTTGGGAAAACATTGGGGTCGCCCGCAGCACCGGTTTTCGTCCACTCTCGTGCGCTACCCGCCACAGGACGCCATGGACCCGTCAACGCCCGCCCCGCTCGCCTTCGACGACTGCACGATCGACTTCGCCGGCCGGCGTCTGTTGCGCGGGGGCATCGGGCAGCCGCTGGAACCGAAGGCCTTCGCCGTGCTGGCGCTGCTCGCCGGCACGCCCGGCCGGGTCTTCACCCGCGACGAGATACTCGACGCGGTCTGGGGCCACCGCCACGTCACCCCCGGGGTGCTGAACCGGCTGATGACCCTGCTGCGGCATGCGCTTGGCGAGGACGCGAAAGTGGCGCGCTACCTGCACACCGTGCATGGCGTGGGCTACCGCTTCGACCTTCCCGAAGCCACGCCCGACGCGCCGTCGCGGGCCGTCCCGGTCCCCGCGCCGCAAGCGCCGACGATGCCGGTGCCGGTGCTGCCCGCCGCGTCACATCCTCCGGTGGCCCGGCGGCGCGCCGGCGACCGGCACGGCATGCCGCGCGCCATGTGGTGGCTGCTGCCGCTGCTGGCGCTGCTCGCGGTGGCCGGCTGGCAGTGGTGGCCGCATGCGCCGAGCGCGCCGAAGCCGGCGCCGGAGCGCAGTATCGCGGTGCTGCCGCTGGTCAACGCGAGCAACGACAAGGGACAGCAGTTCTTTTCCGACGGCTTGTCGGAAAGCCTGATCAACTCCCTTTCCCGCTTCGGCGGGCTGAAGGTGATCGGTCGCGATTCCGCTTTCCAGTTCCGCGGCAGCAGGGACGACAGCCGCACCATCGGCCGCAAGCTGGGTGTGTCCTACCTGCTCAGCGGCAGCGTGCAGCACGTGGGCGACGTCGTGCGCATCAACGCCGCGCTGACCAGGGCCGCCGACGGCAGCACGCTGTGGGCCGAGCACTACGATCGCCCGTACCGGAACCTGTTTGCCCTGCAGGACGAAATCGCGTCCGCGGTCATCGGTGCGTTGCAGGTGAAGCTGCTGTCGCCCGGCGAATCCGTCAGGCATGACGACCGGCCGCCCAGCGGCAGCATCGAAGCCTACAACGCCTATCTGCAGGGCCTGAAGCATTGGCACGACGAGGATTTCCGCCGGGCATCCGAATACATGGCCAAGGCCGTGCAACTCGACCCCGGCTATGCGATGGCATGGGCACACCTGTCGGGATCGCTGAGCACCGTCGCCACGTTCTCGAACGAGCCCGCCGAGGCCGCCCGCCAGCACATGAACGAGGCAAGGCGCGCAGCGGACCAGGCGTTGCAATTGGCGCCCGGGCTGGGGGCGGCCCACGCGGCCCGCGCCTACCTGATGGTCTACAGCTTCGACCATCGCGGCGCCCTGGCCGAATGCCGTCGCGCCGTGCAACTGGCGCCGGAGGACGGGACCGTCCTCAATGGCTGCGGTTATGTGTTTGCCCAGGTCGGAAAACTGCGCGAGGCAATCCGGTCGAGGCAGCATCTGCTTTCAATCGAACCGCTGTACATCATCAATTACCAGCAGTACGCGAAGCTGTTGCTGGCGTCCGGCCGGCTGGACGAAGCGGAGAAATACCTTGGCACCGCCGAAAGCCTGCCGCAGACGAACGCGCACTGGCGCTATTCATCCTTGTTCCTGCGCATGGCGGTTGCCCTGGCCCGTGGCGACGCGGTCAAGGCCATGGGCAGCGCGCTGCAAATGCCCGCGAAGTACCGCGACCCGTACACGGCGCTGGCGGCCCAGATCGGGCCGGATCGCGCCGCCGCGGACACCGCGCTGGCGAACGCCCTCGCCGGCAAGGCCGAGGCGAACGCCGATCCGCATCTGATCGCGCAGATCTACGCCTTGCGCGGCGATGCCGGCCACGCCGTGGAATGGTTGCAGCATGCTTCGGCCGCCGATCTGCTGTTCCTGCCGACCGATCCGTTCATCCTGAACCTGCGCGACGATCCGCGCTTCATCGCCTTCTGCGAAAGGATCGGCCTGCCGCCCCCGGGCGAAAGCGAAGCGTTGAGCATCGACCAGATCCGCGCCGCGAACGGCACGCGCAACCGCTGAGGCGCAGGAAGCGCCGGGATCGGCGGCAAACCCGGACCCAGCCGATACAATGCGGGCTTTCCGAGCGGAACCGACGACCATGGCCGAGCGCGCGTTCGACGACTACCTGGCCCGCTCCGGCGCCACCCTGGAAGGCTCGCGCTACGCGGCGTGGCTGGCGATCACGCCGCGCCGCCACGGCTTTCCGGTGTATTACGCGATCTGCGAGAACCGCAGCTTCCGCGACAAGGACGTGGCCGAAGCCGCCGCGGCGAAGGCGCTGGCCGACATGACGGGACTGGAGGCGGACGGCACGCCGATCTTTCCCGAGGACTACACCGGCTTCGACGATTAGGAGGGCCGGACCGGCTCGTGGCGGTGGACGGCGGGCGGTGCCCGCCCTACGCCGCGGCGGCCAGGGCGCGCAGCCGTTCCACCGCGGCGGGGATGGCCGCGGGCGCATCGACGGTGAGCATGCGCGGCTCGTCGGCGGCCAGGCCGTTTTCCAGTTCGTGCGCCCAGGTCACGTGGTAGGGCATGTACACGCCCCAGCCGCCCAGGCGCAATACCGGCTCGATGTCCGAGCGCAGCGAGTTGCCGACCATCGCGAACTGCGCCGGCTGCAGGTCGAACTCGCCGAGCACGCGGCGGTAGGCGGCGGCGTCCTTCTCCGAGACGATCTCGATGCGGCGAAACAGGTCGGCCAGGCCCGATTGCGCCACCTTCTTCTCCTGGTGGAACAGGTCGCCCTTGGTGATCAGCACCACCTCGTACTGCTGCGCCACCGCCTCGACCGCGGCGCGGATGCCCGGCAGCAGTTCCACCGGATGCTGCAGCACGGTCTTGCCCAGCTCGATCAAGGCGTGGATGTCGGCCGCGCCGATGCGCCCGTCCGAGACCGCAATGGCGGTTTCCACCATCGACAGCGCCATGCCCTTGGCGCCGTAGCCGAACAGCTTGAGGTTGCGCTGCTCGGTAGCCAGCATGCGCTCGTGCACATCGCGATCGGCCACGTCCACGTAGCGCGCCATGATCGCCGCGAACGCCTCGCCGGCCTGGCGGTAGTAGCCCTCGCTGTGCCACAGCGTGTCGTCGCCGTCGAAGCCGACCAGTTGCAGCATCAGGCGCCCACCCGCGTGCGTACCGCATCCATGTCGCGCACCGGGCGGATCTCGATGGCGCCGGTTTGCGACCACGGGAACGACTGCGCGATGCGCACCGCCTCGTCCATGTCGGCCGCCTCGATCAGGTTGAAGCCGCCCAGGTATTCCTTGGTCTCCGCATACGGACCATCGACCACGCTGGTGCGGCCGTCGCGCACGCGCACGGTGCGCGCGGTCCCCGGCGCTTCCAGCTGCTGCGAATCGAGCAACTGCCCCTGCGCGCGCAACGCGTCGGCCTTGCCGAAACAGCTTTTCATGCGGCTGTCGAACTCGCCCTCGGGCAGCGCGTCCAGCAGCTGGTCGTCGCAATAGATCATCACGAGATATTTCATGGCGTCCTCGGCGGGGAAGGCGGGGCGAAGAGGGATAATGCCGCAATGAACACCCGCGCCGATACCTTCAGCGAATTGTCCTGCCGGCCGATCGCCTTCGTGCGTTCGCCCTACGCGCAGCGCATCGACGCGCCGCACCAGCCCACCGTGGTGGCCGGCACCGAAAGCGGGGCCGCAGTCGACGCGGTGATCGCGTTCGTGGCGGATTTTCCGGCGGCGGCCTGGCGCGACCTGGCCGGCTTCGAGCGGATCTGGCTGCTGTTCGCGTTCCACCGCAGCGAGGGCTGGAAGGCCGAGGTGCGCCCGCCGCGCGGCGGCGGCAAGCGCAGCGTGCTGGCCACGCGCTCTCCACACCGGCCGAATGCGATCGGGCTGTCGGCCGTGGAGCTGGTGGCGGTAGAGGAAGGCGGGTTGCGCGTGCGCGGCGTCGACCTGCTGGACGGCACGCCGATCCTCGACATCAAGCCGTACGTGCCGTACGCGGATGCGTTTCCGGGTTCACGCGCGGGCTGGATCGACGCGATCGACGCGGCGCAGGGCCGGCATTCTGCGCCGGGGCCGCGCAAGCCGCGCAAGCGGCCGCGCGGCGAGGACGTCAGCGGCTCATGAACAGCTGCCGCAGCAGGTGCTGCCGCCGCTGACATGGATCTGCCGCGGCTCGGACACGCGGCTGGCCTCGTAACCGGCCTCCTGCAGGGCGGTGATGACCTGGCCGGAGGTCAACTGCGCCGCCACGTCGATCTGTCCCGCGACGGGATCGCCGGTGACCTGCGCGTTGGCGTCATGGGCACGCAGGATGGCGGCGATGGCGCCGGTGTCACCGGCAAGATCCTTCACTTGAAACAGCATCGGTACGGTCTCCAGGGTTGAGAGGCGGCACATCCGCCGGTGGCGATGATGGCGGCCGGCACGGCCGCGCGCCCTGACCAGGATCAGGGCAATCCCAGCCGGTGAGACCTGCGCCCGGCAAACTGCCCGGGCCGGCGCGGCTCGCTCCGTCGCCGGCGCCCGATGCATTGGCAGTGGATCGGTTCAGACCTTGGCCGCGCCCGGCACTCCCGCCGGCGCGGCATTTTTTTCAGGGCGACGTCGCGGCCGCCGGCAACCACGGCGACACGCGCGGGCGCGCCAGCGCGGCGAGCAGTGGCGGGTCGCGCCGGTAGACGTCGGGGCGGAAGCCGACCCGGCCGTCCTCGCGCAGGTCCACCGTCCAGTACGCCAGCAGCAGCGGCACCGGCTTGCGCAGCATCACGGTCTGCGTCTTCAACGTGTCGATCGCGCGGTCGATGCCCGTGCGATTCCAGCGCGCGGGATCGTCCAGCAGCAGCTCGGCCAGTTCGCGCGGGCGCTCCACCCGGATGCAACCGGAGCTGTTCGCGCGCTGCTCGTTCGCGAACAGTTCCTGGTGCGGCGTGTCGTGCAGGTAGACCGCGTAGTCGTTGGGGAAGCGGATCACCAGCCGGCCCAGCGAATTGCCCGGCCCGGCGTCCTGGCGCAGCACGATGCCGCGCGGGTTGGCCCAGTTCACGCCGGCCGGCGACAGCTCGCGGCCCTGGCCGTCCAGCACGCGGATGCGGTTGGCGGCGAGGTAACCGGGGTTCTTGCGCAACTTTGGCAGGATGTCGTTCTTCAGGATGGTCGGCGGCACCGTCCAGGTCGGGTTGAGCGTGAGGTAGGTGATCTTCGACTTGAACACCGGCGTGCTGCGGTACGGCTTGCCCACCTGCACGCGCGAACGCCACACCGGCTTGCCGTCCTTGTAGTAGGCGACCTGGTAGCCGGCGATGTCGACCACCACGAACTCGCCCTGCAGCTGGTGCATCAGCCAGCGTGCACGCTCCAGGTTCGCGCGCAACTGCTCGATGCGCGTGGTGACCGGCACGTTCAACGCGGCCAGGGTGGCCTTGCCCAGGTGGCCGTCCGCGACGAGGTAATGTTCGCGCTGGAATTGTTTCAGCGCAGCTTCCAGCGCCGGGGCGTCCAGGTCATCCATGCCCTCGCCCACCGCAAAGCCGACCCGTTGCAGGCGCTCGCGCAGCGTCGGCACGCGCGGATCGTGGCTGCCCGGTTTCAGCGTGGGGCCGTCGGCGATCACGGGCCAGCCGCCCTGCGCCGCCACCCCGCGCAACTTCGCTAGCGCCGCACGCAGCTGGGCGTAGTACGGGTGCTGCGGCCGCGCCCGCGCGAACAGCTCGCCGATGGTGTCCTGCGCCAGCGCTTCGCGCACCGCCTGCAGGCCCCGCGCCTGATCGAGCTGGCGCGGGTCGAAGTTCCAGTGCGTGTCCAGCGTGGCCGGATCGACCTTGCCGCGATACAGGTGCAGCAACGCGGTGAAACAGGCGTCGGTGGCCAGCAGGTCGAACTGCGCGCGTTGCTGCGCGGTGGCCTGCGGGTCGTCCAGCACGTGGCGCCGACGTTGCAGTTCGTCCAGCGCGTAGTCCTGCGGGTCGAGGCCGTCGGCGGCCATGCCGCGCAGCGCGGCCAGCAACTGGTCGAGGTCGTCCGGTCGCGTCCATGCCGGCGCGAACCGGTTCTGCTCGTAGAACGCCGCCACCGCGGCGACCGGCGCCGCGGCCGTCGCGCCATCGGCCTGCGCGACGCGCCATTGCTCGATCCGTTCGCGGATCTGCTCGGCCACCGGGCCCGGCGGCGGGGCCACGGTTTGTTCCATGCCGACCGACTCGACTGCGGCCGGCTGTGCAGGCGCCGCGGCGACCGCCAGCCAGCCCAGCAAGGCGGCAGCGCAAACGGCGCGGGAAAAGCCGGACGACATGGAAAGTCCTGTGCGGGAGGATGCGACCAGTCATAGCACAACCGCCGGCCGGCGCAGGCGGGCGCGGCGACCGGTCGCACGGGACAGGTTCTTAACGATCGACTGCTAGCATCGACGCCTGTTCGCGCCCCAAGCCCAAGCCGTCCCGATGAGTCGACTGCGCCTCCTTGCCATCCTGCTGCTGCCGCTCTGTGGTACGGCGCACGCGACCGCGCCGACACTGCGCGACACGCTCAGCAAACTCGCGCCGCAGGCGAATCCGCAGGTGATCGCGCTGGCGCTGGCGGCCACCGACTGCGCCGCCGCGCAAGGCCAGCCGCCGCCCGCGCGACTGGCGGTGATCGACTATTCCCGGCCATCCACCGAGCCGCGGCTGTGGGTGTTCGACCTGGCCCGGCGCAAGCTGCTGTATCAGGAACTGGTGGCGCACGGGCGCAACACCGGCGAGAACCTGGCGAGCAGGTTCTCCAATGCGCCGGAAAGCCGGCAATCCAGCCTGGGCCTGTTCCGCACGCTGGACACCTATGCCGGCCGCAACGGCTACTCGCTGCGCCTGCAAGGGCTGGAGCCGGGTACCAACGACCGCGCACTGGCGCGCGCGCTGGTGATCCACGGTGCGGCCTACGTCAACCCGGCACTGGCCCGCGAGCAAGGCCGCATCGGCCGCAGCTACGGTTGCCCGGCCGTGCGCAGCGCGATCGCGCGACCGCTGATCGACGCGCTCAAGGGCGGCCAGTACGTGTTCTCCTATTATCCCGATGCCAGGTGGCTTGGCGCCTCGCCCTACCTCAAGTGCAGCGGCGGACTGGCGATGACGCCCGCGCTCAGCGCGCCTTGATCCATCCGCACGGTTGCCCTCCCCGCGGAGCGCGCGGCGGGCAACCTCTCACTCGCGAGTCTGCTGCAGGCTCGCGCCGCCCTCGTCCGGCGTCACCGGCAGGCGCAGGATCAGCAGCCACAGCAGCACGACCAGCGCGGCCAGCAACCACGGCAACCAGGCGTGTCCGCGGAACCACCAGATCGTGCCGGCCATCGACAGCGTGACCAGGCCCAGCGCCATCCAGCGCGCGCGCCGCGAAATGCTGCGCTCGCGCTCCCACCGCGCGATCGCCGGGCCCAACCGGGGCAGCGAGAGCAGCCAGCGATGCCAGCGCGGCGAGGCGCGCGACCAGCACGCGGCCGTCAGCAGCAGGAACGGCACGGTCGGCATCACCGGCAGCATCAGGCCGATCAGCCCCAGCAACAACGCCACTCCGCCGGCGATGAACAGCAGCCAGCGCACCAGACCGGTGTGGCGGGGATGTGCGGGGTGCGGGTCGTGTCCACCGCCCTGTTCCGCCGGCTGCCCGCGATCGGACGACTTCACGTTGCGCGCTTCGGCCGGCCTTCGCGGGCCTTGTACAGACGCCGGTCGGCTTCGCCCAGCGCGGCTTCCAGCGAGGCGCCCGGCACCACCGTGGTCGCGCCCATGGTGAAGCCGATCGGCGCAGCGGCGCGATCGGCATCGAGCCGGTCGACCACGCCTTGCGTCAGCTCCTCGCCGGCACCGCGCAGCAACACCAGGAACTCGTCGCCGCCGAGGCGGATCACTGCATCCTGCGGCCGCACATGGTTGCGCAGGAACGTCGCCATGGCCACCAGCACCTCATCGCCGCGCGCGTGGCCATGGGTGTCGTTGACCTGCTTGAAATGGTCCAGGTCGAACACGATGCAGCCCCAGCCCGCGGCCGGGCCGGCCGTCAGCTCGGCCAGGTAGCGGCGATTGAAGCAGCCGGTCAGTGCGTCGTGGATCGACCACTCGCGCAACTGGCTCTCCTGGCGGAAGCGCTCGGTGACGTCCAGCGCATGGCCCAGCACGTAGGGATCGTCGCCCTCGACATCGTCGTCGAGCACGTTGTGGTATTGCCACACGTGTTCGCTGCCATCCTTGGCGATCACCTGCAGCATGCCCGTGTCGCTGTCCTTGCGCATGATGCGCAGCAGATATTCGGCGAACCGCGGGCGCTGTTCGGCGCGCATGAAATCGGTCAGCGGGCGGCCGATCATCTCGCCCACCGAATAGCCCAGCGACTTGGCCGCCGCCGGGTTCACCGACAGCAGCACGCCCTCGTGGTCGTGCGTGCAGATCAGGCCGGGGCTGTACTGGAACAGCTTGCGGTAGCGGCGGTCGCTGGCCTCCAACGCCGCGATCGCGCGCCGCTGCAGGGTGATGTCCTGGAAAGCGCCGGCCAGCCGCAGCGGGGTGCCATCCTCGGCGCGTTCCACGATGCCGACCGCGCGCACCCAGATCCTCCGGCCAGTGGCGGTGGTCAGTGGCAGTTGCAGATCCCATCCCTCGCCGGTGTCGATGCTCTTGCGCACGGCCGCGTCGATCACCGGCCGCGCCCCCGCATCGTAGAAGCTCACCGCTTCTTCCAGGCTCGGGTGGAAACCCGGCGGCACGTCGTGCAGGCGGCAGGTCTGGTCCGACCAGGTGATCGCCTTGGTGGCCAGGTCCAGCTCCCAGCCGCCGGCGCCGAGCAGGCATCCGGTGCGTTCGAGCAGCGCCGCGTGGGTGCGCCGCTTCGGTTCCGTCTCGCGGGCCGACTCCGGCGGCCGCCGCAGCGACGGTGCCGTGCCGACCGGCGCGGGCTTGTTCCGGTGCGCGACCGGCCGCTTTTCCAGCACCTGTGCCACCGCGCGGGCCAGTTGCCGCAGCGTCTCGTGTTGCCGCTCGTCGAGCGTACCCGGCACGCGATCGAGCACGCACAACGCGCCCGCCTTCGCGCTCTCGCCCCGTCTGATCGGCACGGCGACGAAGCAACGGATGCCCGCCGCGCCGGCAACCAGAAGATCGTCGGCGCAGCGCGGATCGAGCCGTGCGTCGGGAATCGCCAGCACGCCGGAACTCGCCTTGGCCAGCACCCGCAGCACGCTCGGCTCGTCGATATCCGCCGCCGGCCCATGCACGGCGAGCCCGCGGCCGTCAGCATCGACCAGCACGATCAGCGCAAGCGCCCGCCCGCTCGCCGCCGCGGCGCTGCGCACGAGTGCATCGAACAGCGGCTCGGCGCGAGTATCCAGCGCACCCATGGCGCGCAGCGTCGCCAGGCGCAGCGTTTCGTCAGCGTGGTGGGAGGCAGCGGACATACGGGGCGGCAATCGGCTCGCGGGTCGGCACATCGTGTGGCCACCGTAGCAGTCCGCATCTGAATCGGCCACGCACGCGACCGCAGTTTCGGCCGCTGCCGCCACGAAAAAGCCGCCCGGATCGCTCCGGGCGGCTTCGTCATGCCGCCCTCAGGCGACGCGGGTCACTCGGCGCTGCCGTCCAGTCCGCGACGCTCCAGCAGCGGTTCGATCCGCGGCTCGTGGCCGGCGAAATCGCGGAACAGCTGCAGTGCATCCTTGCTGCCGCCCTGCGACAGCAGGGTCGCGCGGAAGCGGTCGCCGTTGGCCCGGGTCAGGCCGCCGTGGCTCTTGATCCACTCGACCGTGTTCGCATCCAGCACCTCGGACCAGATGTAGGCGTAGTAGCCGGCCGCATAGCCGCCCATGATGTGGCTGAAGTACGGCGTGCGGTAGCGCGGCGGCACCGGCGCGTAATCGGTGCCGTTGGCCTTCAGCGCGGCCGCCTCGAACGCCATCACGCCGCCGGCGTCGGGGATCTTGTCCGCGCCGAGCTGGTGCCAGCTCTGGTCGAGCATCGCCGCGCCCAGATACTCGGTGGTGGCAAAGCCCTGGTTGAACTTCGAGGTGGCCAGCACCTTGTCCAGCAGCGCCTTGGGCATCGGCGCGCCGGTCTGGTAGTGCCTGGCGTAGTTGGCCAGCACGCTGGGCCAGTCGGCCCACATCTCGTTCACCTGCGAGGGGAACTCGACGAAGTCGCGCGGCACGCTGGTACCGCTGAAGCGCGGGTACTTCACGTTGGAGAACATGCCGTGCAGCGCGTGGCCGAACTCGTGGAACGCCGTGGTCACCTCGTCCCAGGTCAGCAGGGTCGGGCCGCTGGTCGGCTTGGTGATGTTGAGGTGGTTGGCCACCACCGGCAGGTTGCCGGTGAGCCCGGACTGGTCCACGTAGGAGTTCATCCAGGCACCGCCGCGCTTGGACGGGCGCGCGTACATGTCGGCCAGGAAGATCGCCAGCTGGCTGCCGTCTTCATTGTAGACGTCGTACACCAGCACGTCGGGGTTGTAGACCGGAAGGTCGGTGCGCTGCTTGAACTTGAGTCCGTAGAGCTGGCCGGCGGCGTAGAACACGCCGTTCTCCAGCACGTTCTTCATCTCGAAGTAGGGCTTGAGCTGGCTCTCGTCGAAATTGTATTTGTCGGCGCGGACCTTCTCCGTGTAGTAGGCCCAATCCCACGGCTGCAGCGCGAACGTGGGCTGGCCCTTCGCCGCCTGTTCCTTGTCGATCATCGCCTGCAACGCGACGCCTTCGCGCCTGGCGTTGGCGACTGCCGCCGGCGCCAGCTTGCCGAGCATGGCGTTGACCGCTTCCGGCGTTTTCGCGGTCTGGTCGGCCAGCACGTAGGCAGCCCAGGTCGGGTAGCCGAGCATGCCCGCCTTCTCCGCACGCAGCTTCATCACCTGCGACACGATCGCGGTGTTGTCGTACGCGTTGCCGCGGCTGCCGCGGGTAATCGAGGCCTTGTACAGGCGCTCGCGCAGCGCGCGGTTCTCCAACTGCGCCAGCGGCGGCTGGCCGGTGGTGTTGAGCAGGGCGATCACGTACTTGCCATCGAGCCCCTTCGCCTTGGCGGCGGCGGCCGCGGCGTCGATCTGGGCGTCGGTGAGGCCGGCCAGTTCGGCGCGGCTGTCCACCACCAGCGCCGAGTCGTTGACCTCGGCCAGCACGTTCTGGGTGAACTTGGTGCCGAGCCTGGCCAGCTCGCCGTTGATCTGCTTCAGGTGCGCCTTGTCGGCGTCGGACAGCCTGGCGCCGGCCCGCACGAAATCGGTGTGGTAGCGCTCGATCAGCCGCACGCTCTGCGCATCCAGGCCCAGGCTGGCGCGCGCGTCGTACAGCTTCTGGATACGCGTGAAGAGCGCCGGGTCCAGCGTGATCGCGTCGCGGTGCGCGGCCAGCTTCGGCGCGTACTCGGCCTGCAGTTTCTTCAGCGCATCGTTGTTCTCGACCCCGGACAGGCTGAAGAACACGGTCGAGGTGCGCTGCAGCACGTCGCCGGATTTCTCCAGCGCGATGATGGTGTTGTCGAAGGTCGGCGCAGCGGGGTTGGCGCTGATCGCCGCCACTTCACGCAGCTGCTCGGCCATGCCGCGGTCGAACGCGGGCGCGTAGTCGCTGTCCTTGATCCTGTCGAACGCGGGGTAGTGCAGCGGCAGCGTGCTTTCGGCGAAGAACGGATTGGCGCGGACGTCGGCAGCCGCCGCGTGGGAGGCGTGTGCGCCGGCGTGCTGCTTGTCCGCCGCGGTGTCGGCATAGGCCGCCATGGGGCTGGTCAACGCGATCGTCATCGCCAGGGAAAGGGTGGGCTTCATCAAGGTCTGCTCGACGTGGGGGAACCCCGATCCTACCCAAAGCCTGCGCCACGCACCCATGACTAAAGCCATGGGTGAACACCGCGAGATCCGCTACAACGGGTCCGCATGCGTGGCGAAGAAAGCCTGCAGGAACGCTTGCCGCGCCGCCCCGTGGTCGACCTCGGTACGGCAATGCGCCGCAATCACCTGGCGCAGCAGTCCGCCAGCGGATTCGCGCACCGCGGGCCAGGGCGGCAGGTCCGCGCCGTTGGGATCGCCGGTCTTGATGAACTGTGCAAAGTAGCCTTCCATCGTGGCGGACGCGGCGCGGTCGGCAGCCGTCCACGCGTAGACCGGATTGCCCGCCAGGTTGCCCAGCGCGTACTCGATCTCGCCGCTGTGCACGGCGCCGGGATCGGGCGTTTCACCCGGCGCCGGCGCCAGCTTGGCCGGGCGCGGCTGGTCGAAATAATAGAAATACACCGGCGCGCCGCCGTGGCGGAGCTGCAGGTCCATCCAGCGCCAGGTGGTGTGCGCGATGAACATGTCGCCGGCCAGCGCGGTGGCGGAGGATTTCACCTGCGTCGCGTCGTCGCCGGGGTACAGCGCCAGTGCGTGCGCCGCCTGCGTGCCGAACAGCCGCTTCAGCGCTGCGCGGTAATTGGCCGGGGTCGGCGGCTGATCTTTCAGGATCGCGGTGTAATGGTCCTCCTGCGAATTGCTCCCCAGCAGCAGCGGCACCGGCGCCTGCCCGCCGCGGGCCATGGTGGCCGCGGGCGGCTCGCGCAGAAACCAGCCGTCGAGATTCGCATCGGCGTCGCCGTGCTGCTCGCGCGTGGCCTGCAGCAGGCGATCGGCCGGCAGCGCACGCAGCGCGGTCAGCGAGTCGGCGCCGAGACGCTGCGCGAACGCCTCGCCGCGGCGCTCCATCGTCGCCAGCGGCACCGGCGCGATCGGCGCGATCAGGGCGCCGCTTTCGCCGATCGCGCGGGCAAACAGCCCGCGCGACAGCGGCGAGGTCATCAGCGCGCTCACCGCGATCGAACCGGCCGACTCGCCGGCGATCGTCACCTGCGCCGGGTCGCCGCCGAAAGCGGCAATGTTGTCGCGCACCCAGCGCAGCGCGGCGACCTGGTCGAGCAAGCCGTAGTTGCCCGCCGCGTGCTGCGGCGATTCGGCGGCGAGGGCCGGAGTGGCGAAGAAGCCGAATACGCCCAGGCGATAGTTCACCGTCACCGTGACGATGCCGCGGCTGGCCAGGCTGGCGCCGTCGTAGCGCGACTCCGAGCCGTCGCCGGCAACGAACCCGCCGCCGAAGAAATACACCAACACAGGCAGCCTGGCGGTTGCGCCTGCAGGCTTCCACACGTTGAGGTAGAGACAGTCCTCGCCCATGCCGGCGGAGCGGAACCGCATGTCGCCGAACAGCGGCAGCTGCATGCAGCGCGGGCCGAAGCGCGTCGCCTGGCGCACGCCGCTCCAGGCCGGAGCGGGTTGCGGCGGTTTCCAGCGCAGCGGACCGATCGGCGGCGCCGCGTACGGAATACCCTGGAACTCTTCCAGCGCCATGCCGTTCGCCTTCGCAAGCTTGCCTTCGATCCTGCCATCGGCCAGTGACACGCGAGGCGGAGGCAGCGGGGCAGCGGCGTGAGCCGCGAAGGCGGCGAGGCCGATCACCCCGGCGAGGACGCTGGCGAGCAGGCGCGCCTTCCGCGGCGCGGGCGATGCAGTCGGATCGAACATCGTGGCGGCCCGTGAATACCTGCCTTGCAGCCTAGGCGCCAGCCTGGTCGATGTCATCCCTGGGCGCAGCGCCTCAGACCTCGTCCGCGCCGCACACATCCATCGCAACCGGCTTGGCGCAATCGGCCTGCACGGCGACCGCGGGGGCGGCACGGCGCGCGCTGGCCTGCTGCGACGACGACGGGCTGGCGGACAGCATTGCCCCCATCACCAGCACGCAGACGCTGGAGCAGGCAACGAACAGCATGGTCAGAAAGATGGATTCGAATTTCATGACGCGTTCTCCGATTGAACAGAAAGTCCCTGTGCTGTCCATGGAGCAATCGCCGTGCCAATCCGAAAATTTGTTGCAAGCTTTTGATTTACTTTATGTTTGATGTCGATCGCCGCTGCGGGCGGCTGTCCGCGGACAGCGTCGCCCGTGCGGCCGGACAACGGTTCAGCCCGCTGCGTCCGCGAGGTTGCACACGGGCGCACCGGCCAGTCACACTCCATTAACATACCGCTTAGTACATTATCCCCATGTCGTGAGACACGCTTCCCACCGTGCGGCGAGGCTCCCCCTCCTCCTCCGCACCCGACACAGATGGACCCCCAACCCGCAGACTCCCCTCTGCGGGTTTTTTTTCGTGCCTGTGCCGCTACTCGCCCGATGCGTACTTTTCGTGCAGCGCCACCGGCGCCACCGGGCGCTGCGTGCGCCGGCGGATCGCCAGGTTGATCAGCTCCACGAACACCGAGAACGCCATCGCCGCGTACACGTAGCCCTTCGGGATGTGCTGGCCGAAGCCGTCCGCCATCAGCACCAGGCCGATCATGATCAGGAAGCTCAACGCCAGCACCTTGACCGTGGGGTGGCGCTCGACGAACTCGCCCAGCGGCCTGGCGAACATCAGCATGAACACGATCGAGGCCAGGATCGCGGTGACCATCACCCAGCGCTGATCGACCATGCCCACGGCGGTGATGATCGAGTCCAGCGAGAACACGATGTCCAGCAGCATGATCTGCACGATCACGCCGCCGAAGGTGGCCGTCGCCGCGGCCGCGCCGCCGATGCTGACGTGCTCGGTGGCGCCCTCCAGCTTCTGGTGGATCTCGTGGGTCGCCTTGCCGATCAGGAACAGGCCGCCGCCGATCAGGATCAGGTCGCGCCACGAGAACGCGTGGCCGAACAGCTCGAACAGCGGCGCGGTGAGTCCGACGATCCAGGCAATCGCCAGCAACAGGCCCAGCCGCGACACGGCCGCCAGCATGATGCCCAGGCGCCGCGCCTTGTCGCGTCGTTCCGGCGGCAGCTTGCCGGCCAGGATCGAGATGAAAATGATGTTGTCGATGCCCAGCACCAGCTCGAGCGCGGTCAGCGTGGCGAGGGCGATCCAGATTTCGGGGTTGGCCAGTTGTTCCATGGGTGGTCTCTATCGAAGGGGCGCCGGCCGGAAAGCATCCTGGCCCGCGGAAACGGCGAAGGCGCGCAAGCGCGCTTCACGATGGGTTCTGGACGCCAAAGGGCGGGTTGATGCTCCGGTGAGGCTCTGGGGCCACGGCGGAAAGGCATCTTTGCAGGACGCACCTTCGCCGTGGGACGGCGAAGGTCTTGCTCGCAAATGGCTGTGCCATTTGCTGCTGCACCGGGGCGCAAGGCCCGTCATGACGGCGACAGCGATCGGGAGCTACTCCCCTTCAGCGGTCGATGCTAGCACAGCCTCGGCGCGTGACCACGCCGGGCGGCCGGCGTCAGCCGGCCGGATGCGCCAGCGCAAAGTCGATCGCTGCCACCACCGCCGCCACCTGGGCGTCGTTGCATTGCGCGGGCGTGGCGCGCGGGCTGTCGGGGTAGACCTCGGTGGTGGTCTTGAACGGCGCGGCGGTGATGCCGGCGCACAGGCCGAGCCGGCCGTAGTCGTATTCGATCACGCCATGCGCCACCACCGGCGAGCCGATGATGGTGCCGTCGGGGTCGGCCGGCGCGATATGGGTGACCTTGGCCACCGCGGCAATGATCGCCTGCTGGAACGCGGGCTGCGGCTGCGCGCTGTCGGCGCACAGGTAGAAGCCATCGGGAATCGTGCCGGGTTCGAACGGCTTGCCGTCGCGGGCCGCCAAGGCCGGGCGGAACTCGGCCTCGTCGCTGTCGGTAGTTTCGTGCAGATCGATGTGCATCAGCACGCGCTCGCGCAGCGGCGCCACCAGCGCCATCAGCGCGGCCGATTCCTGTGCCGGGCTGTGCGCATGGAACGAGCGGTTGGGATCGAGCGCAGCAGCATTCCAGCGCTGGATGCGTTCGTAGCCCCACGGGCTCACGCACGGCACCACCAGCAGGTTGGCCCGGCCGGCGAGGTCTGCCGCATGCTGCTCGGCGAATTGCAGCGCACCGTGCACGCCACTGGTTTCGTAGCCGTGGACGCCGCCGGTGACCAGCATCACCGGCAGCTCGTCGCGCCAGAATGCACTGCGCAGGGCGTACAGCGGATGGCGTGCGTCGGGATAGGCCAGCTCACCGTACGGTGCCACCGCCCAGTGCGCGCGCAGCGCGTCGATCCGGCGCAACACGTCATCCGCGTAGCTGCGCTGCACGCGCTGGCGCGAGCGCCATGTCTCGCGTTCGGTCTCGCCCCAGGGCTGGAGCGCCGTGCCTACGGGATAGAAGCTGGACTGGTTCATCGTGGTTCCGTGCGTGGGCGACGGGAAGCCGACGGCCGCGCCGCCGGTCCCGATGACCTGGGGACGCTTACTTCGCGCCGCCGTTCGCGGCACCCTTGGCCGGCAGCGGTTCGAGGTTGAAGCTGATCGTGGTGAGCTTGGCGTCCAGACCCTGCACGACGTCGCTGGTCAGGTCGTTGCTGGTGTTGCCTCCGAGCACCGCGTCGCGGTTGAGCAACAGGCCGCACTGGTGCTTCTTGTAGCTGGCGGCAACCACCGGCTGCGCTTCCTGGCCGATCCGCTGCATCACCTTGGCGCGGGTGAGCTGGATGCGCTCGTTCTGCTCGCCGGCCTGCGACTGGAAGGTCTGCATGCGCTGCTGCAGCGCCGCGCCCTGCTGCTTGCGCTGGTCCTCGGTGAGCGAGGCGGCCTTTTGCTGGAAGGCCTGGATGTCCGCATCCAGCGGCTTGCGCTGGTTCGACAACTGGCTGTTCGCCTGCTCGGCCAACTGGCCCAGCCGCTCGCTGGCGGCCTTGCCGACCTTGGACTGCGCGAACACGGCCTCGCGCGAGAGCATGCACACGCCGGCCACCGCGTTGCCACCGAGCTCGTCGGCGGCTTGCGCGCTCTGGGCGTGCGCCCCCTGGACGGGAACGACGGACAAACCGGTGGCGAGGGCGAGCGCGGCAGCGAGCGTGAGACGAGGCAGGTTCATGGTGGCGGTTCCGGATGAATTGAGGTCACGAGTTCAGCCGACCACATGCCGGCTGCGTGGTTCCCCAGCATAGCCGATCGCGCGCGCGTCGCGATTCAGCGCCCGTTCGGGGCGCCCCGCGGCGGCGGCGCCACGCTCCGGTTGGCTGCACGCACCGCCCGCACGAAGCCGCCGAACGGAATGTCGGTGATGCCGACCAGGCCGATGTGGCTGTTCTCGCCGTCGAGCAGACGACCGGCGAGCGGCTGATCGGCGTACTCGAACCAGTGCGCGCCGACCACCAGCGGGTTCGTCGTGGCGGCGGCGAGATAGCGCGCGTAGGCCGCGCCGCGTGCGGCCTCGTCGGCCACCGGCACCACGCCCGCACCGAACGGGCCGCGGTCGTTCGATCCGAAATGGAATTCGCCGAGCAGCACCGGCCGATCCAGCGTCCGCATCAACGCCATGTCGACGTGATGCTGCGGCAGGTCGGCATAGGCGTTGAAGCTGACCACGTCGCAATACCGCGCGCAGGCGGCGACGGCCTCGGGCGTGTACACCGCGAAGCGTCCGCCCAGAAACAGGTGATGCGGATCGTGGCGGCGGAGCGCCGCGGCCACGATGCGGAAATAGGCGTCGGCGTAGCGGCGCAGCCAGTGGCTGTAGTCGCGGGCGAGTGCCGGATGCGCCTCGTTCGGCGCCGGCGCCGCATAGCCGGTGGCCTGCAGCGCATCCCATGAACGCAGCTCGATGCCCCAGGCTTCACCCAGCGCCTGCGGCGTGGCGTACTGCTGGCGCAGCATCGCGACGAAGGCCTGCTTGGCCGGGCTGCGCGCGTCGCCGGCGAGCGTGCCCTGCGCCAATCCCCAACGCCCTTGCGGCCCTTCGCCGGCCCACGCCAGCTCGTTGTCGGCGAAGTAGCCGAGCAGCCAGGGATCGTCGGTCACCCCCGCGCTGGCCTTCGTCACCGCCGCCTCGGTGGCGACGGCAAAGCGCGGGTCGAACGGATCGGGCATGCGGCCCCAGTAGTCGTAGCCGCTGGCGACGTCGGCATAGTCGCCGGCGATGTTGATCGAACGCGTATACGGCAGGCGATGCGCGGCACCCAGCGCGGCATCGCTCCAGTTGCCGAGGGTGTTGAAGCCCCAGGCCTGCAGCCGATCCAGCGTGCGCTTGCGCCAGGCGGCCAGCCAGTCGCTGCCGTCGATCCGGTGGAGATTGGCTGCGTAGAAATCGAACCAGCGGCCGTGGTTGTACGCGATGCCCTGGCTGGCGCCCTCGCCCGGGCGCCGGCTGTCGCCGCGTCCGTAAAAGGCCGCCCATTCGCCGCGATCGGGCGGCAGGTCGTCGAACATGAACTCGCGACTCTCCACGTAGCTGCGCCCGCCGCCGGCGTTGACCGCATTGACGCCCAGCGAGAAGAACGCGTGGCCGTCGGGCGTCACCAGCCACCAGCGACCGCCCCGCTTTTGCACGTGGAACCAGCCCGTGCGATCCAGCGTCTGGCCTGGCTGTCCACCGTAGGCATCGGCGGCCGGGGTTGCGCTGCCCGCATCCGCGTGCACTGCCGCGCGCAACGCGGCATCGGAGCCGATCTTCTCCGGCCACTGCGCGCGGGTGGATTGCCCGTAACGATCGACGATGCCGGCGTAGGCCGCGTGCACGGTCGGCTCACCCGGCCGCGTGCCGATGCCGCCGAGCAGCAGTGTCTGTTCCGCTTGCGGCGAGGGGATGCCGAGGCGGATGGCTTGCACGCGGCGCCGGTCCAGCGCGCCACGCACGGTGGTCGCCAGCAACACCTTGTGACCACCATCATCGAACGGCATCGGCGGGCCGACCTGCATGCCCTGCGCGCGCGGCGAGCTGGCGCGCAGCGGCACCACCAGCGTCTGCGCCGGTCCCGGCGGCAAGCCCACGCGCGCCTGCAGGCGCCGGCCGGCGCTGTCGATCTCCACATCGAGCGTGACCGCCCACGGCATCGCGTTCTGCACGCGCAGGTGCAGCTCGCCCTGGTCCGACCAGTCCCACGTCCCGCTGCGCGGCACGAGCACGATCGACGGCTGCGCCGCCGGTGCGAAGGTGTAGCGGCGCTGGGCCACGCCGTCGGCGGCGTGCTCGACACCGCCTACCCGTCGCACCTGCTCCAGTTGGAGGGTGCCGACGACCTCGCGGCGCGCCGCATCCATGCCCGCGGCATGGCCGGCGCCCAGCAGGGCCAGGCCGAAGCAAGCCATCCACACACGCACGTTCATCGGCGTCCCCGCCGGCAGCAACCCGCCGCCAGCCTACGCCAGCGGATGCCGGCGCACCCAGCGCTGCCAGCCGTAGTACACCGGCACGCCCAGCGCGATGATGACCAGGCTCATGCCGGCATCGCGCGGCGCGTGGATCGCGCTGGCGACGATCACGCCGAACACGGTGACGACGAAGATCAGCGGCAGCAACGGGTAGAACGGCACCCGGTACGGCGCCGGCTCGTCGATGAAATGCTTGCGGTACCAGAACAGCGTGCCGATGCCGAACACGTGGCCCAGCCACTCGCCGACCGTGGTGTAGTTGAGCAGCTGGCCGAAGGTGCCGGACAGCGCCAGCACCACCGCCCACGCCCCGAGCACGGCCAGCGCCACCTGCGGTGCACGGGTGCGCGGGTCGACCCGCCCCGCGGCGCGGAAGAACACCCCGTCGGCACCCATCGTCTGCAGCACGCGCGCACCACCGGCAACCGCGATCGCGCAATAACCGAAGGTGGAGCAGGCGATGCCGACCGCGATCACGGTGGCGCCGCGCTCGCCGAACAGGCGGCGCAGCAGGTCCGCCGCCGGCGCGTCGCTGGCGGCGAGGCCGGCATGCCCCAGGCCGGAGAGATAGGCGCAGTTGGCCAGCAGGTAGCAGATCACCACGCCGGTCATGCCCATGCCCAACGCGCGCGGCAGGGTGCGCTGCGGATTGCGCACCTCCCCGGCCAGGTCGTTGAGGTAGTGGAATCCGCCATAGGAAAACAGCACCGGCAGCAGCGCACCGGCGAACGCCCACGGCGAGGCTGGCGTGGCCGGCTGGCCGATCAGCGCCACGCCCAGGTGTTCGTGCGCCAGCACCAGGCCGGTGATCACCAGCAGCGCGATCGCCAGCAGCTTGAGCACGGTGAACACGTTCTGCAGCCAGGCGCCGGCGCGAATGCCGAACAGGTTGATGCCCACGATGAACACGATCGCGCCCACCGCCACCGGCTTCACGTAACCCTGCCCGCCAAGCCCCAGCGCGCTGCACAGGTATTCGGCGAACATCGTCGCCACTGCCGCCACGCTGCCGGGATAGTTGATCAGCGCCATCGTCCAGCCGAACAGGAACGCCGGCATCAGGCCGAACGCCTCGCGCAGGTAGACGTAGATGCCGCCCGCCTGCGGCCGCCGCGCGCCCAGTTCGGCGTAGCACAGCACGCCGGCCAGGGTCAGTCCGCCGCCGATCGCCCACAGGATCAGCAGTTCGACGCCCGATGACGTATGCCGCGCCACCGTCGACGGGGTGAGGAAAATGCCCGCACCGATGACGCCGCCGATGACGATCATCGCGGCGTCCCAGGTGTTCAGGCGGCGGGCGTAGGCATTGGCGGGTTCGGTCAGCACGCCGGCTACCTTGCCATTGTCGGGGACGCTTTCACCAGTCCCGTCTGGCACGGGACCACGCGCAACGCCGGCCAGCGCTGCTAGATTGCGCCGATGCCGTTGCCCGATCACCCCGCCCGACTCGCCCTCGCCACCTGTGCCGCGCGCCCCTGGATCGACCCGGACGACGCGCACCTCGCCGCCACGCTGGCGCAACTCGGCGTACCGCCGACGGTGTGCGTGTGGAACGACGCGCAGGTCGACTGGTCGGCATTCGACCTGGTGCTGATCCGCACGATCTGGGACTACCACAAGCACCCCGCGGCGTTCGGGCAATGGCTGGATCGCCTCGACCGGCTCGGCGTCGCCACGTTGAACGACAGCCGCCTGCTGCGCTGGAACAGCGACAAGCGCTACCTGTTCGAACTCGCGCGCCTGGGCGTGGCGACCATCCCGACCCGGCTGGCGCACGGCAGCGAACTGGCGCGCGTGCTGGCTTCGATGCCCGACGCGTCGGTGGTGGTCAAGCCGACGATCAGCGGCGGCGCGTGGCAGACCCTGCGTGGCGAGGTCGGCGACGATGCGTTCGCCGCGTCCGTGGCGCAGTTGCCGACGGCGCTGGATTACCTGGTGCAGCCGTACCTTCCCGAAATCGCCAGCGCCGGCGAGTGGTCGCTGCTGTATTTCGGCGGTGAGTACAGCCATGCGGTCATCAAGTACCCCGCCGCCGGCGACTACCGCGTGCAGGAAGAGCACGGCGGTCGCAGCGAACCGGCAGTGCCCGATGCCGCCGCGCGCGCCGCTGCCGGACGCGCCCTGGCTACGCTCGCCGTGGCAGGCCACGACATGCCGGCGTATGCACGGGTGGATGGCGTGGTCAGCGGCGGGCGTTTCGTGCTGATGGAACTGGAGCTGATCGAACCGTCGCTGTTCCTCGCCGGGCAACCGCAGGCGGCCGAGCGCTTCGCGCACCTGCTGGCCAACCATCCTGCGCTTCGGCGTGCCGCGCTATCTTCGCCCAGCCATTGAGGCCAACCACCGGAAACCTTGCTGCATGACCGTCAACGATCCGTCCACCGAGTCCGTGCAGGAAGCCGATGCGCTGCCTCGCCACACCACGCCGACCTGGGAGGTCGAACTGCTGATCTCCGGCGTGGCGGTATTCGCCATGCTGCAGCTGCCGGGCTGGCTGGACGATCGCATGTATGCGCTGGTTCCGCGCTTCAACGAGGCCACGGTGGCGGCGCTCATCACCGTGTTCGTCTACCTGAAATCGGCGGCGCTGATCCTGGCGATCACCTTCACCCTGCACCTGATCCTGCGCGCGCAGTGGATCGCCCTGGTCGGCCTGCACTCGGTGTTCCCCGAAGGCGTGCATTGGGAACGCCTGCGCATGGGCCCGGTGCGACGCGCCCTGGAACAGCAGCGCCTGGCGCCGGCCGGCATTGGCATCGAGCGCGCGGACAATCGCGCCACGGTGGTATTCGCGCTGGGCGTGATGCTTGGCATCCTGCTGCTGGTGATCTGTCTCGTCGCCAGCGTCGTGTTCGGCGTCACCGGAACGCTGCAGCGGGCGTTCGACCTCCGCGTCGACCTGTTCGACTTCGTGCTCCCCGTCTTTGCCGCGGTGATGCTTCCGTTCCTGGTGGCGCACCTGATCGATCGCCGGTTCGGCAGCCGGCTGGCGCCGACAGGCCGGCTGCGGCGCGTTCTGGGGGCGACCTTGCGGTTCTACGCGCGAATCGGCGTCGGCCGCACCCAGTACGTCTGGTTGCTGGTCTCCAGCCGCATCGGCGAAGTCCGCTTCGTGCTGCTCGTCTGGCTGATCGTCGCGCCCACGGCGATCTTCGGGGCGCTGACCCTGCTGCCTTCGGGCTCTCCCTACCGATTGGGCGAGTACGCGGCCTTCCCGTACCTTGCCAACGGCAGCCATGCGATCAATGCCGCCTACTACGACGACCAGCGCGACCTGATCCGCGACCCCGCCGTGCCCTACATCCAGAGCGCCGTCATCGACTCGCCGTATCTCCGGCTGGTCGTGCCCTACCAGCCCGGCCGCGACGCTGCGGCCCTGCGGCGGCAGTGCGCGGCGGGGCTCGACATGACAGAAGCGCAAGCCCGCGCCGAACACACGCTCGACTGCCTGGGCAAGCTGCACGCGGTGACCCTGGACGGCAAGCCCGTGGCCGGCCTGCGCTACGAAACCGGCAGCGACGCGCGGGCACGACGGCCGGCGCTGGTGGCGATGATCGACGTGCGCCCGCTCGCGCCCGGCCGCCACGAACTGCGGGTGGCCAACGCGCCACCCGCGCCCGGCCGCAAGCCGGAACGCGACCCGATCGACGAGTACGTGATCCCGTTCTGGCGCTGAACGCCCGGGCGAGGCTGCGTACAATGCCAAGGCCCCCAGCACGCCAGGCCGCGCTCCCCAGATGTCCGCCCCGCGGAAAATCCTGCACATCGACATGGATGCGTTCTACGCCTCGGTGGAGCAGCGCGATGATCCCGCGTTGCGCGGCAAGCCGGTGGCGGTGGCCTGGCGCGGCGCGCGCTCGGTGGTGTGCGCGGCCAGCTACGAGGCGCGCGTGTTCGGTGTGCGCTCGGCGATGCCGGCGATCAGCGCCGAACGCCTGTGTCCGCAGCTGGTGTTCGTGCCGCCGGACTTCGTGCGCTACAAGGCGGTGTCGCGACAGATCCGCGAGATCTTCGCCCGCCACACCGACCTGATCGAGCCGCTGTCGCTGGACGAGGCCTACCTCGACGTCACCACCACGAAAACCGCGCTGCCCTCGGCCACCGCCACCGCCGAGGCGATCCGCACGGCGATCCGTGCAGAGACCGCACTGACCGCCTCCGCCGGCGTGGCGCCGAACAAGTTCCTGGCCAAGATCGCCTCGGACTGGAACAAGCCCGACGGCCTGTGCGTGATCCGCCCGCGCCAGGTGCTGGACTTCCTCACGCCGCTGCCGGTGGGTCGCCTGCCCGGCGTGGGCAAGGTGATGGAGGGCAAGCTCGCCGCGCTGGGCATCGCCACCGTGGGGGAGTTGCGCGCGCTCGCCGTCGCCACGCTCGAGTTGCGTTTCGGGCGTTGGGGCCGGCGCCTGCACGAGTTGGCCCACGGCATCGACGAGCATCCCGTGCAGCCGGAGCGACCCACGCTGCAGATCTCCGCCGAGGACACCTTCGAGCACGACTTGCCGCTGGACGAGCTGGAGCCGCACATTCGCCGCCTGGCCGACAAGGCGTGGAGCGGCTATCAGCGCGAACGCGAACGGGTCGCCCGCACCGTCGTGCTGAAACTGAAAACGGCCGACTTCCACACCCTGACCCGCAGCCTCACACCGCCGCAGCGGCCACGTTCGGCACGCGAGCTGGGCGAGATCGCCTGCACGTTGCGCGAGCGCGTGGAACGCCCGACGACCACGCGCTATCGGCTGGTCGGCGTGGGGCTCGCCGGTTTCGTCGACCGCGACAGCTACCAGGCACAGACGGACCTGTTCGACACCGCCACGTCCTGACCCGCACGCGGGAGCGGCTAACGGGATCGCGGGGGTTGCGCCTAGGAGAACGCGATGCTGGCGATCGCGCCGTTGGCGTCGGTGCGCGGGCGCATCGCGACATCCCAGCCATACAGTTCGCACAGGCGGCGCACGATCGCCAGGCCCAGGCCGGCGCCGCTGCCGCCGGCGCCCTCGCCGCGCACGCCGCGCTGGAACAAGCGCTCGGCTTCCTCCGGCTTGATCCCCGGGCCGGTGTCGATCACCTCGACGCCGCCATCGCCGACCACCACCTGCACGCTGCCCTCCAGCGTGTACTTGATCGCGTTGCCGATCAGGTTGGTCAGCGCCACCGCCAGCACCGAGGCCGGCGCGTTGACGCTGACCGCGCCGCGCACGTCCAACTCGATCGTCAGCGGCTTGCCGCGCATCTGCGGGCGCTGGCTCTCGATCACGTCGGCGGCGACCTTGCCGACGTCGGTGGTCTCGCCGCGGGTGGGGCCGCGCCGCTCGGCGCGCGACAGCAGCAGCAGCGCCTCGATCAGCTCGGTGGCCTGGCGCGAGGCGCGCTCGATCCGCTTGAGCCGTTCGGCCAGCTTGGGCGTGAGGTCGGGCGAGCCCTGCAGCAGCTCGGTGGTGCTGGCGATCACCGCCAGCGGCGTGCGCAGCTCGTGGCTGACGTCGGAGTTGAATTCGCGGTCGCGCTCGACCATCGCGGTGAGTCGCGCGGAATACTCGTCCAGCGCGTGCGCCAGCTCGCCCACCTCGTCGTCGGCAAAATGCGGCGCAAGCGGCTCGGCCTTGCCGGCCCTGCGGAAATCGCGCAGGCGGTTGGCCAGCTCGCTGACCGGCTTGAGCACCTTGCGCGACAGCCACACGCCGATCGCCAGCGAGAGCACGCTGAACAGGAACACCACGAGCACCAGCGCGGTGATGAGTTGACGCTTGCCCAGTTCCTCGCGACTCACGTCGTAGCGCACGAAACCTATGATGCCGTCCTTGCGCCGCACCGCCAGCTTGTAGTGCCGGGGGCGACCCTGTTCGTCCACGTCGTTCATGTCGTAGACACCGGTGGAAAGCCCCTGCCAATCCAGCGGTGCCTTGTAGATGGTGCGGTCACTCCACAACCAGGCGTCGATCAGTTCGGAGCTGGCCTGCTGGTCGGGGTGCGCGATCACCTTGTCGACCGCCTGGTCCACGTCGTGCTGCAGCGCCGACACCACCAGTTGATCCTCCACCTTGGCGCGCACGTACAGCGAGGCCACGGCAAACAACGCGCTGAGGCCGAAGCCGAACAGCGCGAAGGAGACGATCAAGCGGTAACGAAGCTTACGCCTGGACTGCATCCGGCTCGACCATGCGGTAGCCAATGCCGTGCCGCGTGTGGATAAGCGGCTTGCCGAACGGCTTGTCGATCGCCGCGCGCAGGCCGTGGATGTGCACGCGCAGGGAGTCGGAATCGGGCAACTCCTCGCCCCACACGCGCTGTTCCAGGTCCTGCCGGGTGACCACCGACGGGCTCGCTTCCATCAGCGCCTGCAACAGCTTCAGGCCGATCGGGTTCAACTGGATCGACTTGCCCTCGCGATTCACGGTGAGCGTGTCGAGGTTGAAGGTAAGGTCGGCCACCTTCAGCACGCGGCTCTGCGGGCCCTTGCCGCGGCGCGCCAGCACTTCCAGCCGCGCAGCCAGCTCCTGCAGCGCGAACGGCTTGGTCATGTAGTCGTCGGCGCCGGACTCGAAGCCGGTGAGCTTCTGTTCCAGCGCATCGCGCGCGGTGAGCATCAGGATCGGGGTCTGCTTGTGCGCCTCGTGGCGCAGCTTGCGCGCCACCTCCAGGCCATCCATGCCGGGCAGGGTCAGATCCAGCACGATCACGTCGAAATCGTGCACCACCGCCAGGTGCAGTCCGGTCACGCCGTCGCCGGCGAAATCGACCACGTTGCCGCGGTCCTCCAGGTAATCGCCGATGTTGGTGGCGATGTCGCTGTTGTCTTCTATCACCAATACGCGCATGTGCCACTCCTGCACAACCGGCGCCGGGCCGGTGGGATTGCCAGCTTAACAAGCTTGCGTGAACGCGGCGCTGAAAGATGGCGACTTTCAATCTCCCGGCCATGGCGAGGACACGGCCAGAGCATGGCGAGGGCATGGCGAGGGCATGGATACCCGAGTTTAGGCAATGCATGGAGCAATTGCCCGATGCCCGAGTTGAGGCAACGCCGGAGCAGTGGCCCGATGGCCGCACGCGGATCGGGCACACCGGTGCCTGGTTCGCGTGAGCAAGTCCGGGCTCGTACCGGGCTTGCGACAGAAGAAAGCCACGGGAAGTGGCCTTCTTCCCGGGGTCTCCAAGAAAAAGGCCCAGATGCACGACTCGCCGTCGCCCACCTGGACCCAAACAACTGCCCCGCTACCATCACCTGCCATCCATCACGGGCTCACCCGCCGACAGACAACGCGGATCTTATAGCGAGATGCAGGTTAGATGCCGGTTAACTCCCGCGCCGGGCCACGTGCCGTTCGAGATGACCCACGATCGCACCGGCCACGTCGACACCGGAGGCAGCCTCGATGCCTTCGAGTCCGGGCGAGGCGTTGACCTCCAGCAGCAGCGGGCCGCGCCGGGAGCGCAGCAGGTCGACGCCGGCGATGCCCAGGCCCAGCGCGGCGGCGGCCTTGACCGCGAGGCGCTTCTCCTCCGCGCTCAGGTTCGCCGCCACCGCGCTGCCGCCGCGGTGCAGGTTGGCGCGGAAATCGCCCGGGCTGGCCTCGCGCTGCATCGCTGCAACCACTTTCCTGCCGACCACGAAGCAGCGGATGTCGCTCCCGTTCGCCTCGGCGATGAACTCCTGCACCAGGAAATTCGCGTACAGGCCACGGAACGCCTCGATCACGCTCTGCGAGCCGCTGCGCTTCTCCGCCAGCACCACGCCGGTGCCCTGGCTGCCTTCGTTGAGCTTGATCACGTGCGGCGGCTCGCCGAGCAGGGCCAGCACGTCGGCGGTGTCGTCCGGGTTGTCGCCGAACACGGTGACCGGCATGTCGATACCCTGCGCGGCGAGGATCTGCAGGCAGCGCAGCTTGTCGCGCGCGCGCAGCACCGCATCGGACGGGTTGGGCGTGTACACGCCCATCATCTCCAGCTGGCGCAGCACCGCGGTGCCGTAGAACGTGGTGGAGGTGCCGATGCGCGGAATCACCGCGTCAATGTCGCGCAGCGGCTTGCCGTTGTAGCGGATCGCCACCGCGCCGGGCGCGATGCGCACGTAGCAGCGCAGCGGATCGAGCACGCGCACCACGTGGCCGCGCTCGCGGGCCGCCTCGACCAGGCGCTTGGTCGAATACAGCCGGGTGTTGCGCGACAGGATGGCGATCTTCATGCGGGGCTCGCGACGTCCGTGGCGGGTGTCGGCCACGGCGAGGGTTGGGTATAGGAAAGCGAGGGGTCGACGACGAAACGCCCGGCCAGCGCGGTGCGCCCGAGCAGCAGCGGAAACAGCATATGGCGGCGATCGGTGAGGTTGATGTCAACAATGAAGCGCGTCCCCGCCAGCTCCACCTCACTGCGGATGAACCAGCGCTCGGAGCGGCGCCCGCCGGTGTCGGTGACCATGCGCCGGTCCACGGCGCGGGCCTCGGCGTGCACCACCGGTGTGCGTCGTCCGGGATGCAGCGAGAAGCGCAGCCACACCTCGCCGTCGCGCCGGAACGGTTCCAGCGTGTCGACATGCAACGAGCTGCTGCGCGCCCCGGTATCGAGCTTGGCCTTGAGCCGCGCGATACCCAACGCCGGCAGGGCGAGTCGCTCGCGCCAACCCAGGATCACCAGCCGTGCAGCGATCGGATCCGCCATGGTTCGAGACAGTTCGCAAATCGCGGGATCGGGGAGTGGAGCGGGTGAAGGGAATCGAACCAAGCTCGTAAATTGTTGATTTCAGAGATTTTCACCTGCCCTCCAGCCAGCAGATGGACAGGTTCGTAGACTAGTTTATGTCGGCTGCCCCGACAGGCCAAGACCTAACGTCCACCAAGAGCCACTAACAACCATCCACAGCCAAACATGCGAAGAAGCGGGAGGGGGACTTCCCATGCCTCAGTGTACGGGGTTGACCTCACCTGCACATCGGTTGCTTCTTTGGACCCAAGCCATAGACAGCCATCCGTGGGCGAAGCTCACCGACGTCTCGTTTCACCCCGGACTCGTGGCCGGGAAACCAGCCTCGGTAATCGTGCGCGCCCGGGTCGACACACTGATACGACCAAATCGCACTCATCGACAGTGGAGTGTAAAGGGCCGTCATTCGCGGATGCTCAGATCCTTTTTCAGTTGAGCGTAGGCAGCGCCCTGAATCGTACTCATGCGAGCTCGCTATGCGGCATATCTTCCGAGCGGTCAAAGGACGAAAACTAGAGCAATTTGATTCCCAGTGGCCTGACGATAAGCGCAAAAATGCCGAAACACACCACCGTGATGACCGCGCTCAGTGCCAATGCGGGCCAGAAACCGAAGCGGGCAAACAGCCGCGGAAAGATCAGGAACATCGGCAGCGTCGGCACGACATACCAGAACGTATACCAGGCGTGGTTGGCGATCTTTTCGGCTGGCTGCTTGTCCAGATAGAGCCAGGTCAGCGCGAGCAGTGTCACCAACGGCAGTGACGCAAGCAGCGCACCCAGCCGATCACTGCGCTTGGCCAGTTCGGACACCGCCACCACGATGGCCGCGGTAATGAGATATTTGGTGATGATCCACGGCATGGTGATAACTCGATTGTAGGGTTCTGGATGACGGTGTCGCGAAGCGATGCTGCACGCTGTGCGAGGTCAGTGCTCCAGTTGCGCGACCGACCGGTGCCTAGCGGAGTTGCGGGCGTCGACCGGCGGAAGCAGCCGCGCGGAGTTGAGGATAAAGGTCATCTCCGAGGCGACATGGATAAACGCGGCCAGCAACGGATTGAGCAAACCGGCGGCAGCTAGGGCGATGCCGACGAGATCCACCGCCACCGTGCCGACGAAATTGGCCCAGATGATGCGCCGCGTGCGCCGTGCCAACTGCAGTGTCTGCACGAACTTGATCAGATCGTTACCCAGCAGCACCACGTCCGCGCTCTCGCGGGCGACATCGGTACCCGAGCCCATCGCCACCCCGACATGCGCCTTCATCAGGGCGGGCGCATCGTTGACGCCGTCCCCGACCATGACCACCACCGCCTTGCCGGCGGTCAGTTGCTCGATGTAGGCGAGTTTGGCGTCCGGCAGCACGTCGGCCACGATGGTGTCGATACCCAGCTCGACACCCACGGCGTGGGCGACCGCTTGGGTGTCGCCGGTCAACAGCACGGTGCGAAGACCCATGGCGTGCATCGCCTGCAGCGCGCTTCGCGCTTCGCTGCGAACGGTATCGGCGACGATGGCCACGCCCAGCCAAGCGTCGCCGCGTGCCAGCCATACCTTGGCGGCCGCCGGCTGCTGCGCCAGCATCTCCCCGGGCAGCGCGATGCGATGCTTGCGCAACAGCGTTTCATTGCCCACCAGGATGCGCTCGCCGTTGACGGTGGCGGAAATGCCCAGACCCGGCGTGTAGTGAAAGGCCTCCGGCTCGATTGGCGTCACGCCCTGCGCACGCGCATAACGCACCAGCGTCTTGCCCAACGGGTGCTCCGAACGCAGCTCGGCGGACGCCATCAGCCGCAGGACATCGTCGACGGCAGCGCCCGGCGCGACCGCCAGCGACTGCACTTCCGGTTCGCCATAGGTCAGCGTGCCGGTCTTGTCCAGCACGACGGTATCCACCCGGCCGAGCTGCTCCAGATACAGCCCACCCTTGATGATGGCGCCGCCACGCGCCGCGCGACCGATCGCACCGAGAATGGCCAGCGGCGTACCGGCGGCGATGCCGCAGGCGCCGGCCACGATGATCACGGAAATCGTGGCGCGAATATCGCGCGTGATCAGGTAGGTCAGCAGCGCTGCGGCCAGCGCGAAATAGACCAGATAGCCGGCCATGCGATCGGCCAGCCCTTGTACCGGAGCGCGCGAACGCTCCGCCTCTTCCACGGCATCAATGATCTTGCCGTAGCTGGTGTCGCGACCGATCCGTTGCGCCAGAATTTCCAGCGCGCCGGACTGGTTGATGGAGCCGGCATACACCTCGGTGCCGGCAGTCTTTTCCACCGGCATGGATTCGCCGGTGATCCGCGCCTGATCGACAAACGAATGCCCATCGACGACGCGGCCGTCGACGGGAATGCGGCCGCCCGGGTTGATCAGCACGGTATCGCCCACCACGAGCGTGCCGCTGTCGACCTCGCGGATCGCGCCATCGCGGCGAACCGATACCTCGCGCGGCAGGAAATCCAGCAGATCGCGAATGGCGCGTCGCCCGCGCGACACCGTCATGCCCTCCAGCACCTCGGCCACCAGCACGAATACGGTGATCACCAGCGCGGTGAAGAACTCCGAGATCGCGGCCGCTGCGACGATCGCGATGGTCATCGACAACTCCATCGTCATGCGCCGCGCCAGCAGGTTCTCTACCGCTTCCTTGAAGATCGGCCAGCCGCCGATCAGCAATCCGGCCACGCCGATCACGCTGAATCGGGGCCACGGCTCCCACCAGTGAAACCACACGGCCAGCGCCGCCAGCGCCACGGCAGCTATGCGCAGTGCCTCCGGGATGTCGAAAGCGTGTTCGTGGCCGTCGTGATCGTGCGGCTCGGCCGCAGGTGCGGTCGTGCGCTGCGCTGCCTGCGTCGATAGATCCGCGTCGGCGCGCGGTTGGGGTACGGTCATGACGAATTCCTTGATTGCTGCAGACTTGGTACAGCGAACTTGATTACTTCAGATACGTGCGGATCACGTCGATCAGTTCCTGCGCGCCTTGCTTGCGTTCTGCAGGATCGGTGATGTCCGGATGGGCCACGTGCATGTCGATATGGTCCTCGACCACCTTGGCCATCAGCCCATTGATCGCGCCGCGGATCGCGGCGATTTGCCGCAGGATCTCGGCGCAGTCCTTTTCGCTGTGCAGTGCCCGCTCGACGCCTTCGATCTGGCCCTTGATACGGCGCACGCGGCCAAGCAACTTGCTGTTGTCTTTCGCCATATGTCCCATGAACGCTCCTTGCCAGCACACGTCGTGATCGTAGACGGATGATAATATACCCCCCTATGCTATTATAGCCATCGGTCATCGGCGGCAGTTCCTCGCGATGGCTTGCCTGTTTCGTCCGCACCCCGCATGCTGAGTGCCCATGTCCGCCCTTCGAACCATCCGCCGACTGCATCGACGCCATCTCACGATGGTGCGCTGGATGCTGTTGCTGATGTTGGCCATCGTGACGACGTCGACGATGCCCCGCTGGGTAATCCATGCCCACGACGGCAACCAGGCATCCGGGTTCCTGCTTACGGCCGATCAGACCATTGATCGTCATGTGGCCAACGCCGATGCCGCTGATATGGCGCCATCCGACGTTTCACAGACGCATGTGCATTATCTGGCCGGTGCCGCGTTCACGCTGCCCGCGCTGTTCGGCCCTCTGCATCAGCTCAACCTGGCGGGCGATCACTGCCCGCCGTGGCGCAATGTGCTGACGCCACAGGGCCTGCTCGCCACGCTCCACCGCCCTCCCATCGCCTGATCGCAACGGTTACCGGCCGCTAACGGCCTTTCGTTGACCCCTGATCCGATCGGAGCACGCTGGTGTTTCCTTGGTGTTGTCCTCGCCGCCTGCCGTGCGCAGGCGGGTCGGGCATGTCCGTGGCTACGGGCAGCCCGACTGGATTTTTTCTTCCTCATTCCCTGACGGCGTCTGAGCTTCTGGCTCGATGCAGGTCTCGCTGCGCCGGCTGTCTCGCGGCACAAGCGCGGCCGGCCGCTGTCTTTTCCCGGAGTTCTGTCCCATGAGTTATCGCCTGTGGCGAACTGGCGCGCGCAGCGTGCTGGTTGGTGCCTTGCTTTTCCCGTTGGCCGCTCTAGCCGCCAACAACACGTTTCCGGTATCCGCCGCGCAGATGCGCGCACTGGGCATTACGGTGCAGCGGCTGGACAAACCCGCTGCGATCCGTGGCCTGAGTTATCCGGCGCGGGTGATCCTGCCGCCGCAACAGGACGTGGTGATCAGCGCGCCGGTCGCCGGTGTCGTCGATCAACTGCTGGTGACCGAGCATCAGCGATTGACGGCCGGCCAGCCGTTGTTGCGATTGGCCAGCCCGGAATTCGGTGAGCTGCAACTGGCCGCGCTCGAAGCGGCCAACAAGAACCGCCTGGCGCAGCAGACGTTGCAGCGCGAGAAGCAGCTGTTCGCCGAAGGCATCGTGCCGCAACGTCGCCTGCTCGAAGCCGAGGCGGCAGCTAGCGATGGCAACGCGGGATTGCGCCAGGCCAGCGCAGCGTTGCGCCTGGCGGGTCTGGACGCGCCGGCCATCTCGCGCCTGATCGGATCGGGTGCCTTGCAGGAATCCCTGACGCTGAAAGCACGCAGCGCCGGGCTCGTGGTCGATCTGCAGGCCAAACCGGGCCAGCGCGTCGCTGCCGCCGACCCGCTGCTGCGCATTGCCGATCCCAGCAAGCTGTGGCTGGACATCCAGATCCCGGCCGAGCGCGCCGATGCCTGGGCGAAGGACGGCGACATCACCGTCGTCGGACGCCCGGTCACGGCTCGACCGATGCAGGCCGGGGCCGTGGTCGGCGAAGGGCAAACGGTGAGCCTGCGTGCGCAAGTCACTGCCGGGGTCGATCGCGTGCGGCCAGGCGAATTCGTGCAAGTGCAGGTGCCGTTTGCCGATCGCGCGAACGCGTGGTCGCTGCCGTTGGTGGCAGTCGCTCGCCAGGGTGAACAGGCTTACGTGTTTGTCCGGACGGCGCAGGGTTTCGAGGCGCGCCCGGTGAACGTGGTCGCCAGTGCCGGGCAGTCGGTGAGTGTGCAAGGGCCTCTCAAGAGCGCCGATCAAGTGGCCGTCAGCAGCGTGATCGCGCTGAAGGCTGCCTGGCTCGGCGAGAGCGGAGGCGAATGAGATGCTCAATCGACTGATCCAATTCGCACTCGCCCAACGGTTGTTCGTGCTGCTGGCGGCCGCCTTGCTGGCCGCCGCTGGCTGGTTCGCTTTCCAGCGCCTGCCGATCGATGCCTTCCCCGATGTCTCCAGTACCCAGGTCAAGGTGATCATGAAGGCCCCGGGCATGACCCCGGAAGAGATCGAGACCCGCATTGCGATCCCGATCGAAGTGGAGATGTTGGGCATCCCCGACCAGCGCATGCTGCGCTCGGTGTCCAAGTACGGCCTGGTCGACGTGACCATCGACTTTCAGGATGGCACCGACATCTACTGGGCGCGCCAGCAGGTGGCCGAACGGTTGAACGGCATCCTCGCCGATCTGCCGGAAGGCATCAGCGGCGGCATGGCGCCGATCACCACCCCGCTGGGCGAGATGTTCATGTTCACCGTGGAAGCGGACAACATGTCGATCGCCGAGCGCCGAAGCCTGCTCGACTGGGTGATCCGGCCCGCCTTGCGCGCCGTGCCTGGCGTGGCCGACGTCAACGCGCTGGGCGGCGTGGTGCGCAGTTTCGAGGTGGTGCCCGATCCGGTGAAACTGGCCGCGGTCGGCCTTTCGATCAACGACCTGCAAACGGCGATCGGCGCCAACAACCGCAACGACGGTGCCGGTCGGCTCAGCGAGGGCGATGAAGTCCTGCTGGTGCGTACCGAAGGCAACATCCGCAACCTGGACGACCTGCGCGCCATCGTCGTCACCCGCAAGAATGGCGTGCCGGTGCGCATGGGTGATGTCGCCGAAGTACGCATTGGCGCACTGACGCGTTACGGCGTCGTCACCAAGGACGGCCGTGGCGAAGCCGTCGAAGGCCTGGTGCTCGGCCTGGCCGGTGCAAACGCCCGCGACGTGGTGAGCGGCGTGGAGAAAAAGCTGGCGGAGCTGGCCCCGAGCCTGCCGGCGGGCGTGAAGCTGCAGGTGTTCTACAACCGCGCCGATCTGGTCAACAAGGCCGTAGGTACAGTCTCCAAGGCGCTGATCGAAGGCACGCTGCTGGTGCTGATCTTGCTGGGCGCGTTCCTAGGCAATGTGCGGGCAGCGATCACGGTGGCGGTGGTCTTGCCGCTGGCGGCGTTGGCCACCTTCATCCTGATGCGTGCGGGCGGAATGTCGGCCAACCTGATGAGCCTGGGTGGTCTGGCCATCGCGATCGGCATGCTGGTGGACGCGGCCGTAGTGGTGGTGGAAAACATCGTGCAGCATCTGGGCCACGACAAGGCCGGCGGCAAGCTGCCGCGACTGCACATCATCTTCCGCGCGGTACGCGAGGTGGCGGTACCGGTCACCGCGGGCATTTTGATCATCATCACCGTGTTCCTGCCGCTGCTGACCTTGCAGGATCTGGAAGGCAAGATGTTCGTGCCGGTGGCGCTGACCATCGCGTTTGCGCTGGCCAGCTCGCTGGTGCTGTCGCTGACGGTGATTCCGGTGCTGGCGTCGTTCCTGCTCAAGAAGGTTCCGCACGACGACCCGTGGTTGCCGCGCAAATTGCTGGCCGCGTATCGCCCGACACTGGCGTGGGCCATGCGACGTCAGCGCGTGGTGTTTATCGCAGCGGGCGTGATGTTGGCGATCACTATCGGCGTCTACATGATGGTGGGCAAGACCTTCATGCCGACCATGGACGAGGGCGACCTCATCGTGGGTATCGAGAAACTGCCTAGCGTGAGCCTGGAGGAAAGCGCCGCACTCGATCTGAAGATCCAGCAGGCACTGATGTCGAAGATCCCCGAGGTCGTTGGCGTGGTGGCCCGCGCAGGCTCGGACGAAATTGGCCTGGACCCGATGGGCCTGAACCAGACCGACACGTTTCTGGTCCTCAAGCCCACGAACGCATGGCAGGTGAAAAACAAGGACGAACTGATCCTCAAAATCCGCGGCGTACTCGACGAACTGCCGGGCATCAAGTACAGCTTCACCCAGCCGATCGACATGCGCGTGCAGGAAATGATCATCGGGGTGCGCGGTGACCTGGCGATCAAGGTGTTCGGTCCCGATCTCGCCGTATTGAATGACCTGGCCGGCCAGATCGAGGCGCAGGTGAAAACCGTCCCGGGCAACCAGGACGTCTACACGGTGCAGAACGATGGCGTGCAATACCTGCGGGTGATCGTGGATCGGCTGGCCGCGGGCCGGTTCGGTTTGTCGGTGGAGGACGTGCAGGATGCGCTGCGTGCCCAAATCGAAGGGCAGCGCGCGGGTCTGGTGATCGAAGGCAACCAACGCGTGCCGATCGTGCTGCGCGGTCCGGAGCGCGTGAAGCTGTCGCCAGCGGAGTTCGCGATGCTGCGCATCACTGCCGCCGATGGCACCAGCGTGCCGTTGGAGAGCGTCGCCAAACTGGTGCGCGACGGCGGCCCGGTGAAGATCGACCGCGAGATGGGTAGCCGCTACAGCGTGGTGATTGCCAACGTCAGTGGTCGCGATCTGGTCGGTTTCGTCGAGGAAGCCAAGGCGAAGATCGCCAAGGCGGTGACCTTGCCGACCGGCTACCGGATCAGCTGGGGTGGCCAGTTCGAGAATCAGCAGCGGGCGGCGGCACGACTGACGCTGGTAGTACCGCTCGCGCTCGGCGTGATCTTCCTGATCCTGTTCTCCACCTTCGGCTCGGTACGCCAATCTCTGTTGGTGCTGAGCAATATTCCGTTTGCCCTGGTCGGCGGCGTCATCGCCCTGTGGCTGACGGGGGAATACCTCTCGGTACCGGCGTCGGTCGGCTTTATCGCCTTGCTCGGTATCGCGGTGCTCAATGGCGTGGTGCTGGTCAGCTACTTCAACCAATTGCATGCCGAAGGATTGAGTCGGCTGCAATGCGTCGTCGTGGGCGCCGAGCGCCGTTTGCGTCCGGTGATGATGACCGCCTCGATCACCGCCTTCGGCCTGATCCCGCTGCTGTTCGCCACCGGCCCGGGCTCCGAAGTGCAGCGGCCACTCGCCATCGTGGTCATTGGCGGCCTGGTCACCGCCACCGCGCTGACCCTGATCCTGCTTCCCATCCTTTACCTGCGATTCGCCCATGCGAACGCGGAGGTGCGTCATGGATAAATACAGTTTTTCCCTGGTTTGCGCGTCGGAGATCGAGGAAAAACTCCTCGATACGTTGCTGCTCCATTTTGGCGACGAGGTGTTCTTCAGCCTGCCCACCTTCAGCCATGGAACCGCCAGCGGCCCGTTGAATCCGCTGGAACAAGTGCTCGGACGCAGCCGCTCGGTCTATGTGCAGATTTTGTTGACGAAGGCCGAAAGCGAGTCCCTGCAGCAACTGCTGCACGCGGATTTTTCCGGCACCGGTATCCGTTACTGGGCGTCACCGATTTCGCTGGAAGGAGAGCTCGCATGAAACGCTGGTGCAGTTTGCTTTTACTGGGCATGGCGTCCTGTTCACTCTCGGCGATGAACGTCGACGTACCCACACCCACCGACCTGCCGTCCACCGAATCCGCGCAGGTCTGGCTGCGGCAAGATCCCGCGGTGCAGGAAGCGCTGGCGGGCATGGCCGGTGCCGGTCACGTGGCCGGCATGCTGCGTGCTTCGCCGCACGAATGGACAGTCAAGGCGACCTCGCAACAACGTCGCTACGAAGCGGGTCCCACGTCCCGCGAATGGGCAGCGCAACTGGAGCGCACGATCCGCTTGCCCGGCAAGAAGGCAATGGATCGCCAGCTCGGCGACGTGGAAGTCGACCTGGCCCAGGCGCGCCTGGGTGAGGCGATCCACGAGGCCGCACGCAGCTTGCTGGATCTGTGGATGGCATGGGTGCAAACCGAGCACGCGAAGAAGCTGATAGCGGAACAAACCACGTTTGCGCAATCCAACCTGCAGGCGGTGCAGACGCGACAGCGTGCGGGCGATGCATCGCGTCTGGAGGTGAATGTCGCCGAGGGCGATCTGGCCGAAATTCAGCAACGATTTGCAGAAGCGAACGCCGAGGCGACCAAGGCCTATGCGCAGTTGCGAATCCGTTTCCCGGAAGTGCCGGCGGCTCTGCCAACGCTGAGCGAACCGCAAGCCGTCAACATGCCGGAACAGGCATGGCGCGAGCTCGTGATGGCTAGCAGCGACCCGTTGCGCATCGCCGAGCTGGAAGTCCGCAAAGCGGAGCAGCAAGCGGAGCGTACGCGCGCTGATCGATTGCCTGATCCGACGGTCGGCGTGTTCACCGCCTCGGAGGCATTCAGTCGCGAACGCATCATCGGCGTCAGCGTGTCGATTCCCCTGCCTGGTAGCTATCGCCGTGAGCGTCTCGGCCAGGCATTAACCGCCGTGGACGCGGCGACCGCTGCCCGGGATCGCCAGCAAAGGGTTGTCGAGACCGAAATCGCCGAGGCCTATGCCGATGCCGGCGGAAACCACACGCGTTGGCAACTGGCCACGAAAGGCGCGCGCCGTGCGGCCGACACGGCGCGACTGACCCAGCGCGCCTATACGCTGGGGGAAGCCGACGTGCAGACATTGCTGCTGGCTCGCCGACAATCGCTGGAAGCCTCGGAAGCGGCTCTTGACGCGCGCGTTACCGCCCTGCGTGCCTACTATCGCCTGCTCATCGACGCGCACCGAATCTGGGGGCTGGCGCACGAGTAAGCTGCGCGACGGACCGATCCGACGAATGATTTCCAGCGGATCGGTCGTTTTCGCTTGTTGCATTCCGACCACGCCGAGCTTCTTTACCCACTGGAGCCATGCATGCTGTTTGAAGTTCTTACCGATCGCGTCTATCGGCACCTGTTTGCGGCACAGGCCACCTCGCTGATCGGCACCGGCTTGATGACGGTGGCGTTGGGACTGCTGGCCTATGATCTTGCCGGTGACCGAGCCTCGGTGGTGCTTGGCACGGCGCTGGGCATCAAGATGGCGGTCTATGTGCTGGTCGCGCCACTGGCCACCGCGTACACCGCGCGGTGGCCGCGCAAACCGTTTCTGGTCAGCATGGATCTGATCCGGGCGGCTTTGGTACTGTGCCTGCCATGGGTCAGTGCCGTCTGGCAGATCTATGTGCTGGTAGCCGTCTTGCAGACCTGCTCGGCGGCCTTCACACCGACCTTCCAGGCGACCATTCCCGAGGTGCTGACCGATGAGGCGCAGTACACCCGCGCGCTGTCGCTGTCACGCCTGGCCTACGATCTGGAAAACCTGCTCAGCCCGCTGCTGGCGGCACTGCTGCTGGGGGTGATCAGTTTCCGGGGGTTGTTCGGATTCACCCTGCTTGGCTTCGTCAGTTCCGCGGCATTGGTGGCGACCATTCCACTGCCACGTCGGCTCGCGCCTGCGACGGTGCGGCCCAAGGTGTTCGCCGGCATGCGTCGCTATCTCGCCACGCCAAGGCTGCGCGGCATGCTGTGCCTGAGTTTCGCCGAGGCGGCCGCCGGTTCATTGGTCATCGTCAATACCGTTATCTATGTGCGTGACTGGCTAGGCGGCAATAATCGTGACGTGGCGCTGACCACCGCGGTATTCGGCGGCTTCTCGATGGTGGCGGCGCTCAGCCTGCCACGTTTGCTCAAACGCTGGCCTGATCGCAGCGTGATGTTGAGTGGCGCCGTGCTGGCCGGTTTGGGCCTGGTGCTCTTCGCGGCGCTCGCTTCGCTGGTTTCGGTGGCAGAGCGTCGATGGTTGATCGTCACCGCATGGGCGCTGATCGGCGCCGGCTACGCCGCCATTCTCACCCCGGGTGGCCGGTTGCTGAAGCGTTCGGGCAACGCAGAGGATCGCCCGGCCTTGTTTGCCGCGCAATTTTCCTTGTCCCACGCTTGCTGGCTGTTGATGTATCCCCTGGCCGGCTGGCTGGGCACCTTGTCATCGCCAGCGTGGGGCGCTGCCTCGATGGCGGTCATTGTCGCCATGGCGGTGATAGCGGGCTTTCTGCTGTGGCCGGCTCAGGATCCCGAGGTGCTCGCCCATCATCACGACGATCTGCCGCTCGATCACTCCCATCTGATGTCGGGCGAAGTTGTCTCCGGGCATGTGCATGCCCATCCGTACGTCATCGATGACATGCATCCTCATTGGCCCTCATCGAAATGAAGAAAGCTCTGCCAACCTGGAGGACGCTCGAAGATGCCGTTGCAGAGTTCTGACAAACATCGGATCGGCCGCAGCGGGTGGCTGCGCGCGGCGGTACTGGGTGCGGACGATGGCATTCTTTCGACGGCCAGCCTCGTGCTTGGTGTGGCCTCGGCACAAGCCACACACGCTGCGATCCTAGTTGCCGGGATTGCGGGCTTGGTGGCCGGCTCGATGTCCATGGCCGCCGGCGAATACGTATCCGTTCACTCGCAGGCCGATACGGAAAAGGCCGAATTGAAGCGCGAAGGCGAACAGTTGCGCACCGATGATGCAGGCGAGCACAAGGAACTGGCCGCAATCTACACAAGGCGTGGTCTTGATGCCGCATTGGCCAGCCAGGTCGCGGTTCAATTGATGAAATACAACGCGCTGGATGCCCATGCACGCGATGAACTGGGTATCACCGAGGCGCTCAAGGCGCGGCCACTGCAGGCCGCGCTTGCCTCGGCGCTGAGTTTCTTTGCAGGTGCCGCACTGCCACTGTTGTTGGTCGCGATCGCTCCCGCGGGAATGCTCATCGCACTCGTGGCCGCCGCCTCGCTGATTTTGCTTGCGCTACTGGGCGGCCTGGCGGCGCACGCCGGTGGCGCAAATATCGTCAGAGGTGCCTTTCGCATCTGCTTCTGGGGCGCGCTTGCGATGGCCGTTACTGCCGGCGTCGGGAAAGTCGTCGGCTCGATGTTTGGAGTCGGCGGGTAGCTGGAACGAAGCGTACGCGTTGTCAGAATCGCTGTTTGGGTCAAACGTGACGCGACTCTATCCGCAGCAGGACTTCTGCTGCTGGATCGGTGGGCACGGCACGCTGCCCCAGGAGCAGAACACGCAGCAGTCGCCGGGCTTGGGCCGCAGCAGTTCGCCGCAGCCCTTGCAGTCGTAGAAGAACTGGCAGGCATCGGTCGGCATGGTCTCGGTGGCCTGATGGCCGCAGTGCGGACAGGTCAGCGTGCTCTGCAGAATGGGCTCAGCCGCCATGGGTTTTCGCCGTGGCCGGGAAACCTGCGTCAGTAATCGTGCGCGCCAGTGTCGACACCGTCGCACGATCGGCATCGAACGCCACGATGACCGTCCCGGCCTTCAGATCGACCTTCGTGCTCGTGACACCCGCTACGCGACTCAAGGCTTTTTCAATCGTCACGCTACAAGTCGGGCACGTCATGTTCGCGGCATGCAGCACGGCCGTGGTGGGTGTTGCCGCATGAGCCATGCCCAGCCACAGGATGGCGATTACTGCGAATAGCCACTGGCGCATCATTCGTCTCCTACAAAAACCAGCCAATGAAATAGGGAAATAGCAGCAAAAGCGCGATCAACACGGTGGCTGTCCACAGCCAGAATCTCCGCCGCCGCAAGAACGTCGGCTCGACGCAGGCACCCTCGGTGCGGCAACGCGACAATGGCCCGTACAGCGTCCAGAACGCGAGGCCAAGGCAAAGCAACGTGGCCGCGATGAACCATGGACGCCAGGGATCGAGCACCGTGAGATGGGCGATCCACGCCCCGCTGATACCAAGCAACACCAGCACCAGCGGCACCACGCAACACACCGAGGCGCCGATCGCCGCGAGCAGCGCGACGATCACGGCGGACAGCGACGATTTGGCAGGTGATGTATTCATGAGCGCATACTAACTTCCGTACCCGACTACGGAGTCAAGCATGACTTCCGCCCTCACCATCAGCCGGCTGGCCCTGGCCGCCGACGTCCACATCGAGACCGTGCGCTATTACCAGCGTGTAGGCCTTCTGCGCGAGCCCGAGCGTCCCCTGGGCGGCGTACGTCGCTACGAACACCGGGACTTGGCGCGCCTGCAGTTCATTCGTCGCGCCAAGACCATGGGCTTCACGCTGGACGAGATTGCCGGCTTATTGGAGCTCAAGGGTAAACGCGCCTGCGACCAGACGCGCCGGCTGACCGAACACAAGCTCCTCGACGTGCGCCGCAAGCTGGGGGAACTGCAGCGACTGGAGGCGGAACTCGTGCAGCTCGCCGACGACTGCGCACGTGCTCCGCAGGATGGCCGTTGTCCTACCCTGGACGCTTTGCGGCAAGCGTAGGGAACGCATGCGAACATCAGGCGGATAGATGTTCGTACAGGATAGCTATACCCACGCCGATGAGAATGACCCCGCCAAGGATCTCGGCGCGTTTCCCCACCACGGCGCCGAGTGCACGGCCCAGCATGATTCCCAGCGTAACCATCACAAAGGTGCACAGGCCGATGACCGCGGCCACCACACCGATGGGGGTATTCACAAAGGCCAGGCCGACGCCGACCGCGAGCGCATCGATACTGGTGGATAAGCCGGTAAGCGCCAGACCGACGAAACCGTGCTTTTTCTCTTTGTCGACGGGGGCGTCCGATTCCGGCTTGAGACCGTTGTAGGCCATGTGCAGACCGAGCACCAGCAGAAGGCCAAACGCGATCCAGTGATCCCAAGCCTCGACATAGCGCGAGGCTCCTTTGCCCAGGAGCCAGCCGATAACCGGCGTGATCGCTTCAATGGTGCCGAAAATCAATCCGACCCGTATCGCCTGGCCGAATCGGGGCCGATGCATGGCCGCGCCTTTGCCGATGGCCGCCGCAAAGGCGTCGGTAGACATGGCAAAACCAAGCAGAAGAATGGCAAGTGGATTCATGCGTTCCCAAAACGGTCGGGCAAGACGTAACGACGCGACAGCGCGCCCGACCGAAGTGGCGCCGTCAAGCCGTTGGTCTCGCCACCCATAATTGGTGTCTTCGCCACGGCAGGTTGCCGAGTATGTTGACGAAGACGCCTCGTCGAAACGAAGCAGGCTACTCCCCAAGGGAACGAACATTTCGACCAGGCCGAAATGTTCGTCGCCGAGCCTAACATACCCACGTCGTGCGGAAATTCATCCGGATGTTGTTCGCACGTGGGTCATTCGCCGGTTTGATCCGAGTGGCGCATGCCATGTCGCCCTATGCGATTGCTCAGCTTTGAGGATTGGCCGGGGTGATGGAAGTCAACGTGCTGTTCATGCCATCGGGATGCAGACCGAACTGCACCTTGTCGCCGACTTTCACGTTCTTCAGCAGATCGGGTGATGCCAACTTGAACGGCATGGTCATCGCCGGCCAGCCAATGGCGACAATCGCTTCGTGCTGCAGCGTGATGCTGCCCTTCGCGGCATCCACCGCCGTGACCACACCCACGCCCTGCGCGTCGGCGGCCTTGCTGTCGTGCATGCCGGTCATGCCCGGCATGTTGGGATCCATCTGCTGAGCGGCGGCGACGCCGGTGCTGGCGATCAGCGCCCCGGCGAGTGCGAAGTGGATGAGGTGCTTTTTCATGCGTCAGTTTCCTTGCGGGTTGGGTTGAAGTGTGACGTTCGTTTTGCCGGCCTTGCGCAGGCGATGACGGACCAGCAGGCGGTACGCCGCGGGTATGACGAGCATGGATAGCAGCGGTGCGGTGACCATGCCGCCGATCATCGGGGCGGCTATGCGCTGCATCACTTCCGAGCCGGCGCCATGGCCGAGCAGGATCGGAAACAGGCCGGCGAGGATCACCGCGACGGTCATCGCCTTCGGGCGCACGCGCTGCACGGCACCTTCGCGGATCGCTTCGTCCAGCGCTTCTGGGCCGGCGTGGGGATCGAGCGCAAGTTGGTGCTCCCAGGCATGGTGCAGATACAACAGCATCACCACGCCGAATTCGGCAGCGACGCCAGCCAGCGCGATGAAGCCGATGATCGTGGCCACCGACACCGCATGGCCCAGCAGCCAGATCAGCCACAGGCCGCCGACCAGTGCCAGCGGCACGCTGGCCATGATCAGCGCCGCCTCGCTCACACGCCGGAACACGGCATAGATCAATAGAAAAATGATCACCAGCGCAATCGGCACCACCACCTTGAGTCTTTCCATGGCACTGGCCAGGTATTCGAACTGACCGGACCAAGCCACAGTCGTACCTGGCGGCAATTTGACTTGCTGCGCCACTGCGCTCTGCAGGCTGGCCACCACTGTGCCCAAATCGCTGCCAGCTGTATCGACGTAGACATACGTGGCCAACTGGCCGCCCTCGCTTTTCAGCATGGACGGTCCGGCTTCCACGGCGATGTCGGCGATCTGGCCCAGCGTGATCTGCGCGCCGTCGGGCGCGACGATCGGCAACTGGCGCAGCGCTCCGATGGAATCGCGCTCGGCACGCGGGTAGCGCACCACGATGGGATAACGTTCGCGCCCTTCGATGGTCTGACCGACCGGATCGCCGCCAACCACGGTCGCGATCAGTTGCTGCACGCCATCCTGGGTCAACCCATAGCGCGCGGCGGCGTCACGGCGGATGGCGACATCGACATAGCGGCCACTGGTCGGGCGCTCGGCAATCGCCGAACTGACACCGGGCACGGTCTTCGCCACCGTCTCGATCCGATCGGCCACGACCTGCAGCGCGGCCAGATCGGTACCCAGCACCTTGATGCCGATCGGGCTCTTGATACCGGTGGAGAGCATGTCGATGCGGTTGCGGATCGGTGGCACGAACAGGTTCGTCAGCCCCGGCACGTGCACCGCCTTGTTCAGCTCCGCCTTGATCTTGTCCATCGTCATGCCGGGCCGCCATTGATCCTTCGGCTTGAAGGTGATCGTGGTCTCGAACATCTCCAGCGGTGCCGGATCGGTGGCGGTATCGGCGCGGCCGGCCTTGCCGAACACGTGTGCGACCTCGGGCACGGTCTTGATCATGCGATCGGTCAATTGCAGCAACTGCGAGGCCTTGCCCGAGGACAACCCCGGCAGCGCGGTGGGCATGTACAACAACGTGCCTTCGTCCATCGCCGGCATGAACTCACTGCCGAGCTTCGTCATCGGAACAACCGCGGTGAGCAGCAGCACACCAGCCAACGCCAGGGTCACTTTCGGATAGCGCAGTACGGCCTCGAGGAGTGGGCGGTAGCCGCGGATCAACCCCCGGTTGAGCGGATTGTCGCGCTCGGCACGGATGCGCCCGCGAATCAGATAACCCATCAGCACCGGCACCAGCGTCACCGCCAGCCCGGCTGCAGCCGCCATCGCATAGGTCTTGGTGAACGCCAGCGGCTTGAACAGCTTGCCTTCCTGCCCCTGCAGCGCAAAGACCGGCACGAACGACAGCGCGATGATCAACAGGCTCACGAACAGCGCCGGCCCCACCTCGGCGGCGGCATCGGCAACCAGCGACCACCGCTCTGCACCTTGCGGTTCACGTCCGTCGTTCGCGTTGCGCCAATGCTCCAGATGCTTGTGGGTGTTCTCGATCATCACGATCGCCGCATCCACCATCGCGCCGATCGCGATCGCGATACCACCGAGCGACATCAGGTTCGCCGTGACGCCTTGCAGATGCAGGGCAATGAAGGCAACCAGCACGCCCAGTGGCAGCGTGAACACGGCCACCAGCGCCGAGCGCAGGTGCCATAGAAACAACACGCAGACCAGCGTCACGACCAGGAATTCTTCGAACAACTTGGTCCAAAGATTGCTCACCGCGGCGTCGATCAGTCGCGAGCGGTCGTAGGTGGGCACGATTTCGACACCGGCCGGCAGGCTGCGCTGCAGTTCCGCCAGGCGTGCTTTCACGGCGGCAATGGTGGCCTTCGCGTTCTTGCCCGTGCGCATCACGATAATGCCGCCGACCACCTCGCCCTGACCGTCCAGCTCGGCGAGGCCACGACGGAACGTCGGACCGCGCCGCACTGCCGCCACGTCGCGCAGCAGCACCGGCACACCGCTGGTGTTGGCGGTGATCGGTACATTTTCGAAGTCCGCGCGGCTCTTCAGATACCCTTCGCTGCGCACCATCAGCTCCGCTTCGCCCTGCTCGATCACCGAGCCGCCGTTGGCGCCGTTCGCGCTGCGCACCGCATCGACCAGCTGCGCCACGGCGATCCCGCGCGCCGCCAGCGCCTGGGGATCGGGCACGATCTGCCACGTGCGCTCCATGCCGCCCAACGTCGCCACCTCGGCAACATTCGGCACGGTCTTGAGCTGAAAGCGCAGGAACCAGTCCTGCAGCGCGCGCAACTGGCCAAGATCGTGCTGACCGGTGCGATCAACCAGCGCGTATTCATAGATCCAGCCGAGTCCCGTCGCATCGGGGCCGAGGGCGGGCGTGACGCCGGCCGGCAGGCGATCCCGCGCCTGGCTCAGGTACTCCAGCACGCGCGAGCGGGCCCAGTACAAGTCGGTGCTGTCATCGAACAACACATCGACGTAGGAGTCGCCGAAGAACGAAAACGCGCGCACCGTCGTCGCGCCGGGCACCGACAGCATGGTGGTGGCCAGCGGATAGGTGACCTGATCCTCGACCACCTGTGGTGACTGCCCCGGGTAGCTGGTGCGGATGATCACCTGGGTGTCGGACAGGTCGGGCAGCGCGTCGACCGGCGTGCGCGTCACCGAGTACATGCCGATCAGGGCCAAGGCCAGTGCCGCCAACAGCACGAACACCCGATGGGCGATCGCCGCACGAATCAGGGCGGCGATCATGGTTTGCCTCCCATCGGCATGCCGGGCATCGCTGCACTAGCGGCCGGCGCCGGTTTGGCGGAGGTGTCATTCAGACGCTCCAGAGCGCCGGACAGACTCGCCTCCGAATCGATCAGGAACTGGCCGGAGACCACGACCTTTTCACCGCCCGTGAGGCCGCCGAGAATTTCCGTATAGCCGCCGGCTGCACGCCCGATGCGCACCGATACCGCACGGAAGTGGCCATCTCCCTCGGCAAGGATGACTCGCGTGTGGGTACCCGTCGCGATCAGCGCGTCGTCCGGCACCACGGGCACGGCCGCGTCCGGCGTCGGATTGAGTTGCACCGTGGCAAACATGCCTGGACTCAAGGCACCGTCTGGATTGTCCAGCACGATGCGGGCGCGCTGGGTGCGCGTCACCGCATCCACATCCGGCAGCAAGGTTTCCACGGTGCCGAGGAACGACCGACCCGGCAGCGCATCGACCGTGACCACCACCGGCGTGCCGCGGCGCACCGTGCCCGCCGCTGCCTGCGGCAGGGCCGCCTCGATCCACACGGTGGACAGGCCATTCACTGTCATCAAGGTCTGACCAGCAGTGACACGCTGGCCTTCACGCACGTCCAGTGTCGTGACGACACCCGCCTGCGGGGCGTGCAGCGTGATCGCCGCACCCGTGCCACGACGCGACGACTGAATATCGGCAGGCGTCAGGCCCAGCACCTGCAGGCGTTCCCGCGCTGCGGAGCGCAGCTCGCGCGCGTCGGCGGACTGTGCGTGCTCCAGCGCGCGATATTCCGCCAGCGCACTGTTCCATTGCGGCGCCAGCAACTGCGCCAGCGGCGCGCCGGCAGCGACCACGGTATACGGCGCGCGCACATCAAGCTTGCTGATTACCGCATCAACGCGTGCGCTGATCGTGCTGGCCTGACGCAAGTCCCAGGTGATCGTACCGGGCACCCTGATGACCGAAGCCAGCACCCGCCGCTCGACCAGCGCCGTACGCACGCCGAGGTTCTGCACCGTGGTGGGATCGATCTGGACGCCGTCCTTGGGTCCACCATCATCGGCATACTTGGGCACCATCTGCATGCCCATCGGTGACAGGCCCGGTTTGGCGAAATGCTGCTGCGGCACCATCGTGTCGTACCAGTACAGAACTTTTCGCTCTCCGGTATCCGTTGCCGATGCCGCGCTGCCAGTCGACGCCGATGCCGGCGGTGCGTGCCGGCGACCGCCAAAATAGCCAATCACCAGCAGTACCGCCGCGAGCAAGACGCCGGCGAAAATCATCAGGGTAGGTTTCATGGGCGCGCGCTTCATGGCGTCGTCTCCGAATTGGGTAGCAAATAGGCCAGCGCGGCCCACAGGCGTGCATGGGTTTCCAGCGCTTCGGCGTAGGCCAGCCGCTGTTCGATTTCATCGCGACGGGCATCGAGCCATGGCTGCAGCGCACCGCCGCCGCGGTAGCCCGCGAGCGCGGTGCGCGCACGATCCCGCGCCAGCGGCAACAAGGTGTCCTGATAGCGCTGAACTTGCCGTCCCCAGCCCTGCCAATTCACCACTGCGCGCGACACCAGTTCGCGCTGGGCGCGGCGTGCATCTTCATGATCGGCCTGCACCGCATCCCGTTGTGCCTGCTTGGCACTGATACCGCGGTCCTGCCGGTTGCGGGTGAACAGCGGCAGGCTTACGCCCACCTGCAGCATCACCATGTCGGAAAGCCCCGGCGCACGGCGGCCATAGGTCATCTCCACATTCCAGTCCGGGTGTTTGGCTGCTCGCGCCTGAGCCAGAGCGGCCTCGGCAACTTGCTCGCGGGCTTGCCATGCCTGCATCGGGGCCTGTTGGTCGATGGCCTGCTCAAGATGATCGGGCGTTACCGGTAGCACCCCGAAGTCGGGCGCCTCTGCCAGCGCAGCGGTGGTTTCGCCGAGCCACCGCTGCAGCCCAGCCTGCGCAGCGGCGAGGTCGGCATCGATGGCCTCCAGCCGGTTGTCCAATGCGGCCGCATCCGTGCGCGCCGCCATCGCGTCGGTGGCACTGCCGTCGCCACCGCGCAGCCGCGCCTGCGCAATCTGCACGGCTAATGCGCTTTCGCCGCGCAACTCGCCCAGCAGCGCACGTTTCTGTTGTGTGGCCCATACCTCAATCCACGCATCGGCAATGCGTTCGCGCACCGTTTGCGCAGTACCGATGTAATCGGCTTCGGCTGCATCAATCTGCGCAGCGGCCAAACCGCGCTCGGCGTCGCGCGCCGCTCGCGATGGAATCGTCTGCATCACGCCGACGGTGCGCATGGTCATGCCGTCCGAGCGCAGGCTGAAAGCCCCCGGGCTGGTGACGGGGAAATTGGAAAGCCCGAGTGTCAGGGTGGGATCCGGCAACTGCCCAGCGCGCGCGCCTTCCTCGCGGGCTGCCGCCGTATCGGCGGTACGCGCTTCAAGTTGCGGCGCCCGCGCCAGGCCTTGCCGAACGGCCGCCTCAAGTGTCAGCGGTGGCTCGATGGCACGGGCCGTCGTGGCCAAGGCCCCCAACAGGAGCGAAGCCAGACCCGACACCATCAGGCGCCGGGCAAAGTGAAAGAACAACATGGGTGAATACTCCGTCGATCTGCGGTTTGCGTTGCGCCACGCAGGCGCGACGCCACGTACGTCAATGCCGCTACGTGTCAGATCAGATCAGGAGTGAGCAGAACAACAAGATGGGCGGAGGTGGCGGCGCGCGCAGATGCCCGGCCCGTTGGAGCGCGCGATTCGATGGCAGCGCAACGACGGCGGGCGTCATCAGCATCGATGGCATGGCCGGCAACGCGCTCAACGGCACCGCCGCCGTATGCGCTTCAACCTGCGCCGTGTGATCGGGCGCGCAATGCTTCTGGCACAGTGGGCTGGCGGGGGCATCCTGATTCTGCGCACAGCCGCCGTCCATGCCCGGCATGGAAGTCATCAGCGCAGCCGTCGGTGTCGCTTCCGGGATCGTCGGGCAAACGTAGGCAGCCAGTGCCATCTGCTGCCAAAGCATCAGCAGCGTCACCAGCCAGATAAGGCGGCGACGTGTGGTGCGACGCATGCGGAAAGAGCGGCCCATAGACGGCAGTTTACCCAGAAATATCTAGAATTGCATTGACTTGAATCAACCATAAGTCGTCAGCGCGGTCTCCTTCGCTGTTTTCGCTGGCCAACCCGGAACCCCTCCTGGAGACCATCGTGATGGTGAGCCATATAGACGACCACTTCTGAGATCGATGGTCAGCAGCTGTCGGTTGCTGGTGAACAGTGGCAGGTGACGCCGACCTCCAATATGACCATGTCCGACAGCCTGAGCGCTCGCTCGCCGTACTTGGAGTGGCTGCCAGATCTGATACCAAACTACGCCGGGCGTGAGATAAGGAAACACATGCTGGCGTACCTCCCACGCTTGCCGGCGAAGACAACGAACTGGGTCCGCTTTGCTCCACTTGCTGGCGTTGGAAACCTTATCCATGCCGTTTTCGGCCCAGCCGCAATGCGTTGGCAACCACCGACACGGAGCTCAGGCTCATCGCCAAAGCGGCGATCATCGGGCTGAGCAACAGGCCAGTCACGGGGTACAGCACCCCGGCCGCGATCGGTACGCCCAGTGCGTTGTAGAGGAACGCAAAGCCCAGGTTCTGCTTCATGTTGGCGACGGTGTCGTTGGAGATCGACCGTGCCCGCACGATGCCGCGCAAGTCGCCTTTCACCAGCGTCACCTGCGCGCTCGACATCGCCACGTCGGTACCGGTGCCCATCGCGATGCCGACATCGGCGCCGGCAAGCGCGGGTGCGTCGTTGATCCCGTCGCCAGCCATCGCGACCCGGTGCCCCTTGCCTTGCAGTTGCCGCACGAGGTCGATCTTGTCCTTCGGGCGGACCTCGCCATGGACTTCGTCGATGTTCAAGGTGCGTGCGACCGCATGGGCGGTGGTGACGCCGTCGCCGGTGGCCATCACGATTTTCAGGCCCGCATCGTGCAGTGCCACGATGGCGTCCGCGGTGGTGACCTTGATCGGATCGGCCACCGCGAGCAGGCCGGCCAGGACGCCATCGACCGCCAGATACATCACGCTGGCACCGGCCCGGCGCAGCTCTTCGGCCGGTGTGGAAAGAACGGAGGCATCGACGCCAACCTCGTGCATCAGTGCGGTATTGCCGATCGCCAGGAGGGAGCCACCCACCTTGCCGCGTACGCCAATGCCGGTGGATGACTCGAAGCTCTCCGGCGTTTCCAGCGTCAGGCCACGACGACGGGCTTCCGCGACGATCGCGTCGGCCAGCGGGTGCTCGCTGCCCTGATCGAGGCTGGCCGCCAGGCGCAGCACCTCCGGTTCGGTGAACCCTTCGGCCGCCAGCGCGGTGTGGAACGCCGGACGTCCCTCGGTCAGGGTTCCGGTCTTGTCCACGATCAGGGTGTCGATCTTGCGCAGGTTCTCGATCGCCTCGGCATCGCGGAACAGCACGCCTTCCCCAGCGGCACGGCCGGTCGCCACCATGATCGACATCGGCGTGGCCAGTCCCAGCGCGCAGGGGCAGGCAATGATCAGTACCGAGATCGCGTTGAGCACTGCGAACGTCCACGACGGCGCCGGGCCGAGCACCCCCCACACGAAGAAGGTCGCGACAGCGATCGCCAGAACCGCCAGCACGAACCAGTAGGCCACCTTGTCTGCCATGCGCTGCATCGGTGCTCGCGAGCGTTGCGCCTGCGCGACCAGTTGCACGATCTGCGACAGCACCGTTGCCGAACCGACTTTCTCCGCCCGGATCACCAGGCTGCCGGTGCCGTTGAGGGTCGCACCAATCACGCTGGAGCCGATGGCTTTTTCGACCGGGACGGGCTCCCCGGTCAGCATCGACTCGTCGACATGGGAGCGGCCTTCGATCACCTCGCCGTCCACCGGCACCTTTTCACCGGGGCGTACCCGCAGGCGGTCACCGACGTGAACGTGGCTGAGTTCGACATCCTCCTCGCCGCCATCGTCGCGCAGGCGGCGTGCGGTCTTGGGCGCCAGTCCCAGCAGGGCCTTCAGGGCGGTCGAGGTCTTCGAGCGAGCACGCAGTTCGAGCAGCTGGCCGAGCAGGGTCAGCGAGACGATCACCGCAGCGGCTTCGAAATAGACGCCTACGCGGCCGTGTTCGTGGAACGACTCCGGGAACAGGTCCGGTGCAACGGTGGCAACGATGCTGTAGCCGAACGCCGCACCGACGCCGATGCCGATCAGGGTCCACATGTTGGGACTGAGGTTGCGGACCGACTGCACGCAGCGGACGAAGAACGGCGCGCCGGCCCACAGCACCACCGGGAGGGTCAGCACCAGTTCGATCCAGGTCCGCGTAACCACCGGCAACTGCGGGAAATAGTGACCGAACATCGCCAACACGAGCACCACCAGCGTCGCCGGCAAGGTCCACCAGAAGCGGCGGCTGAAATCACGCAACTCGGGATTTTCCTCGTCGTCCAGCCCCGGCATTTCTGGCTCCAGCGCCATGCCGCAGATCGGGCAGATGCCGGCGCCTTCCTGGCGCACTTGCGGATGCATCGGGCAGACATACATCGTCCCCGCCGGTGCCTGCACTGGGGCGTCATCGGGTCGCCGGGTCAGATATTGGGCCGGATCCGCCACGAAGCGTTCCAGGCAGCGCGCCGAGCAGAAATGGTGCGTTACCCCATCATGTCCGGCGTGATGGGTGGTCTGGTCTGGATCGACCTGCATGCCACACACCGGATCGATCGCGGTTGTCCCCGCGCCGGGGTGGGTGTGACGTCCGTGGTTGTCGGCGCCTGCGTGGTGATGGTGGGTGTTCATGCATCCTCCCATGACGATGGCAATGGCTTGACGTTGATCGACGTGTCAATGCCCATGGTGGGCGAAGTCGGACGTCGTGCCGTCGCGGCCGACCAGCTCAACCACATAAGGCTGGACGCGGCCATCAGGCATCTCCATGCCCGGCGAGCCGGCCGGCATGCCCGGCACGACGAGGCCCTTGGCATCGGGCTTTTCAGCCAGGAGCCGCTTGATGTCCAGCGCCGGCACATGGCCTTCGACGAAATAGCCGCCCACTTCGGCGGTATGGCATGACCCTTTGCCGAACGGAATGCCGACCCGACTCTTCACCGAATCGAGATCGTCGACATCGCGCACGTCGACCTTGAAGCCGGCGGCGCGCATATGGTCGACCCACGCACCGCAACATCCACACGTAGCGCTTTTGTGCACCAGCATGACCGGAAGCGATGCGTCCGGTGAGCTTGCTGTTGTGGCATGGATGGTCGCGGAGGATGGTTGGCTGGACTGCGCATCGACGGACTGGGTACAGGCACCGAGCGCGCTGAAGGAAACCACGGCGATTGCTGCGAACAAAACGTTTCTTGCATTCATGGCTGAGATGATCATTCGCTTCACGGTCACTCTCCCGATACCGGTGCGGATTGCCATTGGATGGACACGATCTTCCAGTCCTTGCCATCCTTCTTGAGGTTGAGCAGTTCGCGGCTGCGCAGCGTGGTCGGATTGCCCTTGACCGTGGCCTGGATGTCGCTCTCACTGCCGACCATGGCGGTGTCGCCCATCGGCATCGAGCCCATCGAGACGGGGGTGATCTTCGCGTCCTTCAGGAAGGCGATGTCCTCACCTAGATGGCCGCTGGCATACGCTTCGCGCGACTGCACTTGGCCACCCTCGCTGATGCTGACATCGGGCGACAGCAACGCCAGCACGGCCGCGCGATCGCCATGCTGTAAGGCCGTGTGGAACGCCTGGGCCACGGCCTCAGCTTCAGGCACTGCCTTCGGCTTCATGCTCTCCAGCGACAACGGGGCTTCGGCTGTTGTGGGGGCGGTCGCTGCCGCATGATCGTGACCATCTTCCGCAGCCGCATCATGGCTGTGGCCGGCTTCGCCGGGCATACTCATGCTTTTCATGTCGGCAGCACCGTTGGCGTCGTCATCGGCTGCCCCGCCATGGCTATGGCTGTGGCTGTGGCCACCCTCGCCGTCCATGTCCATGTCTTCATCCGGCGGAGCCTTCGCCACCATGTCCTTGTACTGCGCCGGCGTCATGTCCGGCAGTTTCTGCAGGAAGGCGACCATGCTCCAGATGGTGGGATCGTCGTGGCTGAGGCCCCATGCCGGCATCGCACTCATCTTGATGCCGTGCTTGATCACCCAGAATGCCTCCTTCGGTTCGACTCGCACCTGCGACAGGTTCGGCGGCTGCGGGTACAGGCCGGGACGGATCTCCGAATCCCGCATGCCCGGCTTGAGATGGCACTGAGTGCACATGGCCGCGTACTGGCCGGCACCTTTCAGGATCAGTTGCTCGTCATCGAGGTTGGGTACCGTGATGTCTTTCGAGCGGGCATGGATGGATTGCTCGCGCAGGGTCTGCATGACCGCGAACACCGGCTTGGTATGATGGTCGTCGGCGCCGATGTTGTAGATACCGGAGTACACGAACGCACCTGCGCCGACGGCAAGCACGCCGAGAACGACGACAACAGTGATGCTGTGATGTTTGATGTGCTGTTTCATGATGTTTCCCCTTAAAACCAAATGCGAACGCCGGCCACGATCTGCCGGTCGAGAACGGGTTGATGATCCTGCCGCGCGTAGTCGGCGGTGGTGCCGATGCGGCGCACCCAGTTCACGCCGATGTATGGCGCGAACTGTCGGCGGATCTCGTAGCGCAGCCTTAAACCGAACTGCACGTCGGACACCCCGCTGCCGATCCGGCGCTGCGGATCGTTCTTGCCGTAGAGGTTGATCTCCGCTTCCGGCTGCAGGATCAGACGCTGGGTGAACAGCAACTCGTATTCCGCGCGCAGGCGTGCTGCGGTGCGCCCGTTGGCGCCCACATAGCCGGTCGCTTCCAGTTCAAACCAGTACGGCGCCAGGCCCTGCACGCCGAATGCGGCCCACGTGCGCCCAGGGCCTTCGCCGAAGTCGTGGCGCACACCCAGTTGCGTGCTCCAGAACGTGGCGATGTTGTGGTTCCAGAACGCTTCGAGATCACCGTCTTCCAGCTTGCCACGGCTGCGCTCGCCTTCGGTGCGAATCCACAGCTTGTTCTCGTCGTTGCCGTACCAGGCTTGTGCTTCCCAGCTCTGGCCGTTGGCATCGCGACCGTGGAACGCTTCGAGTTGGTCAATCAGCAGCATGCCGAACGGTGCGCTGCCGTGCATGTGCAACCCCTGTATGGGACTACCTGCGACGCCGTCGGAATAGTCGTCACTACGTGCATCCGCTGGCGCGCGGCCACCCTGCATCGGTCCCATCGTCATGCCGGGCATCGCGCCCATGCCAGCCATGTCGCCTTGTCCCTTTTGGGGCGTCGCGCCGTGATCCATCCCGGGCATGCCACTGTGATCCATCCCTTGCATCGCTCCCGGACTCATGCCGGGCATCGACGAGTGATCCATCCCCTGCATCGCTCCCGGACTCATGCCGGGCATCGACGAGTGATCCATCCCCGACATGTCGCTGGTGGGTGCCGCCGATGCGGCAGGCTTGGCGGGCATCGGCATGCCCGGCATCGCGCCGTGATCCATGCCTGGCATGCTGCTGTGATCCATGCCCGGCATGCCTTCCATGTGGTGGGAAGCCGGCGTCGGCGGGGCGGTAACGGGTTTCTTCTTGGCCTTCTTGGCGGGTACTTTCGTCGCCGGCTTCGCGGTGCTGCTCGCGGGAGCTGGCATCATCGTCATGCCGGGCATGCTCCCGTGATCCATGCCTGGCATGGCACTCATGTCCATCGACGAGGTGCTGCTGGATGTGGCAGGCGCGCTTTGTGCCGTGGCCACCAGTGGCAAGGTCAGCAGCAAGGCGGCCAGCAACACCGAACGACACGGAACGGTTGAGGTATTGCGACGATACATGTTCATGACACCACCACCTCGCGGAACATGCCCGCTTCCATGTGATACAGCAGGTGGCAGTGGTAGGCCCAGTGGCCGAGGTTGTCGGCCGATACCGCGTAGGTGACCCGCTGCGCCGGCTGTACGTTGATGGTGTGCTTGCGCACCTGGAATTGGCCTTCGGGATTTTCCAGTTCGCTCCACATGCCATGCAGGTGGATCGGGTGGTTCATCATGGTGTCGTTGACCAGCACGATGCGCAGGCGCTCGCCACTGTTGAAGTGCACCGGTTTGGCGTCGGAGAACTTCACGCCGTCGAACGACCAGATGAAGCGTTCCATGTTGCCGGTCAGGTGCAGCTCGATTTCGCGGCCGGGTTCGCGCGCATCGATCGGACCACCAATGGTATGCAGGTCGGCGTAGGTCAGCACGCGCCGACCGTTGTCGCGCAGGCCAGTGCCCGGATCGTCGAGGTTGGTCCGCGGCATATCCACATGCATGTCGACGCCGGGGCTGTATTCAGTGCGTGCGTGGCGCACGACGGGTGCCGCGCCTTCACTCATACCTGGCATGCCCGCCATACCGCCATGATCCATGCCCGGCATCGCGGCGTGTGCACTTCCGCCAGCACCGTGATCCATGTTGCCCATCGACATCGCGCCCATCATGTCCTGCATGTCGAGCCACACGCGCTTGTCCATGGCCGGTACTTCGGCGTGCATGCCTGCACGTGGCGCCAGCGTGCCGCGAGCGTAGCCGGTGCGGTCGATGGATTGGGCAAACAACGTGTATGCGCGTTCGTCCTGCGGCTCGACGATGACGTCGTAGGTTTCGGCCACCGAGATGCGGAATTCGTCGACCGGCACCGGTTGCACGTCCTGGCCGTCGGCCGAAATCACCGTCATCTTCAGGCCCGGGATGCGCACGTCGAAGATGGTCGATGCCGAGCCGTTGATGATGCGCAGGCGGATCTTTTCGCCGGGACGAAACAGGCCCGTCCAGTTGCCGGCCGGCGCAGTACCGTTCATCAGATAGGTGTAGGTGTAGCCGGAGACGTCGCCCAGATCGGTCGGATTCATGCGCATCTCGTTCCACATCTTGCGCATGGCCAGCGCCTGACTCAGCCCCTTCTCGCGGACATCGCGGAAGAAATCCGGCACGGTGGGCTGGGCGAAGTTGTAATAATCGCTCTGCTTCTTGAGCTTGGCGTAGATGCGATCCGGATCCTCGTCGGTCCAGTCGCTGAGCATCACCACGTAGTCGCGGTCGGTCGGATAACGATCCGGGCCGGCGGGTTCGATCACCAACGGGCCATACAAACCCGTCTGCTCCTGGAAACCCGAATGCGAGTGGTACCAGTAGGTGCCCGACTGGCGTACCTGGAACTGGTAGAGGAAGGTCTCACCGGGGGCGATGCCGTCAAAACTGATGCCAGGCACGCCGTCTTCCCTGAACGGCAGAATGATGCCGTGCCAGTGGATTGAGGTGGGCACCCGCAAGCGGTTGGTCACGCGAAGATTGACCGTGGTGCCTTCCTTCCAGCGCAGGATCGGGCCGGGAATACTGCCGTTGACGGTGGTGGCCAGACGCGTGGCACCGGTGTAGTTGACCGGTGTCTCGGCGATGTCGAGGGCGAAGTCGGTGCCGCTCAATACCGTGGGCTGGCCGGGGCTGGTCAGTGCCCAGGCGTTCGCGGGGCGCAGCAGGCCCAGACCGGCCACGGCGCCGCCGAGGGCAACGCCCTGGACGAAACGACGCCGCGACAAATCGGTCGGGGGCGGGGGGAACAAGTTCATGGGATCTCTCCAGGGCAGACGGTATCGAGCATGTCGATACTGATCACAGCCAATTGCCACGATGGCCGACGCACGACCAACGCGAGCAAAGCTCATCGAAAACGAGGGAGAGTCAGACCGCCGGTGGGCGCAAAGGGGGCGCGGTGTCCAGCGAGGGGGCGCTGAGGGGTAACGGCATGGCGTAGACTGAGGCGGCCTCCGTCGATGCCAGAACCACCGCGGGCCCGGGAAGCAACGTGGTGCTGCACATCGCGGCACAATGGCAGGCTTGACCGGCCATGCCATCGCAACAACCCGCATGATCGTCGCAACAGGATGTCGCCCCCATGGCGACCGCGCGGTGATGGCGGTGCTCACTGACCGCCGTCATCGTAGTCTGCATGGCATGGGAATGTGGCACTCCCGTCATGCCCATCGGTGCGGCGGTCAATGAGTTGACGACCAACATCAGCCACGCCAGCACGCCCAGCGCCCGGAGGCGACGTGAACGGGTGAGCAGGCGCAGCGAGAGGCTCATGGGGCGAGCTTACCCCCGTGAACCCACCCCCTCAACTCTGGAGCAAGGTGCAGGTCGGTCACGGCTTGCTGAAGCCCATGTGCAAGGTGATCTTGTCGCCGGCTTTCAGGTTGGCCATCGCGCCCGGTGGGAAATGCACCTTCAAGGCCATGCCTTCGGTCGTCACATCGACCAGGCCGGTCTTCGCATCCGCGGCCGTCACGGTCGCCGGCATCTTATGCATGCCCATCATGTTGCCATGCATACCCTTCATGTCCGAGTGCATGGCACCCATCTTGCTCATGCCGCCTGGGGGCGTGCTGTCTTGGGCCACGGCGACGCCACTGATGGCCAGCGCGAGCCCCAATAAACCGAGTATCGAAACCAGTGGTTTGCGAGAAGTAGTCATTGACCGTCTCCAACAGTGAGTTGCCAGACGCAACAGTGGGAGCCTGTGCCCATTCATGTGAACAAAAGTTGAAGCTCGGCGTAACTCCGCGACACCTTCAAATAATCCTCACGAGCCACGATGGTTTTGCGCAGCTCGGGCGCGGCAGCGTCGGGACGTGTCGGAAGTATGGCCCGCAGCTTCGAAATTTGATTGTTACTCGGGATCAATTCCGAAGGGTTCCCACATTCGGTCGACCACGATCGGCAAGATTTTGGCGGCTGGAAGAGTAGCTGTTTCATGCTGACCGGGACATCCATCCTCGCTGGGACAATAGCCGTTTCCTCCATGATCCTGCGTCGCCGGATCGCGATAGCCAGTCTCAGGCACCGGAGTACGGCAGAGATATATGGAACCGCGTCATCCTCTCGTCGGAATCGACGTGGACGTTGCCGCCGTGCGCCTCGACAATCGACTTGACGATGGCAAGCCCCAATCCCGCTCCTTCACCCTTCTTCTGACGGGAGGGATCGGCACGATAGAAGCGATTGAAAATCCGCGGCAAATCCTCCGTAGGAATTTTCTTACCCGGATTCTCTACGCTGATGACGGTACTCTTCCCGTCTTGGGAGAGTTTCACGGTTACAGTCTCGCCGCTCGGCGTGTAGCGAATCGCATTGGAGAGCAGGTTGCTGAGTGCGCGACGAAGCATTTCCCGGTCTGCGCGTATCGGCGCAACTCTACCCAGAAGCTCTAGGGACACGCCCCGTTCTTCCACCCAAGCCTCGAAATACTCGAACAGCCCTCTGGAGGTATCCTCCAGATCCACACTCTCCAGATTTAGATGATCCAGGTCGTTTTCGGTCTTCGCGAGGAACAACATGTCGTTGATCATACGGTTCAGTCGCTCGAATTCCTCCAAGTTGGAATAGAGGATTTCCCTATATTCTTCGGCCGACCGGGACTGGCCGAGCGCCACTTCCGTCTGAGTGGTCAAATTGGTGACCGGCGTCCGCAGTTCATGGGCAATGTCAGCGGAAAAGTTTGCCAACTGCTCGAACCCATCCTCAATGCGCCCGAGCATGTCATTGAACGAGGCAATGGTCTCTTCCAGTTCGATCGGTACATCCTTCGGATTCAATCGCAGGTGCAGCTTGGAAGACGTAATCGCTCGAATCTTCTCATTGGCTCTACGGATTGGGGTGTGTCCCCAGCGAACCGCGAACCAGGCCACCAAGATCGCGATGCTCATGACGACGCAGATCGTCCACCACTGGATACGCTTGAAGCTCTTGATGAATGCAAGGTGGCCTTCGATATCTATCGCCACGGCGAGCGTGTAGACGTCGTTGCCGAGGCCGTCGTCGCCACCGACTCGCACGACGGCGCCGCGATAGTGCGTCCCGCTCTCCTCCCAGATCGTCATTTCCCGCGCGCCTGCGAGATCAACAGGTCTCCCGCTCGTGGCGAAGCACTCCAGATCGGGGCCATCCTTCGGCGCATAGAGGGTTTTTCCAGCAGCGTCGGCAATGTAGTAGTAGACGCCATGGTGTCCCCGAACCGCGCGGCGCAAGGCCTGCGCATCGCCACCGTCGTGCACCTTAATCAGTGCCTGGATGACGGAGCTGACTATCACCCCCAACTCTTCCTCGTCCATCTCGGCGAAGTGCCGGTCTAACGATCTGACACTGACCCAGCTGAAAATCAGGAACACCAGCATCATGGCGATGCTGACCAGCCACGTCACCCGCGATGCAAGCGACACCGGACGACGTAGGAACGCGAACCTCTCAGTCATCCGGGAGGTCCAGGGTGTAGCCCATGCCGCGGACGGTCTGGATGAGCTTGGGCTCGAAATTGTCATCGATCTTCGCGCGCAGCCGGCGGATGGCGACATCGATGACGTTGGTATCACTGTCGAAGTTCATATCCCAGACTTGGGAAGCGATCAGCGAGCGCGGCAACACCTCACCCTGACGCCGTGCCAGCAACTCGAGCAAGGCGAATTCCTTGCTGGTCAGATTGATGCGCTGCCCGGATCTGACGGCACGCCGACGCGCCAGATCCAGCTCAAGATTCGCAATCTGGATACGCTCGTGGTTTACAGGTGGCCCCCCTCGGCGCAACAACGTGCGCACGCGGGCGAGCAGTTCCGAAAACGCGAACGGCTTGACCAGGTAGTCGTCGGCACCGAGCTCCAGCCCCTGGACGCGGTCGTCCACGCTGCTGCGAGCGGTCAGGAACAACACCGGGACCTGATTGCCAGCGGCCCTGATGGACTGCACGATCTTCCAGCCATCTATACCGGGCAACATCACGTCGAGGACGACCAAGTCGTAGTTTTCGGACATGGCCATGTGATGACCATCCAACCCGTTGCGGGCCAGATCGACCACGAACCCGGCTTCGACAAGACCTTGGCGGATATAGTCCGCCGTCTTGTTCTCGTCTTCGACAACCAGCAGTTTCATCGTAAGCCCACGCTTGCACTCGTTCAGTGCTTCCGACCCCGCTGCGACAGACGAAGCGTGATCATTCACTGCAATTTACCGAGACCAAGCTGCCATAGAGATGACGTCTAGATTACAATTTAGTAATTACTTCGTCATCATTTCCCCGGAAATAGCTTGGAAACGACATGAATATTGATGGCCATCTCAACGCCGGGAGATGACCCGACAGGCAGTGGGCGACGCGCGCACTTTCGTCTGGCACTGGCGTCGGCAAGCGTTCCCGGCTGGCCAGGGTGCACTCGAAAAGCAGTCAAAAAAACATCCGAAAGCCAGCAGCGATCGCCCGCCCCAGAAACGGGGCGTAGTTGCGAACGTATGACGTGTGCGAGTGAGCTTCCTCGTCGGTCAGGTTGCGGCCGTCAAGGAGGATATCCCAGCCTGTCGATTCCCCGCCGCCGCTATAGGCCACATCTGCATGTATAGCTGCTGCTGGGTTCCTCATGAGCCGCGACACGATTTTGACTGGCATAGTGGATAGCGCCCAACGTGGTGCGAAGCCTTTCCAGACGCCAGTTGACGACCGCGCCGGACCAGACCCCCGGTCTGGCCTGCGGTTGATTTGGATCAATGGCATCGGTTCCGGTAAGGGGTAGGCTGCCGTCATGACCCGCCTTCGCCACCGGAAATGGTTCCAGCGCACCGTCCTCCTCGCGATGGCGGCGCTGCTCTGGTCCCAATTCACGCTGGCTGCTCATGCCGGCTGCCTGGATCTCCCGGGTCCATCGGCCGCAGTCGCGGCCGCCGCGGATACCCGCCATGGCCACGGCCACGGTCACGGTCACGACTGCGGCACCGAGCTGCCTTCGACGGACGAGGCGTTGTGTGACGCTCATTGCAGTGAAGACGATATCTCGGCGAACAGCGGGAGCACACCCTCGGTCCCGCCCCTGTTTGCCGGGGCATGGCTTCCTTGGTTCGCGGTAGCCTACGTCGTAAATGGCCTCCCAGCGGCCATATCCACTTGGATCGACTCACCTCCCAGGCCCACTTGGCGCCGGCCAACCGCCCATCCAGCGGCGCTCCTGCTGATTTGATACCCGAACGCTGACTGCTCTGCACGTCCTGTGCGGCGCAGCGCTGTGCGTTCGCGCCGTGCTACGTCACGGCATGTACTCCTGCCCTCGTCCGAACGACCTGCGTCGTGTCGGCCCAAGGACTATAGACATGGTATCCCCGTTCGACCGACTGCAGGCCAGGCGCCTGCACCTTCGCCCACTGTTCCGGCGCCGGCCACCGCTGCGGTATCTGCTTCCCTACGTGCTCGCCGGCATCTTGTGGACCCTGGCGCTGCCCGTGTCCGCCACCGACCCCGTCCCAGGGCACAGCCTCGAGTCGATCCGTACTTGGGTCCTCGAACACAACCCCGAGCTGCGGGCATTGGACCTGGAAGCCCAGGCCGCCGAGGCACGGATCCTGCCCGCCGGCGCCCTGCCCGATCCGTCGGCGTCCGTGGAATTCCGCGGCCTGAATCCTGACAAGCCCTGGCGCACCCCGGATGCCGGTCGCGAAGTTGACTACGCCCTGCGCCAGCGCTTCCCGCTCTGGGGCAAGCGCAGCTTGGCGCGGGCCGCGGCCAGCCAAGACGCGGTCGCAGTCGGGCTCGACCGCGTCACCACGGCGCGCGACCTCCTGGCTGACGCCGAGACGACCTACGCACGCTACTGGCACGCAGACCAGGCCGTCGCCGTGCTCGATCGCCGCATCGTCCTGCTCCGCCAGATCGAAGAGATCGCCGGCGTTCGCTACGCCCTGGGCCGTGCGGCACAGCAGGATGCGATCCGTGCCCAGGTCGAGCAGACCAACGTCCAGCGCGAGCGGATCGAGCGCATCGCCGCCAAACAGGAGGCAGCCGCCACCTTGAACGCAGTTCTCGGCCGCCGTTCCGATGCACCGCTGGCGACTCCCGATGAGGCGCCGCGTCTCGTCGTTCACAGCGCCTCGCTCGCCGAGGCACTGGATGGCGCGGATGCGCATCCGGCGGTGCGCTCGCAACAGGCCCGCGCCGAGGCCGCCCGCACAAACGTGGTGCTGGAGCGTCGCAACCGGTTTCCCGACATCACCGTGGGCGTGGGCGCGATGCAGCTCGGCAACGGCATCAAAAGCACCGCGCTGATGCTGGAGGTGGAGATCCCGTTCCAGCAGCGTGCCCGCCGCGAGCGCGAGCGCGCATCGCGCCTGCTCGAAGAAGCGGCGTTGGCCCGCAGGGACGCCACGCTCCGAAGCGTCGAGGAGCGTGGTGCCTCCGCCTGGGCGCAGTGGACCAGCGCACGCGAACGCCGCGGGCTGATCGAAAACACGCTGCTGCCGCAGGCGGACGCCACCTGGCAGTCCGCGCTGGCCAGCTATCAGGTCGGTGAAGTCGACTTCGCGACGCTGCTCGAAGCACTCAATGAATGGCAAGGCGCCGACCTGGCACGGGTCGACGCGCTGCGTGACGAACTGTTGGGCGCCGCCGCTGTGCGCGCCATCGAAGGAGAGATCCGATGACCCGTGTCCAGACCCTGTCGCTCGCCATCGGCGTCGCGCTCGCCGCCTTGACTGTCGGCTGGATGGCCGGCCGCGCCACGCACGATTCGCCGACCGCAACCACGTCGACCGAAGCGCCGGCCGCCGAACGCAAGGTGCTCTATTACCGCAATCCCATGGGCCTGCCCGATACCTCGCCGGTGCCGAAGAAGGATCCGATGGGCATGGATTACGTCCCGGTCTATGCCGACGACGCACCGCCCACGACGCCGGGCACCGTGGTGATGCCACCGGACAAGGTGCAGGCGCTGGGGGTGCGCACCGAAGCGGTCAAGCGCGGCGCCTTGGCCGGCACCGTGCGCACCAGCGGCACGGTCGAGGTCGACGAGACCCGGCAGTACGCGATCGCGCCACGCTTCGAAGGCTGGGTGGATCGGCTCTACGCGAACCAGACCGGCATGCGGGTCCGCGCGGGGCAGCCTCTGCTGTCGGTATACAGCCCGCAACTGGCCACGGCGCAGCAGGAATACCGGCTGGCCGACGAGACTGCCCGCCGACTGGCGGAGTCTGATCCCGCGAGCGCGGCGTCGATGGCCCGGCTGCGCGATGCCGCGCGCACCCGCCTGCGCAACTGGGAAATCAGCGATGCGCAGTTGGGCAGCAGCGGCCTGGTCCTCACCGCTCCGGCGGACGCGGTCGTGATCGAGAAGCCGGTGGTCCAGGGCGCGCGGTTTGAGCCCGGCGAAACCATCCTGCGCCTGGCCGACCTATCGACAGTCTGGGTGATCGCCAAGGTGCCGGCGGCGCAGGCCGTGGGAATCAGGGCCGGGCACCCGGCCCGCTTCGAAACCGTGGCCCTGCCGGGTCAGGTGGCCCAAGGTGAGGTCACGTTCGTGCAGCCGGTGGTCGATGCGAAGACACGTACCGTGGACGTGCGCATCGCGCTGCCCAACCCCGACGGCGACCTGCGTCCCGGTCTCTACGGGATGGTGCTGCTTGAGGAGCCGGGGACGGGACCCGTCCTGACCGTTCCGCGCTCGGCGGTGCTCAACAGCGGCACGCGCCAGGTGGTGCTGGTCGAGACCGGGCCCGGCCGCTTCGCACCTCGCGACGTCACCTTGGGGCGCCGCGGCGGCGATCGTATTGAGATCCTTGACGGGTTGGCCGAGGGCGAACAGGTCGTGGTCTCAGCCAACTTCCTGATTGACGCCGAAAGCAACCTGCAATCGGCACTTGAGGGACTGACGGGGCACGCAGGCCACGGCGCTCCTTCCGGCACCACCGACGATCCACACGCTGGGCACGGCGAGGACGCTGCCGATCCGCATGCCGGCCATGCTATGCCGGCCACGTCGGAGGACGCGTCGGCCGCCGCCAGCGGCGCCGGCGCGCCCGACGGTCATGAAGGCCATGACGGCCATGACGACCACGGGACGGTGAGCGACCACGACGCCCACGTTCCCGCCACCAGTCACGAGGGGCACTGACATGCTGGCCCGCCTCATCGAATGGTCGGTCCGAAACGTCTTCCTGGTGCTGGTGATGACGCTGGCGATCGTGGCCGGCGGCATCTACGCGCTGATGAAGACCCCGCTGGACGCACAGCCGGACCTGTCGGATGTCCAGGTGATCGTGTTCACCGAGTACCCGGGGCAAGCACCCCAGGTGGTCGAAGACCAGGTGACCTACCCGCTGACCAGCGCCCTCCTCTCGGTGCCGAAGTCGAAGGACGTCCGTGGCTTCTCGTTCTTTGGCGCGTCCTTCATCTACGTCATCTTCGAGGAAGGGACGGACCTGTACTGGGCGCGCTCGCGCGTGCTGGAAAACCTGAACGTCGCGTCGAAGAACCTGCCGGCCGGCGTGGCACCGGCACTGGGGCCCGACGCCACGGGCGTGGGCTGGGTCTACCAGTACGTGCTGAAAAGCGACCACCACTCGCTGGACGAACTGCGCGCCATGCAGGACTGGTACCTGCGCTACCAGCTCACCACCGCGCCCGGCGTGGCCGAGGTTGCCAGCGTCGGTGGCTTCGTGCGCCAGTATTCGATCACCGTCGATCCGGTCCGGCTGCGCGAGTTCAATATCCCGATCTCGCGGGTGTCGGAGGTGATTGCCGAGAGCAACCGCGACGTTGGCGGCCGCGTGATCGAAATGGCCGAGACCGAGTACATGGTGCGCGGCCGCGGCTACCTGCGCGGCATCGAGGACATCGAGAACCTCGTACTGCGCGCCGAAGGTGGGGCGCCAGTGCTCATCGGTGACGTTGCCCGGGTGGAACTGGTGCCCGACGAGCGCCGCGGCATCGCCGACCTGGACGGCGAAGGCGATGTGGTGGCCGGCATCGCCATCGCCCGCTACGGCGAGAACGCGCTGGCGGTGATCGGAGGCCTCAAGGACAAGATTGCCCAGTTGGCGAGCGGCCTTCCCGAAGGCGTCAGCATCCAGGCGGTCTACGACCGCTCCGACCTGATCGTGCGCGCCATCAAGACCCTGCGCACGACATTGCTTGAGGAAAGCCTGATCGTCGCACTGGTGTGCCTGGTATTCCTGTTTCACGCGCGCAGCGCGCTGGTGGCGATCGTCATGCTGCCGGTCGGCGTACTGATCGCAGTCATCGCGATGCGTGCGCTCGGCATGAACTCAAACATCATGAGCCTGGGCGGCATCGCGATCTCGATCGGCGTGATGGTCGACGCGGCGATCGTGATGATCGAGAACGCACACAAGCACATCGAACGCGACGATGGCTCCCGCAGCCGTATCCAGCTGATCATCGACGCCTGCCGCGAGGTCGGGCCGGCGCTGTTCTTCAGCTTGTTGATCATCACCGTCTCGTTCCTGCCGGTCTTCGCGCTGGAGGCGCAGGAAGGCCGCCTGTTCAAGCCGCTGGCGTTCACCAAGACCTTCGCCATGGCCGGCGGCGCGCTGCTGTCGGTGACGCTGGTCCCGGTGCTCATGCTGCTGTTCGTGCGCGGCAAAATCGTTCCCGAGCACAAGAATCCTGTGAACCGGTTCCTGATTGCCGGCTATCGGCCCGTGATCAACGTCGTGCTGCGGCACCGCATGGCCACGATTGTACTCGCCCTGGTCGCGCTGTTCGCCAGCTTGTGGCCAGCGACGCGCCTGGGCAGCGAGTTCATGCCCACGCTCAACGAGGGCACGCTGCTGTACATGCCCGCGTCGCTGCCGGGCATGTCGGTGACCAAGGCCTCGGAACTGCTGCAGCAGCAGGACCGGATCCTGAAGGGCTTCCCGGAGGTGGAGTCGGTCTTCGGCAAGGCCGGTCGTGCACTGACCGCGACCGATCCGGCGCCTCTGGAGATGTTCGAGACCACCATCAACCTCAAACCCGAAACGGAGTGGCGCGACGGCATGACCACCGACAAGCTCATCGCCGAGATGGACGCGGCGCTGAAGTTCCCCGGCGTCGCCAACTCCTGGACCATGCCGATCAAGGCGCGCACCGACATGCTAGCCACCGGCATCCGCACGCCGGTGGGGATCAAGCTCTTCGGCAACGACCTGGAGCAGTTAGACGCCTTGGCGACTGAGATCGAGGGGGTCGTGCGCGGCGTGCCGGGAACGACCAGCGCCTTCGCCGAGCGCCTGACCGGGGCCTACTATCTGGACATCACCCCGGACCTTGGCAGCCTGGCCCAATACGGCGTCAGTCTGGGCGAGGTGCAGGATGTGGTGGCAGCCGCGCTGGGCGGCGAGATGGTCACCACCATCCTCCAGGGACGCGAGCGTTTCAGCGCGATCGTGCGCTATCCGCGCGAGCTGCGTGACGACCCGCACCGGATCGGCACCCAGGTTCTGGTGCCGGTGCCCGGCGGAGCCCAAGTGCCGTTGGGTGAACTCGCGCGCATCGAGGTCAAGAAAGGCGCCCCCAGCATCCGCACCGAGAACGCGATGCTGGCCGCCTACATCTACGTCGACACGCGCGAAAGCGACCTGGGTCGCTACGTACAAGCCGCCCAGGAGGCCGTGGCCGAGCAGGTGCAGTTCCCGCCGGGCTACTACGTCACATGGAGCGGGCAGTACGAGTACATGCAGCGTGCCGCCGAGAAGATGCGCGTCGTCATCCCGGTGACCCTGGCGCTGATCTTCCTGCTGCTGTACCTCAACTTCCGCCGCGTCACCGAGTCGCTGATCGTGATGCTGTCGGTGCCCTTCGCGCTCGTTGGCGGCATCTGGCTGATGTGGATGCTCCACTACAACATCAGCGTTGCGGTGATTGTGGGCTTCATTGCGCTGGCCGGTGTCGCCGCGGAAACCGGCGTGATCATGCTGATCTACCTCGACCACGCGCTCGAGGCGCGTGCCGCACAGCGACGCGCCGAGGGTCGCTCGCTGGATGCACGCGATCTGCGCGAGGCGATCATCGAGGGTGCGGTCGACCGCGTGCGCCCGAAGATGATGACCGTGGTCGCGATCATGGCCGGCCTGCTGCCGATCATGTGGAGCAACGGCACCGGCTCGGAAGTCATGCGCCGCATCGCCGCGCCGATGGTGGGGGGCATGGTTTCGTCGACCGTACTCACGCTGGTGGTGATTCCGGCGCTGTACTCGCTGATCAAGCAGCGGCAGCTGGCCAGGAAGCCGCACCCCTCCTCCGCACTACCCAAGGAGAAGTAGTGATGGGGCCGTTCAACGCAGGCAGGGACCGACGGTTCATGCAACTGTGGCCGCGAACATCCGTCCGTCTACGGCCAATTCGCGCGTTACTGGCTTCGCCCACCGCAAGGCCGGTTGACCTGTGTGCGAGACACAGGTCTAGCCTGATCAACACCTCGCCGGGAGCAAGCCGATGACGACCAAGGAAGAAGTGACGCTGCCGCTGATGACGGTCCGCCAGCTGGCACGGCAGGGCGATGTCACGGTGCATGTGGTGCGCAACTACCTGCGGCGCGGTCTGTTGCAAGCGGCCACGCATACCGAGGGCGGCTACCAGTTGTTCTCCACCTCGGAGCTCCTTCGCCTGCACTTCATTCGCACGGCGCAACACCTTGGCTTCACGCTGGGGGAAATCGAGGAAATCATCCACCACAGCCTGCTGCGACATAGTCCCTGTCCGCTTGTGCGGGACATCATTCGGCGCAGGCTCGACGACACCCGCCAACAACTGGACAGGCTGCTCGCCATGCACGGACGAATGGAGCGTGCCATCCACGCCTGGGCGGAGCTTCCGGACTCCATTCCGACTGGCGATGACGTCTGCGCATTGATCGAATCTGTTGCCGCTGCTGAAGGCGGCGGGTTCGTCAAGTCCACCCCGCGGCGACTTCTTGGACGCCGCCCCACAGAGGAGAATTTGCCATGACAGCCTCCAGTCCTGCCCCCTCAGGCTCCCGACGCTGGGTCTTCTGGATCTTCCTGGCGCTGGCCGTGTTCTATCTCGCCGTCGAGCACCGCGCCCACCTTGGGGGGACGCTTCGCTGGTTGCCCCTGGCCATCCTGCTGCTATGTCCCTTGATGCATGTGTTCATGCACAAGGGGCATGGCGGTCATGGAGGTTCCGGAAGTCATGGGCGCGACGGCAATGCCGACGACACACCCCATGGCCAGCATGAGAGCCGTAGCAAGCGGGCACTGAACGACGAAACGTCCGACACCTCGAACGGAGGGCACTGACATGCAGGCACCCGACTCCGGCTACGGCCTTTGGCTGCTGGCCGCCATCAACGCCGCGTTCTTCATCTTCTTCGCCTGGAGCTTCTACAAGCCCTTGACCCGCTGGGACTGGCGGGGGTTCGGGATGTTCTCCGCCTTCGTCGTGGCCCTGTTCGCGGAAATGTATGGCTTCCCGCTGACGTTGTACGTCCTGGGCGGGTGGCTCAGTGCCAATTATCCGCAAGTGAACTGGCTCAGCCATGACGCGGGCCATCTGCTGGAGATGTGGTTCGGCTGGCGCGCCAATCCGCATTTTGGTCCATTCCACATGGCGAGCTTCGTCCTGATCGGCGGTGGCTTCTGGCTGCTGTCGGCCGCCTGGCCAGTGTTGTATCGGGCGCAGCGTGAGGGCCGGATGGCCCGAGACGGCGTGTATGCGCGCATGCGCCACCCGCAGTACGTCGCTTTCGTGTTGGTGCTGACCGGTTTCCTGCTGCAGTGGCCCACGCTGCTCACGCTCGCCAGCTATCCGGTGCTCGTGTGGGCCTATGCCCGCCTGGCGCGCCGTGAGGAAAAGGACTGCCTGGGCCGCTTCGGCGACGAGTACGTCCGCTACATGCAGCAGGTGCCGGCCTTCATTCCGCGACGCAGGCGCGGCCCCGCCCCATCCCAGGGAGAAGTCCGATGACACACGTCCACGAACCGCCAGTGCGCACGCGCACCTGGCCCATCGGCGACATGGTGAGTGCCGGCTGCGCGCGCACGCTGGAGAGGGCCGTGGCCGCGTTGCCCGGAGTCAACGCCACCATCGCGAATTTCGCCACCGCGACCCTGCAGGTGTCCTACGACCCGGCCCGACTGTCGTCGGGCGCGGTCGCCACCGCGATCCGCGACTGCGGCTTCCAATGCGACGCCTCGATGCCCGCTGCCGGCCCGGGCGCAGGCGCGCACGCCCACGCTGCGCATGCCCGGCACGGACCGGGTACCACCGCGGAGCACCCTGCCGACGCCCACGCCGGCCACGGCGATGACGCCAAGGATGCCGGGGGTCACGACGCCCATGCGGGCATGAACCACGGCAGCGATCTGCACGCCGCGGCGCGCGACATGGGCCGCCGCTTCCTGGTCGCCCTCGCCTTCGCGATCCCGGTATTCGTGTGGTCGCCCATGGGCGGCCTGATGGAGCCGCCGCCGGTGCCGTTTGGACTGCGCGAGAACGTCTGGTTGTTCCTGCTGGCGACCGGCGCCGTGCTGTATCCGGGCTGGCCGTTCTTCAGTGCGGCGATTCGTTCGCTGCGCCGCGGCGTGCTGGACATGGCGGTGCTGGTGCTGCTGAGCGTGGGCACCGGCTACGGGTTCAGCATCGCGTCGACGTTCTTCTTCGACGGACCGAACTTCTACGAGGCCTCGGCGGTCCTGCTGACCTTCGTCCTGCTCGGCCACTGGCTCGAGATGCGGGCACGCGCCGGCGCTTCGGACGCGATGAAGGCGTTGTTGAAGCTGTCCCCGCCCCGCGCGGTGGTGCGCCGTGACGGACAGGAGCTCGACATCCCGACCGCCGAAGTCCTGGTCGGCGATATCGTCGTGGTGCGGCCGGGGGCGAAGATCCCCGTCGACGGCACCGTCACTGAAGGCAGCTCCCAGGTCGACGAATCCATGCTGACCGGCGAGTCGATGCCCGTGCGCAAAGACCCAGGGGCCTCCGTTGTCGGCGGATCGATCAACAAGAGCGGTGCATTTGCCTACACCACCACCAAGATCGGCAGCGATACCGCGCTGGCGCAGATCATCAAGCTGGTCCAGACCGCACAGAACTCCAAGGCGCCTGCGCAACTGCTCGCCGACCGCGCTTCGCAGTGGCTGGTGCTGGCCGCGATCGTGATCGGGCTGCTGACCTTCGCGGTCTGGTTCTGGTGGCTGGGACAGCCGCTCATGTTCGCGCTCACGCTGACGATCACCGTCTTCGTCATTGCCTGTCCCGACGCACTGGGTTTGGCCACCCCGATGGCGATCATGATCGGCACGGGCCTGGGCGCTCGACACGGCATTCTGTTCAAACACGCCGAAGCCATCGAGAAGAGCGCCCGGCTGGACGTTGTGATCTTTGACAAGACTGGAACCCTGACGGTCGGTGCACCGGAGGTGGTCGACATGGCGGTGGCACCGGGCTGGACGCAGGAGCGGCTACTGGCCACGGCCGCTGCGGTCGAGGCGCATTCGGAGCACCCGCTGGCGCAAGCGATCCTCAAGCGCGCCGGTCCGGCAGCCGAACGCGCTACGGCCTTCACCAACATCGACGGCCAGGGCGCCACCGGGGTGGTTGACGGGGTGCAGGTCCTGCTGGGCAATCGCATCCTGATGGTCGAACACGGAATCGATCTATCCGTGCTGGAAGCGGAGGCCGCGCGCCTTACCGGCGCCGGCCGCACCGTGATCTATGCAGGGGTAGGCGGCGAGCTTGCGGGCTTCTTCGCAATTGCCGACGCGATCCGCGAGACCTCGCGCGCCGCCATCGACGAACTGCATCGTCGCAACATCAAAGTGGCGATGATCACCGGCGACAATCGCCCCACCGCCGAACGCGTAGCTCAGGATCTGGGGATCGACATCGTACTGGCAGACGTGTTGCCTGGCGGCAAGTCCGACGAGGTCATCAAGCTGCAGTCGCAGGGCCTCAAGGTCGGCATGGTGGGCGACGGCATCAATGACGCACCGGCGCTGACCCAGGCCGATGTCGGCTTCGCGATCGGAGCCGGCACCGATGTCGCCATCGAGAGCGCCGACATCGTGCTCATGCACAGCGACCCCTACGACGTCGTGCGCGCGACCGCCATCGCCCGGGCTACCCTGCGCAAGATGCACCAGAACCTCGGTTGGGCCGTGGGTTACAACGTCCTGGCCTTCCCGCTCGCGGCCGGTGTTTTCTATCCGTTCGTGCTGTCGCCGGAAATCGCCGCCCTATCGATGTCGGGAAGTTCGGTGATCGTGGCCCTCAATGCCTTGCTTCTCAAACGCCTTCCACTGGCGGACGTTGCCGCCTCCCCTCGCATCCAGTCCAAGGAGTCCACGCCATGAATCCCGCGACGCATCTTTCCCACCCAAGGGCCCGAGGCACGTATCCCCGCCGCTGGTATGCCGCGCTGGCCTTGGCTGCTCTGTTCGCCTTCGCATTGCCGGGTGTCGCCTCGGCGAGTGAAGGCGGATTCCGTCACAACGTACTGATGCGCGGCCAAGTGTTGGAGAAGCAGAACGAAACGCTCGTCGTCTGCGTCGGACAGGCCGACGGCGCCCAGGTCGGGCAGGCGCTGGATGTGATCCGGCACAAGCGCCGCATCCGGCATTCGCGGACCGGCGGTCCACGCTACCGCCGTGAAAACGTCGGCCAAGTGCGGATCGTTGAACTGTTCGACGGTCACTACGCGGAGGCGGAAGTGATCTCCGGCAGCCCCAAGGTCAACGACACGGTGGAGCTCGTTCGCCCCTGACCAGCCGCGTCGCACGGGGATGCGCGTCGGCCCTTCCAACGCCTCCCGCAATCGCTTCCTTCCGAGACAGGAGTCACGTCATGACAGCGTCTTCCAACCCCACCCTGCAGTTCCTCGGCGCCGCGGGCACAGTCACCGGCTCGCGCTACCTGGTCGAGGCCAACGGCCAGCGCGTGCTGGTCGACTGCGGCCTGTTCCAGGGCTACAAACAGCTGCGCGAGCGCAACTGGGCACCGTTTCCCGTCGACGCGGCATCAATCGATGCGGTGATCCTGACCCACGCCCACTTGGACCATTCGGGCTACCTGCCCGCACTCGTCAAGCAGGGGTTCCGCGGCCGGATCCACTGCACCCACGGCAGCGTGGCGCTGTGCGGCCTGCTGCTTCCCGACAGCGGGCACCTGCTGGAAGAAGAGGCGAAGTACGCCGCGCGCAAGGGCTACTCGAAGCACAAGGAGCCGCGACCGCTCTATACGGAAGAGGACGCCCGTCGCAGCCTGAAGCAGCTGCAGGGACATGACCATGAACGCGACATCGAGGTCGCGCCCGGCTTCACGGTGCGCTTCCACCCCGCAGGTCACATCCTGGGCGCCGCCCACGTCAGCCTGGATGTCCAGGGCCAGCGCTTGCACTTCAGCGGCGACTTGGGACGGCAGCAGGAATCGCTGATGAATCCGCCGACGCCCCTGCCCGCCTGCGACGTACTGGTCTGCGAGTCCACTTACGGCAATCGCGAACACGTCCCGATCGACCAGGAAGCGGAATTGGCCCCGATCATCCGCCGTGTTGCCGCGCGCGGGGGCGTTATCGTCATCCCCGCCTTTGCTGTCGGACGCGCCCAGGCGCTCATGCTGCATATCGCCCGGCTGCGTGAGCGCAAGGAGATCCCTCGCGTGCCGGTGTACCTCAACAGCCCGATGGCGATCAACGCGACCCGGCACTACCACGCCCACCATTCCGAGCACCACGTGTCCGAAGAGGACTGCCAGCGGATGTTCGACGTGGCCACCTTCGTCAACACGGTGGAAGAGTCGAAGGCGCTCAACCGCCAGCGCGGACCGATGATCATCATCTCCGCCAGCGGGATGGCGACCGGGGGGCGCGTGTTGCACCACATCGAGGCGTTCGGTCCGGATGACCGAAACGCGATCCTGCTCGCGGGCTACCAGGCCGGCGGAACACGCGGTGCCGCGCTGGCGGCAGGAAAGCGAACCTTGCGCATGTTTGGCCGCGAGGTCCCCATTCGCGCCGAGGTAGTGCAGCTGGAAGGCTTTTCTGGCCACGCCGACGCCGGGGAACTGCTGGACTGGATGCGCACCGCGCCGTCCGCGCCGCGCGTCGTCTACCTCACCCACGGCGAGCCCGATGCAGCCGACACGTTGCGCGGGCGCGTGCAGCGCGAGCTGGGCTGGCGCGCGCGCGTTCCGGAGCACCTGGAGCGCGTTGGGCTGGAGGATGCGCGATGAGCGAGCTGGCCGCTGCTCACACCCTGCTGCGCGTCACCCGTGCCGGCATCGACACCTACCAGCAGCCGGTGGTGTACATGCACCGCGACTGTGAAGTCTGCCGCTCGGAAGGCTTTGCCGCGATGACTCGCGTGAGGCTAGACGTGGGTTCGCGCACGCTGGTGGCGACGCTGAACGTGGTCGTGGACGATCGGCTCGGCCTGGACGAGGTGGCGCTCTCGGAGACCGCGTGGACGCTGCTCGATCCCATGCCCGATGTCCTTGCCCGGGTCCGGCACGCGGAACCCGCGGCGTCGGCAGGCGCGCTCCGCGCCAAGGTGTTCGGGGCACGGCTGGACGACGCGCAGTACCTCGCCCTGGTGCAGGACGTGATGGAAAGCAGGCTGTCGGACCTGGAGCTTGCCGCCTTCGTCACGGCCAGCGCGGGCGACCGCCTCGACAACGTCGAGACGACCGCGCTGACGCGGGCCATGATCGCGGTTGGCCAGCGCCTGGACTGGGGCGATGGGCCGGTGCTGGACAAGCACTGCGTCGGCGGCCTGCCGGGCAATCGCACCACCCCGATCGTGGTGGCCATCGTGGCCGCGCTGGGCTACCGCATCCCGAAGACGTCCTCGCGCGCCATCACATCGCCCGCGGGCACCGCCGACACCATGGAAGTGATGGCGCCGGTGGCGCTCGACCTGGCGGCGATGCGGCGGGTGGTGGAGCGCGAGGGCGGCTGCATCGTCTGGGGCGGCAACGTGCGCCTGAGCCCGGCCGACGACATCCTGATCCGGGTCCAGCGCCCGCTGGACTTCGATAGCGACGGACAACTGGTAGCCAGCGTGCTGTCGAAGAAGATCGCGGCGGGCTCCACCGACGTGCTGATCGACATGCCGGTGGGTCCGACCGCCAAGGTGCGCAGTGAGGCTGCGGCGGACAGCCTCGGCTCGCGGCTTGCACACACCGCCAGCGCGCTTGGATTGCAGCTGGCCATCCATCGCTCCGACGGCACCCAGCCGGTGGGTCGGGGCATCGGCCCGGCGCTCGAGGCGCACGATGTGCTCAAGGTGCTGCGCAACGCCACCGACGCACCGGCCGACCTGCGCGAACGCGCGCTTGCGCTGTCGGCGGCGCTGCTGGACATGGCACCGGGCAGCAGCGCCGGCACCGGACTGGAGCGCGCGCGCAGCGTGCTGGATTCCGGGAGGGCGCTGGCCAAGTTCCTGGCGATCTGCGAAGCCCAGGGAGGCTTCCGCGAACCGGCGCGGGCGCCATTCACCGCCGACGTTCCGGCATCCGCGTCGGGCCGCATCACGGAAATCGACAACCGCAGGCTGGCCAAGCTGGCCAAGTTGGCCGGCGCACCCACATCCCCCACCGCCGGCCTGGAAACGAGTCTGCGCGTCGGCGATGCGGTCGAGCGCGGACAGCCTCTGCTGACCCTGCATGCGGAGTCTCCGGGCGAGCTGGCCTATGCGCTGGAGCACGCCGCCACCTTGCAACCCTTCGTCCTTGGAGAGGTTCCATGACCCGTGTGCTGATGCCTTTCCCGGCCGATGCAGCATTGGCCAGCACCATGAACCAGGCTATGCAGGCGCGCATTGCACCTGTGGCTTGGCGGCACTTTCCCGATGGCGAGTCGCTGGTGACCCTGGAGGACTCGCTGGCTGGCGCGGATGTGGCCATCCTGGCCAGCCTGCGCCACGCCGATGCTTTGGCCCTCCCGTTGCGCTTCGCCGCCCGGACGGCGCGCGAGTTCGGCGCGCGCTCGGTCGGCCTGATCGCACCGTACCTGGGGTATATGCGCCAGGACACCCGTTTCCACCGCGGTGAAGCGGTCAGCACGCCGCTGTTCGCGCAGTTTCTCGAAGAGGCGTTCGATTGGCTGGTGACCGTGGATCCGCACCTGCACCGCGTCGAGCGCCTGCAGTCGCTCTACCGGATCCCGGCGGCCCACGTGTCGGCGACGCAGGCCGTCGCCCGCTGGATCGCGGAGACGGTCCCGGACGCGGTGCTGATCGGACCCGACAGCGAGAGTGAGCAATGGGTCGCCGACATCGCCGCACGGTCCGGCATGCCCTACCAGGTGCTGGCCAAGGAGCGACACGGCGACTACGACGTGCGCGTGAGCCTGCCCGACCCAGCGGCCGTGGCCGGCCGAGCCCCGGTCCTGATCGACGACATCGTGTCGTCCGGCCACACGATCCTGGAGACCCTCGCGCACCTGCGCCGACTGTCGCTGCCGCCGCCGCTGCTGGTCGCCATCCATCCGGTGTTCGCAGGCGACGCCTATGCCCGCCTTCAGGAGGCGGGCCTGGCCCGCATCGTGAGCACTGACACCATTGCCCACCCGTCGAATGCGATCGCGCTGGGCGCAGATCTTGCCGCCGCGGCATCGACCCTGATGACCGCTTTGACTGATTTCCCGGAGGACCCATGAATCTGCATCTGAACTGCTGCACCGCCGACCAGTTGTCGGCGGCCGAGCGCCAGCGGATCTCCGAACTGGCCGACGCCCACCGGCAGGCCGACTCGGCCTTCGCGCATTGGGCTGCCGGTTACGGTGTGATTCGCCACGACCCGCTCACCCAGCTCCGGGTCCGCCAGATGGTGGACGAACTGGTCGCCCTGGACCGCACGTCCGATGCCGGCACCGCCTGGCAGCGGCTCGCCGCGGCCGACCGCATCACCAGCGCCGGCATGTGGCTGGTGGCCCACATGACCTACAGCCATCGGGTCCGCACCGACGGTGCGGCCCTCGCGGCCGATGATTTCAAGGCTACGCCCGAAGGCCACACCGGCGGGTCCCTCAACATGGTGCCCGCCTACGCCGGCTACCTGCTGATGGACGCCCTGGATGGCGTCACCCGCGCCTGGATGATGGGCCAGGGGCACTGCGTGGCCGCCATCGACGCGCTGAACCTGCTGGTCGGCAATATGACCGCCAGACACGCCGAACGCTATGACCGGTCCGACGCGGGACTGAGCCGGTTCGTCGGCGACTTCTATGCCTACACCCTCAATCCGGACGGCACGCCGGCGTCGCCGCTGGGTTCCCACGTCAACGCACACACCGCCGGCGGCGTGATGGAAGGCGGCTATCTCGGCTTCGCCGAACTGCAATATGTGCATGCGCCGCTCAAGGACGAGCGCCTGGTGGCGTTTCTCAGCGACGGCGCCTTCGAGGAGCAGCGTGGCAGTGACTGGGCACCACGCTGGTGGCGCGCCGAAGACAGCGGACTGGTCAGCCCGATCATCATCCTCAACGGGCGGCGCATCGAACAGCGCAGCCAGATCACCCAGCAGGGCGGCGAGCGGTGGCTGGACCGGCACCTGCGGTTGAACGGCTTCGATCCGATCGCGCTGGACGGGCGCGACCCGGCGAGCATCGCATGGGGCATCCACGTGATGGAGTCGCGCCTGCAAGCTGGCGCCGCCGTCCCCGATACCGACGTGCGGCTGCCCTATGGCATCGCGGAGACCGTCAAGGGCTTCGGCTTTCCCGGCGCCGGCACCAACGCCTCGCACAACCTGCCCCTGCCCGGGAATCCGGCGAAGGACACCGGGGCACGCGCGCTCTTCAATGAGGGCGCCGCTGCGCTGTTTGTCGCCACTCCGGAGCTTGATGCGGCCATCGCCGCGCTCAACAGCCATGCTGGCCAGCAACGCGTGCGCGAGCGGGACCATGCGTTGGCTGACCGCCAGGTGGTCCCGCCCCGCGTTCCAGCGATCGCCGACCGCGGAGCCGGCGGCGAGAGCTCGCCGATGACCGCACTCGACGACCAGTTCGTCGCGATCGCCGAGGCGAATCCCGGACTGCGCGTGCGCGTGGGCAATCCCGACGAGCTGCGCAGCAACAAGCTCGACCGCACCCTGGACGCGATGAAGCACCGGGTGCACGAGCCCGAGCCCGGCGTTGCCGAATCACCGACGGGCGCGGTCATCACCGCGCTCAACGAGGAGGCCGTCGTCTGCGCCGCGCTCGGCAACAAGGGCGGACTGAACCTGGTGGTCACCTACGAGGCATTCGCGCCGAAGATGCTCGGGGCCGTGCGCCAGGAGCTGATCTTCGCCCGCCATCAGGCCCAGGCAGGGCGTCCGCCCGGCTGGCTGGGCGTGCCGCTGGTGCTGACCTCGCACACGTGGGAGAACGCGAAGAACGAGCAGTCGCATCAGGATCCGACCATGGCCGAGGCGCTCCTGGGCGAAATGGCCGACATCTCGCGCGTGGTATTCCCGCCCGACGCCAACGGCGCCGCGGCCGCCCTCGCCCACGCCTACGCGCAGCGCGGCACGGTCACCACCCTGGTCGTCCCCAAGCGGCCGGTGCCCCACGAACTGACGCCGCAGCAGGCCAAAGCGCTGGCCGAGACTGGAGCGACGTGCCTGGCCGACGATCCGGCGACGGCGGCGATCCTGTTGGTCGCCACCGGCGCGTACCAGCTGCAGGAAGTGCGTCGCGCGCAGGCCCGCCTGGCAGAACGCGGCGTGTCGGCGGCGATCGTCTACCTCGGCGAACCCGGCCGGTTCCGCACGCCGCGCGATCCGGAGGAGGCGCGGTACGTGCACCCCGACAGCGTGGTCCAAGCATTGTTCCCGGTGGGCCGGCCGCGCGTATTCGTCACCCACACCCGTCCGGAGCCCTTCCTCGGCGCGCTGCGCCGGCTCGACACCGGCCCGGCCACCACCACGGCGCTGGGCTTCGTGAACCGCGGCGGCACGCTGGACGTGCCGGGCCTGCTGTTCGCCAACCGCAGCACCTGGGCGCACGTGGTCGACGCGGCTGCGGGCGTCCTCGGCGAGGCCCGCGGCAACCTGCTGTCCGAAGCAGAGCTGGCGGCAGTGGATGGTCACGGCGATCCGGCCACCATCCTTCGCCCGGAAACGGGGCCGGCATCGTGAGCCGGCCGGCCAGGACCGCGCGCTGATGGCGGGCACGGTGCGGCGCGGAGGGCAGATCGCCTGGGCCGGACTGAAGCTCGGGGTCGCCGTGCTGCGCCTGCGCCGGCGCGCACCCGAACGACTGCCCGCGTACATCAGCACGACCTTGGTGGAACTGGGAACCACCTTCGTCAAGCTGGGCCAGGGCTTGAGCCTGCGCTGGGACCTGCTGCCGGCGCCTTATCGCGAGGCGTTGTCACGCTTGCACAGCGACGTGCCGGCGTTTCCGGCGGACGAGGCGAGACGCATGGTTGAACAGGCGTTCGGCGCGCCGGTGGACGCGCTCTTCGCAAGCTTCGATGACAAGCCGTTGGCCGCGGCGTCGGTGGCCCAGATCCATCCGGCGCGCATGCAGGATGGTCGCGATGTGGTCGTCAAGATCACCCGCCCCGGGATCCATGCCCAGGTGCAGGCCGACCTGCGGCTCCTGCGGCGCACAATGCGCGTGGCCCAGTGGATCTGGCCGCCCCTCAAGCGACACCGCCCGCTCGAACTCGTAGACGAACTAGGCGCATTCCTGCGCGACGAGATCGACATGCGTCACGAGGCGCAGAACATGCGGCGCATGGCCAAGGTGCTTGATGCGCTGCCCGGCATCACCCAGCCGCACGTCGTCGAGCCGTACGCCACCCGCGACGTGCTGGTCCAGGATCGAAGCCACGGCACCCGTCTGGAGGCCGCCTACGGGACAGCGGCCGCTCCCGAGCTGGCACGGGCGTTGCTCGATGCCTACGTGCATCAGCTCTTCGGCGCCGGCGTATTCCATGCAGATCCGCATCCTGGAAACCTGTTCTTCTTCGACGACGGTCGCCTGTGCCTGCATGACTTCGGCTCGATCGGCGTGCTCGACCCGGCATCCCGCCTCGCGCTTGGCGGCATGGTCGAGGCCATCGCGGCCGACGACGCCGAGGGCGTGCTGGATGCGGCAATCGCCTTGGGTTTCTTCCCGCCACAGGTCGAGCGACGCTCACATGTGCGAGAGATCCACCTGATCCTGGCCGAGATGGCCAGCCGCCCGCTGGCGGAATGGTCCATTGCCGAGGCGATCTGGCGCGTGGCACGCATTGGGCAGGGCGCTGGCTTCCGGCTACCCGCCCACCTGTTGGCCCTGATCCGCACGTTGTTCTTGGTCGAGAACACGCTGCGGGCACTGGATCCGGACATGGACCTGCTGGGCACGCTGTCGGCGCAGGCAGCCGACGTCATGGCGATCGTCGACGCCAGCCGACCCGCGCGCCGTCCGCTGGCGATGCGGCTGGCACGCACCGCCCGCCAGCTGCCGCAGATCGCCACCGACCTGTTGCGGCAGGCACAGCTGAGTGACGGACGACCCGCGTTCTCGGTGCACCACCACGGCCTGGCTCCCACGCACGAGGCGCTTGCGCGCACCGGCAACCGGCTGGCGCTGGCCCTGGTGACCTTGGGCCTGTACGTGAGCGGCTCCCTGCTCGCCCTGCACAGCACCGGTCCGCTGCTGGCCGGACATCTGCCATGGCTGTCCGTCATCGCGTTCGCCGGCGCAGCGCTCCTGTCGCTGCGGCTCGTCGTTGCCATAGGGCGATCAGGCCACCTGTAAGCGCAACAACGCCACTGATGTCCGGAGGAACCGCCATGAAACGTCGCCTTGTCCTGTCCCTCGTCGGCATGCTGTCCCTGGCCGTCGGCAGCGCGTCCGCCACCGAGGCGCCCATGGCGGGTCCAGTCCAGCATATCGATGGATACACGCTGTATTTCGGCATGGTGCCCAGCGCGATTGCTGCGCCCTCGATCGGAACCCACAGCCCCGGTCCGCGCGACGCGCACGGATTGCCGCGCGGGGACTATGCGCGCGAACATCACCTGCTGGTCGTCGTCGAGCGCATGCGCGACGGGGTGCGTCCGACAAACGTGCAGGTCGTGGCGACCGTGCCGATCGCCGGGCAGACGATAAGTCGCACGCTCGGGGCGATGTCGATCAACGGCTCGATGAGCCACGGCGCCGTGTTCGTACTCGCGGGCCCGGGGCGCTACGTCTTCACCACCACCGTGCGCGTGCCTGGCGAGCCCGAACTGATCGTCGCCCGCTTCTCCTATACGCTGGCGCACAATCCATGACCACGCTGCCAGGCTTTGCCGACCCGGCACATCCCGGTCTTCCCGAACGCCTGCATGTGGAGTCTCTCGGCCGGGGGTCGCTACGGGTGACGTTCCTGCCGGGCCTGGGTGGCACCACGCGCTACTGGACCTCGACGCCGGTGGCACCGGCGTTCCGGCATGCGCAGACCGAACTGGTCGATCTCTACGGGTTCGGGCACTCGCCCCGGCCCTGGTGCCGCTACACGGTCGAGCGGCACGTCGACGCGCTCGCACGCACCCTCCAGGCCGGCCCGCCGCGGGTCCTCGTCGGCCATTCGCTCGGCGCGGCGCTGGCGCTCGCCTTGGCCGCGCGCCACCCCGACCGGGTCCAGGCGCTGTGCTTGTTCAGCCTGCCCGACTACGGCTCGCGCGCTGGCGCGATCGAATGGTTCGCCAGTCAGCGCGGTGGCTGGGTCTACACGAACATGCTGGCGACCGCGCTCGCGTGCCTGGTCACTCGCCGCGTGGCGGGCCGTTGGCTGCCTTACCTGGTGCGCAACGTTCCGGCCGAAGTCGCGCGCGACCTGGTGCTGCACAACATGGCCTCGTCCACCACGTCACTGTGGGAGGTGCTCTACCAGCACGACGTGCGGGGCGACGCGGCCGCTCTGCCACCGGACCTGCCGGTGACGTGTGTGCACGGCCTGCGTGATGCGACGGCACCGCCTGCGCGCGTGACCGAGCTGGCGGCGCGTTTCCCGCGCTGGCGCCATGTGACGCTGGATGCCGACCATCATCCGTGGCTGCGCGATCCGGGCGCCTGCCATGGGGTAATCGACGCCCTCTGCGAAGCGGTGCGGCCGGAAGCCGTCCGCGCCGAGGCGATCGCGTGATGGCCGGACGCGAACCCGTCGGCATCGCGAGCGCGCGGCCGGGGTTGGCGGCGAGCGCAGCGGTCGCGCTCGCCTACGGCGTGGTGCTGCCGGTCCTGCCCACGGTGGTGGCTTCGTCGCCTTCGCCGGCGCGCGCGATCGCCGAGTTGATGGCGGTCTACAACGCCGCCATGGTGGTGACGGCACCGATCTGGGTACGGGTCTGTCGACAACTCCCGGCACACCTGCTCGTGCGCTTCAGCCTGCTCGGCCAGGCCGCGGCGATGATCATGCTCCTCTGGTCTTCGGAAACGACGGTGCTGCTGTTGGCGCGCGGCCTGCAGGGCATCTTCGCAGGCGCCGCACTCCCGGCCCTGCAGACCGCCGCTTCGCGCGCCGCTGGCAGCGAGGGCGACCGCTCGCAGCGCCTGTCGGACCTGACCCGCGCCGCGCTGGTCGGCAGTTTGTTCGGCCCGGGCGTGGGCGGCGTTGTAGCGGCTGACGACAGCCTGGTCGGCCCGGTCCTGGTCGGCGCCGCCGTGCTCGTGCTGGCAGCCGCGGCGCAGCGGCCGGCGACCGGGTCAGCCACCATCGTCGTGGCCGGTCCGGGTTCGCCCACGCGCCATCGCGACGTCGTCGTGCTGCTTCTGCTGGCCGCACTGGCGGCTGCGGCAATGAGTGTCTATGAAGTGGGACTTGCGACGCAGGGGGGCGCGGATGGTCTGTCGGCGCGCGAACTCGGCTTCATGTTCACCGGCTGCGGCGTGGTGATGCTGCTCGCCCAGTCGCTCGTGTTCCGTCCGCGTCACGACCCGTTGCGCGCATTCAACTGGGTGGCGCCCTCGTTTGTCGCCACCGCTGCCGGCCTCGCATTGCTCGCCTGGCTCGGCGGCAGGTGGCCGGGTGCGCTCGGCCTGGTCCTCGTGGCGGCAGGTGGCGGCGTGCTGCAGCCGGCGCTCGTCTACTGGACCTCCCGAGCCGCGGGGGCCGCCGAGGCCACCAGCCTGGGGTGGCGCGCTTCGTTCACGGGTGCCGGCCAGGCGCTTGGCAGTCTTGCCGGCGGTTTCGCGTTCGCCGTCACCCTTGCCGGAAAGATTGTGCTGGCCACCCTCCTCTTGATCCTGCTTGCCGCGGCCATGCTCGCGCTTGCACGACGCCGCGCACCGGCCGGGCTTCCACTTTCCGTATCGACTCAGGAGCGATGACCATGTCCCAGACCACTCTTCCTGCTGCCGACCGCGCTGCGCCGCCCGGCAACGTCCCCCATGCCACGCCGCCGACGCGCCGTCCGGTCCCTGGCCAGGCGGCCGTCGCCACTGTCCTTGCACGCGCCGACGTGCTTGTCGACGGGCCGCGCCCCTGGGACATGCGCGTCCACGATCCCGGCGTGTTTCCCCGCCTGCTGCGGAACGGCTCGCTCGCGCTCGGCGAGGCCTACATGGATGGCGCCTGGGACTGCGAGGCGCTGGACCAGATGCTCACGCGCCTGCTGCGTGCGCGGCTGGATGAGGCCGTCATCGGCTGGGCCGACCGCTGGGACGCCCTGCGTGCGCGGCTGTTCAATCGCCAGCGCGGCCGGCGCGCCTTCGAGGTCGGCGAGCGCCATTACGACCTGGGCAACGATCTCTACCGCGCCATGCTCGGCGCGCGCCTGGTCTACAGCTGCGCGTACTGGAGCGAGGCGACCGAGCTCGACGCCGCACAGGTCGCCAAGCTCGACCTGATCGCGCGCAAGCTGCAGCTCGCGCCGGGCATGCGTGTGCTCGACATCGGCTGCGGCTGGGGCGAGGCCCTGCGCCACTTCGCCGAGCACTACGGCGTCAGCGGTGTGGGCCTGACCATCTCCAGGGAGCAGGCGGACTTCGCGCGCGAGCGTTGTGCCGGGTTTCCCGTCGAGATCCGCGTGCAGGACTACCACGATGTGGGAGGCGAGTTCGACCGAGTGTTTTCCGTCGGCATGTTCGAGCACGTGGGCGTACGCAACTACCGCGCCTACTTCGAAACCGTGCACCGCTGCCTGCGGCCGCATGGCCTCACGCTGCTGCACACGATCGGCACCAACCGGTCGACCGACCGCACCGACCCATGGATCGAGCGCTACATCTTTCCCAATTCGATGCTGCCCTCAGCGGCTCAGATAACGGCCGCGAGCGAGGGTCTGTTCGTGCACGAGGATTGGCACAACTTCGGTGCCGACTACGATCGAACGCTGCAGGCCTGGCGCCGCAACATCGAAGCTGCCTGGTCACGGTTGCCGGCCCGCTACGACGAACGTTTCCGCCGCATGTGGCGCTATTACCTGCACGCCAGCATGGCCGCGTTCCGCAGCCGCAACGCGCAACTCTGGCAGCTTGTCCTTTCCCGCGACGGCGTGCCAGGCGGCTACGTCGCGCCCCGCTGACAGGAGGTCACCATGTGCTTTTCCGCCACGGCCAGTTTCACCGCCAGCGTCGCACTCACCGGCATCGGCGTGCTTGCGCTGCGGGCCGCGCACACGCCCGGCGAGCGCATGTTCGCCTTGATCCCGCTCCTGTTCGCCGCGCAGCAGGCGACGGAAGGCCTCGTATGGATGAGCTACCCGTGGGATGCACCGACCTTGCGCGCTTGGGCAACGCAGGTCTATTCGGTCTTCTCCCACCTGGTCTGGCCCGTCTTCATCCCATGGGCGGTGCGTGCACTCGAGCCCGTGCCATGGAGACGGCGCGTGTTGGTCCTGCTCGGTGTCGCCGGCCTCGCGAGCGCCCTGTTCCTCCTCTTCGGCATGGTCGTCACGCCGATCGACGTGGTCCCGACCGGGGGCCACCTCGCGTATCGATCGCCACATTTCTTCCTGCCGATATCGTTGACGCTGTATCTCGCCGCGACGACGGTGGGGCTGGGCATGTCGAGCCAGCCGGTGATCCGCTGGTTCGGCGTGCTGGCACTGGCATCGGCGGGCTTCACCTACCTGGTTTATGCGCGCTGGTTCATCTCGGTCTGGTGCTTCTACGCCGGCTTGCTCAGTGTCATGGTCTACATCGAGCTCGCGTCGCGCCGAACCGCAGCTCGCCCTGCACCCTGACCTTCTTGCACTTCATGATTCCCGCGCTGGCCCGCAGGCACACGACTGATTCTGGCTGTCGCCAGCCCTGTTTTCATGGCGGTCTTATCTTGTCGTTCCCGTTGTCTCAAGGCGCGCCTGCGCCACTTGGCACATGGCGTAGACCGGAGGTCTTGATAGAGTGAGCGCCATTCGAGGACTTTCATCAAGCCTGGTGTCCAAGCGACAGTAGCTGACCCGCTACGTGGAATACTCGGCCCGCGTTCCTGAGACAACCGGCGGCACTGACAGCCGAGCGAATTCCGCTGCAAGGAGAAGACGATGAGCCAAGCGAAGAAGTGCAGAGTCGCCGTCAACGGCTACGGCGTGATCGGAAAGCGTGTCGCCGAAGCCGTGGCCAGGCAGGACGATATGGAGCTCGCAGGAGTGGCGGATATCAGTACCGACTGGCGTCCGCGCGTGGCGCTGCAGAAGGGCTTTCGCCTGTTCGGGGCCACCGGGGAACATACGGAGGCGATGCGGGAGTCAGGCCTCGAAGTCGTGGGAAATCTGGAAGATCTGCTCAGGGTGAGCGATGTGGTGGTTGACTGCACGCCGAAGCGAATTGCGGCGGTGAACGTTGACATCTATCGACAAAGGGGCATCAAGTTCATCGTCCAGGGTGGCGAAAAGCACGAGGTGACCGGACACTCCTTCGTCGCCGAGGCCAGCTATTCGAGCGCGTTGAACCGGGAAAGCACACGAGTCGTCTCCTGCAACACCACCTCGATCGTCAGAACACTTACTGCATTGAAGCACGCGGGGCTGCTGCGCCGCGCGCGCGGGACGCTGCTGCGCCGCGCCACGGATCCGTGGGAAAGCCATCTCGGCGGCATTATGAACACCCTCGTCCCCGAGCCTGAAATTCCCAGCCATCAGGGGCCGGACGCGCAGTGCGTCGACCCCGCTTTGGATGTCATCACGATGGCGGTCAAAGTGCCGGAGACCTTGGCGCATCTGCACTACTGGTCGGTGCAGTTGACGCGACCGACCTCCACGGAGGAGGTGCTTAACGCCTTTGCCGCATCGTCCCGGATCGCCCTGATACGCACGGATGCCGGATTGTCGGCTCTCAATACAGTCAAGGAACTCATGGCCGATCTCGGCCGGCCGCATGACAACCTCTATGAAGTGGCTCTGTGGTCGGACATGTTGAAAGTCGAAGGGGACGAGCTGTTCTACGCTTACATGGTCGACAATCAGGCGATCGTCATTCCAGAGACGATCGACGCCGTCCGGGCGTTGACCGGAACGATGAGCAACGCTAAAGAATCGATCGCCAAAACCGATGCAGCACTCGGGATCGGCTTGCTGACCCAAATCGCCGGGCAACGATGATTGCAAAAATATTCGGCGCCCACCTCGGGCTTCAAGCGCGTCCGATCCGGGCGCACAATGGCTTTGCGATCGATGAACCTTCCAGACCCCGCGTCCTCGAGTCCAGGTCAGGCGATATGTTCGCCAATCTCACGGGACGACCGGGTCCACTTCCGCCAGAAAGTTCGCTCGGCGCGTTTACTTTCGCTTGCCCAGACACTCGGCACCACCGAACGCCAGCTGCATTGATCGTCTGCCCGCTGAGGTCGCGCAATGCTGGCCTGGACGTGGGTCAGGCGCTCACGGGCTTCAGGCAGTGTCAGCGATGACGACGCAATGCCAGCGGGCCAGTTGCGCGACGACACCTGAACGACGGGCAGCCGCGACACAACGGATTCGACGGGACGCCGCCCCGGCCAAGTCCGTCCCTGCGGGCTTGGCGCACCCACTCCTGGTGTCGTCAGAGCCAGCGGCGTGCCCACCAGCCGATCAGTTGGGTAAGCGGCGAGTGCCATGGCCTGCGCCGCGACCAGTCTTCGGTGACTTCGGCAGCGTCGTCCAGGTCCAGTAGAAACTGGCCGGCAAGCTGCCCATTCAGCGCTGGTCCGTGTTCGAACAAATTGAGCTCATCGTTGACGAAGAAGCTGCGGTAATCGAAGTTCGCGGTACCCACCGTGGCCCAGTCGTCATCCACCAAAACTGTCTTGGCATGGAGGACGCGGGGCTGGTACTCCCAGATCCGTACGCCCGCCGCCCGCAAGCTGCCATAGGCGGCGCGCGCGGCCCACTGGGTGATGGCGACGTCGCTCTTGCCCGGCACCAGCAGGCGCACGTCCAGGCCTCGCCTGGCCGCGTCGCGCAGCGCCGCCTGGCTGCGTTGGTCGGGGACGAAGTAGGGAGTGGTCAGCCAGATCCGGTGACGCGCTTCACGGAACGCATCGGTGAATTCGCAGTGCAATACGTGCCGGCAGCGGCGGTTGCTGTTGGGCACCAGCTGCCGGCCGGCGTACGTCGCGGGTGGCCAAGGCGCACGCGGGAAGGCGTCGAAGTGGCGGATGGCATCCTGCACAAGTTCACACTCGAACCGCAGGTGGGTGTCGCGCCACCGGCCGGGGCCGATGGCGGCGGCCGAACTGTCCCGATGGATGTTGAAGCCGCCCAGATAGGCGGCCGTGCCGTCCACGACCAGCAGTTTGCGGTGGTTGCGCCGATGGTACGCCAACGGCCGCCTCCACGACCAGGGACGGCTCCAGTGCAGTTGGACCCCGGCGGAGCGCAACGCGGCCAGCCGCGCACTCGAAAGCATGCGCCAGGAGCCGACGGCATCGATGCGCAATCGGACCAGTATTCCGCGCGCCGCCGCACTGGCCAGGAGATCGAGGATCGGTTCTCCGGCCTCATCGTCCGCAAAGATGTAGGACTCCAGACGGATGGTGGAACGGGCCGCCGCGATATCCGCGCGCAGATCGGCGTAGAGCGCGTCACCCTCAATATAATGTCGCATGGCTCAACGAGCGGACGGACGCGACAGATGCGTGGCCGCCAGCGCAAGTACCTCCTCGTCGATCACAGTGGCCGGTCCTGCTGACCAACCCTTATGGCACACTGCCTTGGCAGCCCCTCTCAATGCAACGAGTACCTGCATGAACTCGCCCTCTTCTCATCATCATCCCCGCGCTGAAGGCGCGAGAACCGCTGTTGAGTCGGTGGATGGACGGGTCACCGACCCAGTCTGTGGCATGCAGGTGGATCCCGCCACCACGCCGCATCATGCGACCCACGACGGCGCGGCTTTCCACTTCTGCTCGGAGCGATGCCGCGCGAAGTTCGTGGACGATCCGCAGCGTTGGCTGTCGCCCCGGGACGAGCCCGAGGCGGCACTGCCCGGCGCCATCTTTACCTGCCCGATGCACCCTGAAGTCTGCCAAGAGGGTCCCGGCACCTGTCCCTTCTGCGGCATGGCGCTGGAAGCGGAGATGCCGAGCCTGGAGGACGATGACAATCCGGAACTGCGCGACTTCTCGCGCCGGTTCTGGGGGACGCTTCCGCTGCCGGTGGTGACGCCATGGTCGCCACCGGCAAGGCGGCACAGCTAGGCGTGTTGTTCCGCGATGCCGAGGCCATCGAGCACAGTGTTCGGTCACATGCCTTTCCTGGCGATCGTGGCTTTTGCTGCTGCGGGATTGCGCTCAATGCGGCTGGTGACGGCCATCGCCAGATCGGGGCACTTGTAGCAGAACACTGATCTATCTCCCCGCTGATGCTCGGTGCATCAGTGCATCCAGGAAGGCAGACCCATGACGCAACACAATCATCATCATCAAGATCATCAGGCGCACGGCGAGCAACCACCGCATCCTCGCAAAGGCGCTGATGGCGACGCCCATGCCGGGCACGACAAGCATGCCGGCCACAGCGTGGCGAGCTTCCGCGACAAGTTCTGGCTCACGCTGCTGCTGACCATCCCCACGCTGATCTGGAGCGGGATGATCCAGCATTGGTTCGACTACACCGCACCACTGTTCCCGGGGTCGGCGTACATCCCAGCGGTGTTCGGCACGATCGTGTACTTCTACGGCGGCTGGCCCTTCCTGCGCGGCGGATACCACGAGCTGAGAAATCGCCTGCCGGGCATGATGACGCTGATCTCGCTTGCGATCACCGTTGCCTTCCTTTACAGCGCGTTGGTCACGCTCGGCGTTGTCGTGGGATTGGACCTGTGGTGGGAGCTGGCGACGCTGGTGGCGATCATGTTGCTCGGCCACTGGATCGAGATGCGTTCGATCAACCAGGCGCAGGGCGCTCTCAAGGAGCTCGCGAAGCTGCTGCCTGACATGGCGGTACGGTTGGATGAGGCCGGTACCGCGAAGGAAGTCCCAGTCGCGGATCTGAGGCGCGGTGACCTGCTGCTCATCAGGCCCGGCGCGAGCATTCCCGCCGACGGCGTAGTGAAGGAAGGGACCAGCGCGGTCAACGAAGCGATGATTACCGGTGAGTCCAAGCCGATGGACAAGTCGGCGGGCGACCGGGTGATCGCCGGCACCGTCAACGGGCAGGGCTCGCTGCGGGTCGAAGTGACGGGAACCGGCGACGAGACCGCGCTCGCGGGTATCATGCGGCTCGTCGAGCAGGCCCAAACGTCGCGCTCGCGTGCCCAGGCCCTGGCGGACCGGGCGGCGTTCTACCTCACCATCATCGCCATCGTCTCCGCCGCCATCACCGCCATCGTCTGGCCACTCCTCGGTCGACCCTGGAGCTTCACGATCGAGCGCGTAGTGACCGTGCTCGTGATCGCTTGTCCCCATGCGCTGGGTCTGGCCATCCCGCTGGTGACAGCCATCTCGACCACGATTGGCGCGCGGAACGGCCTGCTTGTGCGCGATCGACGCGGCCTGGAAGAGGCGCGTCTTCTGAACACGGTCGTATTCGACAAGACAGGGACGCTCACCCTCGGGTCGCATCGCGTCGTGAAGACCACCGCCGCCGAAGGATTCACCGACGACGAGGTGCTTCGCGTGGCCGCGTCGGTCCAGCGCGACGCTGAACATCCGATCGCGCAGGCGCTGATGACCAGCGCAAAGGAACATGGCATCGACGTTCCGATGTCGCAGGACTTCGAGTCCATGCCGGGACGCGGCGTGCGCGCAGTCGTCGAGGAGCGCTCGCTTCACGTTGGCGGGCCGGGTCTCTTGAGAATGCTCGCCGTCGAACCGCCGGAGACCCTTCGGCGGGCTGCCGAATCAGCGGCAGCCGATGGTCAGTCTGCAACCTACCTGGTGGAAGGCGACCGGGTGCTCGCCGTATTTGCGATCGCGGATGCCATCCGTCCCGAATCGTTCGACGCGGTCAAGCGTCTGCACAACGAAGGGCTGGAGGTTGTCCTGCTGACTGGTGATTCCACGGCGGTCGCAAACGCGGTCGCGAAGGAACTCAACATCGACACCGTCTTCGCCGAGGTATTGCCCGAGGACAAGGTGGCAAAGATCGAGGAGCTGCAGGCCCAGGGCAAGCGCGTCGCGATGGTGGGTGACGGTGTCAATGACGCTCCGGCGCTGCTCACGTCCGACGTCGGCATCGCCATCGGCACAGGGACGGACGTCGCGGTCGAGGCCGGCGACGTCGTACTCGTGCGCAGCGACCCGCGCGATGTGCCAGCGATCATCGAATTGAGCAAGGCCACCTATCGCAAGATGATCCAGAACCTGTGGTGGGCCGCCGGCTACAACATCGTCGCCATCCCTCTCGCCGCTGGCGTTCTCGCCGCATGGGGGATCCTGCTGCAACCTGCGCTTGGGGCAGTGCTCATGTCGCTGAGCACCGTCGTTGTGGCAATCAATGCGCAGTTGTTGCGCCGGGCGGTGCGGTCCCCATGAGCATGATTTGGCGACACCTGTGACCACGCGCCGGCTTCTCGCACTCAACGTTGGCTCGTCCACCCTCAAGGGCGCGTCCTATCTGTTCAACACTGAGGGACACGGCGCGCAGTCTCGTCTGCTCGAGCGCTCCCGGGCCGAAATTCCAGTCGGCGTGGATGCGCAGGAGCGCCTTGCCACCCTGCTCGAGGCATTGTCGGAGCCGTGGCCCAGCCCCGACGTGGTGGTGCACCGAATCGTACATGGCGGTGACCTGCACGACGCCCGCGAGCTCGACGAAACCGTGCTCGCGAAACTGGATGCATTGGTGCCGTTCGCACCCTTGCACCAGCCGGTAGCCCTCGCTTTCGCGCGTGCCGCGCGCATGCGTTGGCCGCACGCGCGCCAAGGCGTGGCCTTCGACACCGACTTCCACGCGTCGCTCGCGCCCTGGAGCCGGCGCTTGCCTGTCCCTGAAGCATGGGATGCGCTGGGCATCCGCCGCTACGGTTTCCATGGACTCGCCTTTGCCTCCGCGCTCCGCATAGTGGCCAGCCACGACGCTGGAATCCTGAAGGGCCGCGCTGTCTTCGCGCATCTGGGGGGTGGCTGCAGCGTCTGCGCCGTCGAGGGCGGCCGCAGCCGCGACACCACCATGGCGCTCACTCCGCTGGGTGGAATCCCGAGCCCTACCCGCTCCGGAGATCTCGATCCCGGCGCGTTGCTGTATCTGCTGAGGCATGAACGCCTGGATGCGCAGGCGCTTGAAAACGGCCTGTACCGCAGTGCAGGCCTTGCCGGAATCGCCGGCCATGGCGACATGCGCGTGTTGCTGACGGATCCCGGCCCGCAGGCCCAGCTTGCCGTGGAGCTCTTTGCAGTCCGGATTGCGCAGTCCATCGCGGCTATGGCCACGGGAATCGGCGGACTCGACCATGTCGTCTTCTCCGGCGGCATCGGCCATCGCGCGCCCGGCCTGCGGGCTCGCATCGTCGCGCGCTTGGGCTGGCTCGGCCTGGCGCTGGCTCCTGAGGACAACAACGCTGGAGCCGTGAGGATCCACAGCGGGAGCGGGCCGGCCATATGGAACGTCGCGATCGATGAAGAACGCGAACTGGCCGAATCGGCGCTGGCCTGGCTCTAGCACCCGGCACGATCCCAGGGGCCGGCTCGGGCGAGAGTCACTCGCCGATCAGTGGCGTCGTCAGCACCGCTGCGAATCCACCACCAAGGGTGCGCATGTTCGTGGTCTGGCCCTGGTACAGCCTGGCCGCGAACAGCAGCACACCCGCCTCGGACGCGAAGCAGCGCACATCGGCCTTGAGGGATTGCCCCCCATGCACGATCCGCGCGCTCGGTGCCGCGAAGGCCTGTGCGATATAGGTTGCCGACGCCATCGACTCCCACGTCCGCCGGGTCAGTTTGTCGCCCCGATAGCTCCCGCGGCTGCCGAACCCTGCGGCAGGCTTGAAGAAATAGTCCTTGCGCGCTGCCCACAACGCATCCCGGTTCCCGGGCACGAGCTGGAGCGTGGGGGGGATCACCTGGGCCAACAAGGCCGCCGAACCCGCGTCGACCCCGAACCCGCCGAGCAGGGCCGGGTTCCCGAGCACCGCAAGGTTCCGCTTGTCGGCGAACAACGCGTGCGCTCGCGGATGCGGGGTCAGTGCTACCTCCCCTGCCAGGTAAGCCTGACGAAGGTCGGTATGCGAGGCATCTTCAAGCGCGAAATCGGTCAACCTGTTGTAGACCGCGTCGATCCGAGCATGGGCATCCTCAAGCCCATTCTGGCCAAGTGACAAGTCCTCGGGTGCGCGGATCACGCTGTCCACGCCATGGTCCCGGAATGCGTTCGCGTACAGTTCGAATTCGGGGTAGAGAAACTGCTCTCGCGGGGCACTGTCCACGATGGCCAGGCGCGACGACTTGCGCCCGGATTGCTGCCGCGCATCCTCCAACCATGCCGAGACGGCCGCATCACGCGCTTGGGCCGCGGTTGTCCAGGTGACCCACGTGGCCGGTGCACACGATCGTACGACGTCAAGCAGCAAGGCATTGAGCAGCAGCCCGCCTGGGTTGGTATTTATCTCGATCAACCGCGGCCCATCGACCGTTAAGTGAAAGTCGAGACCTAGGACGCCACCCACTGATCCCGGATCGTGGGTTGCGATGTCAGGGGTCCATTGCAGTACCCACTGGCTGTATCCCGAGTTTCCTGCAACTTCAAAGACGGCCGCAGCGACTCGTCCCATGGCCTCCAACGCGGGCCGGTCAACGAACAGGGCGTAGGGTGAAAACAGGTGCGCGTGCACGGCCGGATCAATCGCGAACTCCAGAAAGCCGCCTTGGATCGCCTCGCTCAGGCGGAGGACGTCGACCACTTCGCACGTACACCGCTGGTTGAGCGGCGCGCCTACCGAGGTAACACAGTCGGTGTTGCAGTTCGCCTGTCCAATCATTACCGGAGTTTCCTAGGACTACGCGTCAATTTCACACATCCTGACTGGCCGATCCAATCTGAACCGGCCTGGCAATCCCCCCGTTTACACAGAATTCTGCACACCCTCTCCGGCATGACGCAGACCCATGCCGGAGAGTTTGCCGGCGTTGACAACCAGAACCGCCTCGATGTCGCGCAGGCTCTCGCGCCAACTCAGCTGGGCGAAGGCCATGACCCGGAACTGCTCGGTGCAGTTGAAACTGCAAACCCGCCTGTTGCCACCATGACGTTTGACGATGCGAGCAACGCTGGTCCGCGAAACCAACTCCATGAGTTGAGCGAACAGCGTCTTGCCAGTGTTCATGCCGATGTCCCGGAGCCATCAGTCCCGGCACCCTACCTGCCAAAACGCTCGATTGCGTTCAAATCGACACCAGCCGAAAGTGCCACGGAAGCCGCGCCACTGTTGGCTTTCAGCTCTCGGAAGGGCTGCTTAACCGGACACTGCTGATCGTTACGTTCGTCATGATGCTGACGATGGCGATCTACAGTTCATCGTCGTCGCTTTTATCGGGCAGCCTCGACAACCTTGGCGATGTGCTCACGTACCCCTGAACGCTTTTAATACTTGTGTCGCGTCGCTGCGCAAGCGAATGCATTAATAGCGCCAGGCCGCCCCTAAGGACGGTGACATTTCCATGACGAAAATGTAATGGATGAGTCATTCGACTGACAGTGGCGGCTTCTTATGCTTTGATTCTAAATAACCCGTACTTGAGAAAAATTATGAGAAACACAAGCGCCATTCGCTCTTTTACGCTCGGCATCAGCCTCGCGGTCGGCCTCCTGTCGGCCTCGTTCGCCTATGCGCACGCCACACTGGTTCAGTCCACGCCGGCAGCCAATGCGGTCGTGGCGTCTCCGCAGCAGATCGACCTCATTTTCAACGAGACGCTGGTGCCGCGTGCTTCACGCCTGGAGCTGGCAATGATCCATGGCAATTCGACCATGCCGATCGAGCATCTGGAGATCGCGGTCGTCAACGACGGCAAGACGCTACGCGCCAAGCTGCATCATCCGCTGGAAGCCGGCACTTATCGCGTGCAGTACCGCGCTGTCGGGCCGGATAACCACCCGATGACGGGGGACTTCAGCTTTACCGTCCGCTGAGGCACCGTCGACTTGTCGAGCGTGCCCGCCTATGCTCTGCGGTTCGTCCAGTACCTGGACCTCATGTTGCTGTTCGGCCTTCCGCTGTTCTCGTGGTACGGCCTGCGCCGAACGGTGCCTGGCGGAGATCCGTGGCTGCCCTTGCCGAGGTCGGCGCTCTCCTTGGCGCTTCTGGTGAGCGCCGTGTTCGGTGTGTTGCTGACCGGTATCGACGTCGTCTTCAAGACGACGGAGATCATGGGGATGTCGATCACCGAACTCGACCGCGCATCGCTTGACTGGTACCTATTCGAGACCGGCGCTGGCCGAGCCGCACTGGCACGGACTGCACTGCTGATCGTGCTGATAGCCTTTCTCGGTTGGCAGTCGTGTCGCGAAGAGCGCTCCTTCTTCTCGCCTCTGGTGACCGCGCTTGCCGGATGCGCATTACTCACACTGGCGTGGAACGGCCACGCCGCCGCAGGAGAAGGCGCGCCTGGCGTACTGCGTCTGGCCGCCGGCATTGCCCACCTGCTCGCGGCCGGTGGCTGGATCGGCGCCATCGCGGCCTTTCTGATGATCCTCTTGCGTCGTAGCACATCCGCCAAGAGCAACTCCCCACAACTGCTCCACCAGATGCTGCAGGCCTTCTCAGGTCCCGGCACCATCTTCGTCGGCGTCCTTGTGGCCACTGGCATCATGCACTACGGCGACCTCACGGGTTGGTCGGCGGCACCCCTGTTCCACAGCGTTCACGGCAAGCTGTTGCTGGTCAAGCTGGCGTTGTTCGCTGCGATGCTGAGCCTGGCCGCGCTTCACCGGTGGCGGCTGGTGCCGCGGCTGGAACAGGAGATCCTTGCCGGCGACGGCACACGCTCAATGCACGCGCTTCGCCAGAGTGTTGCCATCGAGGCGATGATTGCCGTGTTGATCGTGATCAGCGTGTCCGTTCTTGGCACTTTCAGTCCACATGGATAACCACCCTGCGACAAGAACGACCGGGCATCGGCGACCGATGCCCTCATGCAACTCGCGCACGAGCAACGAGGATGTCTCATGGAGTTACGCCATCTACGATACTTCCTTGCAGTTTCAGAGGAACTGCACTTTGCCCGAGCGGCCGAGCGCCTAAACATCGAGCAATCGCCGCTGTCCCGGACGATAAAGGAACTGGAATCGGAGTTCGGGACACTGTTGTTCGAGCGAAACTCCCGCGGAACGCGCCTGACCTGGCCGGGACAGGTCCTCACGGAGGATGCCCGCCGCATCTTCACAGCGATCGATCAAGCTCGCGCGAACGTGCAGGCTGCAGCCTCCGGCTATCGCGGCATGCTGCGCATCGCGCTGTCGGACGGAATCGTGGCGCAACGATTGGCGGCACTGCTGGCCCAGTCCGCCTGGCTTGCCGCGACCAGAGCCGCCCAATCGTCGGGAGGATTGCCTCGTCCCAGCATTTTCTCGAACACCGCATACGGATCGGACTTGCTGCCCGATGACCGCAGGGTCTGCTCGTCGTTGACCCAGGCGTACACGATGACCTTCGCCCTCGAGTCGTACCGGAAGAATAGCCGGTACCGCCTTCCGAGCTTGGCCCGCCGCCAGTGACGGTAAGCCGACCCCAGGGTATTGCCCTGACGATATTCGTCCCGCGCCGGATCGCCCGGCACCATGTCTTGCATCAATTGGACCAAGGCCCGGAAGAACTTGACGTTGGCGTTGGACCCAAAGCCCTCCGGGTCACTCTCTTGCGCACGCAGCACGGCTGCGCGCAGTTTCATCATCTGCTCGATCAGGTTGTCGTGGAACAGCAGCGTCCAGCCATGCTGTTGCATCAGATTTCCACGTCCTCATCGAAGTCGTCGGCCAGGCTCACTTCGTGGCCCGCGTGCTCCAGCATCGTGCGAGCCAGATCCTCCGGCAGACCGCGAATATTCCGGCCGGCCTCAATATCGCGAGCCAACAGGGTCAGGAACGCAGCAATGGCGGGGTCTTCGTGCTCAGCATCAGCACGGGTAACGACAACTTCACCGCCACGCAGGTCGAACGCAACTTTGCCGCCGGTATCGACCCCCAGCGCCTGTCGGATGGACTTGGGCAACGTGATCTGGCCTTTGGAGGTCAGCGTGGCAACTTCATGGATGGCAGGCATGGCGGTTCTCCTGATAGCGACGCCCACAGCGTAAGGAAGTTTCCTTACTATGTCAATCTGGTTGAGCATGGTGTCCCTCCGATCGAGTGAGAAAGGCCATCGTAGGATCGGGACAGCCTGCCTTCCCGTTTCAATCCGGACTGGGCCAGCACCGCATTGCCCGTGGCTGCCCGCTTGCGGTTGCCCTATATCCAAAGGCTTCCGGTAAAGGCCAAAGGGTTGGGAAGGGGGCAAGGGAATGGGCTCAAGGGGAAAGGCCCTACCCGAAAAGGCCAAAAGGCTCTCCGCCGACTCGTCACTTCGGGATTCGCCATGCTCTCGCTGTTCCAGCGCAAAAAGGTGCCGCCATCCGCTGGCGCACCACCGACAACCGTTCGGCCAACACCTGGCGTGCCGATACGGCCTGCGTCGGCCGCGGTGCTGCTGGCCACCCCGCGACGGCAACGTCTGCTGGAACACATCTGGCAGCGCACGTCGCTCTCGCGCGCCCAGTTCGCCAAGCTGTACCTCGCACCGATGGAACGCTACGCCGAGCTGGTCCAGCAGTTCCCGGCTTCCGAGAGCCACCATCACGCCTATCCCGGCGGCATGCTGGATCACGGTCTCGAGATCGTCGCCTACGCGCTGAAACTGCGCCAGTCCCACCTACTGCCGCCCGGAGCCACCCCTGAAGCCCAGGCAGCCCAGGCGGAGGCTTGGACCGCCGGCACGGCCTACGCGGCGCTGCTGCACGACATTGGCAAGATCGCCGTCGACCTGGAAGTTGAGCAGATCAATGGCAACGCTTGGCACCCATGGCACGGCCCGCTGCAGAAGCCGTACCGCTTCCGCTATCGGCGGGACCGCGAGTACCGCCTGCATGGCGCGGCCACCGGGCTGCTGTACAACCGGCTTCTCGACACCGAGATCCTCGACTGGCTCAGCAGCTATCCCGATCTGTGGTCTTCGCTGCTGTACGTGTTGGCCGGCCAGTACGAGCATGCCGGTGTGCTGGGCGATCTGGTGGTTCAGGCCGATCAGGCTTCGGTGGCGCAGGAACTTGGGGGCGATCCCAGCAAGGCGCTGGTTGCGCCAAAGCACGCGCTGCAGCGCAAGCTGCTCGATGGGCTGCGCTATCTGTTGAAGGAGGAATTGAAGCTCAACCAGCCCCAAGCCTCAGATGGCTGGCTGACACAGGACGCCTTATGGCTCGTCAGCAAGACGGTGTCCGATAAATTGCGGGCGCATCTACTGTCACAGGGCGTGGAGGGCATTCCGGCCAACAACACCTCGGTGTTCAACGTGCTGCAGGATCACGGCATTGCCTTGGCTACACCCGACGGCAAGGCGATCTGGAAAGCCACCGTCACCAGCAACAGCGGCTGGTCCAGCACCTTCACCTTCCTCAAGCTCTCGCCTGCGCTGATCTGGGAACCATCCGAGCGACCGACCCCGTTCGGCGGCACGGTGCACGCCGAGCAGAACACAACGCCAGAGCCGGTCGCCGCCACCGCAGATGCGACCAGATCGTCGGTCGTCGGCGGTCCCGCCGAGCCTGCTACCGCGGACGGAGTCGATGCGCTGCTCGAACTTTTCGCCCCATCCGATTCCGCCGCCACCACTGCCACCATGGCGTCGGCGCCGACCGTCGCAGCGTCGGCCGTGCAGATTGCCGCGGCGCCACCAGCTCCCGCGCACGATCCCGAGGTGAGAGGTCAAGCGCGGAAACCCTCGGGCGAGCATTTCATGGACTGGCTCAGGAATGGCCTCCAGAGCCGCAAACTCATCCTCAACGATGCCAAGGCACTGGTGCACACCGTGGCCGATACCGCGTACCTAGTCAGCCCGGGCATCTTCCAGCGATACGTGCAGGAGCACCCGCAGGTCCAAGCACTGGCCAAGCAGGAGGATCTGCTGGATTGGCGCTGGGTGCAGAAACGCTTCGAGAAGCTTCAACTACATCGCAAGCAACCCAACGGCCTGAACATCTGGACTTGCGACGTCACCGGCCCGCGCAAGTCACGGCGACTGCATGGCTACTTGCTGGAAACACCTCGTACCCTCTTCGACGCTGCGCCAGCGAACAATCCATATCTGTCCGTCTGCGCAGGCACCTAGACGGCTCAGAGCTCGCTCGCACGCTCTGGTGGCTGTATCCCAGTCTGAAGATTTCGCTCCGTTGCCGCGATCAGCTCCGACGCACTGATGTTCAACGCCCTTGCGATCCTGAGGATCAAGGCCAAGGTGGGCATATGCTCGCCACGCTCGATCTTCCCCATATGCGAGCGCTCAATGCTCGCCAGTTGGGCCAGTGCTTCCTGGCCCGTGCCTTGCTCGGAACGAATGGTCCGAACGGCCCGGCCGAAGGCGCGGGCAGGCTCTGCCTCGTAGGTAGTCGTACCTGCGGGCCGGCCTCTCTGAACAGGACGCTTCTGCATTAGCGGAAGCGTGGGTGACCAACTTGGCTTAAACCACGTTAAAGTTAACTCATTGCAATATCATCATGGCCGCAAGTCAGCTGCGCTGCGTTCCTGTGAGGAGGTTCCTATGAAGCAGTCGGCCCTCAAGCTCGCGATCTCGTCCGACACGTTCTCCGCTCACCTGGCCGGACTGCTCGCACTGCAGCGGGCCGAAGAACCTGACGTCCCCGTCGTGCTGCGGAGCGCTCCTTCGCCAGAGTTGCTTCAGGGTCTGGAGGATGGCTGCTACGACGCGGGTCTGATGCTGGCAACTGAGGAAGCCCCGGCGTCGAGCCACCTGCAGCTATGGCGCGACGAACTGGCGGTCGCGGTTCCCGCCCGATCGCATCTTCTGGCGCATGCGCTGATCCCGCTTGAGGCGCTAGCGGCCAACTCCGTCGTTCGATGGTGCCCACATACCTGTGGCACGCTGAGTCGGTGGACGGACGCACTCATCGGAAGCGACGCTGCTAGACCCGTGGACGATGTGCGCGTGACCTGTTTCGAGTGGATGGCCACGCTCGTTGCGGCCGGCTATGGCGTGGGCATAGCGCCGCGATCCCGCATCCTCCAGGCCCGCGATTGGGGCGTCGTGATGCGCCCCATAGCCGACGGTCCCTATCCCATCACAACACTGCTTCATCTTGCCCCAGAGTCCGCGCCTGCCGTCGAGCGCTTTGCAACTCGCGCACAGAAAATTGCAGAGCGCCAGACGGACCGGCCTCTTCTGCACATTGCGCAATGACCACGTGCGTCACGACATGCAGATTTTCCGGGGTGACCGCCTCGATGGGCGGGCGTCCTTTGAACCTGTCATGCGGCCGAGTGAGCGCATGGTAGATCTGCCATGAATCCACGCCGCGGAAGGTCTGCTTCAGGATGGTCTGAACCAACCCGCGCTTGAGCGGGTCGAGTTGCCAATCCGGCACACGCTGGCCCCGATTGCCGAGGCTGATCGAAAGCAGATTGCCGGCCTGTATCTCGTAGGTGATCCAACGCCGGGACTTGCCGGCCAGCTTGGCGTACTCCGCAACAGACAGGTTGTGCGGCGCTTCCAGAATGTCGAGCAGGATCATCCGCTCGCGCTGGATGTTCGAGACGGCCGGCTCTTCGGTTCTGGGCGCCCGCACAGCGGGCAGCCGTTGCACCGGCACCGTTGCTTGTGCCGCCCCCTCCAGAGGCTGGGATATCACCAGAACTGGGGCCGAAGCAGCCACAGGCGACGATGCCCCATTTTGCTCGCCGGCGGCCACAGGGAACCCGTCCAGATGAATGGTCAGGAGAGTACTGGCCGCTTCGACTTGGCTCTGCTCGAACAGGTCCAGCCGATCGGCCCAATCCTGCATCATGCGCCGGCGCTGCTCCACGTATTCGGCATGGTTGTAGGTCGCACGGACCTGGTTCGGGTCGACGTGAGAAAGCTGCGCGTCCACCCACTTCTCGGGATAACCCAACTCGTGAAGGGCAGTCGACATGGTGCCGCGGATGCCATGGCCCGTGAGCCGGCCCTCGTACCCCATGCGCTTCAACGCAGCATTGAGCGTGTTCTCGCTGATGCGCTTCTTCAGGCTCTTGACCCCCGGGAACAGATACGTCTGCGCGGGCTTCATCCGATCGAGCATGTGGCGAACGAGCTCAACCGCCTGCGCCGACAGCGGCACGATGTACGGCGGGATGTCTTCCGTTCGCAGGTTTTCCTTCTGCATCTTCAGCTCCAGCTGCTTCACCACATCCGGCGGGATGATCCACAGGCCGTCATCGAGGTGAAACTGGTCCGGCGTCGCCAGCCGCAGCTCGCCGGTCCGTACCCCGGTCAGGAACAGCATCCGCACGCCGAGCTGGGTCTGCAGCCGGCCGGGGTACTTGCGCAGCAATTGCAGGAACTCGGGCAACTCGGGCATGCGCAGGAACGGGTTGTGGCGCACGGGAGGCTGCGGCATGGCGACCACGTCCAAGTCGGATGCCGGATTCCTCTCCAGGCCCGGTACGATCACCAAGGCATACCGGAACAGTTGGTTGAACCAAGTGCGCACCTTCTCGGCAACCGACGGCGCTCCACGCTGCTCGATGCGACCGACGATTTCAAGCAGATCGGCGCGGGCGATGTCGTGTACGGATCGCTTGCGCAGAGCCGGGAGGACGTCTTTCTGAAAGATGCGCGGGATCATCGAAAGCGTGGTCTGCCGCCCCTTCTTGAGGCGGCTCTGCTCGCGGAACTTGAGCCACTTCTCGTAGACCACCTCGAACGTGTTCTGCTCGGCCTGGGTGGTGAGGCGCCGGTTCTTCACCCGCTGCCGCTGTGGGTTGATGCCTTTAGCCACTAGCGCCCGAGCCTGGTCGCGCACGGTGCGAGCTTCGCGCAAGCCAATCTCCGGGTAGGTACCCAAGGACATGCGCTTCTGCCTGCCCAGCCAGCAGTAGCGGAAGTGCCAGGACTTCCCCCCTTTCGCGGAGACGCCAAGGGAGAGCCCATCAAGATCGCCGAGGGTGTAGTCCTTGCCGGTGGCCTTGGCCTGCCGGACAACGGTGTCGGTGAGTGCCATTGCAGCTCCTGAGCTTCGTCAGGAGCCTGATGCTCATCCCATGGCCTGCTCGCCCCCAGCAAGAATCCGGACTCGAACCCACCCGCATTGATGGACTAAAAAATGGACTAAAAAGTTGTAGCTGCGGGTGGCTGTCAGTGGAACTTGGTGGACTGATGCTGAGGGAGAAATTCTTCTATTTCAGTGATCTATGGAACTCAGTGGACTTCCATGGAATCTGAACTGGAGCGGGTGAAGGGAATCGAACCCTCGTCAGTAGCTTGGGAAGCTACAGCTCTACCATTGAGCTACACCCGCGGCGGGTCCGCGCATGGTAACCCGGGTGGCGCGCGCTGGGAACTGGCCGCGCGACCCAATGGCGGCTTAACCGGAGATGGCCCGCAGGTGAACCGTTCCGGCCGCCGTGCGTTGGATAAGGCATGGATAACCCGCCCCATGCGCATAATCGACCCGTGCCACTGCCGCACCCACCGTCCCCAGGGGAGACCGCCATGCGGATCTTGACCAAACTGTTCGTTTCGCGCTCGTGGCACGCCGCGGCGCTGGCCGTGCTGCTGGCCGCCGGCGGTGTCGCCCACGCGCAGGCCGCCGGCGACGACGACTACGCGCCGCCCAGCCGGGTGGCCCGGCTGTCGTGGTCCAGCGGCGAGCTCGGCCTGCTGCCGGCCGGTGCCCGCGACTGGAGCGACGCCAGCGTCAACCGCCCGCTGACCACCGGCGACAAGCTCTCCAGCGGCGACGACGCGCGCGCTGAGCTGGAACTGGGCGGCGCCACGCTGCGGCTCGACCAGCGCACCGACATGGGCCTGCTCGACCTGGACGAGCAACTGGCGCAGATCGAACTGACCCAAGGCACGCTGAGCCTCAGTGTGCGCCAGCTCGAGCAGGGCCAGAGCTACGAGATCGACACGCCGACGGTGGCGCTGGTGATCGACCAGCCCGGCCGCGTACGCGTGGATATCGACCGCGGCGCCACCCGCGTCACCGTGTTCGACGGCAAGGCCACCGTGTACGGCGAGAACAACACGCAGCGCGACGTGTTCGCCGGGCGCAGCTACCGCTTCGTCGACTCCGACCTGGCCGCCATCGCGATCAGCGACATCGACGGCGGCGACGATTTCGACGCCTGGGTGGACCAGCGCGACCAGCGCTATGCGCAGTCGCGCAGCGGCCAGTACGTCTCGCCCGAGGTGGTCGGCTACCAGGACCTGGACCAGTACGGCGAATGGCAGGACGACAGCGACTACGGCGCCGTGTGGTATCCGAGCAACGTCGCCGTGGGCTGGGCGCCTTACCGTGACGGCCACTGGGCCTACATCGCGCCGTGGGGCTGGACCTGGATCGACGCCATGCCCTGGGGCTACGCGCCGTACCACTACGGCCGCTGGGCACACACCCATCGCGGCTGGGGCTGGATCCCCGGGCCGCGTTACGCGCGGCCGATCTACGCACCGGCACTGGTCGCCTTCATCGGCGGCGGCGGTTTCTCGGTGGGCATCGGCAGTGGTCCGGTCGGCTGGTTCCCGCTCGGTCCGGGCGAGGTCTACAACCCGTGGTACCGCTGCGATCGCGACTACTACCGCCGGGTCAACGTCAACAACATCCGCGTGACCCGGCACATCACCCGCGTGATCGTCGACGATCGCGTCGCCAGCCATTACGACCGCTACCGCAACAACCGGCCATTCGACGAGCACTACGCCAACCGCTACGCGCCGCGAGGCATTACCGCGATGTCGGCACGCGAGTTTGCCGCCGGTGCCGGCGTGCAGCGCCACCAGGTCAAGCTCGATCCGGCCCGGCTGGCGTCGACCCGGGTGGCACCGCGTGGCGTCGACATGATCCGTCCGCTGCCGCGCAACGCGATCGACCAGCGCAGCGGGCACGTGCGCCAGCTGCCCACCGGCGGCTTCCAGCGCGAGGTGGTCGCCCGCCGCGTGCCGCCCATGGTGGCCGCCGAGCTCGCCCACCGGCCAGGCGACGGGCGAGTGCAGCCGCGACCGGTATCGAATGTGCGCGTGCTGAATCCCCGCCGCGCCGAGATGTCCGCGACGGCGGTTGCCGATCGGCCCCGGCTGCCGGCGCGCCGCGCAGACGACGCCGCCACGCTGCCGGTACCCGAGCGCGTGAACCGCGCCACGCCGATGCCGCGCGAGGAACTGCGCTCGGCACGCTACGCCCACCCGCAGGAGCGTCGGCGCGATGAATCGGCGGCGATGCCGCGACCCGGGGTCAGCTACATCAGCCCGGCCGCGCGCAGCGAACCCTCGCTGCCGCGGGTGGCGCCGATCCGCCGCGCCGATGCCGACGGGCAGGCCATGCCGGAACGCCGCGCCCGCATGCCGGAGTCGGTGGACAACCCGCCGCGCGCGCGCCCCGAGCCGCGCATCGAGCGTGCGCAGATGAGCCGCCCCAACTTCGAGCGCGAGCAACCGCGCGAAGTCGCCCGCCCGACCTTCAATCGCGAACAACCGCGCGAGATCGCCCGCCCCAACTTCGAGCGCGAGCAACCGCGCGAGATCGCCCGCCCCACGTTCACGCGCGAGCAACCACGGCCGCAGCCGATGCAGCGACAAGCGCCGCCGCCCGCGCCGACACCGCGCTACACGCCGCCGCCGCGGCGCGAGGCGCCGCCGCCGGCGCGCGCCGACGCGCAACGCTTGCGGCAAGCCGACCCCCGCAAGGATCACCAGCGCTGAGCTGACCCGATGACGGCCACGACGGGCGATGGAAAGCCCGCCCGCGCCGACCTGCTAAAGTCTGCCGCCCGCGGCGGGCGCGCGCCTTCGCCCGCTCCTGCCGGCGACCTCGTGGCGCCGGCCACCTGCTGGCCCCTGGACCCTCGCATGACCGCTGGCGACACCGACAACCTGCCGGCGCACCTGCGCCGCATCCGCAGCTTCGTGCTGCGCGAGGGGCGCATGACCCCGGCGCAGCAGCGCGCCTTCGACACCTTGTGGTCGCGCTATGGCCTGGACTACGCCGGCACCCCGCGGGACCTGGACGCCAGCTTCGGCCGCCATGCGCCACGCGTGCTGGAAATCGGCTTCGGCAACGGCGAGGCGCTGGCCTGGGCCAGCGAGCACGACCCGGCGCGCGACTATCTCGGCGTGGAAGTGCACGGGCCCGGCGTCGGCCGCCTGATGAACGCACTGGCCGCGCGCGACGCCGACAACGTGCGCATCTACAGGCACGACGCGGTCGAGGTGCTGGAGCACGAAATCGCCCCCGCGACGCTGGCCGAGGCGCGCATCTGGTTCCCCGACCCCTGGCACAAGAAGCGCCATCACAAGCGCCGCCTGATCCAACCCGGATTCGTCGCCCTGCTCGCCTCGCGCATGGCCTCCGATGGCCTGCTGCACCTGGCCACCGACTGGCAGCCCTATGCCGAGCACATGCTGGAGGTGATGGAAGCCGCGCCCGGCTGGCGCAACGCCATCGCCCCCGGCGCATACGCCGACAAACCCGAGTGGCGCATCGAGACACACTTCGAACGGCGTGGCTTGAAGCTGGGGCACGGGGTGCGGGATCTGCTGTACCGAAAGGCTTGACCCCACCCCAACCCTCCCCTGCTTCGCGAGGGAGGAAGTGCAACAGGCGCGCCGGGATGCAGACGAGATCCGCGCTGTGGCCGGCCAGGTGGCGGCGGCGCAGGAAGTACCCAAGGCGGCACCCGGCGTCGGTACTCCCAGCCTCCCTCTGCCAGCAGGGGGAGGAGCCAGAATCGGTACGCCCATGCCGCCGCGCCGCATTCTCCCTGTGCCGCTCTTGCCCTCCGATTCACCAGCTCGCGCGCGGGCCCGCTTATACTCAAGCGATCCATCCAGGGACGAATCGTCGCAGCGTGAAGCTTCCACTGCCATCGCCTGACCACTTGCGCGCGTCGCCCCCGCGAGACCTGCGCTGATGGGCCTGTCGCTCACCCCGGAAATGATCCTGGTGCTGGGCCTGGCGGGCTTCACCATGCTGATGCTGGTGCTGGACTGGATCCGCGCCGACATGGTGGCGCTGCTGGTGGTGGTGGCCATCGGCCTGATCGGGCTGATTCCCGCGGACAAGGTGTTCGACGGCTTCGCCGGCAACGCGGTGATCTCGATCATCGCCATCATGATCATGGGCGAAGGCCTGGATCGCGCCGGCGTGCTCACCTATACCGCGCGCGTCATGATGCGCATGGCCAACGGCGTGGAATCGCGCCTGAGCCTGGTCATCAACGTGGTGGCCAGCCTGTTCAGCGCGGTGATCCCCAGCCAGGCGCTGGCGGCCCTGATGATCCCGATCAGCAGCCGACTCGCCGCGCGCACCGGCGTACCCATCTCGCGGCTGCTGCTGCCGATGGCGTTCTGCATCTTCACCGCCACCAACACCACGCTGATCGCGAACTCGCCGCTGATCATCCTCAACGACCTGATCGCCAGCGCCAACCTCAACCTGCCGCCGGGCGCGCACACGATCCCCAAGTTCGGCCTGTTCAGTGTCACGCCGATAGGCCTGGTGCTGGCCGCAGTGGGCGTGGCCTATTTCTATTTCTTCGGACACAAGCTGTTGCCCGGGCACGAGGACGAACGCCTGAAGGTGACCCCCGGGCGCACCGAAAGCTACTTCGCCGAGACCTACGGCATCGGCGGCGAGACCGCCGAGCTCACCGTCACCGCGGAAAGCCCGCTGGTGGGCATGAGCATCGGCGAAGCCGAAGCGCTGCACCAGGCGCCATTGATCCTGGCGATCAAGAGCGGCAACGAGTCACGCATGGCGCCGCCGGCCGATCACGTGATCTGGGTCGGCTCGGTACTCGGCGTGCTCGGCCCGCGCGAGCAGTTGAACCGGTTCGCCAACAACCAGCTGTGCCGGCTGTCCACCCGCATGCGTCAGTTGGGCGAATTGTTCAACCCCACCCGCGCGGGCATTTCCGAAGTGGTGATTCCGCCGGTGTCGCGCTTCATCAAGCAGACCGTGGCCGACCTGCGCCTGCGCAAGCGCTTCGGCATCTCGGTGCTGGCGATTACCCGCGGCGACCAGGTGTTCCGCGACGACGTGCGCGGGGTCAGCCTGCGCGCCGGCGACACGGTGGTGCTGCACAGCAACTGGCGCGACCTGGCGCTGGCCGCCGAGGACAAGGACCTGGTCGTGGTCACCGACATCCCCAAGGAGGAGCAGCGCCCCGGCAAGATCTGGCAGGCGGTGGGTTTCTTCCTGATGGCGCAGGGGTTGGCGCTGTTCACTCCGCTCGACCTGTCGCTGTCGATGATGGCCGGTGCGATCGCGATGCTGCTGACCGGCGTGCTGAACATGGACGAGGCGTACAAGGCGATCAACTGGAAGACGATCTTCGTGGTCGCCTGCCTGATCCCGCTGGGCTGGTCGATGGACGCCACCGGCACCGCCGCCTGGCTTGCGCAGCTGGTGTTGACGCATCTTGGCGGCGTCGCGCCGTGGGTGCTGCAACTGTGCGTGGCGTTGCTCACCCTGCTCTTTGCCCAGGTGATGTCCAACGTGGGCGCCACCGTGATGATGGTGCCGGTGGCGATCAGCGTGGCGGTGGCCACCGGCGCCAATCCGGCGGCCTATGCGCTGATCGTGGCGGTGTCCTCCTCCAACACCTTCCTGATCAGCGCCGGCCACCCCGCGCTGATGATGGTCACCGGCCCCGGTGGCTACAAGGGCAAGGATTTCCTGCGCGTCGGCGCGCCGCTGACGGTTCTGATGCTGGTGGCGACGCTGCTGATGGTGAACCTGATGTTCCGCTGAGCAGCCGGGATTCGGGAGTCGGCGAACTTCAGGGCAGCGCGGCGGGATCGAGGCAGATGAAGCCGTCGACCACCCGCAGCGGCACGGCGCGCAGTGACTGGCCGCGGCAGGGACCGCCGGTGCACAGGCCGTCGGCCTGGTTGAAGACGGCGCCGTGCACCGCGCAGATCAGGCTGGCGTTCTTCAGCAGGAACTTGCCCGGCGCGTAGTCGAGCCGGTTGCCGGCATGCGGGCAGATGTTGAGATAGCCGTTGACCTGCTCGCCCCGGCGCAGCAGGATCAGGCTCTCCTCGCCATCGGCCAGCATCGCGTCCACCGCGGTGGCGCCGCCATCGGGTACCTGCTCCAGTGCGCATACGGCATGCGCCTGCGACGATCCGGTCTCGTTCACTGTATCCATCGGCACTTGCCTCGCGGTTCGCGAGGCCCCATCGTGGTAGCGTAAGTCGTTGATTTTACCACACGAGTTTTTAACACATGCGCCTCTACCTGCATTCCATGCGTCGCCCACGCCATCCGCTGGCGCGCTTCCTGTCGCTGCTGCTGGGTCTGGCCGTGATCGGCGTGCTGCTGGTGTTCGGCCTGGTGGTGGCCGGCGTGCTGCTGATCGGCGGCGTGATCGTGCTGGCGATTCGCCAGTGGAAGCAGGCGCAGGCACCCGCCGGCGTGCCGACCCAGGGCCCGGCGAAACCCCAGCCGGCGGTGCTGGAAGGCGAGTTCCGGGTGATCCGCCAGGGGCGTCCCGTCACGCATTGAGGCGCACGTGCGCGCTTACCCGCGGCACGGGGATAATGCGGCTCCCCCACCCGATCCTTCCCCATGTCCGAGATCCCCGCCTCCCTCGCGGCCGACGCGCCGCGCCGCCTGACCGATCCCCGCGTCCTGATCCCGCTGGGGTTGTTCGCGCTGTACGTGATCTGGGGTTCGACCTATCTGGGCATCCGTTTCGCGCTGGAAAGCTACCCGCCGTTCCTGCTCGCCGGCGTGCGCTTTCTCGGCGCCGGCATCGCGCTGTACGGCTTCCTGCGCTGGCGCGGGATGGCGTCGCCGACACCGCTGCAGTGGCGCAACGCGGCAATCACCGGCCTGCTGCTGCTCGGCATGGGCAACGGACTGGTGTGCTTCGCCGAAGAACGGGTGAGCTCGGGCATCGCCGCGGTGGCGGTGGCCAGCATGCCGCTGTTCGCGGCGCTGTTTTCCGGCATGTACGGCGAGTGGCCGCACCGGCGCGAGTCGATCGGCCTGGCGATCGGCTTCGCCGGCGTGATCGTGCTCAACCTGGGCAGCAGCCTGGCCGGCTCGTCGCTGGGCGCAGCCGCCCTGCTGCTGGCCGCGGCGGCATGGGCGTTCGGCTCGGTATGGAGCCGACGCCAGACGATGCCGCCCGGCCCGATGAACACCGCCGCGCAGATGCTGTGCGCCAGCCTCGCCCTGCTCGTCGTGGGCTTCGCCAGTGGCGAGCACCTGCCCGCACACCCGAGCACCCGCGCCACGCTGGCACTGGTCTACCTGGCGGTGTTCGGTTCGATCATCGCGTTCAGCGCCTACCTGTACGTGCTCAAGCACGCACGCCCGGCGCTGGCCACCAGCTACGCCTACGTCAACCCGCCGGTGGCCGTGCTGTTCGGCGTGCTGCTGGCCGGCGAGCACGTGGGGCCGTTCGACCTGGCCGGCATGGCGATCATCCTGGCCGGCGTGGCGGTGATCACGCTCGCCAGGACACGGCGCGTGGCGAAACCGTAGGAGCCCGCTCGCGGGCGATGCTCCTGCTCTGGCGAATCCCGAATCCCTGCCCCAAGAGCATCGCCCGCAAGCGGGCCCCTACCTCTGATGGTGCGCTCGACCATGGTCGGCTTGCCGGCACGGCTGCCGCGGCGCGACGATGACCCGACCACGGCGGAGAACGGCATGAACGCATCGCAAGACGGCTGGATGGCGCGCGCTGCCCTGCGCAGCGCGGCGTGGGCGGAGCGCTGGTTCCCCGATGCCTGGGTGTTCGCGGCGCTGGGCGTGGTGCTGGTGGCGCTGGCCGCGTTCGCATTCGGCGCCACGCCCGTGGCCACGGTCAACGCCTTCGGCGACGGCTTCTGGAGCCTGATCCCGTTCACCATGCAGATGGCCTTCGTGGTGATCGGCGGCTACGTGCTGGCCACTGCGCCGGTGGTGGCGCGCTTCATCGACGTGCTGGCGCGCGCGCCGCGCACCGGACGCGGCGCGATCGTGTACGTCGCGTTTGTGAGCATGCTCGCGTCGCTGCTTTCCTGGGGTTTCTCGCTGGTGTTCGGCGGGCTGCTGGTGCGCGCGCTGGCTCGGCGCGACGAGCTGCACATGGATTACCGCGCGGCGGGTGCGGCGGCGTATCTCGGCCTGGGCGCGATCTGGGCGATGGGGTTGTCCTCGTCGGCGGCGCAGTTGCAGGCGAACCCGGCCAGCATGCCGCCGGGCCTGCTGGCGATCACCGGCGTGCTGCCCTTCAGCCAGACCATCTTCCTGTGGCAGTCGATCGTGCTGACCGCGGTGCTGATCGTGGTGTCGCTGCTGGTGTGCTGGTTCACCGCGCCGTCGGATGCGAACGCCCGCACCTCGAAGGATTTCGACATCGGCGAAAGCTCGACGCCCGCGTTGCCGCCGCGCACGCGCCCGGGCGAGTGGCTGGAATACAGCCCGCTGCTGGCGCTGGCGATCGGCCTGCTGGGGCTGGGCTGGCTGGGCCACGAGTTCGCGACCAAGCCGGCGGTGACCGCGATCGCCAACCTCAATACCTACAACTTCCTGTTCCTGACCGCAGGGCTCCTGCTGCACTGGCGCCCGCGCAGCTTCCTCGACGCGGTGCATCGTGCCGTGCCGAGCACCGCCGGCGTGCTGATCCAGTTTCCGCTGTACGGCGGCATCGCCGCCCTGCTCACCCACGTGCCCGGCGCCGACGGCTCCACGCTGGCGCACCGGTTGTCGAACCTGTTCGTGCACATCGCCGGCCAGGAAAGCTTCCCCGCGGTGATGGGCGCGTACTCGGCGATCCTCGGCTTCTTCGTGCCCTCCGGTGGCGGCAAGTGGCTGGTCGAGGCGCCGTACGTGATGCAGGCGGCGAACGACCTGCACGTGCACCTGGGCTGGGCGGTGCAGGTATACAACGCGGCCGAGGCGCTGCCCAACCTGATCAACCCGTTCTGGATGCTGCCGCTGCTCGGCGTGCTGGGGCTGAAAGCGCGCGACGTGGTCGGCTACACCTTCGTGCAACTGGTGGTGCACGTGCCGCTGGTGCTGGGCATGCTGTGGCTGCTGGGCATGACGCTGGACTACGTGCCGCCGGTGATGCCGTAGCCGGCAGGGCGGGAGCGCGCCATGCGCTCCCGCCGTCGACGCTATAGCTCGCGCAACGCCGTCGTCACCGGCAATCGCGCCGCGCGGACCGCGGGGAACAGTCCGCCGATGAAGCCGATGGTAAGCGCCCACAACAGCCCCACCCACAGCAGTTCGGCGGAGACCTTGAGCTCGAAACTGAGCTTGCCGACCGAACCGGCCGCGAGTGTGGACGCGCTGTAGCCGTTGAACACCAGCCACGCCAGCAAGCCGCCGATCAGGCCGCCGAGCAGCGCAAGCAACATGGTTTCGAGCATCACCGCCACCACCACCGGCAGCCCGCGGAAGCCGATCGCCCGCAGCGTGGCGATCTCGCGCGCCCGTGCCGCGACCGCGGCGAACATGCAGTTGAGCGCACCGAAGATCGCGCCGATCGCCATGATCGAGCCGACCACGATGCCGATGATGGTCAGGAAGCTGCTCATGCCTTCGGACTGCTTGCTGAAATAGTCGAGCGTGGTGCTGACGTCCACCTTCAATTGCGGATTCGCTTCCAGCGTGGCCTTGAAGGCATCGAATGCGCCAGGATCGGCCAGCTTCACGGTGACCGATGCGCGGCTGCTGCCACGGCGGTAGGTATCGGCCACGACGCCGGCATCGCCCCACACTTCCGAATCCATCGAGTCGCCGGAAGCAAACACGCCGACCACGGTCCACAGCTGGCTGCCGAGACGGACCTGATGGCCTGGCTCCAGCCCGAGACCGGCGCCATCAAGCATTGACGAACGAGGTCGGGTGGAATCGACACCCTGCAGCACTGTCGCAGCGGCCCTGCTGCGGTTCCCCCGCCATTGCGCCGCCCAGCTTTGCTACGCTTGCCGACATGAACTACATCCTTGCCGCACCCACCATCCCCAGCCTGCCGGTCATCGGCAGCGACCAGCGCTTTCCGGTCCGCCGGGTGTTCTGCATCGGCCGCAACTACGCCGAGCATGCGCGCGAAATGGGTGCCACGGTGGACAAGGCCGCGCCGATGTTCTTCTGCAAGCCGGCCGATGCGGTGGTTGCCGACGGTGCCGACGTGCCCTACCCCACGGCGACCGCCGACCTGCACCACGAAGTGGAGATGGTGGTGGCGCTGGGCGCGGGCGGACGCGAGCTTGAACCGGCTGCCGCGGCCGCGCTGGTGTGGGGCTACGGCGTGGGGCTGGACCTGACCCGGCGCGACCTGCAGGCGCAGGCCAAGGCGAAAGGTCATCCGTGGGACGTAGCCAAGGCATTCGACCATTCCGCGCCGGTCTCCGCGCTGCGCCCGGCGGCGCAGGCGAGCGTCGACGCGGATACCATGCTGCGCCTGCACGTCAACGACGAGCTGCGCCAGCAGGCGCGCCTGGGCGAGATGATCCACGACGTGCCGCACATCCTCGCCGCGCTGTCGCGGTTGTTCGAACTGAAACCCGGCGACCTGGTATTCACCGGCACGCCCGCCGGGGTGGCGGCGCTCCAGCGCGGCGACCGCTTTCACGCCGAGCTGGTCGGCGTGGCCGAACTGGCCGGACAGATCGTCTGAAACCGCGTTTCGCCGCCTGTCCTGCGCCCACACGCTGCGCTAAAGTCCCCCCTGCCATCTGGCAAAACCCGGGGAGAAACGCATGAGCATGCTGCAGGAATTCAAGGCGTTCGCGATGCGCGGCAACGTGATGGACATGGCCGTCGGTATCGTCATCGGCGGTGCGTTCGGCAAGATCGTCAGCTCGCTGGTCAGCGACGTGATCATGCCGCCGATCGGCTGGATCACCGGCGGCATCGACTTCTCCAAACTGAAGTGGGTGATCAAGCCGGCCGACGACAGCGATCCGGCACACAAGATTGCCGAGGTGGCGATCAGCTACGGCAGCTTCATCAACACCATCATCACCTTCATCATCATCGCGTTCGCGATCTTCATGGTGATCAAGGCGATGAACCGCATGCAGAGGAAGCAGGAGGAGGCGCCCGCCGCGCCGCCGGCCGACGTCGCCCTGCTCACCGAGATTCGCGACCTGCTGAAGAACAGACAGCCGTGACCCGCCGGCGGTAGCGGCCCTGGTCGCTGCCGCCGCCCATGACTTCTGGCCTAAGCACGACCCGGCCGCCACGCCATAATCGGGGTTTCCTCCGCGGAGTGCCCCGATGCGCCGTCTCCCCCTCACTTTGCTCGCTGCCGGCCTGCTGCTGGCCGGCGGCATCGCCAGCGCCGCCACCACGATTCCCGCCACGGCCGTAAAGACGGCCGAACAGTTGCGCGACCAGGCGCTGCACGACGGCACCGCCATGGCCGTGGTGACCTCGCTCACCACCGAGGTGGGGCCGCGCCTGGCCGGCAGCGGAGCCGACTTGCGCGCGCGCCAGTGGGCGCTGGCGAAGTTCAAGGCGCTTGGTTTCGACAAGGTCTACAGCGAGCCGGTGACTTTCCCGCTTTGGCAGCGCCGCGGCGAGAGCGGCGCCATCGTGGCGCCGTTCCCGCAGCCGCTGGTGCTCACCGCACTGGGCTATTCGCCTGCCACGCCTGCGGGCGGACTCACCGCGCAGGTGGTGAAGTTCACCAGCCTCGACGCGCTCAAGGCGGCCGACCCGGCCAGCGTGAAGGACCGCATCGTCTACGTCGACTACCGCATGCATCGCCAGAAGGATGGCCACGACTACGGCATGGGCTCGGCCGTGCGCACCACCGGTGCGGTGATCGCCGCGGCCAAGGGCGCCGCCGGCTACCTGCTGCGCTCGGCCGGCACGGATGAGCACCAGCGCATCGCACACACCGGCGTCACCGGCTTCCGCGACCCGAAAGCCCGGGCGATTCCCGCCGCCGCGCTGTCCAACCCCGATGCCGACCAGCTCGATCGCGTGCTCGCCTACGGCAAGCCGGTGACGGTGCGGATGGATCTGGATTGCGGCATCGTCGGCGAATACACCGGCGCCAACGTGATCGGCGAGATCACCGGTCGCAAGCATCCGGACCAGGTAGTGGCGATCGGCGGCCATCTCGATTCGTGGGACCCGGGCACCGGCGCGATCGACGACGGCGCCGGCATCGCGATCACCATGGCCGCGGCCAAGCTGATCCGCGACCTGCCGCAGCGCCCCGACCGCACCATCCGCGTGATCGCCTTCGCCAACGAGGAAATGGGCCTGTGGGGCTCGCGCGCCTATGCGCAGAAGCATGCCGGCGAGGCGGCGAAGTTCCAGCTCGGTACGGATTCGGATTTCGGCGCTGGCCGGATCTGGCGCATGAGCGCCAGCGTGAAACCCGAGGCGCGCGGCGCGATCGCACAGATCGCCAGCGTGCTGGCGCCGCTGGGCGTGGCCTACGACGCCAGCCGCCCCGGCGGCGGCGGCTCGGACCTGTCGCAGATGCACGCCCGCGGCATGGCCGCGCTGAGCCTGACCCAGGACGGCACGCACTACTTCGACTGGCACCACACCGCCAACGACACGCTGGACAAGATCGACCCGGCCGACCTGGCGCAGAACGTGGCGGTCTACGCGGCGTGGGTCTACATGGCCGCCCAGGCCGATGGCGACTTCGGTTCGGCGCCGGGTGCGTTCGCCGAGGACGGCACCGGCGAATGATGCCTGGTTCCCCCGCCGCAACGGCGGGGGAGACCGCTCCTCAGTCGGCAGCCAGTTGCGGCGCCTTGCGCTTTCGCCCGAAGCGCTGCTGCAGCCGATCCATGTACAGGTAGATCACCGGCGTCAGGTACAGCGTGAGCACCTGCGACACCAGCAGGCCGCCGACCACGGCCAGGCCCAGCGGTCGGCGTGCCGAGGCGCCGGCGCCGATGCCCAGCGCAATCGGCAAGGTGCCGGCGAATGCCGCCATGGTGGTCATCATGATCGGGCGGAAGCGCACGTGGCAGGCCTCGACGATCGCCTGCATCGGCGCCATGCCCTCGACGCGCTGCCGCTCCAGCGCGAAGTCGATCAGCATGATCGCGTTCTTCTTGACGATGCCGATCAGCATCACGATGCCGACGAAGGAGAACAGGTCCAGCGGCGCGCGGAAGATCATCAGCGTCAGCAGCGCACCGACGCCGGCGGCCGGCAGGCCGGACAGGATCGTCAGCGGGTGGATGAAGCTCTCGTACAAGATGCCCAGCACCAGGTAGATCACGAACACCGCCAGCACCAGCAGCAGGCCCATGCCCTGCATCGAATCCTGGAACGCCTGCGCGGTGCCCTGCACGCTGCCGGTGATCGTCGCCGGCAGGTGCAACTGCGCCATAGCGCCGTCGATGCGGCTCACCGCCTGGCTCAGGCTGACCCCGGGCGCCAGGTTGAAGGAGATCGTCACCGCGGGCAGCTGGCCCTGGTGGTTGACCGTGAGCGGGCGCGCCGTGCGCTGGAAGCTGGCCACCGCGCTGAGCGGCACCAGCGCGCCGCTGCCGGAGGTGACGTACAGCTGCGACAACACCGCCGGATCATCCTGCAACGCGTAGGCGACCTGCAGGATCACCCAGTACTGCGTGGCCGAGCCGTAGATGGTGGAGACCTGGTTGGCGCCGAACGCCGCACCCAGCGCCTTCTGCACCTGGCGCATGGTGAGGCCCAGCGGCGCCAGCCGGGCGCGATCGACCTGCACCGCGATCGCCGGGCCGTTGAGGTCCAGGTCGCTGGTGACGTCCTGGAAACCGGGCAAGGCGCCGAACGCGCGCTCCACCTTGCCGGACGCGGCATACAGCGCGTCGAGGTCGACCGACTGCAAGGTGTACTGGTACTGCGCCTTGGACTGCCGGCCGCCGACCTGGATTGCCGGCGGGTTCTGGATGTAGGCGCGGATGCCGGGGATGCGGGCGAACTTCTGCCGCAGCTCCTGGATGATCTGCGCCGGATCGAGCGCACGCTCGGAGGCGGGTTTCAGGCGCAGGAACATGGTGCCGTTGTTGGTGGTCGCGCGCGAGCCGCCGCTGCCCACCGACGACATGAAGCTGTCGATGTTCGGGTCCTGCGCCACGATCGCAGCCAGTTCCTGCTGGCGCGCCTTCATCGCGGTGATCGAGATGTCGTCGGGCCCTTCGACGTTGACGATCAGCTGGCCGGTGTCGCCGGCCGGGATGAAATCCTTGTCGACCAGCACGAACAGCGCCGCGGTGGCCAGCAGGCTGGCGAAGAACACCCCCAGCACCACGCGCGGGCGCTGCACCGACCACGCCAGCGAGCGGTTGTAGCCGTCGCGCACGCGGTTGAAGCCCTGGTCGAACCAGCGCACCACGCGTGATTTCTCCGCGTGCCCGCCATGCTTGATGAAGCGGCTGCACAGCATCGGCGTCAAGGTGATCGAGACGAAACCGGAGATCAGGATCGCGGTGCTGATGGTCACCGCGAACTCGTGGAACAGCCGGCCCACGATGCCGCCCATGAACATCACCGGCAGGAACACCGCCACCAGCGAGATCGTCATCGAGAAGATCGTGAAGCCGATCTCCGCGGCGCCTTTCAGCGACGCCTCGTACGGATCCATGCCGTGCTCGACGTGGCGCACGATGTTCTCCAGCATCACGATCGCGTCGTCCACCACGAAGCCGACCACCAGGGTCAGCGCCAGCAGCGAGAGGTTGTCCAGGCTGTAGCCCAGCGCGTACATCACGCCGAAGGTGCCGATCACCGAGACCGGCAGCGCCAGCGCCGGGATCAGCGTGGCCGAGGCATTGCCGAGGAACAGGTAGATCACCAGGATCACCAGCACGCCGGCCAGCAGCAGGGTGTACTGCACGTCGTCGACCGAATGGCGGATCGATTCCGAGCGGTCGTACAGCACGCCGAGCTTGACCGACGGCGGCAGGCTGGTCTGGAACTGCGGCAGCACCTCGCGGATGCGGTCCACGGTGGCCACCGTGTTGGAGCCGGGCTGGCGGTCGATCGCCAGCACGATCGCGCGCTTGCCGTCGAACCAGCTGGCGACCTGGTCGTTCTGCACGCCGTCGCTGGCGTGGCCCAGCGCGGACAGCCGGATCGGCGCGCCGTTGCGATAGGCCACCACGATGTCGTTGTACGGTGCGGCACGTTGCAATTGGCCGTCCGAACTGACCTGCAGCAACTGCCGGCTGCCGTTGAGCGAGCCGGTGGCGAGGTTGACGTTGGCGTCGGCGATGGCCTGCTGCAGCGTGTCGATGCCGATGCCGTTGGCGGCCAGCTTGTTCGGGTCCACGCTGATGCGCACCGCGTACTTCTGCGAGCCGAACACGTTCACCTGGGCCACGCCGTCGACCATCGACAGCCGCTGCGCCAGCTGGGTCTCGCCGTACTCGTTCACCGTCGACAGCGGCAAGGTGTCCGAGCTCAGGGTGAGATACAGGATCGCCTTGTCCGCTGGGTTGACCTTGCGGAACGTGGGCGGGGTCGGCATGGTCGTGGGCAATTGCCGTTGCGCCGCCGAGATCGCCGCCTGCACGTCCTGCGCGGCGGCGTCGATGTTGCGGTCCAGGCCGAAGGTCAGCGTGATCGAGGTAGAGCCCAAGGCGCTGGTCGACGTCATCGTGGAGATGCCGGCGATGGTGGAGAACTCGTTCTCCAGCGGAGTGGCCACCGCGGTGGCCATCGTCTCCGGCGAGGCGCCGGGCAGCTTGGCGCTGACCGAGATGGTGGGGAAATCCACGTTCGGCAACTCGTTCACCGGCAGCTTCGGATAAGCCACCACGCCGAACACCACCAGGGCAACCATCAGCAGCACGGTCATCACCGGCCGGCGGATGCACAGCGCAGGCAGGTTCATGGCCCGCTCAACCGCCGCTCAGCACGCGCACGCGCGCGCCGTCGACCAGCAGCAACTGGCCATCGGTGACCACCCGCTCGCCACCGTCCAGACCCTTGCTGACCACCACGCGGTCGGCCGCGCCACTGCCGATCGTGACCATCCGCTGGTGCACCACGCCGCCCGCATCAACCACGAACACGAAGCTGCCGCGCGGCGAGTTCTGCAGCGCCACCGCGGGTACCGTCACCACGTGGGTCAGCCGCGTGGTGGGCAGGGTGATCTCGACGAACTGGCCGGGCGTGAGCTCATCGTCCTCATTCGCATAGCGGGCCTTGAGCTGGATCGTGCCGGTGCTGGCGTCCACCGCGTTGTCGATGAAGTCCAGCGTGGCCTGCATCGACGCGGCCTTGCCCGGCAAGCGCACGATCACCGGCACCGCACCACGGGCATGCGCGGCCTTGAGCCCGGCCAGTTCGGCTTCGGGCACGGCGAAACGGATGTGGATCGGCTGCACCTGGTTGAGCACCACCAGATCGGTGCTGTTGGCGCTGACCTGCGCTCCGGGATACACCAGCGGCGCACCAGCGATGCCGTCGAACGGCGCGCGGATCGTGGCATAGCCCAGTTGCGTGCGCGCCAGTTCCACCGCCGCCTGGTCCGCCTTCATCGCGGCGGCATACAGGCCGGCATTCGCCTTGGCCGCATCGTAAGCCGATTTGGCCACATAGCCGTCTTTCAGCAGCGGGCCGTAGCGTTTCAGCAGGGCCTGTGCGTTGGCGTACTGCGCCTGGTCGCGGGCCAAGTTGCCTTTCGCCTCGTCCAGCTGCGACTGCAGCAGGCTGGGGTCGAGGCGGATGACGGTGTCGCCCTTGGCGACATGGCCGCCGGGCCTGAACGACAGCGCCTGCAACTGGCCGCTGACGCGCGACTGCACGGTCACCGTGGACCACGCCTGCGCGCTGCCGATCACCTTCAACGAGAAATCGATGTCGCCGCGCTGCGCCGTGGCGACCCTGACCGGCACGGCCTGGGCGGGTGGGGTTGCCTGCGCGCTCGCCGCGCCATCACGCCCGCGCCAGAACTGCTGCGCCCCGAAACCGGCGAGCAGCAGCGCAGCTGCCGTCAACAGCAGTTTCCCGGATTTGTTCTGCGGCATGCTCGCTCCGGCCACGCCGGGTCAACCGGCGCGTGGGCGACACGCGGCTTGACCACGACATTCAATGCTTTTGCCCGGCCGTGGGGGCCAGGGGCCCACCCGGTACCGGCGACGCTCCATTCTGCGCCCGCGCGCCGGCAACCCGTGCAGGACCGATGGCACATGACATCGCGCGGATCAGTCGGAGGCGCCCGGGTTCTCGCCCGCATCCAGCGCCTGCAGGTTTTCCTTGATCCGGTTGAGCACGCCCAGCGCGTGTTCGAGTTCGGCGTACTCGATGCCCGCGGTGGCATCCTTGCGCAGGTCGCGCGCGATCAGCTCCATGTCGCCGATGACGACGCGTGCGCGGTCGGTGACGTAGAGTCGCCACGCGCGGCGATCGCGCGGATCGGCGCGGCGCTCGACGAAGCCCGCGGCCTGCAGCCGGTCGATCACCCGGCCCACCGCGATCGGCTCCATCTCCAGCGATTCGGCCAGTTCAGTCTGGCGCAGGCCCTCGCGGTGGTACAACATCTTGGTGGCGCGCCACTGCACGCGGGTCAGCCCGAATCTCACCGCGCGCCGATCGAAATGCTTGCGAAACAGCAAGGTCACGTCGTTGAGCAGATACCCGAAGGATAGGTCTTCCGTTTTCGCCATGATGCGCTGCCCCCGGCCGCCCGAAACCTGAGGCCAGCATAAGCCGCCCGCCTCCTGCAAAGCCATGCCCCTGGACATCGTCATTGCCGACATCACCACGCTGCACGTGGATGCCATCGTCAACGCCGCCAATGCCAGCCTGCTCGGCGGCGGTGGCGTCGACGGCGCGATCCACCGCGCCGCCGGTCCCGCGCTGCTGCAGGCCTGCCGGCAGCTTCCGTCGGTGCGTCCGGGCGTGCGCTGTCCGACTGGCGAGGCGCGCATCACGCCGGGCTTCGCGTTGCCGGCGGCACACGTGATCCACACCGTCGGCCCGGTGTGGCAGGGCGGCACGCAAGGTGAGGCGCGACTGCTGGCAAGTTGCCACGCCAACGCGATGCGGCTGCTGCGCGAGCACGGTTTGCGCACGATCGCGTTCCCGGCAATCAGCTGTGGCGTGTACGGCTATCCGGTGGCGCAGGCAGCCGCGGTGGCGCTGGCCAGCCTGCGCGACGAACTCGCCCGCGACGATCGCGTCAGCATCACCGTATGCTGCTTCAGCAACAGCGTGGCCGACATCTTCCGGCGTGTGCGCGACGCCACGCCGGACGACGGCACACCCTTCAACGCAGCTTGAACGGATACAGCGGCGGCAACGCGTCGTCCGAGTGATCGCCCGCGCCAGTCTGGCGCCAGGCGAAACCCCGCTTGAACGCCTCCGCCGGTGCCGTGCCGCCGACGTCGCCCGCCGCCGTACCGGCGGCGAAGCGACGACGCTGCAAGTCGTCGATCACCGCGCGCTGTGCCGCATCGTCCAGGGCAGCGGACAACTCGCCCGGATGCTGGACGTGCGGTCGCTCGGCACGCGCCCAGGCCATCAGGCAATGCAGTTGTCGTGCGGCGTCGGTGCCGCGCGCGGCGCTGATGAACTCCTGTCGCGCCCGGCGCGCGCTGTCCGGCACAACCGCGGGCGCCGGGGGAGCTTTGGGCATGGCGCGCCGCCGACGCTGCCACCACCAGGCCAGCACGCTGAGCAACCACAGCGCGAGACTGGCCAGCGCGATCCAGCGCCATGGCATGGCACCGGCGGGCGCGGGCACGGGTGCGGTCGTGGCGGGCGCAGTCGTCGCCGCCGGCACCGCGCCTGCAGGTGATGCCGTGCTGCCGCCGATCGCCGGCAGCACCTCGATGCTGCGCGCGGGGATCTGTGCCACCTCCTGGCGGTCGGTGACCACGTTCCACCAGGTCACCGTGGTCGCCGGGATCGTCAGCGGGCCGGGGCGCTCGGGCACGATGGCGAACGCCTGCTCGCGCTCGCCCACGGTCCACTGCCCGGCGACGTGGTTGCGGCTGACCGGCTTGTCCGGATAGACCGTGGCGCCGTCCAGCGGCGGCAGGCTCAGGCTCGGCAGCGCGTCGTCGGACAAGCCGGTGGCGCGCAACGTCATGGTGAGGTTGAGCGGCTGTCCCACGCGCACCGGCTGCTGCGCGTCCGGCCAGCCGTCGATCATCAGGCTCAACGCCCGCGCCGGCAACCACGCCTTGTTGCCCCAATCCGCAGGCGCCGCCTGCACATCGATCGCCACCGGCGCGGCGCTGGCCGAGACGTTGTTGGTGGCGCCGAAGAAGCTGCCCGGGTCGTACGGGTCAACCGCACTGCCCTGGAAACTCGCTGCAGGGATTTCCAGCCGGCCGGCCTGCTGCGGGATCAGCGCATAGCGCCGTTCCAGCACGTGGTAGCTGCGGCCGCCGCGTTGCGTGTCGTAGCCGATGTCCTTGCCCAGCGGCTGCAGCGTCGCCCCGTGGACATCGGGCATGTCGATCGAGCCGCCGCTGAGGTTGCCCGCGTAGAACAGCTTCACCACATAGCTGAACTGCTCGCCGACGTAGCCGCGCTGTGGCTCCACCGTCGCCTCCATGAACACGTCGCGATTCGGCGCGGCACCCGCCACGGGCCCCTGCGCGTCGACCTGCAGCGACAGCGGCGCCGTGCGTTCGCCGGCGACCTGCAGCGACGGGATCTGCAAGCTGCCGGCGCGAAGAGGCCGCAGCGCGATGCCGAAGGTGAGGCTGGACGTCGCCTTGCCGTTCTCGACCGACAGGCTGCTGTTCTGCGAGGTGCCGAGGATGCTGAAATCCTGTTGCAGCGCCTGCAGGTCGGGCATCGCGGCGGACGCGGTGGCGCCCTCGACGCGGATATTGAGCGTGACCGTGTCGCCCAGTTGCACGTGATCGCGATCCAGCGTCGCGCTCACCTGCGCCGCGTGCGCGACCGGCACCAGCATCAGCGCGAACAGGCACAAGACGATGATGCGTGCGTGACTCATGGCTGGTCGTCCTCCTGCGCGCCGCCACCGTGGCGCTCGCGATATTCCAGTTCGAACTTGCGCCGCAGCAGGCCGCCGGGGTCGTCCTGCACGCGCTGCAGCGCGTGGCGCAGGTCGGCCGGCAGCTTCGACTGCGGATCATCCCGGTCCAGCGTGCCGAGCTGGTGCGTGGCCGGCGACTTCGCGTCCGCGGGCTGGCCGGCGGCCAGCGCCTGGTCCATCTGCTGCTTCAAGGCGCGCTGCGCCTGCTCGGCCTGCGCCTTCTGCTCGGCGCGCTCCCGCGCACTGCGTGGCGCGGGCTGATCGTGCGTGCCGGCGTCGCCGGGTTGCTGCGAACCGTTCGACGGCTTGTCCTGTTCGCCCGCACCGGAAGGCGACTGGTTCTTGTCGGATTTGCCCTGCCCCGACTTGTCCTGCTCCGATTTGTTCCCACCCGATTTTTCCTGGCCTGATTTCCCCTGGCCCGACTTGTCGTCACCCGACTTGTCCTGCTCGGACTTGTTGTGGTCCGCGCTGTCCGGCGAGGATTTTTGCTGCTTCGACTGCCGTTTCAGCCACTCTTCCACGGCTTGGCGGTTGGCCTTGGCGTCGGCATTGGCCGGATCGAGTTGCAGCGCCTGGTCGTAGGCCTCGATCGCCTGTCGATACTGCTGCGCTTTCGCCAGCGCATTGCCGCGGTTGTAGGCGGCATCGCTGCCGGGGGCGTGCTGCAGCGCGTCCGCCGCCGCGGCATAGTCGCCGGCGCGGTAAGCCGCCACGCCGCGCCAAGCGGGATCGCGGGCGAGTTGCTGCGCCTGCACGGCATGGCCGTCGCGCAGCGCCTGCACGGCCTGCTGGTCGGGGCGTTGCCACAGGTCCTGCCAGGTGCCGGCCTGCGCCGTGCGCGGCAGCAGCGGCAGGCTGACCAGCAGCACGAGCATGATCCAGCCGCGGCGAAACGCCGTGGCGGCCACCAGCAGCAGCGGCAGCAACAGCCACGGCCCGCGATCCTGCCACTGCGCACCGTGCTGGCCGCTGGCCTGGGCGGCGCCGCTGCTGCGCAGTTGCGCGTGCAGGGCGTCGATGTCGCCGTGGTCGGCGCTCATCGCCACGTAGACGCCGCCGCCTGCGCGCGCCAGCGCGTCAAGCGCGGCGTCGTCGCGTGCGGCCAGCACCATGCGGTCCTGCGCGTCGTGCAGGAAGCCGCCCTCGGGCAGCGGGACCGGGCCGCCGTGGACGCTGCCCACGCCGAGCACCGAGACGCGCACGCCGGCGGCGAGCGCCTTGCGCGCGGCCGCGTCGGCGGCGGTATCCGCCTGGTCGGTGATCAGCACCAGCGTGCCGCCGTCGGCATTCGCCTGCTGGACCAGACGCACGCCGCGGTCGATCGCCGCGGCCGCGTCGTTGCCGTCCACCGGCATGGTGTCGGGCGCCATCGCGTCGAGCAGATCGTCGAGGCTGTGGGCATCGGAGGTCAGCGGCGCGACGACGAAGGCCTCGCCAGCGTAGCCGATCAGCGCGTTCAGGCCGGCACGGTTGGCCGCCAGCAGCTCGTGCGCCTTGAGCCGTGCGCGATCGAGCCGGCTCGGCGCCACGTCGCGCGCCAGCATGTGGCGCGACAGCGAGATCGCCAGCACCTGCGCCGGACGGTTGGCGTACAGCGCCTGCTCGACGCGGTTCCAGGTCGGCCCGGCCAGCGCCAGCGTGGCCAGCAGCCAGGCCAGCGCGAACAGCCACAGCGGCAACTGGCGCCGGCGCGGCTGTCCGCGCAGCAGCCGTGGCAGCAAAGCCGGGTCGACCAGTCGCGACAGGATCAGCTGGCCGCTGTCGCGCCGCCAGCACGGAAGCGCCAGCAGCGGCAGGCCGAGGAGTGCCAGCAACCACCAGGGGTGCAGGAAATGGAACTGTTGCAGCAGCTCGCTCATGCCGCCTGCTCCCGCACACGCAGCCGGGTGGGCACGATCGCCAGCAGCAGCAACACCAGCGCAGCCAGCAGCGGCCAGCGGAACAGTTCGTGGCGCGGCCGCAACGCCGGCCCCTGCCGCGGCATCGGCTCCAGCGCGTTGATGGTGCGGTAGGCGTCGGCCAGCTCGCTGCTGTCGGTGGCACGGAAGAAGCGCCCGCCGGTTTCGGCGGTGATCGCCTTGAGCATGTCGGCGTCGAGGTCGGCCGAGGGGTTGACCATCTGCAGGCCGAAGAATCCCGGCACCTGCATCGCGGTGGCGCCGATGCCGATGGCGTAGATCCGCACGCCCGCGGCCTTGGCGGCACGCGCCGCCTCGCGCGGAGCGATGCCGCCGGCGTTGTTGACGCCGTCGGTGAGCAACACCAGGACGCGCGCTGCCTCCGGCAGGCCCGCCAATCGCTTCACCGCCACGGCGATGGCGTCGCCGATCGCGGTCTGGTCGCCCGCCAGGCCCACCGCTGCGGTCTGCAGCTGCGCGCGCACGGCCGAGAGGTCGTAGGTCAGCGGCGTGACCAGATAGGCCTGGCTGCCGAACAGGATCAGGCCCATTTCGTCGCCGCGGCGCCGGCTGATGAAGTCGCTGGCGATCGCCTCCACCGCGCCGAAGCGGCTGACCGGTTGGCCGGCCAGCTGCATGTCCGGCGTGCGCATGCTGCCGGAGAGATCCACCGCCATCATCATCGCCCGCCCGCTGCGCTGCTGCGCCTGCGGCGGACCCAGCCACTGCGGCCGCGCCGCGGCGGCGAGCAGGCACAACCAGGCCAGCCCGAGCAGCCACGGCGCGGCACCGTGGTTGCGCCGGTCAGCCACCGAATCCAGCTTCACGCCCGGCTGTGGCAGATGCAGCGCGACGCCCGGGGCGGCCGCACGCCACCACCAGCGCAGCAACCACGGCAACGGCAACAGCAGTACGACCCAGGGCCAGGCGAATTCAGGCATCGGCTGGCTCCGAGGAGGGCTTCTTCCGCTTCCATGTGGACGGCTTTACGGCCAAACGCAGCCACCGCCGTGCGGCCTCGACGAGATCGTTCTCGTCGCCGCTGCGGGGTGGCTGGTAGATGAGCTGCTCCAGCCGATGCAGGCTGTCCCGGGTGGCCGCGTCCACCGGCACCCGCGCCAGGACGTGCCGCCAGGCATCGCCACGCAGATGCACCGCGGCGGCGTCCTGTTCGCGGGCGACGCGCCGCAAGAGTTGATGCAGGCCGCCGAGCAGGGCCGCGCGATCGCCGTCCTCGCGGTGCCGCCGGACAAGGTTATCCAGCTCGCCAAGAATGCGCCGCTGCCGTTGCCGCACGCGGCAGCGGCGTTGCCAAACCCACGCGAGGCCCGCAAACACCAGCAGCGCGAGCACGGCAAGCAGCCACCAGCCGGGTGCGGGCGGCCACCACGAGGGTTCGGCCGGCAGGTGGATGTCGCGCAGTACCGGCCCCGGCGCAGCGGCCGTCGGCGGCGTCGCCGCCGCGATCATCGCGGCGACCTCTTGCGGCCGATCAGGCCCGCCACGGCATCGAGCGGATCGGCCGCGGTATCGATGGTGGCGTGGCGCAGACCCAGCGAGCCGGCCAACTCACTCAGCCGTCGGGCGCCTACACCCAATGCCTGACGAAAATCTGCACGCTGATGCGCCGACTGCAGCCGCACCTCGCGACGCTCGCCTGCATGCTCCAGCGGATAGCGCCCCGGCGGCGCGAGCTCCAGCTCCAGCGCATCCGCCGTGACCAGCACGGCCACGCCCGCGTGCCGGGTCAGTTCAATCAGTCGCTGGCGCGCGGCGGCGTCGCAACTGAAGCCGTCGCTGAGCAGCAGGACGCGGCTCGCACTCCGCGCCACGTGTGCCGCGCGTGTCAGCGCATCGGAGAGCGGCTGTTGTTGGTCGGCGCGATCCGCCGCGTGCCATCGCGCCAGCGCACCGCATACGGCGAGTGCACCATGCGCGCCGGCTTGCGGCGCCAACCACTGGTCGACGCCGCCGAAGCCCAGCATCGCCACGCGCTCGCCGGCACGGGTGGCAAACCACGCGGCCAGTGCCGCCGCGCGGGCCGCCTGCACCGACTTGAAACGCACCCGCGTGCCGAAATGCATGCTGGCATGGGTATCGAGCAGGATCAGCAGACAGCCTTCTCGATCCTCCTGGAACAGCTTCGTGTGCAGCTTGCCGCTGCGTGCGGTGAGTCGCCAGTCGAGTCGGCGCACATCGTCGCCGGCCTGGTAGACGCGCGACTCGGCGTAATCCATGCCGCGGCCGTACAGACGGCTGGACTGCTGGCCGTGGCGGGCGGCGCGCGTGCTCAGCGGCGCCATGCGCACAGAGCCGACGCGCGCACGCAACGCGATCAGCTCGGCCAGCGACACCTCGCTTGCGCCATTGCCATCCGCGACTTGTGACGCCAGGACACTCACGGCAGCGGCACGAGATCCAGCAGGCGCGCCACCACCTGGTCGGGGGTGACGCCTTCGGCCTGCGCTTCGTAGCTGAGCAGCACCCGATGGCGCAGCACCTCATGGACGATTGCATGCACGTCCTCGGGCAACACGTAGGCGCGGCCGGCCAGCCAGGCCTGCGCCCGCGAACAGCGATCCAGCGCGATGGTGGCGCGCGGGCTCCCGCCCCAGGCGATCCAGCGCTTCAATTCCGCGCCATAACGGCCGGCGTCGCGCGTCGCCAGCACCAGCTGCGCGAGGTACTCCTCCAGCGCCGGCGCCATGTGCACGGCCATCGCCGCATCGCGCGCGGCAAACACCTCGTGCTGGCTGAGCAGCGCGCGTGGGGGCGCGGCCGGGTGGGCGCGCCGGCTGGCCTGCTCGCGCGCCAGCTTGAGGATCGCCAGCTCCGCCGCGGCATCGGGATAGCCGATCGTCACGTGCATCAGGAACCGGTCGAGCTGGGCCTCCGGCAGACTGAAGGTGCCCTCCTGCTCGATGGGGTTCTGCGTGGCCATCACCATGAACAGCTCGGGCAGTTTCCAGGTGCTGCGGCCCACGGTGATCTGCTGCTCGGCCATCGCCTCGAGCAGGGCCGACTGCACCTTGGCCGGCGCGCGGTTGATCTCGTCGGCCAGGATGATGTTGTGGAACAGCGGCCCGCGCTCGAACTCGAAACTGCCCGACTGCGGCCGGAACACGTCGGTGCCGGTGAGGTCGGCCGGCAGCAGGTCGGGGGTGAATTGCACGCGGTGGAAATCCGCCTCGATCCGCGCCGCCAGCGCCTTCACCGCGGTGGTTTTGGCCAGGCCGGGCGCGCCTTCGACCAGCAGGTGGCCGTCGGCCAGCAGCGCCACCAGCAGGCAATCGATGAGTTTCGGCTGGCCGATGATGCAATCCACCAGCTCCTCGCGCAGGCGGGCGAACGATTGCTGCAGCGCGCCGAGAGGCGGGTTTTCGGGCATGTCCATGGGCAGTTCCAGTTACGGGGCAAGGCCTGCGGCATCCTTGGAGAGCGGACGCGTCGGCGTGCTTCAGACCATCATCGGCACGGGAAGTTTAATGTGACGTGCGCCGGCGGCCGGCGCGCACGAAAAAGGGCGGCCGAAGCCGCCCCTTTTCTTCGCCGCTGCGTGGCGGCTTACTGCAAGGTGTCGCTGAGGATGCGCGGCGTCACGAAGATCAGCAACTCCGCCTTGGTGGTGCTGCGCTTGGTGTTGCGGAACAGCGCGCCGAGACCGGGGATGTCGCCCAGCCCGGGCACCTTGGAGACGGTGTTGCTCTTGTTGACCTCGTAGATGCCGCCGAGCACCACGGTCTGGCCGTTGTCGACCAGCGCCGAGGTGTTCACCTCGCGCGTGTCGATCTGCGGCACCTGGCCGTTCGGCGTGTTGAGGAAGCCGGCCAGCGCATCCTTCTTCACGTTGATCGCCAGGTAAACTCGGTTGTCGGCGGTGATCGTCGGGGTCACCTTCAGCTCCAGCACGGCGTCCTTGAACTGCACCGAGGCGGTCGGTGCGCCACCGGTGCCGGAGCCCTGGTTCTGGTAGGTGACGTAACCGACTTCCTGGCCCTGGCGGATCACGGCCTCCTGCTGGTTGGCGGTGATCACGCGCGGGCTGGAGATCACCTCGCCACGGCCTTCGGATTGCGCTGCGGAGAGCTCCAGGTCGATCGCGTAGTTGGCGCCGAGGATGGCGAAGCCCAGCGTGCTGCCGCCGTTCACCGGCATGTTCACGTTGAAGCCGCCCGGCAAGGTCACCGCACCCGGATGCGGCGGAGCACCCTGGCTGCCGTTGGCCACCCAGTCGGTGACTGCGTTGTTGTAGTTGACGATGTTGTTGTGCACGCCGGTGCCGTACTTCAGCGCGCCATCGCCGGTCGGTGCGGTGGTGATGATGTTGTTGTTGTTGGTCTGGTTGCCCGACACGCCCCACTTCACGCCCAGCTCGCGGGTGAAGTCGTCGGTGGCCACCACGATGCGCGATTCGATCAGCACCTGCTGCACCGGCTTGTCCAGCACGGCGATCAGCTCACGCAACTGCTTGATCTTCTCCGGCGTGTCGTTGAGCAGCAGGGTGTTGGTGCGCTGGTCGAACGAGACGCTGCCGCGCGGCGAGAGGAAGCCGCGCTGGGCGTTGGCGCCGCCGCCGCCACCGCCGCCCTGCATGCTGCCGGTGGTCAGCAGCTTGGCGATGTCGGAGGCCTTGCCGTAGCTGATCGGCACGTAGTCGGTGACCAGCTCGGCGGTGTCCTGCGCCTTCAGCTTGGCGTCGGCCAGGTCTTGCTCGTACTTGGCCAGCTCGGCCTGCGGCGCGACCCAGATGACGTTGCCGTTGCGGCGCTTGTCCAGGCTCTTGGCGCGCAGGATCACGTCCAGCGCCTGATCCCACGGCACGTTGACCAGGCGCAGGGTGACGCTGCCGCCGACGCTGTCGGAGGCGACCAGGTTGAGCCCGGAGATATCGGCGATCAGCTGCAACGCCGAGCGCACCGGGATGTCCTGGAAGTTGAAGGTGACGCGCTTGCCGTTGTAATTGGGCTGCGCGTCCAGCTTGGCCAGGCGCTCATCCTTGGCGGCGGCCTTCTTCGGTGCCACCTCGACCACGTACTGGTCGGGGGTCTGGTAGGCCGAGGTCTCGACCGTCCCCTTGGTGTCGATCTCGATGCGCGCGCCGCCGCCGTTGCCGACGCGGCTGGTGATCGACTGCACCGGGGTGGCGAAGTCCAGCGTATCCAGGCGCTGCGCGAGGTTGGCCGGCAGGTTGGCGTGATCGATGGTGACCACCACCTTGTCGCCCTGACGGGTCATTTCCGGCTGCGCGCCGCTGCCGCTGAAGCTGACCAGCACGCGGCCCTCGCCGTTCGGGCCGCGACGGAAGTCGATGTTGGAGATCGCCGGGCCATCGGAGGACGACGGCAGCCGCTTGGTCGGGTCGATCGTGGAGGCGGTGGTGACCGCCTGGTCGGCGGTGCCGTTGTTGATCGTCAGCACCAGGCTGTTGCCATCGACGCTGGCGCGGTAGCTCGACGCGCGCATCAGCTCGACCACCACGCGGGTGCGCCCACCGGCAGACACTGCCGAGACGCCGGAGGTCGAACCCTTGCCGATGTCCATGTGCCGCCCGGCGGCATTGGTCGTATCGGGCAGGTCGACCGCGATGCGCGGCGGATTGTCCGTGGTGAAGATCTTCGGCTCCGGCACCGGGCCGTCGCCGAAGTTCAGGTGCAGCTGGACGCTGCCGCCTGGCAAGGCGTCGTAGCTGATGTTCTTCAGCGTGGTGGTGGCCGCGATGGCGGCACTGGCCCAGGTGGCACCGACGATCAGCAGGCCCATCAGGAAGTAACGGCTCGCATGGCGCATGACTCGGCCCCGCACGGATTGGAATTGGTTGGTCATTGCATCTGCCCCTGTGTACCTATTGCTCGCCGAGTGCGACGCTGGCGGGACGTTCCATCCAGCCACCATTGCCGTTGGATACCAACTCGACCAGATCGACATGGTCTTCGCTGATGGCGGTGATGTGTCCGTAGTTCTGTCCCATGTATTCCCCCACATGGACGCGATGGATGACACCACCCGGGTCCTTGATCAGGACCTCCATCTTCGGACCGACACCGACCGTACCGACCATCTTGAGGCTGTCGAGGGCGAACATCTCCAGCGGCTCCTTGGCCCGGTTGGCGTCCGGCCGCGGTCCGCTGGTCGCGTTGTCGTTCTGCAGTTCGGCCGTGCTGGGGCTGAACGGATCACGCTTGTCCTGGTCTTCGTACTTGAACGTCTCGAAGGTCTTGATCACGGGCAGCGGCGGAATCGGCGCACCCTTCTTGGCCTTCTCCTGCGCGACCCAGGTGCGCAGGTCGGACATGCCGCGGGTGCAACCGGCCAGAACCAGCACAGCCAGCAGGATCAGCAGCAGCCGCGTCACGCCGGCGGACTTGCGGGCAATCGACTTGTTCATCATTTCTTCGCCCCCGCCTTGGTTGCCGCGGCAGCGCTTTCGTCGTCATCGAGATAACGGTAGGTCTTGACCGTGCCCTCCAGCACCAGTTGTCCGGTGCCAGCCGTGCCCGCCTTGGTCGGCGCCTTCGGCGTCAGCGAGACGTCGTGCATGGTGAGGATGACCACTCGCGGCAGCGAAGCCACGCCGCTGATGAAGGTGCCGAACTGATGGTAGGTGCCGGTGAACTTCAAGGCGATCGGTCTCTCCGCGTAGAAGTCCTTGGGCGTTTCCGCGCCAGGCACGAACAGGTCACTCTCCAGCCCCGCGGCCTGCGCGGTCTGCGAGATGTCGATCAGCAACTCGGGCATCTCGGTCTTGCTGGGCAGTTGGCGCAGCAACTGGCGCAGCATGTCCTGCATCTCGTTGAGCTGCTGCTCCAGCGCCTCGAGATTGACCGACTTGGCCTGCTTGGTGGAGAACTCCTGCTTGAGGCTGTTCTCCTTGGTGGCCAGCGTGTCGAGACTGTCCTGCTGGTCGCTGACGATGAAGTACCAGCCCACCAGCAGCACCACCGCGAGGACCAGCACGGTGAAGAAGATCTTGACCGACTGCGGCCAGCCGCCGACGTTGTTCTTGTCGAGGTTTTGCAGATCGCTGAAGAAACTCATGATCCGGCACCTCCCTTGGCAGCGGCGGCAGGGGTGGGCGTGACTTCCGGCGTTGACCTGGCCGTGGCGGAGGTCGCGTTGGCCGGCGGCGCGTTGAGCGCTGCAGGTACGGCCGGCGTGGCCGTGGAGGTAGTCGGTTCCACCTGCGCCTTGGTCGGGTCGACCTCGTCGGTCTTGGGCCGGCTCAGCGTCACGTTGAGGCCGAACTGGTAGGGCATGCGGGTCGCATCATGGGTGTTTTCGGTCTTGCGCAGGTCCGCATGGCCCATCCACGGCGAGGACTCGATGTTGCGCATGTACTCGGCGACGCTGGCGTTGGACTGCGCCACGCCGTCGAGCGACATCGACTGGCCGCTCTGCTTGAGCGCGGTCAGCCGCGCACTGGTCGGGATGGTTTTCACCAGTTCGTCGAACAGGTGCACCATCTGCGAGCGATCGGCCTGCAACTGCTCGATGATCTGCTTGCGCGCCAGCAGGTGCTCGCGCACTTTTTCCAGGTCCTTGATCTTGGCGATGCGCACGTCCAGCTGCTTGATTTCGGTCTGCAGGTAGGCGTTGCGGTCGTTCTGGTTGTCGATGCGCTGGTCCATCCAGAAGATCCACAGCAGCAGCAGCAGCACGGCGGCCACGAAAGCGGCGGCCAGCTGCATGTAGAACTCGCGTTCGCGCTGCTTGCGCCGCTCCGCGCGCCACGGAAGTAGGTTGACGTGTGCCATCAGTCGAAGCTCCTCAGGGCGAGGCCGACCGCGATCATCAGGGCCGGGGCATCCTGCGCCAGCGCCTGGGCCTGCACCCGCGGCGACAACGACATGCGGGCCAGCGGGTTGGCGACCACGCAAGGCACGCCGAGCTGCTCTTCCAGCATCGGGCCCAGTCCCTCGATCGAGGCGCAGCCGCCGGCCAGCACCACCTGGTCGACCTTGCTGTATTCGCTGCCGGCGAAGAAGAACTGCAGCAGGCGGCTGATCTGCTGGATCAGCGACTCCTTGAACGGCTCCAGCGCCTCGGTCTCGTAGGACTCCGGCAGGCCGCCCTTGCGCTTGGCGCGGCCAGCCTCCTCGTAGGAGAGCCCGAAGCGGCGCATGATCTCGTCGGTGAGCTGCTTGCCGCCGAACACCTGTTCGCGCGAATAGATGGTGCGCTGGTTGCGCAGCACGGAAAGCGTGGTCATGGTCGCGCCGATGTCGACCACCGCCACCAGGGCGTCGCGGCCGACGTTGAGCTGGTCGGCGACCATCGCGAAGGCGTTCTCCATCGCGAAGGCCTCCACGTCGATGACGCCGGCAGTGAGGCCGCCCAGATCCAACGCCGCCACGCGCATGTCGACGTTCTCGGTGCGCGAGGCCGCCAGCAGCACGTTGTTCATGTCCGGGTTGTCGCGTACCGGGCCGATCACCTCGAAATCGAGGCTGACCTCGTCGATCGGATACGGGATGTACTGATTGGCCTCGACCTGGATCTGGCCCTCGAGGTCATCGTCGGATAGCTCGCTGGTCATCGGGATGATCCGCGTGATCACCGCCGACCCGGCCACCGCGGCGGCGGCGTGCTTGAGCTTGGAACCCGAGCGGGCCAGGGCGCGGCGGATCGCGTCGCCCACCGCCTCGACCTCGACGATGTTCTTCTCGACCACCGCATTGGGCGGGAGCGGTTCCACCGCGTAGTGCTCCACGCGATAGCGCCCGCCCGCCTGACTCAGCTGCAGCAGCTTGACGGCGGTCGAACTGATGTCGACGCCGATCAGCGCCGGCTTCTTCGGTGTAAAGAGCCCCACGGTGTGTCCCCCTTGCCGCTGACGCCCTGACCAGAGTTCTGGCGGGATGCGCAGTGGCATTAAATCTAAAAATTAACGCAATGGCAACGGTCTACAGGAACTTTCTCAAGTAATTGGCGTGATGTCCACCACATTTGCAGAGCTTGCCCGGCTGGCGCGCCTCTTGCTTTGCGGAGCCGTCCTCGGTTGCCTGACGAGCATGTTGCTACATCTATACTCTGTCATGCTTTGACTCAGGTCTCGCTATCCACACCATGCGAATTTTCAAGCGTTTGTTGCGCTGGGCACTGCTCCTGGCCTTTTCCGGTTTGCTTCTGGCAGTGCTCGCGACAGGCGTGGCGTACTGGTTGATAGCTCCCCGGCTGCCCTCGGTGGCGGTGCTCAAGGACTATCACATGCAGGTGCCGCTGCGCGTGCTGAGCGCCGATGGCAAGCTCATCGCGACTTTCGGCGAAACCCGGCGCATCCCGGTGGACATCGCCGAGGTGCCCGACCGGCTCAAGCACGCGGTGCTGTCGGCGGAGGACGCCGACTTCTACCACCACCCCGGCGTGGACTGGCGCGGCATCGCCCGGGCCGGCTGGCACGTGATCATCACCGGCGGCGACAAGGGACCCGGCGGCTCCACCATCACCCAGCAGGTGGCGCGCAACTTCTTCCTGAGCCCGGAAAAGCTGTACTCGCGCAAACTTACCGAGATCTTCATCGCGCTGCGCATCGAGCACGAGCTGACCAAGGACCAGATCCTGGAGCTCTACCTCAACAAGATGTTCCTCGGCCATCGTTCCTATGGCGTGGCGGCGGCGGCCGAGTACTACTACGGCAAGACGCTGGACCAGCTCACCGTGGCCGAGTGCGCGGCGATCGCCTCCACTTTCCAGCTGCCCTCGGCGGTCAATCCGATCAACAGCCCCAAGCGCGAGATGGCACGGCGCAACTGGGTGCTCGGCGAGATGCTGCGGCACAACTACATCACCCAGGCAGTGTACGAACAGGCGGTGGCCGAGCCGAATCGCGCCTTTGCCCACGAGCAGCCGATCGAGGTCGACGCGCCCTACCTCGCCGAGATGGTGCGCCGGCAGGTGCTCGACCGCCTCGGCAATGACGCACTGACCGAAGGCTACGTGGTCCGCACCACGGTGCAGAGCATGCGCCAGCAGGAGGCGGTGGACGCCCTGCGCGACGGCCTGGTCGCCTACGACCACCGCCATGGCTGGCGTGGGCCGGAGGCGCACAAGGAGCTGGCCGAGGGCGCCGGCGAGGCGGATTTCGACCAGGCGCTGGCCAGTTACGGCAGCGTCTCGGGTATGCAGCCGGGACTGGTCATCAGCAGCGATGCCGACCATGCCAGCGTGTACCTGTCCAGTCACGAGAGCGCCCGGCTCGACCTCGACGCGGTGAAATGGGCTCGGCCGCACATCAGCGACAGCCGCGTCGGCGCCGCGCCCACGCGGGTCGATGCCGTGCTCAAGCGCGGCGACGTCATCCGCCTGGCCCGCGACGAGAAGGGCAACTGGCAGCTGGCGCAGATACCCGCCGTGCAGGGCGGGCTGGTCTCGCTCAATCCGGAAGATGGCGCGATCGAGGCCCTGGTGGGCGGCTTCAACTTCAACCGCAGCAAGTTCAACCGCGCCGTGATGGCCGCGCGCCAGCCGGGTTCGAGTTTCAAGCCGTACCTCTATTCCGCCGCTTTCGATCGCGGCTTCACCCCGGCCTCGATCGTCAACGACGCACCGCTGGCGCTGCCCGACCCCTCGCGCCCCAACGGCATCTGGACGCCGTCCAACGACGACGGCAAGTTCGCCGGCCCGATGCGCCTGCGCGAGGCGCTGGTGCAATCGAAGAACCTGGTCTCGGTGCGACTGCTGGATGCCATCGGGGTGAGCTACATGCGCGAATACGCCACCCGCTTCGGGTTCTCGCAGGACGCGATCCCGGCCAACCTGTCGATGGCGCTGGGCACCGCCTCGGTCTCGCCGATGGGCATGGCGCGCGGCTACGCCGTGTTCGCCAACGGCGGCTACCTGGTCACGCCGTATTTCATTCACGAGATCGACGACCGCGACGGCAAGCCGGTGTACCTGGCCAATCCCGCCCGCGCCTGCCGCAACTGCCAGGAACGCCTGCTCGACACGCGCCCGCCCGGCCCGCCGCCGCCGGACATGACCCGGCCGCCGGCCAATCGCCTGGCGACCGCCGGCAGCACCGACGCGCCCGCCGAGTCGGAGAGTGTCGACGGCGTCGGCGATGCGGTGTTGCCGGCCGACATCCACGACGGCGCCCGGCATGCGCCGGTGCTCGCCCCGCGGGTGATCGGTCCACGCAACGACTACCTGATCACCTCGCTGATGAAGGACGTGATCCTGCGCGGCACCGGTTCGGCCGCGCGCGCGCTGGAGCGCCCCGACTTGGCCGGCAAGACCGGCTCCACCAATGACCATCGCGATGCCTGGTTCGTCGGCTTCGACGGCGAGTTGTCCACCGCGGTCTGGGTGGGTTTCGACGACTACAGCTCGCTCGGCCGCGGCGAGTTCGGCGCCAAGGCGGCCTTGCCGGTGTGGATGCAGTACATGGGCGCGGCGCTGAAGGGGCTGCCGCCCAGCACGTTGCCGATGCCGCCCGGAATCAGTACGGTATGGATCAACCGCGAAAGCGGCCTGCCGACCGGTGCGGACGACCCCAACGGCATGAACGAGATGTTCAAGGTGGAAGACGTCGACCGCCTGCGCAGCCAGGCCGCCCAGCAGAAGGAGCAGGACAAGCAGCACGCCTACGAGATCTTCTGACCCGGGGGCAGGCGACGCCGCTCCCGGACGCCGCCATCCAATGTCGAGGAGTGCGTCATGTCCCGAGGCGAACACCACCGCATCCACGCCCATGACCGGCTGCAACGCAATCGCCTGCGCGTGGCCCAGGAAGCGGCCCGGCTGATGAGCGAGCACGGCATCCGCAATTTCCACCATGCCAAGCTCAAGGCCGCCGAACGGCTGGGCATACTCGACAGCCAGGCGCTGCCGCGCAACCTCGAGATCGAACAGGCGCTGCGCGAACACCAGCGCCTGTTCCTCGGCGACAGCCAACCCCAGCTGCTGCGCCAGCGGCGCGAGGCGGCGGTCGAGGCGATGACCTTCCTCGCCCCGTTCGAACCGCGCCTGGTCGGCGCCGTGCTCGACGGCACCGCCGACATGCATTCGGCGGTGTGCCTGCACGTGTACAGCGACGATGCCGAAGCGGTGGTGCGCTTCCTGCGCGAGCACGGCGTGCCGCTGGAAATGCAGGTGCGCCGCCTGCGCTACAGCCGCACCGAGCAGCCCGAGTACCCGGTGCTGCTGTTCGCCGCCGACGCCGTGCCGTTCGACCTCACCGTGCTGCCGCGCAACGCGCTGCGCCAGGCGCCGCTGGATCGCACCGACGACCGGCCGATGCGCCGCGCCGCGCTGGCCCAGGTGGAGATGCTGCTGGCCGAGGACGATGCCGACGAGGGCTTCGAACAGCGCCTGCGCGCCGCGTTGCGCTGACCGCGCCGAGCGCCAGATGCAGAACGCCCCGGCCGGGCCGGGGCGTTCTGCGCGAAACCGAGGATCAGCCCAAGCGGTGAATCAGCGCTTGCCGGCCGGCACGTAATCACGCACGTCGGCGCCAGTGTAGACCTGGCGCGGACGGCCGATGCGCGATCCGGGCGTTTCGTGCTGCTCGATCCAGTGCGCGATCCAGCCGGCGGTGCGCGCGATGGCGAACATCACGGTGAACATCTCGGTGGGGATGCCCAGCGCCTTGTAGATGATGCCGGAGTAGAAATCGACGTTCGGATACAGCTTGCGCTCGACGAAGTAGTCGTCCTTCAGCGCCGCCTCTTCCAGCTTCATCGCCACGTCCAGCATCGGATCGTTGACGCCCAGCTCGTCCAGCACCTTGTGGCACATCTCGCGAATGATCTTGGCGCGCGGGTCGAAGTTCTTGTAGACGCGGTGGCCGAAGCCCATCAGGCGGAAGCTGTCGTTCTTGTCCTTGGCGCGCAGGATCGCCGACTCGACGTTGTCCGGCTTGCCGATCTCCTCCAGCTGCTTGAGCACCGCCTCGTTGGCGCCGCCATGGGCGGGGCCCCACAGCGCGGTGATGCCGGCGGCGATCGAGGCATACGGGTTGGCACCGGTGGAACCGACCAGGCGCACGGTGGAGGTGGACGCGTTCTGCTCGTGGTCGGCATGCAGGATGAACAGCAGGTCCAGCGCCTTGGCCGCCACCGGGTTCATCTGCAGCGGCTCGCTCGGCACCTCGAACATCATGTGCAGGAAGCGGGTGACGTACTCGAGGTTGTTGCGCGGGTAGCGCACCGGCCAGCCGATCGTGTAGCGGTAGCAGGCTGCCGCGATGGTCGGCATCTTGGCGATCAGGCGGATCGCCGCCATCTTGCGGTCGGCCGGGTCTTCCACGTCCAGCTTGTCGTGGTAGAACGCCGACAGCGACGCCACTGCCGCGGCGAGCATCGCCATCGGGTGCGCGTCGTGGTGGAAGCCCTGGAAGAAGTTCTTCTGCGCCTCGTGCATCATCGTGTGATGCGTGATGTCATGTTCGAACGTGTCGAACTCGGCAGCATTGGGCAACTCGCCGTTGAGCAACAGATAGGCCACTTCGAGGAAGCTGGACTTCTCGGCCAGCTGCTCGATCGGGTAACCGCGATACAGCAGCACGCCCTTGTCGCCGTCGATGTAGGTGATGGCACTCTTGGTGCTGGCAGTGCTGCCGAAGCCCGGGTCATAGGTGAAATGGCCGGTGTCCTTGTACAGCGTGCCGATGTCGATGCACGCGGCACCGAGCGTGCCGGAAACCAGCGGCAGTTCGCTGCTCTTGTGGCTCGATTCATCGACCAGCTTGACGGTCTTGGGGTCGGACACGGAAACCTCCTCGCATGTGGTTCGTCGCCGGCGACGACGGTGGGGACGTCATCGCGCGGCAAGGGAAAGGGTGGATGTCGGCAGCCGGGGAAAGCACGCGACGCAACCGATGCCGGAAACCGGCTGGAACAAGCTCCGCGAAGACTTGCGCCACTCTGCTGCAGGCATCGGGCCACTGCCCATTATCGCACAACGGCGGTCGCGCATTCGATGGCGAATGGTCGTACGCCGGGCACGAAAAAGACACGGGGCAAGCCTGCGCCTGCCCCGTGTCTCGAACCGCCCGCAACCCGGAGGGAGCGGAGGTAAAAGGGTTTATTCCTTGACCGAACCGGCGTAGCGGCGGCGGAACTTGTCCACGCGGCCACCCACGTCCAGGGTCTTCTGCTTGCCCGTGTAGAACGGGTGCGAATGGCTGGAGATATCCACCTTGATCAGCGGGTACTCATTGCCGTCTTCCCACTTGACGGTTTCCTTGCTGGACATGGTCGACCGGGTGAGGAACGAGAAATCGGACGACAGATCCTGGAACACCACCGGGGCGTAGTTCGGATGGGTATCGGCTTTCATGACAGACTCTGAATGCGGCGGTGAAAAGAGCGGCATTGTAGCTGGCAACGCCGGGAACGCGCAAGCACGGGGGTTCAGCCGGGCACCCCCAGCGCGCGCTGCACCATCGCGGCAAAGCGGGTGTGGTCGACCTCCAGCACGATGTTGGCCTGCGCCGGCCGGCCCAGGCGCCCTTTCCAGTCGACCACGGTGGCGCCGCGGGTCAGGCGGCCGTCCAGCTCTACCGCGACCGCGCGGCGTTCGCTGCGGGTGACGATGGCCGGGTCGAGCGCGACCGCCATCGCCAGCGCATCGGCCGCCACCAGCCCGTGGCGGTCGTGTTTGGCGTTGTAGCCCCGCGCGGTCGCCGCGATCTTGCCGAAGAACGCCGCGCGCCGGTCACCGGCAGCGAGCCAGCGGTCGAACTCCGCGTCGTCGAAGGCGTGGCGCAGGGTTGCCTCCCAGTCCACCAGGTCGAACGACGGGAACGCCTCGAACACGACGTGTGCAGCCTCGGGGTCGAAACCGATGTTGAACTCGGCCGGCACCTTGCCGGTATTGCCGTGGCCGGTCACCGCGCCGCCCATCACCACCAGCCGCTTCACCCGCTGCGGCAGGCCGGGGTCGAGCCGCAACGCCAGCGCCAGGTTGGTCAGTGGCGCCAGTGCCACCAGGGTCAGCTCGCCGGGACGCTCGAGGGTCAGGCGCAGCAGCGCCAGCGCAGCGGACTCGGCGGCGACCGCGGCGCCGGGCTCGGCGAAGCCGACGTCGCCGAAACCGTCACGCCCATGCACGAACGCGGCATCTTCCTCCGGCGCACGCACCAGCGGCATGGCGCAACCGGCGAACACCGGCGTGGCCAGGCCAAGCAGGTCGACCAGCGTGCGTGCGTTGCGCAGGGTGTGCTCCAGGCCGACGTTGCCGGCGGCAATGCCGAGGCCGGCGATGTCGGCATGCGCGGCGGCCATCAGGATGGCGAGGGCGTCGTCGACGCCGGGATCGGTGTCGATCAGGAGTTGCGGCTTGGTCATGTGCATCGGGTTCCTGTCCAGCCGTCCAGTTTATGGGATGAAACGGCGGGGGGCGACTACTGCCGATGACCGCTCACGCATCTGCGAACCGCGCGGCGCCGCCGATCCAGCGCTCGATCAACCGGCTGGTCTGGTCGGGGAACTCGGCCAGCATGCGTTCGCCCACCGCCTGCACCGCGGGCAGCAGGTGCGCGTCGCGCGACAGGTCGGCGATGCGGAAGGCGAGTTGGCCGGTCTGGCGGGTGCCGAGCACTTCACCGGGGCCACGCAGTTCCAGATCCTTCTCGGCAATGCGGAAGCCGTCGCTGGTTTCGCGCATGACCTGCAGGCGCTCGCGCGCGAGCTGGCCCAGCGGCGGTTGATACAGCAGCACGCAGTTGGAGGCCACCGCGCCGCGGCCGACGCGACCACGCAACTGGTGCAGCTGTGCCAGGCCAAGCCGCTCGCTGTTCTCGATCACCATCAGGCTGGCATTGGGCACGTCGACGCCGACCTCGATCACCGTGGTGGCCACCAGCACGGCCAGCTCGCCGGCCTTGAACGCGTCCATCACCGCCTGCTTGTCCTTTGCCTTCATGCGGCCGTGGATCAGACCCACGGCAAAGCCCTCCAGCGCCGCGCACAACTCGGCGTGGGCGACTTCGGCCGCCTGCGCGCGCAGCTGCTCGGATTCCTCGATCAGGGTGCACACCCAGTACACCTGCCGCCCCTCGGCGCAGGCGGCATGGATGCGCTCGATCACTTCGGCGCGGCGCGCATTGGATACCGCGATGGTCTGCACCGGCGTGCGTCCGGGCGGCAATTCGTCGATCGACGAGACGTCGAGATCGGCATACGCGCTCATCGCCAGCGTGCGCGGAATCGGCGTGGCGGTGAGCACCAGTTGATGCGGCACCAGTCGGTCCTGGCGGCCCTTCTCGTGCAATGCCAGCCGCTGCTGCACGCCGAAGCGGTGCTGCTCGTCGACGATCACCAGGCCCAGCCGCGCAAATGCCACGCCCTCCTGCATCAAGGCGTGCGTGCCGATCACCACCGCCGCGCCGTCGGCCACGCGGGCCAGCGCCTGCCGGCGTGTCTTGCCGGTGACCTTGCCGGCCAGCCATTCCACCTCGATGCCCAGCGGCTGCAACCACTGCCGGAAGTTGCGCAGATGCTGCTCGGCCAGCAATTCGGTCGGTGCCATCAGGGCGGTCTGGTAGCCCGCGTGCACCGCGGCCAGCGTGGCCAGCGCGGCCACCACGGTCTTGCCGCTGCCGACGTCGCCCTGCACCAGGCGCAGCATCGGCTGGGCCTGCGCCAGGTCGCGCGCGACCTCCTCGCTCACGCGCTGCTGCGCCGCGGTGAGGCGGAACGGCAATGCGCGCAGCAATTGCCGATGCAGCTGCCGCGGTGCGCCCAGCACCGGCGCACGGCGTTGCCGCACCACGGCGCGCAGGCGCTTGAGGCTAAGGCGCTGGGTCAGCAACTCCTCGAAGGCGAGCCGCTGCTGGGCCGGGTGGCGACCGAGCAGCAACTGGCCCAGGTGCGCGTCCGGCGGTGGCCGGTGCACGTAGAGCAGCGCATCGCGCAGCGATGTCAGGCCGTGCGTGCGGCACAGCGCCGGCGGAATAAGCTCCAGTTGCCCGGCCGGCGGCAGCAGGGCCAGTGCCTTGCCGATCACCGCGACCAGGCGCTTCTGGCCCAGGCCCTCGGTAGTGGGATACACCGGACTGAGCTGCTCGTCGACCACCGAGGCTTCGCTGCCACCCAGGCGCTGGTAGCTCGGGTGCACCATCTCCAGCCCCTGCGCGGCGTGGCGCACCTCGCCGTAGCAGAGCAGCCGCGTGCCCGGCACCAGTTGTTCGGCCTGCGCGCGATTGAAATGGAAGAAGCGCAGCAGCAGGGTCTGCGCGCTGGCGTCGCCGATCGCCACCTTGAGTTGCGGGCGATGGCGGAAGCCGCGCTCGACGGCCTCGACCACGCCCTCGACCTGCGCGCGTTCCCCTGCGCGCAAGTCCGCGATCGCGGTGATGCGCGTCTTGTCCTCGTAGCGCAACGGCAGGTGGAACCACAGATCCTGCACCCGCGTCAGGCCGAGCTTGCCCAGCGACGCGACCAGCGCCGGGCCCACGCCGGGCAACGTGGCGAGCGGCGCGATGCCGGGGTCGGCAATGGCGGGAGAAACGGGACGGGCGTTGCGCGTGGCCATGAAACCCAAGCCTAACCGAGCATCCCCGTCAGTCGTAAGGATGCCGCCGCTGCGGGCTGTCGGCGACAGCCGCGACGTGGATCAGTCCAGCACCATGATCGCATCGACCTCTACCTGCGCCGCCTTCGGCAACGCGGACACCTCGATGGTCGAGCGCGCCGGATACGGCTGCTGGAAGTATTCGGCCATCACCGCGTTGACGGCGGCGAAGTTGGCCAGGTCGGTGACATAGATGCCCACGCGCACGATCTGCGCCAGCGAGCCGCCGGCAGCCTGCGCCACCGCGGCGAGATTGTCGAACACCCGTCGCGTCTGCATGCCGATGTCGCCGTCGACCAGGCTGCCGGTGGTCGGGTCCAGCGGGATCTGGCCGGAAAAATAGACGGTGTTGCCGGCACGCACGGCCTGCGAATACGGGCCGATGGCGGCCGGTGCCTGGTCGGTGGCGATGATGTCGAAAGGCATGGCGTTTCCTTGGGGGCGGGAGTCGGGATTGGAGATTCGAAGGAGCGTGCTGCAGCCGATTGAGACCGCCGATGATAACTCGGCCCCGCTTCACTGCACGGCGCCCGCACCACTGCGATGCAAGGCCGGCGGGCGTTGCCCGCCCTACGCGCGGCATCGGTCGGAGCGACCTATTCCCTATTCCCTATTCCCTATTCCCTATTCCCTATTCCCTATTCCCTATTCCCTATTCCCTATTCCCCATTCCCGGTCATTACAACGGATACCGTCGCACCGCGCTGACCACGCCGGTGCGGCGCACGCGGCGGATCACGTCGGCCAGGTGCTTGCGGCTCTTCACTTCCATCGAGAACAGCAGCGTGGCCGCCGAGGCATCGCGCTCGACGTACTCGACGTTCTCGATGTTGGAATCGGCCGCCGCAATCGCCGCCGCCACGGTGGCGAGCACGCCCGGGCGGTTGATCACCTCGATGTGCAACTGCGCGCGGTAGTCGCCCTTGACGTCGCGATCCCACTCGATCGCCACCAGCCGTTCCGGCGAGCGGCGCAACTCGACCACGTTCGGGCACTCCACGCGATGCACCACGATGCCCTTGCCGGAGGACAGGTAGCCGACGATGTCGTCGCCGGGCAGCGGGTGGCAGCAGTTGGCGAAGCTGAGCACGCCGCGCTCGCCGCCGCTGATGCGGATCTTCTCCTGCGCCAGCGCCACGCCTGCCTTGGAGCCGGCGGCCTTCTTCCAGCGCGAGCCCAGCAACTGGCGCGCGACCACGTCAGGCATGCGGTTGCCCAGCGCGATGTCGGAGAGCAGCTCCTCCAACCGCTTGAACTTGGAGGTCTTCAGGAAGCGGTCGAGCGTCGTCGGCGCGATCGCGTCGAGGCTGCTGCCGAGCGCATCCAGCGCGCGATCCAGCATCCGGTGGCCGAAATCGACCGCGTCCTCGTGCTGCAGATGTTTCAGGTACTGGCGGATCGCGGTGCGCGCCTTGCCGGTGACCACCACCTCCAGCCACGCGGGGTTGGGCACGGCCGAGGGCGCGGTGATGATTTCCACCAGTTGGCCCGATTCGAGCCGGCTGCGCAGCGGGGTGAGTTTCTTGTCCACGCGCGCGGCCACCGCGTGGTCGCCCACGTCGGTGTGCACCGCGTAGGCGAAATCCAGCGCAGTGGCATGGCGCGGCAGCGAGAGGATGTCGCCGCGGGGGGTAAACAAATAGACCTCGTCGGGGAACAGGTCGATCTTGACGTTCTCGATGAACTCCGAGGAGGACACCGTGTTCGCCGAACTGTCCACCATCGACGCCAGCCATTCGCGCGCGCGCACCTGGGCACTGTTGGCCGGGCCCGAATCGGTCTTGTAGGCCCAGTGCGCCGCCACGCCGCGTTCGGCCACGGAATCCATTTCGGCGGTGCGGATCTGCACCTCGATCGGCGCGCCGAACGGCCCGAGCAGCACCGTGTGCAGCGACTGGTAGCCGTTCGCCTTGGGGATCGCGATGAAATCCTTGAAGCGCCGGTCCACCGGCTTGTACAGCGCGTGCACCGCACCAAGCGCCACGTAGCAGCTGGTGGCGCTGTCGACCACCACGCGGAAACCGTACACGTCCATCAGCTGCGCGAACGTCTTGTGCTCGTTGCGCATCTTCGAGTAGATGCTCCACGGCGACTTGATCCGGCCGACCACGTGGGCGCTCAGATGCTCGGACGCCAACTGCGTGGTGAGCGCGGTCTCGATCTTGCTCATCACCTCGCGGCGATTGCCCAGCGCGGCGCGGATGCGCTCGCTGATGACCCGGTAGCGGTCCGGATACAGCGCGCGGAAACCTAGATCCTGCAGCTCGGCCTTGAACTTGTTCATGCCCAGGCGCTGCGCGATCGGCGCGAAGATCTCCAGCGTCTCGCGCGCGATGCGGCGGCGCGAACCCTGGTCCTTGGCGCCCAGCGTGCGCATGTTGTGCAGGCGATCGGCCAGCTTGATGAGGATCACGCGGATGTCGCGCGCCATCGCCAGCAGCATCTTGCGGAAGCTTTCCGCATCGGCTTCCTGGCGCGTACCGAAGCGCATCTTGTCCAGCTTGGTGACGCCGTCCACCAGCTCGGCCACCACCTCGCCAAACTCGCCGGCCAGCGCTTCGCGGCTCAGTTCGGTGTCTTCCAGCGTGTCATGCAGGATGGCCGCGATGATTGTTTCGGCATCCAGCCCCAGCTCGGCCAGGATGCTGGCCACTGCCACCGGGTGGGTAATGTACGGCTCCCCGCTCTTGCGCTCCTGCCCCGCATGCGCCTGTGCGCCGACGGCGTACGCACGCAACACCAGGGTGACTTGTGCGGGGGGCAGATAAGCGATGCGCTCTTTCAGCGCCAGCACGTAGGGTGGCCAGGCGGCCGGATCGACCGGAGCCGGTGGAGCGGTCGCGGGCATCGGTGCCTGGCGCCGGCTCAGGCGCCCACCCCGGAAGCGAGGTGTCCGGAGACTGTCGGGCGCGCGCGCTTGCTCATGCCCTGCAAGGCATGATTGCGGCAGCGCCGGCAGTCATCGCCCATCAGTCGTCGCCGCCCTTGGAAAGGTCGTCGTCGACTTCCGCGGCGGCCCACTCCAGCGCTTCGCGCTCGGCGCGCTCGCGCTCGGCCTTGTCGATCTGGTCGATCGTGGCCTGGTCGATGCGACGGGCCGCGATCTCGCGCAGCGCCAGCACCGTGGGCTTGTCGTGGTCGGGGTTGACCGCCGGTTCGGCACCCTTCTCGAGCTGTCGTGCGCGCTTGGTGGCCATCAGGACCAGCTCGAATCGGTTGTCGACCACCTCGAGGCAGTCCTCCACGGTAATGCGTGCCATGTGAAATCCTTCGGAGAATAGTGACTTATACGGTCGACCAGTGTAGCCAGCAGGTGCTTTGCTGGCAA
>Ga0209916_1000111_pt1 | contig 182329 bp, 174 predicted proteins | sample ThiBio_1000_plan_FD_183956 | JGI IMG/M metagenome (GOLD analysis project Ga0209916, IMG submission 183956) | Wastewater bioreactor microbial communities from Cape Town, South Africa - Thiocy_solids_2 (SPAdes) | ecosystem: Engineered > Bioreactor > Thiocyanate-remediating > Anaerobic-Aerobic ...
CCCGCCGCTGTGTCTCCCGCCCAGCCCGACGCGGGTGGCCCCGCTGCCGCCCCTGTTCGGGCGGTGGTGCACCTGCTGCGGCATGGGCTGGTGGAAAACCCGGACGGGGTGCTGTACGGCCGGTTGCCGGACTTTCACCTGTCCACCGTCGGCAAGGCGATGGCCGAGCGGATCGCCGATCACCTGGCGGGCGCCGACATCGGCTACCTGGCGGCGTCCCCGCTGGAACGTGCCGCCGAGACCGCTGCGCCGCTCGCCGCGACGCTCCGGATGGCCGTCGTCACCGATATCCGGTTGATCGAACCCACCAATGTCTTCGAGGGCACCCGGTTCTCCGTGGGTGACGGGGTACTGCGCCGGCCCGCGCACTGGCGGCAGGTGCGCAATCCGTTCACCCCGTCCTGGGGCGAGCCCTACCTGCAGATCGCACACCGGATGCTCGGGGCCGCCTATGCGGCGGTGACGGTGCTCACCGAGCGGGCGGGCGCCGGAGCGGACGGCCGTGAAGCGGTGCTGGTCAGCCACCAACTGCCGATCTGGACCCTGCGGCGATACCTGGAGGGGAGGCGGCTGTGGCACAACCCCTCCCGCCGGCAGTGCGCGCTGGCATCCCTGACATCTCTGACCTTCGTCGACGGGGTGTTCACCGGGTTGCGCTACACCGAGCCGGCCGCCGACCTGGTGCCGGCCACGGCATCCGCAGCGTCCGGGTCGACCGGCGCATGAGGTCCCGCCGGAGGCTCGCCAGCGCGATAGCCGGGATGCTGGCCCCAGTGCTGGCCGCAGTGCTGGCCCTGGGTGCGCTGGCCGGCTGCTCCACCGGTGACGACGCCGCGGTGTGGGGTGGCTCGTTCACGTTCGTCTCGCCCGGCGGCAAGCAAGAGATGTCCTACCCGCCGGCCGAGCGCGGCACCGTGGGCTCGCTGTCCGGCCCGAACCTGATGACCGACCAGACGATCGCACTGGACGACTACGCCAACAAGGTGGTGGTGATCAACTTCTGGGGGTCCTGGTGTGCGCCGTGCCGGGAGGAGCAGCCCGGGCTGAACCTGATCGCCACCCAGCTCGCCGATCAGGGCGTGCAGTTCCTCGGCGTCGACCTGGAGAAGGGCCAGGGTCAAAGCGCCGGGCAGGACTTTCACCGCAACTTCAAGGTGCCCTACCCGTCGATCTACGACCCGATGATGCGCACCATCCTGTCGCTGCGCGGCTATCCCGCCACGGCGATCCCGTCCATGGTGGTGCTGGACCGGCAGCATCGGGTGGCGCAGATCTGGCTGGCCTCGGCGACCGTGCCGATGGGTGCCATCAAGTCCACCATCGCGGACATCGCAGCCGAACCAGCTGATGGCGGGGCGTAGTGAGCGCGATGATGCTCGCACCGGCACTGGCCTCCGGTGGGGTGACCGACACGGTGATCTCCGGGCCGTTCCTGCTGGCGGGGCTGCTGGCGATCGCCGCCGGGGTCGTCTCGTTCGCCTCGCCGTGCGTGGTGCCGCTGGTGCCGGGTTACCTGTCGTATCTGGCGGGGCTGGTCGGCGCCGAGGCCGCCGGTGGGTCCGGTGCCGGCACGCCCGGCGTCGGGTCCGGCGCTGGTTCCGGGCTGCCCGCCCCGGGCTCGGGGGCCGCCGGTGCGGCCCTCGCGACCCGATCCCGGGTCCGCTGGCGTGCCGTGGGCGCGACCGGCCTGTTCGTGGCCGGCTTCTCGCTGGTGTTCCTGGCCGAGAGCGCGCTGGCCCTGGGCGTGTACACGACGCTGATCCGCAACCAGGAGCTGCTGATGCGGGTCTCCGGCGTCATCGCCATCGTGATGGGCTTGGTACTGGCCGGGGCCGTGCCACTGCTGCAGCGCGAGTGGCGTTTCCACCTGCGTCCGGGCGGCGCGGCGGCTCGATCCGGCGGAACCGGTTCGGGCCGGTCCGGGGCCGGCAAACGCAGCCGGATCTGGGGTGCCCCGGTGCTCGGAGCGGCATTTGGCACCGGCTGGCTGGCCTGCACCAGCCCGACCCTCGCCGGCATCTTGGCGCTGTCCTCGGCGACCGAGTGGAACGGCAACGCGGTGCGTGGCCTGCTGCTGGTGCTGCTGTACTGCGCGGGCCTGGGAGTGCCGTTCGTGATGCTGGCCATCGGATTCGGCTGGGCCGGTACGGCGCTGGCCTTCCTGCGCCGGCACGCCCGCGGCATCCAGCTCGGCGGCGCCGCGGTGCTGATGTTGATCGGCGTGTTGATGGTCACCGGCGCCTGGGGTGCCGTGCTATCCCGGCTGCAGGGTGCGGCGGTGCTGCTGTGAGTGACGCCGGAGCGGGCGTGGCCCGTCGCCACGGAGTGGCAGGGCCCGGCTGCGGAGCGTGGAGCGAACGATCGGGCACTGTGACGGGAGGTCGCTGATGCCGCCGCGCGATTCGGTGCGCCGGCGTACCGAGGCCCGGCTAGCGGGCAGCGGTGACGCCGATGACGGGGAGGCCCGCGCGACCGCGCCGCAGGGGCCGCGCCACCGGCTGATCGGGTTCGGTCGCGGCATCTGGCGGCAGCTGACCAGCATGCGCACCGCGCTGATCCTGCTGTTCCTGCTGGCGCTGGCTTCGCTGCCGGGCGCGCTGCTGCCGCAATGGCACCTGAATCAGGCCAAGACGGCCCAGTACAAGCTCGATCACCCCACGCTGGGCCCGATCCTGGACAAGCTCGGCTTCTTCGACGTCTTCGCCTCGCCGTGGTATTCGGCGATCTACCTGCTGCTGGCGATCTCCCTGGTCGGTTGTCTGACGCCGCGCACCGTCGAGTTCGCCCGGCAGTGGCGGGCCAAGCCCGTGGCGACGCCGCGGAACCTGGCGCGGCTGCCGCACCACGCCACCGTCACCGTCGATGGCGACCCACACCAGGTCGCCAAGCGCATTCAGGACAGCCTGCGGCACCGGGGGATCGGCGGCTGGCGCAACACCGTCCGGGAGGAGACCGGCCAGGCGGGAACCGGCGGGTCGACAGCATCCCCAGCGGCCCCGGTCGTGGTCACGGTGTCCGCGGAGCGCGGCTACCTGCGTGAGGTCGGCAACCTGCTGTTCCACTTCTCGGTGCTCGGGCTGCTTGCCGCCATGGCCGTCGGCTCCCTGTTCGGCTACAGCGGCTCGTTGCTCGTCACCGCCGGAAACGGCTTCTGCTCCTCGGCACCGGTCAACTACGACAACTTCCGCCCCGGACGGATGGTCGACGGCACCGACATGGCGCCGTTCTGCGTCGACGTCACCGCCTTTCATGCCGACTACACCGTGGACGGCATGGCCCGCTCGTTCGACGCCGAGCTGCGGGTGCAGTCCGGGTCCGACGTGGGCTCCTCCCGCTGGATCGACCATGTGCTGCACGTCAACGACCCGTTGCGGATCGCCGGCCAGCGGCTGTACCTGCTCGGCCACGGCTACGTCCCGGAGTTCAGCGTGCGCTACCCCGACGGGTCGGAACGCCGGTACTCGGCACCGTTCCAACCCACCGACTCGATGTTCACCTCGCAGGGCGTCGTGAAGATCACCGACCCGCCCGGCTACACCGGCGCGGCCGCCCGCACTCACCAGCTGGCGATCGTCGGGATCTTCGCCCCCAGCGGCGTGGTGAACGGCGGCGTGCTGAGTTCTGCATACCCCGACCTGCTGGCCCCGGCGGTCGCCGTCGAGGTGTACCAGGGGGACCTGGGGCTGGACAGCGGCCAGCCGCAGAACGTCTTCACGCTGGACAACGAGCAGGTGGACAAGGGCTTGCTCGTGTCGCAGGGGCGCGCCAACCTGACGGTCGGACAGACCTTCAAGCTCGACGACGGCACCGTAATCACCTTCACCGGCGCGAATCAGTACGTGTCGCTGCAGACCTCCTACGATCCCGCTCAGGGGTGGGCGCTGGTCTTCGCGATCGCGCTGGTCGTCGGGCTGCTCGGCTCGCTGACCATCAAGCGTCGCCGGGTCTGGTACCGGGTCCGGGCCGCCGATCCCGCCGGGCCTACGCTGGGCGCGAACGGTACCGCCCACCCCCGCAGCGTCGTGCAGGTCGGCGGGCTGGCCCGGACCGATCAGGCCGGCTACGGCGCCGAGTTCGACTCGCTGGTCGCGTTAGCGGGTGCCGGCGCCGAGCAGCACGACGTCGCTGAGCATGTCGACGGCGCTGGCGGTGCCGGTGTCGGTGTCGGGGACAATGCACGAAGTGTCGACGCGGCCGGCATCGGGCCGGGGCGGACGAAGGGCGAGTGACGGTGATGGACGCGAACCTGTCGGGACTGTCGGATCTGGCGTTCGAGGGCGCCGCGGCCGGCTATCTGATGGCGCTGGTGTGCCACGCGGTGGAGACCGCCTCCCGCCGGGCGCGCCGGGTGGAGCCTGCCGCGGCGACGGCCGGCGTCCCCATCGGGTCCGCGGCCGCGGCCCTAGGAGGGGCCTCGGCGGGTGCGGTCGGAAGCACCGCGGTGCTGGCCCCCCCGCTGAGCGGATCCGGGCAACCGGCCCCGGTCCGGCCGGCGCGGGTGCCGTTCGGGGAGCGGTTCGGCCGCGCCGCCGTCCTCGTCACCGCCATCGGGTTCGCCTGCCACGTGCTCGCGTTGGTGTTCCGGGGCCTCGCCGCGCAGCGGCCGCCGTGGGGCAACATGTACGAGTTCACGCTGATGATCACCGGGGCCGCGGTGGCCAGCTGGCTGATCGTGCTGTGGCGCGCCAAGGCCCGGCTGATGGGCATCTACGTGATGACGCCGATCGTGGTGCTGGTGTTCCTGGCCGGCACCGTGTTGTACACCCGGTCGGCGCCGCTGCTGCCGGTGCTGAACTCCTACTGGCTGATCATCCACGTGGCCGCGATCTCGCTGTCCTCCGGCGTGCTGATGCTGTCCGGGTTGGCCTCCGCCGCGTATCTGGTACGGGACCGGCACGATCGCCGGGTCGCCGCCGCCGGCAGTGCCGGAGGTGACGCCCCCGCCGGGGTCGTCACCAGGCTCCCGTCACTGGACAAGCTGGACCGGATCGCCTACCGCAGCGCCATCGCGGCGTTTCCGTTCTACACGTTCGCGATCATGGCCGGTGCCATGTGGGCGGAGGTCGCCTGGGGCTCCTACTGGAGTTGGGACCCGAAGGAGACCGTGGCCCTGGTCAGCTGGGTGGTCTACGCCGGGTACCTGCACGCCCGGGCGACGGCGGGCTGGCGGGGTCGCCCCGCCGCGTGGATCAGTGTGGTGGGCCTGGCCACGATCATCTTCAACCTGTTCTTCGTGAACATGGTGATCTCCGGCCTGCACTCCTACGCCGGGCTGAACTAGCCGATCTCAGCCGCTCTTGTCCTCGCCGCGCAGCCGCCGGTCGATCTCGGACAGGAACTCCGGATCGTCGTCCGGTGCGATGATGCGGGGTGGTGTGGGGCGCTGCGGCCGGGTAGGGCGTTGGCGCGGCGGCGGAAGCCCGTCCCCGGGCTCCCGGGTGGCTCCGATGCCCCGCCAGGCGAGCACGATCACCAGGATCGTCACGGCAAAGGCAACGATGAGGTACATCGGCCACCTCCCTTGTCGCCTTCAGCCTACGCAAGGCGCGGCACCTCGGTGACCGGGCGCCGGGAGGCCGGGCACTGAGACACCGCGCACTGAGGCACCGGGCACTGGACGCTGGAGCGGCAGGGCACGGGGGCGAAATGCCACCGGCCCCCGGCCACCGCCCATAGGGCAGCGACCGGGGGCCGGTGGGATCGGTGATCAGGCGCTGACGTGGGTCGCCTCGACCGTGAGGTTCGCCAGCAGGCCACGAACCTCCGACTCGCGGAACCGGCGGTGCCCGCCCGGCGTGCGGATGGAGCCGATGCGTCCGGCTGACGCCCACCGCGTGACCGTCTTCGGATCCACGCGGAACATCAGCGCGACCTCGCCTGGGGTCAGCAATCGCTCCGTGGTTCCCGCGATCCCGGCAGTCTCAGTGCTCACGTGCCACCTCCTGTATAGGGCCCCGACTGGGCTGACCCCCGACCGGTGTCAGGCGTCCTGACCATTGTGCGCCATTCCTACCCGGTTACTCGAATCCTATCCTGCGAGTAATGAGACGATAAAGAATGATAGGACTGTATTGTCTGTCTTTACGATACATCCCTCGGAGGTGGGTCGCGTCATCACACCCAAAAGGGAGATGATGGACACGAATGCCCGCTCTATCGACGCATTGCGATGAATATTACCGGAGTCTCGGCGCATCGTCACCCGTTCGGTCGCATAGTGCACAGTAGTCGTTGACCTGACCCTCACATCCGGCGGTCAGAGGTCGGATCGCACCCTGGTTACCATGCCCACGCGGGGCGGCGTTCCCCGCCAGGCGGTGGGAGGTCGCATGGACGCGGTGGATCGGCAGCTGGTGGATGCGCTGCGCGCCGACGGCCGAGCGAGCTATGCGGAACTGGCGCGAGCGGTGGGACTGTCCTCCTCGGCGGTTCACGAGCGGGTCACCAAGCTGGAGGCGGGCGGGACCATTCGGGGATACCGGGCGGTCGTCGACCCCGGGACGCTGGGCCTGGGCGTGACGGCACTGATCGGCATTCAGCCGGGCGAATTCGGCCGGGACGACGTGATCGCCGCGGCGCTGGAGGGCATGCCCGAAGTCGAGAGCTGCTACAGCGTGGCAGGTGACGAGGCGTTCATCGTGGTCGTGCGGGTGGCCAGTGTCGACGACCTGCACCTGTGCCTGGGACGGCTGCGCGCCATCGACGGGGTCGCCCGCACCCGGACCACGGTCGTGCTGGCCACCCGCTTCGAGGCACGTCCGGCCGGACGGGGCCCCTCGGGCGACCCGGCTGACGCTCCGCCGGCATACCCGTCGGCGTGACTACGCTGGGATCTCGTGGACGAGCAGCACCAGGATGCGGCCGGCGGTGCAGCGGCGGGACCGGCACCGACGGTAGACCGGGGCCGGCTGCTGCGGGCCATCGCCATCTACACCGCGATCCGGCTGGGTCTGATGGCGGTGCTGACCGTTGCGCTGATGTGGGTGATGCCGCTGATCGTGGCGCTTGCGTTCGCCGTGGTGTTGCAACTGCCGCTGTCGCTGCTGCTGTTTCCTCGGCAACGTCACGAATTGACCGGGGCGCTCGCCCAGGCGAAGGCCCGTCGTTCCGCCGAGCGGGACCGGTTGCGGGCCGCGCTGACCGGCGAAACGTCCGACGAGGCCTGACCTACGGGCCGCCCTCGGGTGGCGCTGATCAGCCGCCGGGCCGTACCGCCAGATGCGTCAGGTATGGCACGTTCACGATGCCCACCCCCGTGCCGCGCTTCAGATCCGGCGCGACCGCCTCGATGTCGGTGCCCCCGGTGGCCACCAGCAGCCAGGAGGAGTCCGGCAGCCAGGCCAGCGACGCCGCCCCGGACCGCGGGTTGGGGGTGATCCAGCGCACCAGGGTGGACGTGTGACTGACCAGGTTGACCAGCACCAACGCGGAGACCGGCGCATCCCCCGGTGGCGGTGCCCCCGGCGGTGGTGCCGGCTGCACCGCGAGCGCCGCATGGCGGCCGTCCGGGGCGAGCGCCCCGCCCAGCACGGTGCCCTGATCGACCGGCAGCGTCACGCTGCCGATCGGCTGCCCGTCTCGCCCGACATAGCGCAACGGGCAGCGCTGGTCGGCGCCGCAGGTCCGGTAGAGGTAACCCGTGGGGCCGGCGGCGATCAGCTGCCCGGTGCCGATCTCGGTGGTCGTCGGCGCGGTGCGCGCTGGTCCCGGGCCGGTGGGCGGGTCGTCGGCCAGCGCCACGATCCGACCGTTGGATCGGACCACCACGATCCCCCCGGCACCGTCGGAGTACGGGAAGCCGGCGTCGGGGCCGAGTGTGATGCTCCTGCCCAGGTCTCGGCCGGACTCGTCCACCAGCGTCATTGTCGTGACGTCCGACCGCCCGCCGGCCGCCGTCCATACGCTGCCTGGCACGGGGCCCGGCAGCGCCGGGCCACCGTCGGCCAGCCGGCCGGGCAGCGGGCCCGGCGGTTGACCGTCGATGACCTGGTAGCCGGGCACCCAGTCCAGCGGCCGGACGATCACCCCGTGTGGCTGGGCGATCACCGACACCGGCCCGGTGCTCTGCAGCGGGGGTAGCGGCGTGTCCACCTCGATGCCGGTGGCCAGGTCCAACCGCACCACGGTCGGCGGGTGGTGATCGGACCCCGGGCTGAAGCCGTACACCGTTACCTTCTCCTGCAGCCGGGCGAACGCGCCGGGCAGCGTGCGGGGGGTGTAGCCGGTCAGCGGGCCGGTTGACGCGCCGCCGAGGGCGGTGCGGGTGGCGAGTGCCGACGATGCCGCCGTATCGGTGACGGAAGAGGTGGCGGTGGCGCCCGATCCGGTGGGGTTCAGCGCGTGATCGGCGTCGGCGTCCCGCCCGGTCCGCCGGAGCACGGCGGTGACGGCGACCACCAACACCACCACGCCCAGCACGCCGAGCGCCCAGCGGGTCTGCAGCGGGCTACCCGGTGGCCGGCGGGCAGGGCGCGGCCCAGCGGACGTCCCCGGCCCGTCTGGCCCGCCCGGTCTGCCGGGCCCGCCCAGTCTGCCCGGGCCGCCCGGGCCGATGATTTCCGGCTGCACCCAGTCGGCCTCGTCACCGTCCTGACTCACGCCAGCGCTCCGATCCGGCGGCGCAGCCAGTCGATGACGTTCTCGTCGTCCGCGATCAGGTGGTGGGTCAACAACAGATGCTGCTCGGAGAGCACCCAGGCATGCTTGGTCCGCACCCCGAGCACCGTCAGGCGCAGCTCGAACGGCCGGACCGGCCGCCGCAGATCCCGCTCCAGCGCCTCTACCAGGCCGGTCAGCCGGCCCCCGGCCGCGAGGTGGTCCCGTTTGATGCGGGGGTCGTCGCCCACCCCCTCCGCCCAGGCCAGCGCCGTCTCGTGGTGATGCCGCAGCACCACCTGCAGGGCCGGCAGCCCGGCCAGCGCGTGGAACGCCGGACCGCGCAGTTCGGCGAGCGCCGCGTCGCCCAGCGGCAGCAGGTGCTGCCACCACAGCGCCCACTGCTCGGCGGCGGCGTCCCGGTCCAGGGCATCGGCAGCCAGCGGGAGGGCAGGATGCGTCGGGCGGCGGGCCCACACCGGCCAGGTCCGGGGCCCCGGCTCCAGGGCCGGGATCGGAGGGTCCAGGCGAACCGGCAGCTGCTCGACCTCGCGCAGGTACAACGCCAGGCGCAGCACCGTCGGCTCGTCGATGGTGATGCGCCAGGTGTCCCGCCCGGCAATGAACATGCTCGTATCGTGCCAGCACTACGCCGGCGTGCCGAGTTTCTGATGGTGGCCTAGCGATCCAGCAGCAGGCCGATGGCCAGCAGCACCGCGTAACAGAACTCGGTCAGCCCGGTGGCGCCCAGCACCCCGATCAGGTCGCGCCCCTTGGCACCGTGCAGCACCTGCCTGACCGGTTGCACCGCAAGCAGACCCGCCGCCAGCGCGATCAGGCACCACGGGTGGCGCATGCCGACCACGATCACCGCCAGGAACGCCGCGGCGACCATCAGCGCATACACCCGGCGGGTCAGCGGCCCGCCCAGCAGCACCGCCAGGGTGCGCTTGCCGGACGCGGCGTCGCTGTCGATGTCGCGCAGGTTGTTGGCCACCAGCAGCGCGCAGGCCAGCAGCCCGGTGCCGATGGCCAGCGCAATGGAGGTCAGCGAGACCCGGTGCGCCAGCACGAATGTGGTGCCCAGTACCGCGACCAGCCCGAAGAATACGAACACGAACAGCTCGCCGAAGCCGGCGTAGCCGTAGGGCCGCGGCCCGCCGGTGTAGAACCACGCGGCCAGGATGCAGGCGGCCCCCACCAGGATCAGCCACCACGCCGTCGCGATCGCCAACACCAGCCCGGCCGCGGCCGCCACCGTGAAGCAGCCGAGCGCCGCCGCGCGGACCGTGCCAGCAGACGCCGCCCCGGAGCCCACCAGCCGGAACGGACCGATCCGGGTGTCACCGTCGGTGCCGCGCACACCGTCGGAGTAGTCGTTGGCGTAGTTGACGCCGACCTGCAGAGCCAGCGCCACGATCAGCGCCAGCACCGCCTTCCATGTCGAGAACGGCGCCAGTGCGGCACCGGCCCCGCATCCCACCACCACCGGGGCGATCGCCGCGGGGAGGGTGCGCGGGCGCGCCGCGGACAGCCACTGCGCTGGTTCGGCCACGAGCACTGACCCTAGCCGCCACCGGCCAGCCGGCGTGCCGTCACCCGGTCCGGCTTGCCGGAGGGGAGCATCGGGATGGCGTCGACCGGCAGCACCCGCCGGGGCCGATGGCTGGCCGGCAGCTGCGCCAGCGCGGCCCGCACGGCCGCCACGTCCCAGGGCCGGTCGGCCGCCACCACCGCCGTCACCGCCTGACCCCACTCCGGGTCCGGCGCGCCCACCACTACGGCCGCGCGCATGCCTGGCAGGTCCAGCAGCGCCGCCTCAACCACTGCCGGGGCGACCTTGACGCCGCCGGTGACGATGATGTCGTCCAGCCGGCCGGTGACGGTGACGACGGTCGCGGCGCCGGAGCCCCGCACCTGGCCGGAGTCGGCGGTGACGAAGCTACCGGGGATTGCGAAGGCGGGGTGGCGGGGCTGCCCCCGGTAACCACGGGCGACCATGGGGCCGCTCAGCACCAGCGCCCCGGCGGGAGCCTCGGCGTCGGACGCCGTGTCGGCAATGCGGGCGGTGACGCCGTCCAGCGGCCGGCCGTCGTACACGCAGCCGCCGCAGGTCTCGGTCATCCCGTAGGTGGTGACGACGGGGATCCCGGTCTGCCGTGCCTGGGCCAGCAGCGCGGCCGGGGTGGCCGACCCGCCGACCAGGACCGCGTCGAACAGCTCCGCGGCCGCGGCGCTGGCCTCAGGGTCGGCCAACACCCGGCGCAGCTGGGTCGGCACCAGCGACACGTACCGGCGCGGGCCGGGCACGGCGCTCGCCGCGGCCAGGAAGCGCGCCGCGGTGAACGACTCGGCGGCGTTCAGCACCACCGGTTCGGTGCCGGCCGCGGCGGCGCGGAGCAGCACCTGCATTCCCGCGATGGACCAGGCCGGCAGCGCCAGCAACCAGCTACCGGGCCCGCCGAGCCTGGTTTCGGTGGCGGTGGCCGATGCGGCCAGCGCCCCCGCGTTCAGCAGCACTCCCTTGGGGGCGCCGGTGGACCCGGAGGTGGCGATCACCAGCGCGGTCGGATCAGCGTGCCCACCATCAGCGGGCCCATCCTCGCCGGGGCCCAGCGGCTCGCCGGCGCCCAGGGTCCGGGCGATCTCCCCGGCCCGCGGGTCCTCTGCCGACAGCGGGAGCAGCACCGGGCCGTCGCCGGTCAGCGCCCGAGCCAGGTCGGGCAGCAGCTCCAGGACGGCCGGTCCGGAGGGCACAGGCACCGACTGGACCAGGCGGGCGCTGGACCGCGCTCGCAGCGTCACCGCCGCCACGATCCCTTGCGCGCTTGTGAGTCTGAGGTGGCGCCATATCGCCATGTAGGGCTCACAAGCGCGGGAAACCGGGGGATCAGAACGCCCACGGGTAGCCGCTGAAGTCGGGGGAGCGCTTTTGCAGGAATGCGTCCCGGCCCTCGGCCGCTTCGTCGGTGCCATACGCCAGCCGTGTCGCCTCCCCGGCGAACAGCTGCTGGCCGACCAGGCCGTCGTCGACGAGGTTGAACGCGTACTTGAGCATCCGCTGCGCCGTGGGGGACTTCGCGTTGATCGCCGCCGCCCAGTCCAGCGCCGTGGATTCCAGCTCGGCGTGCGGCACCACCGCGTTGACCGCCCCCATCTGGTGCATCTGCTCAGCGGTGTACTCCCGGCCCAGGAAGAAGATCTCCCGGGCGAACTTCTGCCCGACCATGCGGGACAGGTATGCCGACCCGTAGCCCGCGTCGAACGAGCCCACGTCGGCGTCGGTCTGCTTGAACCGCGCGTGCTCGGCGCTGGCCAGCGTCAAATCGCACACCACGTGCAGCGAGTGCCCGCCGCCGGCCGCCCAACCCGGCACCACCGCGATGACGATCTTCGGCATCATCCGGATCAGTCGCTGCACCTCCAGGATGTGCAGCCGCCCGGCCCGCGCGGGGTCGACCGTCTCGGCGGTCTCGCCGTCCGCATACCGGTAGCCGTCCCGGCCCCGGATACGCTGGTCGCCTCCCGAGCAGAATGCCCACCCGCCGTCGCGTGGGCTCGGTCCATTGCCCGTCAGCAGCACGCAGCCGACATCGCTGGTCATCCGGGCGTGATCGAGTGCGGTGTACAGCTCGTCCACGGTGCGCGGCCGGAACGCGTTGCGCACCTCGGGGCGGTTGAAGGCGATGCGCACCGTGGGAAGGTCCGTGCCGGCCTCCGGCCGGATCGCCCGGTGGTAGGTGATGTCGGACAGGCGCGCGAACTCGGGCCCTTCGACCGTGCGCCACCGGGTCGGGTCGAAGATCGCATCGGTATTCATGAGGCCAAGACTAGGAGGCCCCGGGACGGGTGCCGGAGGGCGCCGGGGAGGATGGCTGGATGGACGACGCCGCGCCGACGACACCCAGTGCTGCGCCGCACCGCACGATGATCGACCGACGCAGCGTGGGCTTCCGCTCGCAGCGCGGCCCGATCTTGATCGCCCTGATGCTGTCCACCGCGCTAGTCGCGATCGACTCGACGGTGGTGGCCACCGCGGTGCACTCCATCGTCGGCGACCTGGGCGGCTTCGCCCAGTTCCCCTGGCTGTTCTCGGTGTACCTGCTGGCCCAGGCCGTGTTCACCCCGGTGTACGGCAAGCTGGCCGACCTGATCGGCCGCAAGCCGGTCATGCTGCTGGGCATCGGGCTGTTCCTGGCCGGTTCGATCTGCGGTGGGTTCGCCTGGAACATGCCGGCACTCATCGCCTTTCGTGCCCTGCAGGGTCTGGGCGCCGGCGCGGTGCAGCCCATGGCGATGACGATCGCCGGCGACATCTACACCGTCGCCGAGCGGGCCGCCGTCACCGGCTACATGTCCAGCGTGTGGGGCATCTCGTCGGTGGTCGGGCCGACCATCGGCGGCTTCTTCTCCGAGTACGTGTCCTGGCGGTGGATCTTCTTCGTCAATGTCCCGCTGTGCCTGCTGGCCGCCTGGATGCTGATGCGCTCCTTCCAGGAGAAGGTGGAGCGGCGACGGCACCGGATCGACGTCACCGGCACCACGCTGATCACCGGCGGCAGCACGCTGCTCATCCTGGCCGTGCTGGAGGGCGGCCAGGCGTGGCCGTGGGCGTCGCCGGCGGGCGTCGGGGTCCCGGCCATCGGCGCGGCCATGCTGGTCGCATTCGTGCTGGTCGAGCTGCGGGTCGCCGAGCCGGTGCTGCCGCTGTGGGTGTTCTCCCGGCGGGTGCTGCTGGCCTCGTCGATGACGGCGCTGTGCGTGGGCGCGGTGACGCTCGGCCTGACCGGCTACATCCCCACCTACGTGCAGGGCTCGCTGGGCACCGGGGCACTGCTGGCGGGCTTCGCGCTGGCCCCCATGACGATCGGCTGGCCGATTGCCTCCTCACTGTCCGGGCACCTGTACCTGCGATTCGGGTTCCGGGTAACGGCGGTGCTCGGCGGGCTGCTGGTGATCCTGGGCATGCTCGGCGCCGTGCTGCTGCTGCACGAACACTCGTCGGTGTGGCTGGTTCCGGTGCTGTGCTTTGTGGTGGGCGCCGGGCTCGGATTGTCGTCCAGCCCGACGATGATCGCCGCCCAGGCGTCGGTGGGCTGGGGCCGGCGAGGGGTGGTGACGGGCAACAACATGTTCGCCCGCTCGATGGGCAGCGCGCTCGGCGTGGCAGCCTTCGGGGCGGTGGCGAACGCCACCCTGGGCCGGTCGGCCGGCGACCCCAGTCCCGCGCAGCTGGCCTCGGCGACCCATCACGTGCTGCTGGCGGTCGGTGTGGTGGCAATCGGCCTGCTGGTCGCGGTGATCGCCATGCCGGGTGGCCGGGACACCTCGCAGGCGAAGGACTGAGCCGAACTTCCTCCCGAGTTGAATGCCTGGTGACGCGCCGGAGGGCGTTGTGGGGCATTCGACTCGGGGGGGAGGATGGTCGTCGTGACAGCCAGCGCCATGATCGACGGCATCCTCGCCGGTGCCCGCCCCTTTGCCATTCCGATGCGAGACCGGTTCCGCGGCACCGACGTTCGCGAGGGTCTTCTGCTGGACGGGCCGGCCGGCTGGGTCGAGTTCGCCCCGTTTACCGACTACGACGACGCCGCCTGCGTGCCGTGGCTGCGTGCCGCCGTCGACTCGGCGCTGCACAACTGGCCCGACGCGGTGCGGTCCATGGTCGAGGTCAACACCACGGTGCCGGTGGTGGCGCCGGAGCGGGCGGCGGAGCTGGTGGCGGCATCCGGGTGCCGCACGGCGAAGGTCAAGGTCGCCGAGCCCGGAGTGGGCATCGGTGACGACACCGCCCGGGTGGCTGCCGTCCGGGCGGCGCTGGGCGAGAACGGAAAGATCCGGGTAGACGCCAACGGCGGTTGGTCGGTGGACGAGGCGGTGACGGCGATCGGGGTGCTGGCCGACGCGGCCGGCGGGCTGGAGTACGTGGAGCAGCCCTGCCGTAGCGTCGACGAGCTGATCGCGGTGCGCGCCCGCGTGGACGTGCCGATCGCCGCGGACGAATCGATCCGGCTGGCCACCGACCCGCTGGAGGTGGCCCGGCGTGGGGCGGCGGACATCGCGGTGATCAAGGTGGCGCCGCTGGCAGGGGTGCGCAAGGCGCTGGACATCGCCGCCGAGTGCGGACTGCCGGTGGTCGTGTCTTCCGCGGTGGACACCTCGGTCGGACTGGCCGCGGGGCTGGCGCTGGCCGGGGCACTGCCATCGTTGCCCTACGCGTGCGGGCTGGGCACGGCGTCGCTGCTGACCGGTGACGTGTGCGCGCACCCGCTGGTCGCCGCGGGCGGGCGGCTCCCGGTGCTGCCGTACCCGCCGGCGCCCGATCCGGCGCTGCTGGCGCGGTTTTCCATGCCCGCCGAGCGGGAGCGCTGGTGGCGGGAGCGGCTGGCCCGGGTGGCGGTGCTCGCCTTCGCCTGAGCCATCGACGCCGTTCCTCCGTCCGCGAACAACGGGGCCGGGGTGGGCATCGGAGCCCTACTGTTGGCCGATGGCCACTCCCTCTCCCGAACGGGCGGCACCAGCGCTGGTCAGAATTCACCACCACCGCCAGATGGCCGAGTCGTTCGGCACCGATGTCCAGCGCTACGACCGGGCCCGACCGCCCTATCCGGACGCACTGGTGGCGCGCGTCATCGCCGGTAGTCCAGGCACCGAGGTGCTCGACATCGGTTGCGGCACTGGTATTGCCGCGCGTCAGTTCCAGGCCGCCGGGTGCGCCGTGCTGGGCGTGGAACCCGACGAGCGGATGGCCGAGGCCGCTCGCGCCCGGGGTCTGGTTGTGGAGATGGCGACCTTCGAGGACTGGCAGCCGGCCGGTCGCGCGTTCGACGCCGTGATCGCGGCGCAATCCTGGCACTGGGTGGATCCTGCTGCCGGTGCCGGCAAGGCGGCGCAGGTGCTGCACCCGCACGGCAGGCTGGCGGTGTTCGGGCACGTCTACGAGCCGCCCGCGGCGATCGCCGAGCCGTTCACCGAGGCGTTCCGTCGTGCGGTGCCCGACTCGCCGTTCTCCCGGCAGGCGGCCCGGCGGCCGCTTCAGGCGTATCAGCAGGGCTATGCGGCGTTCGCCGACGCCATCCGGGACACCGGCCTGTTCCACGAGCCCGAGCAGTGGCAGTTCGACTGGGCCCGGCCGTACACCCGGGGGCAGTGGCTGGACTTGTTGCCGACCACCGGCGGCCTCACCCGGCTGGAGCCCGAGGCGCTGACCTCGATCCTGAACGCGGTCGGGTGCGCCATCGATGAGATGGGCGGCAGCTTCATCATGCAGTACTCCACGCTGGCCACCACCGCAGTGCTGGCCGATATTCGGGCCTGACGGACACAAGAGGCCAGGTCGGCGGGTCTCAGGCCCGGATCCCCCAGCGGTACACCGCCGTGAACGACCACGCCTTCGCCGACAGCGCCGTGCTGCGGTACTCGGTCCTGATCAGCCCGGCATCGGTGAAGCCGGCGAGCTGGTGGTCGGTGACCGGCCAGGGCGGGCCGTCGAAGGTGATGTCGTCCGCCGTGTCTGCGGTGCCGAAGCTGTGCACGAACAGGGTTCCGCCGGCAGCGAGGGTGGCGGCGATCGCGGCGACCGCGGCCGGTCGCCGGTCCGGCGGCATGGACTGCAGCGTGCGGATCTCCACCACCAGGTCGGAGGCCGACTGCCAGGTGGCCGGAAGATCGAACAGGTCGGCCACCCGATAGTCCACCGGCGAATCGGGGAACCGTGCCTGTGCCTGCCGGATGGCGGTCGCGGAGAAGTCAAAGGCGGTGACGGAAAAGCCGTGTGCTGCCACGTACTCCGCGTCGTCCCCCAGGCCGCAGCCCACCACCAGAGCGCGAGCGTTCGGGGTAGCCGGAGCGTGGCTGCCGAGGAAGACGACGAGTTCTGGATGCGGGCGCAGCGCGGCCCACGGCACTGCCCCGTAATCGGTTCCGGCGCGGGCGTAAAACCCCTCATACATCCCGCGGTACTGCTCGTCTGTCAGCGCCGGCTCCGGCTCGTTCGTCACAGCTGCCGAGGGTAGTGGCCCGGAAGCTTCAGCGGGCGGGTACCGTCACGGCGATCTTCCGCTGTAGCGGGAGGATCGCGGTGCGGTCCCGGCCCAGGGCTTGATAGTCGATCTGGATGCTGTCGATGAACTGGATATTCCCCGGGGTGGCGCGTAGCGGCCTCGGCCACAGCATCAGACGGACGTGCAGTTCGGTCGACTCCGGCCAGGGTCCAGTCACGGCTGGCCACGCCGACGACGTGGCAAATGCGCTGGGGTCCGGGCTCTTCCAAGCCTGCGCGTCCTTCAGCAGGATCCGCGGGCCGTAGGCCGGATCGTCCAGGCCCGGGTCGCCGGGGGAGTGCACCCCGGGGATGAAGGCGTCGGTGACGGCGACGGTCGAGCCGGTCGTGATCCCCACCGTCAGCGTCACGGTGCCGGTGCACGGGATCTGCGTCAGCTCGGCGAGATCGTTGTCGACGAAACCGGTCTGGTCGCACTCCGGGCCGTCCGGGCCGGCGCACAACCGTTGGCCGTCCTGCACGAAGTCGGGGCTCCAGGTCAGCCACCAGCGCAGGCCCAGCGCCCCAGCGGCGATGAGCACGATTACGATGGCGGCGGTCGCGAGCTGGGCGCCGCGATGCCGCCGGCGGGCCCGGGCGACGGATCCGGGGTCGGCGCGGTCGGCGTCGGCCAACAGGTCGGCGGCGTAGTCGGATGCCTCGCCCATCTCAAGTTCCAGGTCGCGCCGGGTGTCGCGCGGCGGACGCTCGGCGAGGTTCTGGTGCAGCGCGCTCATCAGCTGGTCGCGCAGTGTCCGGGCGGGACGGGTGCGCGGTCGTGGCCAGCGGCCGTTCCGGCGGATTGTTCGGCACGGTCTCAGCCTCCCGGCATCACGATCTGCAGCGGTTCCATCAGCGGGATCTCGGCCGTGCGATTCCTGCCGAGCGCTCGGTAGTGCAGGGTGAAATGATCCAGCACCAGGCTGGTCCCGGGGGACCAGAGCTGTCGAGGGCACCGCAGGGTCAGGTGCATGTGCAGGTGGATCTGGTCGGAATCATCGCCGACGACGACCGGCGACGGTACCGGGCCAGTCGGCCAGGCCTTGTTCGGGCCGCGCGGCCACGGCTGGATGCCGTCGGCGCGGTACATCTGGCCGATGCCCTCGGTGGGGAGTTCGGCGCCGGTCAGCGTGACCGCCGGTGAGGCGCCGATGCTGTTCATGATGGTGACCGTGGTGCCGGGCCGGCAGACGATCTGGGCGACGTCGCCGTAGATGTTGCTCTCGGTGGTGAACGCGGCAGTGCGGTACGGCGGCCGGTCCGGGCCGGTGTACATGCCTGCGGTGGACTGGGTGAATTCCGGCTGCCACTTGACCCACCAACGGTAGCCGAGCACCCCGGCGGTGACTACGACCACGGCGAGCAGGGCGATCAGGATCTGTCGGGTGCGGAGCCGTCGCCGCGCGCGGGCGATGCTACCCGGCTCGGCGCGGTCTGCCTCGGCCAGCAGTTCGGCCGCGTAGCTGGACGCTGGTCCCAGAGCGCCTTCCAGTTCCTGCTGGGAATGGCAGGCGGGCCGTTCGGCGAAGTTCTGCCGCACCGTCTGCAGCAGTGCGTGGCGTGACCGTCGCGGCAGGCCCCGCAACTCGAAGTACACGGCCGACAGGTACCCGCGCTCGTCGGGCGTCAACTCACGTCCCGAATCGTGAATCATGGCTCGCCTCCGGCCGTGTCGCCCGACGCGGGGGTGTTCTCGGGCATCGTCACCGCGCTGACGGCGGCGCAGAAGCGTGCCCACTCCGAGCGAAGGCCGACCAACGCCACCCGCCCCGCCGCAGTCAATTCGTAGTACCGCCGTGCCGGGCCGGACTCGGATGCCACCAGCGAGCTGGCGCACCACCCCGTGCTCTCCAGCCGGCGCAGTGCCCCGTACACCGTCGCCTCGCTGATCGGCCGCAGGCCGCGCGCGATCAGCCGCTCCAGCAGCGCGTAGCCGTAGTTGGGTTCCCGCTCCAAACACGCCAGCAGCACCAGATCGGTGACGCCCCGCAGCCACTGCGAGGTCACTCCGTCGGCGGACATACTATGCACCGTAGAGTACTGCGAGGTGAAGAGGAAGGCGCGTGTGGTGGCGACGGCACCGAGCCGGAGTGCGACCCACTGCATCCCACTGGGCGGGGCGCATGGGGGCGACGAGCGGCCGGCCGTGTGGGCCACAATCGTCACCGTGCCTCCATCGCCTCCGCCCGGTCAGCCGCAGCCCGGCCCAGCCCGATGAACCCGTCGACGGCGCAGGCCACCGTGCTGGTGGACGAGCTGATCGCGTGTGGCGTGACCGACGCCGTGCTATGTCCCGGCTCGCGCAATGCGCCGCTGTCGATGGCGCTGCATGCCGCCGACTCGGCCGGTCGGCTCCGGCTGCACGTGCGCATCGACGAACGCACTGCCGGGTTCCTGGCGTTGGGCCTGGCACGTGGATCCGGCCGCCCGGTGCCCGTCGCGACCACGTCCGGCTCCGCGGTGGCCAACCTGCACCCGGCGGTGCTGGAGGCACACCACGGCCGGGTACCGCTGATCGTGCTGTCCGCTGACCGGCCGCCGCAGCTGCATGACGTGGGCGCCAACCAGACCGTCGACCAGCGGTCGGTCTTCGGCTCCGGCGTACTGCGACTGTGGCACGAGTTCGCGGTTCCGGCGTTGGCGCCCGGGCAGAACGCACACTGGAGATCGATGGTCTGCCGGGCGGTTGCCGCGGCCGCCGGAACCCATACCGGACGCGCCGCGCTGCCGGGACCCGCACAGCTGAACATCCCACTGGCTGAGCCGCTGCTGCCCGACGCCGGTGGGGACACCGTGATCCTGTCCGGTATCGAATGGCCGGAGCCGCTGACCGGCCGCAATGGTCCCTGGACCAGGATCGGGGAGAGCGCCGAGCCGGGCGACGAAGGGTGGTCGGGCTCGGTCGTCCAAGGCCCGCAGCGCGCCGAGCGCTGCCTGTTCGTGGCGGACTTCGGGAGCGGCCTCGCGTCCGGTATCGCCAGCGCTGGGCACCCGGTGATCGCCGAGGCCGGTGGACTGGGCGGTGCCGAGGTGCTGGCTAGCGGCATACACCTGTTGGCGGACAAAGACTTTATGTGCGCACACCGGCCCGATCGAGTGATCGCGCTCGGTCGGCCCACGCTGTTTCGAGCGGTGACGGCGCTGCTGGCCGACCCTTCGATCCCGGTGGATGTGGTGGCGCCGCTGACTGACTATCCGGATCCATCCGGCACCGCTCGGACGGTCGCCGGCTGGCTTGGGCCGATTTCCGATCCGGCAGACCCGGATTGGCTGAACTCCTGGCGCGCCGCCGACGCCGCGGCCAGAGCCGCAGTCCGGTCGGCGCTGGCAGGCCGGGACATCGACTCCTCACCGGTACTGGCTCGCACCCTGGCCGCCGCGCTCCCGGACGGCGCCACCCTGGTGGTCGGCTCCTCTCAGCCGCCGCGGGATCTCGGCCGGTTCGCGGAGCCACGGGACGGCGTGCGGGTCGTCGCCAACCGCGGGGTGGCCGGCATCGACGGCACGATCTCCTCGGCGGTCGGTACCGCACTGGCGGCCCAGAATGGTCGGCAGCCCGACGGCACCGGCCGGACCGTCGCGCTGCTCGGCGATCTGACCTTCCTGCACGACCTGACCGGGCTGGCGATCGGCCCGCACGAGCCGCGACCCGACCTGACCATCGTGGTCGCCAACAACGACGGGGGCGGCATCTTCACCACCCTGGAACCGGGGGACCCTGCGCATTCCCGGGCGTTCGAGCGCGTCTTCGGGACTCCGGTCGGCGCCGAGCTCGCGCCGATCGCGCGTGGGCTCGGGGTCGACCATGTGCTCGTTCGAACGGCAGACGAACTCGCGGAGGCGGTGCGACATTCCACGGGTGGGATCCGGGTGGTCGAGGTGCCGGTGATCCGCACCGACCTGCGGGAACTGCTGCAGGCGGTGACGATGGCGGTGAACGCCGCGCTCGCGGACCTGCGTGGCGACTGAGCGGTTCCGGGCCTCATGCGGCCGCCCGGCCTGTGTCGTGGTCGGCTCCGCCGCCGGGTGAGGGCTGGAACAGTACTCCGACGGCGTCGGCGAGGCTGAACTTCTCACCCGCCCACAGCGGGCGGATCGCGACCGCTTCCGGATCATGCCAACCCGCGGATCCGTCGAGCCCATGCCAGAGAATCCATTCGTCATGCTTCCATCCCGGCGCGCCGGAGGGCAGTCGGTCGCCCCGCAGCGGGTCGCCCTCGCGAGTGGTGAAATGCCAATGCGGGGCTCCGGCTACCGAGTCCGTGGCGTAGCCGATCACGACGCCGCCCTCGTGGCAGGCCATGTGATGAAACCTGCAGAGCAGGATCAGGTTGTCGGGATCGGTGCGGCCGCCGTGCATCCAATGCCGAACATGGTGTGCCTCAAGGTGTGAGATGCGAGTGCAGGACGGAAACTGGCAGCCGCCGTCCCGGATGGCCAGCAATCGGCGCTGCGCGGCGGACACCGTTCGTCTGCGGCGGCCGTGAGCGAGCACGACGCCACCCTCACCGCGGATGATGCCGAGAATGCCGGCGTTGCAAGCGAGTCGAGCGGCCGTCTGCGTCGCGATCCCTGCCACCCCCGCGACCTGGCAGCAGTCGGCCGGAATCGCCGACCGGTCGAGGGTCACCGACGCCGACCGGTGTGCTGGTGCTGGTGCGTTCCTTGTTGCACCGCTGTCGGCGTTCCCGCGGGAACGCTTGGTGCTGGGGTTGTTGGTGCTGGGCTGTGAGTTGGGCTCGCTCAACAGGTGCTCGGCGTTGACATGAATGACCACCGTCGTGCGGTCTTCACCGGATCGATCCTGTGGAGCGGCAGACAAATACCCGCGAGCCCACTGCAGCAACATGTCGGCCGGATCGACCGGCGCCGGAGCCGGTTCGGGAGCGGATTCATGGGTCTCAACCACCGTGCCGTTGTGATCGCCGTATCGGGTGGCATGCTCTGCACCGGGCCGGTTCCCGGTGGGATCGTCACCGCCGTCGTTGCTTTGGTCCCTTGTGTCCTGGTCGCTCGTGCTGCAGTCGCCTGCTCTGCTGCCGGGATCCCGCCCGGACAGCCTGATCAGGTCGTCCCTGGCCGCCTCCAACGCGGCGATCACGGCCGCGCCCTCCTCTGCGGGTAACCGTGCCGACAGCACCACACTGCCGTCGTCGTCGACCCTCCACATGGCACGGCGCCGCTGTTCCTGGCCGGCCCTGGCGCCGTCGGACTGCCGGAACCCGCGCACCGTGCGCGCGAGCTGCGACGCGGTCGCGGTCCTGGCCAGCTCCACCAAGGTGGCCTCGTCGACCCGGTCCACGACGCGGGTGATCTCGCGGATCTTGGCGTACGACAGCCGCCCGGCGGCCATCTCGGCAGAGACCAGCGGCAGATCCTGCAAGGCGTGTGCCACCCGCACATGCTCGCGCGCGGTACCTGTTGCCATGGAGCAGGTCCAGGCAATCCAGTGGGCACACGACCTGATTCCCACGCCGGCCCAGCCTTCCCGCCGGTCAAATTCGGCGATCAGCTGTAGCCAGTGGAAGGTCGCCTGCGCCATCCGGGTGGCCAGGGCACAAATCCGCGCCCCCAGCACATCGACCGGCAGATCGTGATCGGCGGCTGCCCAGTCGACACCAGCGGGACCGACTTGTACGGCCCGCAGCGCGCCCGCCGCTCGTCGACGGGTACGCGCCCGACCGACGGAATCGCTGCCTTCCGGCTCGCTCGGTTCTCGCAGATCGTCTACGGACCTCGCCGTTACTCCGTCGCTCATCCGAACCTCCTCGTACGCATGTCTTGATAACTAGCACGGTATCGGGAGGGTCTGACACTGCTGGTCGTCAGCGGAGGCCGCACTCGGGATCCGTATACCCCGTTGCTCGAGCCATCCCGGAGGGCCTCGAAGCAACTACCCGCCCGGTATGCCCGAAAGGCCGTTCCCGCGGGAACGTCCCGCGGCGGCGCTTGGCGTTCGCTGGACCCGAGGCCCGCCCGCCGGTGAGTTGCCGGGCGTGGGCCTATCGGCTCAGCCCTCCAGGGCGTCCCGTACCGGCACCATCTTGATCTGCGCCTCGCGCGCCTCGGTTGCCGGATCGGAGTCGGCGACGATGCCGCAGCCGGCCATCAGGCGTACCGAGGTGCCGGAGACCTCCGCGCAGCGCAGCGCGATTGCGAATTCCCCGTCACCGCGGGAATCCAGCCAGCCCACCGGCGCCGCGTAGCGCCCGCGGGCGTCCGGCTCCAGTTCCGCGATCATCCGCAGCGCTACATCGGTGGGTGTGCCGCCCACAGCCGCGGTCGGGTGCAGCAGCGCCGCCAGTTCCAGGACGGAGGGGACATCCCGGTCTGGCGCCAGGGTGCCGCTGATGTCGGTCGCCAGGTGGGTCAGGTTGGCCAGGCCGAGCGCGCTCGGGCGGGCGGGCACGTCCAGCGCGTCCGTCACCGCCTTCAGCGCGTCGGCCACCGACTGCACCGCGAACGCATGCTCGCCGAGGTCCTTGGCGCTGGCCAACAGGTGCGCCGCCACCCGCGGTGGGGTGTCGTCGCCGGTCGCATCCGGCCAGGCTGTCCCGGCTAGCACCCGGGAGGTCACCGCCAGGCCGCGGCGCCGGATCAGCATCTCCGGGCTGGCACCCACCAGGCCGCCCACCGCGAAGGCCGCACAACTGGGGTACCGGCGGGCCAGCCGGGCCAGCAGGTACCGCTCATCCACCGGATGCTGGGTCGTCGCCTGCAGCCCGTGCGCCAGCACCACCTTGGCAGCCTCGCCGGCCCGGATCCGGTCGATGGCCCGAGCCACGGCCGCGGTGAACCCGGTCGCGGAGAGTGCCGCGTCGCCATAGCGCACCTGACCGGGCGCCGTCACCGCCGAGGGGTCGCGCAACGCCGGGCGCTCGCCGATGATGGTGACGAACGAGACGCCGTCCACCCGGCCCAGCACCGTCTGGGGTATGACAGCCACCGATGGGTCGTCCGGTGAGAATCCGAGTGAGACGAAGCACACCGGCCCACTGCCGGGCGCCTGGATATCGTCGGCCACCACGATCTGCTCCAGCTGCCAGGCGTACCAGCGGGCGATCTGCTCGGCGGCGTCCGGGGCGGTGACGGTGATCGTCGCGTGCTGCCCCCAGCCGACCAGGCCGGCACCGCCCTGGACGAAGCACAGCGCGCCGGTGGCTCTCGGCAGCGCGGCGATCAGGTCGTCGCCCGCCGGCGTGGCACGGGTGGCGCAGCGGGTGATCACCGACGCGGGGGAGGCGGACACGACGCCCAAGAATAGTCGTGCCGCTCGGGGGCAGCGTCTCGGCCGCCCTCGTGTGCCGGCGATCGGTGCGTAGGGATCCGATGCCGGCGTGCCGGTTACTAGGCTGCTGGACATGGGACGGGCGGACCTGACGAAGAACCCGCGGCAGGTGGCCGCGATGTTCGACGATGTCGCCGGCCGCTACGACCGCACCAATACGTTGCTCTCGCTCGGGCAGGATCGCCGCTGGCGCCGCCATGTGGTGCGGGCGCTCCGGCCAGTCCCGGGCGAGCGCATCCTGGACGTCGCCGCCGGCACGGCGGTGTCCACCCGGGAACTGGCCAGTACCGGCGCGTGGTGCGTCGCGGCCGACTTCTCGCTGGGCATGCTGGCCGCCGGGGCCGACCGGGGCGTGCCGCGGGTCGCCGCCGATGCCATGGCGCTGCCGTTCGGGGACGGCAGTTTCGACTCGGTGACGATCGCGTTCGGGCTGCGCAACGTGGTGGATCCGGACGCGGCGCTGGCCGAGTTCGCCCGCGTCACCAAGCCGGGGGGGCAACTGCTGGTCTGCGAGTTCTCCCGGCCGCAGCTCGCTCCGCTGCGGTGGGGCTACCGCTGGTACCTGGCGCACGTGCTGCCGCGCATCGCCCGGCGGTTCTCGTCCAGTCCCGATGCCTACACGTATCTCACCGAGTCGATCGCCGCCTGGCCGGACCAGCGCGCCCTGGCCGCCCGGATCGCGCGGGCTGGGTGGGCCGAGGTGGCCTGGCGCAACATGACCTTCGGGGTGGTGGCCCTGCACCACGCGGTTCGTGAGTCGACGCCGTAGCGAGGCTGGACCGTCGCCACGAAGTGGCAGGTCCGGTGAGCGGAAGCTGGTAGTCCCAGTGCGAACAATCCGGCACCGTCTGGCAGCGGTTCGGAGCCGCACCGCAATGCGGTTAGGAACTCGGCGGCCATCATGCCTAGACTGCCCAGTAAGGACTTCGTGAAGAGTTTCACAAGCACCCTGCACCGCGTCCCGACCTGATACTCCGGCAGGAGATGAACGCCTCGCCATGACCGTCATGGACCAGCGCGATGGCACCCGTAGCGCCCAGGTGATCGTGGTGGGTGCCGGCCCCGCGGGATCCACCGCGGCCACCTACTTGGCCCGGGCCGGGGTGGACGTCCTGCTGCTGGAGAAGACCAGCTTCCCGCGGGACAAGGTGTGCGGTGACGGGCTCACCCCGCGGGGCGTCAAACAGGTGCTGGCGCTCGGTGTCGACGTCTCCGGCGACGACTGGGTGCGCAACCGGGGGCTACGCGTCATCGGCGGCGGCACCACCCTGGAACTGCCCTGGCCCACCCTGGCCGACTTTCCGGACTTTGGGCTGGTGCGCCCCCGCCGCGACTTCGACGACATGCTGGCCACACTGGCCGTCAAGGCCGGGGCTCGGCTCCAGCAGGGCGTCACCGTCACCGCCCCCCTCGTCGACGATCGCACCGGGCGCGTCACCGGCGTGCGGGCCCGCACCGCCGACGGCCCCGTCACCTTCCACGCACCGCTGGTGCTCGGCGCCGACGGCGTCTCCGCCCGGATGGCCACCGCCCTGAACATCCGACGCCGTGACGACCGGCCGTTGGGCGTGGCGGTGCGCCGCTATTACCGCAGCGAGGCGCGCACCCACGACGACCACCTCGAGTCGCACCTGGAGCTATGGGACCGCACCGACCCGGCCAGCCCGAAGCTGCTGCCTGGTTACGGCTGGATCTTCGGCCTGGGCGACGGCACGGTCAACGTGGGGCTGGGCATGCTGTCCACCTCCAAGGCGTTCCGCAACACCGACTACCGGGCGCTGCTGCGCACCTGGCTGGACGGCACCCCGGCGGAATGGGGGCTGCGCGAGTGCAACGCCGACGGGCCGGTGGGCGGCGCCGCGCTGCCGATGGGTTTCAACCGCAGCCCGCACTACCGGGACGGGCTGCTGCTGCTCGGTGACGCGGGCGGCATGGTGAACCCGTTCAACGGCGAGGGCATCGCCTACGCCATGGAGTCGGCGGCGATCGCCTCCGAGGTAGTGCTGCAGGCGCTGGGGCGGCCGGATGGCTCCTCCCGCGAGGCCGCACTGGCCGGTTACGTCACCGCCATGCAGCAGCACCTGGGCGCCTACTACCGGCTCGGCGGGCTGTTCTCCGTGCTGATCGGCAAGCCCGCCGTGATGAAATACGCGACTCGGCTCGGCCTGCCCCGCAAGCACCTGATGTACCTGGTGCTCAAGACGCTGGCCGGGCTGTACGACGCCCGCCGCGGCGACTGGGCGGACCACGTGGTGCGGGTGCTGACCTCGGTGGTGCGCAGTGCCTGATCGCGGCGCGGCGCACTACGCCGCCGGGGACACCGTGGCAGCCGCGGGGCTGGCCAGGTTGGGGCAGGCCAGGTTGGGGAAGGCCAGGTTGGGGCAGGCCAGGTTGGGGCAGGCCAGGTTAGGTAAGCCTCATCCAGCGCGGGTGCGACCCGCCGATATAGGGTGCGGCTGCTGTTCCGGATCGAGAAAGTTCGGTGTGGTGCGGTGCCGGGCTGCGGCGCGCACGCCCGGTCGGTCGCGGGGAAGGGAGACCTGGCGATGACGATCCTGACGGAATATCTGCCGATCCTCATCCTGCTGGTGGTGGCCGGTGGCTTCGTGGTCACCTCGGCCACCGTGGTGACCGATCTGTTCGGGCCGCGCCGGTTCAACAGGGCCAAGCTGGACGCCTACGAGTGCGGGATCGAACCCACCCCGCTGCCGGCCGGGACGGCGGGGCGGTTCCCGATCAAGTACTACATCACGGCGATGCTGTTCATCGTCTTCGACATCGAGATCATCTTCCTGTACCCGTGGGCGCAGTCCGCCGAGGCGCTGGCGATCTTCGGGCTGGTTGAGATGGCGATCTTCATCGTGACGGTGTTCGCCGCCTACGCCTACGTGTGGCGTCGCGGCGGCCTGGACTGGGACTGACAGCACCGGACCGGTGAGTCGGGTGCACGGCGCCCGGATCCAGCAGGAGAGCGCAGGAGAAAGGAGAACGACATGGCGTTGGAAGAGAAGCTGCCCAACGGAATTCTGCTGGCCAGCCTGGAAAAGCTGGTCAACTGGACCCGCAAGGCCTCGCTGTGGCCCGCCACGTTCGGTCTGGCCTGCTGCGCCATCGAGATGATGACCACCGGGGCTCCCCGGTACGACCTGGGCCGGTTCGGCATGGAGGTGTTCCGGGCCTCGCCGCGGCAGGCCGACCTGATGATCGTCGCCGGCCGGGTGAGCCAGAAGATGGCCCCGGTGCTGCGGCAGATCTACGACCAGATGCCCGAGCCCAAGTGGGTGCTGTCGATGGGGGTGTGTGCCTCCTCCGGCGGCATGTTCAACAACTACGCCATCGTGCAGGGCGTGGACCACGTGGTGCCGGTCGACATGTACCTGCCGGGCTGCCCGCCGCGCCCGGAGATGCTCATCGACGCGATCCTCAAGCTGCACGCCAAGATCATGGACGAGCCGATGGGCCCGGCCCGCGCCGCCGAGAAGCTGGGCGAGCGCACGGAACTGGTGGCGTCCTCGGTGAAGTACTCGCGCGGCACGCGTGCGTACCCGGTCGGCACGCCGGAGGTGAACAAGCTGTGAGCGACGCCGACAAGGACCTTCCGGCCACCGCGCCCGGCAAGCCCGCCGCCCAGCCGTCGACCGGGCAGACCGAGCAGGCGGCCCCGGCCGCTCCGACCCCGGCAGTGCGTGAGACGGCGGCCGTCCCCGCCGAGCGCGAGGCGGCGCCGCCGACCGGCACCGAGCGGCACGGCATGTTCATGACGCACGGCACCGGCGACACGTCCGGCTACGGCGGGCTGATCCGTGAACCCGCCGTGCCGCCGCGCGCCGAGCGGCCCTACGGGGGCTACTTCGACGAGGTCGCCGACGCGCTGGCTGCGGCGATGGCCGAGCGGCAGATCCCGGAGTCGGCGATCGAGCAGATCACCGTGGCGCACGGCGAGATGACCGTCTACGTGGCCCGCGAGCACCTGGTGTCGCTGCTGCAGACCTGCCGTGACGACGCGTCGCTGCGCTTCGAGCTGGCCAGCTCCGTCTCCGGGGTGGACTACGGCGAGGGCGTGTCCCGCCGGCTGCACGTGGTCTACGACCTGTTGTCGATGACCTACCGCCGCCGGATCCGGCTGGAGGTGTGCGTCGACGTCACCGACGCCACGGTGCCGTCTGCGGTGGCCGTCTACCCGACGGCGGACTGGCATGAGCGGGAGGTGTGGGACATGTTCGGCGTGGTCTTCGCCGGCCATCCCGGCCTCACCCGGATCCTGATGCCGGACGACTGGATCGGCCACCCGCAGCGCAAGGACTATCCGCTCGGCGGGATCCCGGTCGAATACAAGGATGCCGAGGTCGCCAGCCCCGATCAGCGGAGGGCGTACACATGAGCCAGACCCACGACGAGGACATCGTCTTCGCGGAGGACCTGCTGCCGGACTATCTGCGCGGTGACGGGGCGGCGCCCGCCGCGGCGGATCCATCCGGCGGGGCGCCCGAGCGGATGTTCACGGTGAACGGCGGTGACTGGGACTCGGTGTTCGCCGACACCGAGTTCGCCGACACCGAGCGGATTATCGTCAACATGGGGCCGCAGCACCCCTCCACGCACGGCGTGCTGCGGTTGATCCTGGAGCTCGAGGGCGAGAGTGTGGTGCAGGCCCGGGCCGTCATCGGCTACCTGCACACCGGTATCGAGAAGTCCTGCGAGTTCCGCACCTTCACCCAAGCGGTGACGTTCCTGACCCGGGCGGACTATCTCTCGCCGGCCTTCAACGAGGCTGCCTACTGCATGGCGGTGGAGAAGCTGCTGGACGCCGAGGTGCCGCAGCGGGCGCAGGTCATCCGGGTGCTGCTGATGGAACTGACCCGCATCTCCTCGCACCTGGTGGCGATCGCCACCGGCGGCATGGAGCTCGGCGCGCTGACCGGCATGACGATGGGCTTCCGCGAGCGCGAGGAGGCCCTGCACCTGATGGAATTTCTGACCGGGCTGCGGATGAACATGGCGTTCATCCGCCCGGGCGGGGTGGCGCAGGATCTGCCGGACGGCTCGATCGAGCGGATCGGCTCGTTCATCGAGGTGATGGACAAGCGGCTACCGGAATACGACAAGCTGCTGACCGGTCAGCCGATCTGGAAGGGCCGGCTGCGCGGCATCGGCGTGCTACCGCTGCAGGGCTGCCTGCAGCTGGGCATCACCGGGCCGGTGTTGCGCTCGGCCGGGCTGGCCTGGGACCTGCGCAAGACGATGCCCTACTGCGGTTACGAGACCTACGACTTCGAGGTGCCCACCACCACGAACGCCGACTGCTACGACCGGTATCTGCTGCGCGTGGCGGAGATGCACGAGTCGCTGAAGATCATGCGGCAGTGTGTGCAGCGGCTGCGTGAGCCCGGCCCGATCATGGTGGCGGACAAGAAGATCGGCTGGCCCGCGCAGTTGTCGATCGGCTCCGACGGGATGGGCAACTCGCTCGATCACATCCGGCACATCATGGGCGAGTCCATGGAGGCGTTGATCCATCACTTCAAGCTGGTGACGGAGGGCTTCAAGGTGCCCGCCGGCCAGGCGTACGTGGGGATCGAGGCGCCGCGCGGCGAACTCGGCGCCCACGTGGTGTCCGCCGGCGGCACCCGGCCGTGGCGGGTGCACCTGCGGGATCCCGGATTCGTGAATCTGCAGGCAATGCCGGCGATGGCCGAGGGCGGCATGGTTGCCGACGTCGTGGCCTCGGTGGCCTCCATTGACCCCGTGATGGGCGGTGTGGACCGGTGAGCGTGAGCGAGCGACCCGGCACGGTGAGTGCTGCGGGCGGTGCGACCAGGCCGCCGAGCGAGCCGGCCAGCGACTTCTATCACGGCAACCCGCCACAGCCCAATGCGCGGATGACGGCGCCGGTGTATCTGTCCACCGGCATCGAGTTCGACGCCGAGACGGCGGCCCGGGCGGATGCCATCATCGCGCGCTACCCGCAGCCCCGCAGCGCGCTGCTGCCGATGCTGCACCTGGTGCAGTCGGTGGAGGGTTTCGTCTCCCGGGACGGGATCCTGTTCTGCGCCGAGCGGCTCGGCCTGTCGGAGGCCGAGACCTCCGGCGTGGCCACCTTCTACACCATGTACAAGCGCCGCCCGTGCGGAGCGCACCTGGTCAGCGTGTGCACCAACACGTTGTGCGCCGCGCTCGGTGGTGACGACATCTACGCCGCGTTGCGCGACCGGCTCGGCGTCGGGCACGAGGAGACTTCCGGCGAGCCGGGCGCCGCCGGGTCGGTCACTCTGGAGCACGCCGAATGCCTGGCGGCCTGTGATCTGGGCCCGGTGCTGCAGGTGGACTACGAGTACTTCGACAACCAGACGGTGGACAGCGCCCTGGAGGTGGTGGACACGCTGCAGCGCGGCGATGTTCCCACTCCGACCCGGGGTGCGCCGCCGGCCGGGTTCAAGGCGGCTGAGCTGCAGCTGGCCGGGTTCTTCGAGGGACGCGAGGCGGATGTGGATGCCCCGTCCGCCTCGGACGCGACCCTGCGCGGAGTGCAGCTGGCCGCGGACCGCGGCTGGAGCGCGCCGGCGATGCCGGCCGAGCCGCCGGCGTTCCCGGCCCTGCCGGAGAAGAAGTGAGGTTGAGCCAGTGACATCCCCCTCGACGCCCCACCCAGGCTCCACGCTCGATCCGCTCACCCCGGTGCTGACCCGCGGCTGGCTGTCGCCGAAGTCCTGGACCCTGAAGACCTACGAGGAATTGGGCGGGTACTCCGCGCTGCGCACCGCATTGACCGCGCAACCCGAGCAGATCACAGAACTGGTCAAGACCGCCGGACTGCGCGGCCGCGGTGGCGCCGGCTTCCCCACCGGGCTGAAGTGGTCGTTCCTGCCGCCGCTGGCCGACAAGCCGCGATACCTGGTGATCAACGGTGACGAGGGAGAACCCGGCACCTGCAAGGACATCCCGCTGATGATGGCGGACCCGCACCTGCTGGTGGAGGGCTGCATCATCACCAGCTACGCGATCCGCTCGCACTTTTGCGCGATCTACATCCGTGGCGAGGTGCTGCACGTGATCCGGCGGGTACAGGCCGCGGTGCGCGAGGCCTACGCCAAGGGGTATCTCGGCAAGAACATCCTGGGCAGCGGCTACGACCTGGACATCGTGGTGCACGCCGGCGCCGGCGCCTACATCTGCGGCGAGGAGACCGCACTGCTGGACTCGCTGGAAGGCCGCCGTGGCCAGCCCCGGCTCAAGCCGCCGTTCCCCGCCGTGGCCGGGCTGTACGCCAGCCCCACGGTGGTCAACAACATCGAGACCATCTCCTCGGTGCCGGCGATCGTGTCCGGTGGATCCGACTGGTATCGGTCGATCGGCACCGACAAGTCGCCGGGCACCAAGATCTACTCGCTGTCCGGTCACGTCACCCGGCCGGGCCAGTACGAGGCGCCGATGGGCACCACCCTGCGTGAGCTGCTTGAGCTGGCCGGTGGCATGAAAGACGGTGTCCCGCTCAAGTTCTGGACGCCCGGTGGCTCCTCCACACCGCTGTTCGGCGCGGACTCCATCGACGTGCCGCTGTCCTTCGACGACGTGGCCGCCGCCGGTTCCATGTTGGGCACCACTGCGCTGATGCTGTTCAACGAGACTGTGTCGGTGCCGTGGGCGGTCATGAAGTGGGCGGAGTTCTACAAGCATGAGTCGTGCGGCAAGTGCACGCCCTGCCGGGAGGGCACCTTCTGGATGACGGCGGTGCTGCGGCGCATCGTCTCCGGGCAGGGGACCATGGAGGACATCCAAACCCTGGACGATGCCGCGTTCAACATCTTCGGCCGGGCGTTCTGCGCGCTCGGCGACGGCGCGGCGACCAGCGTGTCCAGCGCGCTCAAGCTGTTCCGGCAGGAGTTTGTCGACCTGGTCACCGGCGTCACCCCGCCGGTGATCGGCGCGCGGGAGATGGCGGGGGCACACTGACATGACCACGAGCACCACCGCGGCCCAGAACACCGTCACCGAGCGGCCACCGGCCCCCGAGGGCTACGTGCGGCTGACCATCGACGGCATTGAGGTGCTGGCGCCCAAGGGCGAGCTGGTGATCCGCACCTGCGAGCGGATCGGCATCGAGATCCCACGGTTCTGCGACCACCCGCTGCTCGACCCGGTCGGCGCCTGTCGGCAGTGCCTGGTCGAGGTCGAGATGGGTGGCCGGCCGATGCCCAAGCCGCAGGCGTCTTGCACGCTGGCGGTCGGCGAGGGCATGGTGGTACGCACTCAGCTGACCAGCGCGGTGTCGAAGCGGGCGCAGGAGGGCAACCTCGAGTTCCTGCTGATCAACCACCCGCTCGACTGCCCCATGTGCGACAAGGGCGGCGAGTGCCCGCTGCAGAACCAGACCCTCAAGAACGGGCCGGGCGAGTCCCGGTTCCGTGACGCCAAGCGGGTTTTCGTCAAGCCCATCCCGATCTCCACCGAGATCCTGCTGGACCGCGATCGGTGCGTGCTGTGCCAGCGCTGCACCCGATTCTCCGAGCAGATCGCCGGCGACCCGTTCATCGACATGCTGGAGCGTGGCATCGCCCAGCAGGTCGGCATCGGCCCGGAGATCCCGTTCCAGTCGTATTTTTCCGGCAACACCATCCAGATCTGCCCGGTCGGCGCGCTGACCTCCACCGCCTACCGGTTCCGCTCCCGGCCGTTTGACCTGGTCTCCGAACCCACCATCTGCGAGCACTGCTCGGCGGGTTGCGTGCTGCGCACGGATCACCGGCGCAATCAGGTGCTGCGCCGGCTGGCCGGTGACGATCCCGCCGTGAACGAGGAGTGGAACTGCGATAAGGGCCGGTTCGCGTTCACCTACTACAGCCAGGACGACCGGATCCGCACGCCGCTGCTGCGCGGGGCGGACGGAGAGCTTGCCCCGGCCTCCTGGACCGACGCGATGACCGCGGCCGCGCAGGGCCTGGCGGGGGCCAGGCAGACCGGCGGTGTCGGCGTGCTGGCCGGCGGCCGGCTCACGGTCACCGACGCCTACGCCTACGCCAAGTTCGCCCGGCTTGCGTTGGGCACCAACGACATCGACTTTCGGGCCCGGGACCACTCGGCCGAGGAGATGGACTTCCTGGCCAGCCGGGTGGTCGGCACGGCGCCGGAGTCCGGTGGGGTCAGCTATGCCGCGGTGCAGCGTGCCCCCGCGGTGCTGCTGGTGGCGCTGGAGCCGGAGGACGAGTGCCCGATCCTGTTTCTGCGGTTGCGCAAGGCCAACCGTGCCGGCACCCAGGTCTTCTCGGTGGCGCCGCTGGCCACTCGCGGTCTGGAGAAGCTGGGCGGGACTCTGCTGTCCACCGAGCCGGGCGCCGAGGTCGCCGTGCTGGGCCGCATCGCGGCCGCCGCGACCGACGATCCGGTGGGCCCGACCGGCACGGCGCTGCGCCAGGCTGGTGCGGTGATCCTGGTCGGTGAGCGCGCCGCGCAGGTGCCGGGGCTGCTGACCGCCGTCGCTGAGCTGGCCGACGCCACCGGCGCCGGGTTGGCCTGGGTGCCGCGACGGGCCGGCGAACGGGGCGCACTGCTGGCCGGTGCCACTCCGACGCTGCTGCCCGGCGGCCGCCCCGTCGCCGACGACACCGCCCGCGCCCAGGTGGAAAGCGCTTGGGGGGCGGGCATTCCCGCCCAGCCCGGCCGGGACACCGCCGGCATCCTGGCCGCCGCGGCGGCCGGTGAGCTCGGCGGATTGCTGGTCGGCGGCGTTGAGCTGGCCGACCTGCCGGACCCGGCCGCCGCCCGCGCCGCGATCGGGAACGCCGGGTTCGTGGTGAGCCTGGAGCTGCGCCGCAGCGAGGTCACCGATCTGGCCGACGTGGTGTTCCCGGTGGCTGCCGCCGCCGAGAAGTCCGGCGCCTACCTGGACTGGGAGGGCCGGCTGCGCCCGTTCGGGACGGCGCTCAAGCTGGTCGGCGGGCTGGACGACGCCCGGGTGCTGGACACCCTGGGCGTGGAGATGGATGTCGACCTGTACACCCAGACCCCGAAGGCGGCGTCCGCCGACCTGGCCCGGTTGGGCGGGTGGACCGGCCCGGTACCGGCCAGCACGACTCCGGCGAGCGCGGCAGCGGTGGGGTCGCCCGCCGAACCCGCAGAACCCGCAGCGGCCGCAGCGATCATCGGCGGTGTCGAGTTCGTGCTGGCCGCGCACCGGTCGCTGCTGGACGGCAGCCGGTCCGAGGACGGCGAGCCACACTTGGCCGGCACCCGCCGACCGGAGGCCGTCCGGCTCTCCGCCGCCGCAGCCGACCGGCTCGGGATCGCGGAGGGCGCCACCGTCACCGTCACCGGCCCGGCCGGCTCGTTGACGCTGCCGCTGGCCGTCTCGGACATGCCCGACACCGTGGTCCACCTGCCGGCCCGAGTCGCCGGCACCCGGGTGACCGTCGCGCTCGGTGCGCCGGTCGCCGGCCGGGTCACCGTCACAGGGGGAGGGAACTAGATGCCGCCCATGCTGCTGGCCGCTGCGACGTCCGCGGCGCCGCCTCCGGCACAGCCCGAGCCGGACGGCTCGCTGGCGCCGCTGTTGGCCGCCGACCCGGTCTGGCTGATGCTGATCAAGGCTGTGGTGATCTTCGCGCTGCTGCTGCTGCTCACGCTGTTCGCAATCTGGTTCGAGCGCCGCGTGGTGGGGCGCATGCAGCACCGGCCCGGCCCGAACTGGAACGGCCCGTTCGGGCTGCTGCAGTCGCTGGCCGACGCGCTGAAGTTGATCTTCAAAGAGGGGCTGATGCCCCGCATGGTGGACAAGGTCGTCTACATCGCCGCGCCGATCCTGTGCGCCACCCCGGCCTTCTTGATCTTCTCCATCATCCCGCTGGGCGGGCAGGTGTCCATGTTCGGGCACCAGACCGCGCTGCAACTCACCGACCTGCCGGTCGGCGTGTTGGCCGCGCTGGCGTTTTCCTCGATCGGCATCTACGGCATCGTGCTGGGCGGCTGGGCCTCCGGATCCACCTACCCGCTGCTGGGCGGGCTGCGCTCGGCGGCGCAGATGATCTCCTACGAGATCGCCATGGGGCTGTCCTTCGTGGCGGTGTTCCTGTACGCCGGCACCCTGTCCACCTCGGCCATCGTCGCCCAGCAGGAGGGCGGCTGGTACATCTGGCTGCTGCCGGTGTCGTTCATCGTGTACTGCATCTCGATGGTCGGCGAGACCAACCGGGCCCCCTTCGACCTGCCGGAGGCCGAGGGCGAGCTGGTCGGCGGCTACAACACCGAGTACTCCTCGATGCGCTTCGGCCTGTTCTACCTGGCCGAGTACATCAACCTGATCAACGTCTCCGCGCTGGCCACCACACTATTCTTGGGCGGCTGGCGGGCGCCGTGGCCGATCTCGCTGTGGGAGGGCGCCAATACCGGCTGGTGGACCCTGCTGTGGTTTGCCATCAAGGTGTTGATCTTCATGTTCGTGTTCGTGTGGCTGCGCGGGACCCTGCCCCGGCTGCGGTACGACCAGTTCATGCACCTGGGGTGGAAGGTGCTGGTGCCGGTGTCGCTGGCCTGGATCGTGCTGGTCGGCGTCGCCCGGGTGCTGAACACCGCCACCGACCTGACCACCCGCGACGTGCTGTTGTGGATGGGCATCCCGCTGGTGCTGATCTTGCTGATCGTGGCGTTCTGGCCGAGCAGGACTCCGCCCGACGAGGACGCTGAGGACGCAGAGGACGCCGAACTCGCTGAGTTCACTGCGCTGCCCGGCGAGCCGGCGGTTCGGGCCGGTGTGGTCGGGCCGTCGCTGGCCGACTTCCCGGTGCCGCCGCTCGACCTGGTGGTGCCGGTGCCGCCGATCCGCACCGCCGCGCTGGCGGGCGCCGGGGTCGGTGCGGGCGGCCCGGCAGGCAAACGCGGCCGGTCCGCCGGCCAGTTGACCGGCGGGGCCGGTCAACTCGGTGCGGGCGCCGCCGACGACGAGGATCCCGCGAAGGGCCCGGGAGGTAGCGATGTCGATCTTTGATCCGCTGAAGGGCTTCGGCGTCACCTTCGGCACTATGTTCCGGCCGGTGGTCACCGAGGACTATCCGCGCAACCCGGTGCAGCCTGCGTCCCGCTATCACGGGCGCCACCAGCTCAACCGGCACCCGGACGGGCTGGAGAAGTGCATCGGCTGCGAGCTGTGCGCCTGGGCCTGCCCGGCCGACGCGATCTACGTCGAGGGCGGCGACAACACCGAGGACGAGCGCTACTCGCCCGGGGAACGGTACGGCAAGGACTATCAGATCAACTACCTGCGGTGTATCGGCTGCGGGTTGTGCATCGAGGCGTGCCCGACCCGCTCCCTGACCATGACCAACGTTTACGAGATGGCCGACGACGACCGGCAGCGGCTGATCTACACCAAGGACATGCTGATGGCGCCGCTGCTGCCGGGCATGGAGGCACCTCCGCACCCGATGCGGCTGGGCGATAGCGAGCGAGACTACTACGTCAACGGTCCGGAGTTGGTGCGGCAGGCCGGTGCCGGCGCACGGGCCAGCGAGGCGCAGCAGACCGGCGACCTGCCCGGCCAGCAGCCGATCGGCGACGCCGCGGGGAGCACTCGGTGAGCGGCGGCCTGTACCTGCTCGCGGCGGCCGCCGCGGACGGTACCGCTACCGGCGGGGCCGGCGGCGCCGAGGAGATCGTGTTCTGGATCGTCGGGCCGCTGGCGCTGCTCGGCGCCCTGGGCATGGTGTTCGCCCGGGTCGCCGTGCACTCGGCGCTGTGGCTGGTGCTGACCATGCTCTGCCTGGGCTGCCTGTACATCACCCAACAGGCCGAGTTCCTGGGCTTCGCGCAGATCATCGTCTACACCGGCGCGATCATGATGCTGTTCCTGTTCGTGCTGATGCTGACCGGCCGGGATGCCGGCGACTCGGTGATCGAGGTGCTGCGCGGGCACCGCGCCATCGCTGGGCTGGTCGGCCTCGGCGTGGTCGGGCTGCTGGTGGCGGTGTTGCTGCGCGCGCTGGGCACCTTCCCGGATGTGGGGCTGTCCGGCGCGTTGGCCGACCGGGGGGCCATCGGCTCGCTGGCCCAGGTGATCTTCACCGACTACCTGTTCCCGTTCGAGCTGACCAGCGCGCTGCTGATCACTGCGGCGGTCGGGGCCATGGTGCTGGCACACGTGGAGAAGGCGCCCGGCGAGCGGCGCACTCAGCGCCAGCGGGTGCTGGCCCGGATGCGCTCGGACCGGATGTCCCCGCTGCCCGGCCCGGGGGTGTTCGCCACCTCCAGTTCCAACGCCACCCCGGCGCTGCTGCCGGACGGGTCCATCGCGCCCGGCTCGGTGTCCCACCTGGTGGAGATCGCCGAGAGCGAGCGGGTGGCCCGGCAGTATCGGTCCGGCCGGGTGCTCACCGAGATCGAACCCGCCGAGCATCCACGGCCGGCCGGCGATCCCGTCGGTGACGACGGATCCGGCGACGGCCCCGTCACCGACGGAGGGCAGCAGCGATGAACCCGACCCACTACCTGATGCTGTCAGCGCTGCTGTTCGGCATCGGCGCCGTCGGGGTGCTGATCCGGCGCAACGCGATCGTGGTGTTCATGTGCATCGAGCTGATGCTCAACGCGGTCAACCTGTCCCTGGTCACCTTCGCCCGCATGCACGGCAACCTCGACGGCGTCGTCATCGCCCTGTTCGTCATGGTGGTGGCCGCGGCCGAGGTCGTGGTCGGCCTGGCGATCATCATGTCCATCTTCCGAAGCCGGCGGAGCGCGTCCGTCGACGACGCGAACCTGCTGAAGTACTGAAACGGGGGATCGGACCGTGAATCTGGCCCTGACCGCTGCCGGGCATCTCGCCGCGGCCGCGCCCTCGGCGCCACCGGCGGCGACCGGTGTGACGTCGCTGGCCTGGCTGGTGCTGCTGCTGCCCGCGGCCGGCGCCGTGACGCTGATGGTCGGCGGGCGCCGGTTGAACCGGGTGGCCCCGCTGATCGGCTGTCTGAGCGTGATCGCCGCGTTCGTCGTCGGCCTGTCGATCTTCTTCGCCACCGTCGGCGCCGGTGCCACCGACCGAGTGCACGACGTGGCCATCTGGTCGTGGATGCCGGTGTCGTCGCTGCAGGTCGACTTCGGCCTGCACATCGACCCGCTGGCGCTGACGTTCGTGCTGCTGATCACCGGGGTCGGCTCGCTGATCCACATCTACTCCATCGGCTACATGCGCGAGGATCCCGAGCGGCAACGCTTTTTCGCGTTCATGAACCTGTTCGTCACCGCCATGTTGCTGCTGGTGCTGGGCAACTCGTTCGTGACGCTGTACGCCGGCTGGGAGGGCGTGGGCCTGGCCTCCTACCTGCTGATCGGGTTCTGGTCGCACAAGCCGGTGGCGGCCACCGCCGCCAAGAAGGCGTTCGTGATGAACCGGGTCGGCGACGTCGGATTCGCGCTGGCCATCTTCATCATGTTCAAGGAGCTGGGCACCACCTCGTTCTCCGGCGTGTTCGCAGGGATTGGCGAGCTGGCGCAGACCTCCCCAGGCTGGGTGACGGCCATGGCGCTGCTGCTGCTGCTGGGCGCCTGCGGCAAGTCCGGTCAGGTGCCACTGCAGGCCTGGTTGCCGGACGCCATGGAGGGCCCCACCCCGGTGTCCGCGCTGATCCACGCAGCGACCATGGTCACCGCCGGGGTCTACCTGATCGCCCGCAGTTTCGCGATCTTCGACCTGAGCGGCACCGGGCAGCTGGTGGTGGCCATCGTCGGTGCCGTCACCCTGCTGGTGGGCTGCATCGCCGGCTGCGCCAAGGACGACATCAAGCGGGTGCTGGCCTATTCAACGGTCTCCCAGATCGGCTACATGTTCCTGGCCGTCGGGCTCGGCGCCGGGGTGTATGGGCTGGCCATCCTGCACCTTCTGACCCACGGCTTCTTCAAGGCGGCGCTGTTCCTGGGATCCGGCTCGATCATGCATGCCATGAACGATGACGTGGACATGCGCCGCTTCGGCGGGCTGGCCCGGCGGATGCCGCTGACCTTCGTCACCATGGCCTGCGGGTACCTGGCCATCATCGGGTTCCCGTTCCTGTCCGGCTTCTACTCCAAGGACCCGATCATCGAGGCGGCCTTCGCGGCGGGCGGCGCCAAGGGAGCCCTGCTCGGCGGGGCGGCGGCGCTCGGCGCCGGCATCACCGCCTTCTACATGACCCGGCTGATGATCATGACGTTCTTCGGGGAAGCCCGGTGGAAGAACCTGACCTCCACCGACGGGCGGGACTACCACCCGCACGAGTCGCCCTCGGTGATGACCGTGCCGATGCTGCTGCTGTCGGTCGGGTCGCTGGGCGCCGGCGCATTTCTGGCGCTGGGTGACCGGCTGGTCGGCTGGTTGGAGCCGTCGGTCGGGGCCTTCCACGAGCCGCATCCGACGATCGTCTCGGCGAGCATGATCACCTGGGGCACCGTGGTGCTGATGCTCATCGGGGTGGCCATCGCCTACCTGATGTACGGCACCCGGCCGGTGCCCGTCGCGGCTCCCGCGACCCGCAACCCGGCGGTACTGCTGGCCCGCGCCGACGTCGGTGGCAACGCCATCAACGAGACACTGGTGGCCCGGCCCGGCACCTGGCTGGCTCGCACCTTCGCCTACACCGACGCCCGCGGGGTGGACGGCCTGGTCGACGGGGTGGGCACGGCGATCGTCGGCATCTCCGGCTGGTGGCGGCGCTGGCAGAACGGCTACGTCCGCTCCTACGCCCTGTCCATGCTCTCCGGCACCCTGCTGGTGGCCGTCGCCCTGATGGTGGTGAGGTTCTCGTGAACGGCTCCGGGGTGTACCTGCTGATCCTGCTGCTCTTGCCGCTGGTCGGGGCGCTGGTGGTGGCCGGCATGGCCGGCGCGCCGGTGCGCACCGTGAAGCTCACTGCCATGGGCTTCGCGCTGGTCGAGCTGGTGGTCGCGATCCTGCTGTGGCTGGACTACCGCAGCTTCCTCACCGAGGGTGGCGGCAATTCGCCGTTCGACGCCACGGTGCACGTGGACTGGATTTCCAGTTTCGGCATCTCGTTCTCGCTGGGCATCGACGGCATTTCGTTGGTGATGATCGCGCTGATCGCGTTCCTGGTGCCGATCGTGCTGGGTGCGTCGTGGGAGGAGAAGCTGCCGGCCGGCCGCACCATCGGCGGCTACTTCGCGCTGCTGCTCACCCTGCAGTGCGCCATGGTCGGGGTGTTCGCCGCCACCGACGTGTTCCTGTTCTACTGCTTCTTCGAGCTGATGCTGGTGCCGATGTACTTCCTGGTGGGGTACTTCGGCGGCCCGCGGCGCGCCTATGCGGCGACCAAGTTCTTCCTGTACTCGCTGCTGGGCGGCCTGCTGATGCTGGCCAGCGTGATCGGGCTGTACGTGGCCTCCGGCCAGGTGCTGCCGTCGGGCACCCTGGACTGGGCCGCACTGCGCCAGATCGCCTCGCAGATTCCGGAGTCCACCCAGATGTGGATCTTCGCCGGGTTCGCCGTCGCGTTCGCCATCAAGGCTCCGCTGGTGCCGCTGCACACCTGGCTGCCGGAGGCCGGCTCGGAGGCTCCGGTGGGGGCGTCCACGCTGCTGGTGACGGTGCTGGACAAGGTGGGCACCTTCGGGTTCCTGCGGATCTGCCTGCCGCTGCTGCCGGCCGCCTCGTCCAGGCTGGCCTGGCTGTTCTTGCTGCTGGCGCTGCTGGGCATCCTGTACGGCGCGATCGTGGCGGCCATGCAGACCGACCTGAAGCGCTTCGTGACGTTCACCTCGATCGCCCACTTCGGGTTTATCGCGATGGGTGTGTTCGCCTTCACCACCCAGGCCATGACCGGTGCCGTGCTGTACATGCTCAACCACGGCATCACCACCGGGCTGCTGTTCCTGGTGATCGGCATGCTGATCACCCGCGGCGGTTCCCGGCACATCGCCGACTACGGCGGGGTGTGGAAGGTGGCGCCGCTGCTGGGTGGCGTGTTCATGGTGGCCACCATGGCCACGGTGGCGCTGCCCGGCACCAACGCCTTCGTCTCCGAATTCCTGGTGCTGATCGGCACCTTCGACCGGTCGGTGGCCTGGGGCGTGCTGGCCACCGTCGGCATCATCCTGGCTGCGGTGTACATGCTGTGGGTGTTCCAGCGCACCATGACGGGACCGGTGCGGGGCGTCGCGGTGTTGGGTGCCCGGTCGACGGAGCCCGGCGGTGACGGTGCCAGCGGTGACGATGCGGTCGGGGCCGCGGCCGCTTCATCCGGTGCTGTGGCTTCATCGGCGGCTTCATCGGGGGCTTCATCGGGTGCCGCAGCCCAGGCTTCGTCCCCGATCGCCACCGCCGAGCGGCCGGCCGGCGTCCGGGCCCGGTTCGCCGACCTGAACCGGCGGGAGATCGCCGTGGTCACCCCGCTGATCGTGGCGATCATCTTCCTGGGCATCTACCCGAAGCCGGTGCTAGACGTGATCCAGCCGACCGTCGCGGCCACCATGTCGGCGGCCGGAGCGATCGATCCGGGCGTGAACGGAGGGGGACAGTGATGGCCACGGTCCTTGCTGCAGTCGCCGGCCCCGTGCTGGGTGCGGTGACTGGCCCGGCCGCCGCGCCGCCGGTGACGCCAATCCCGGCGCCGGTGGTCGACCTGGTCGCCGTGCTGCCGGTGCTGATCGTGCTCGGCGCGGCCTGTCTGGCGGTGGTGTTCGAGGCGGCGCTGCCCCGCGGGCAGCGGTTCGGTGCCCAGGTGGTGCTGGCCATCGGCGCGATCCTGGCAGCCGGCATCACCACTGTCGTGCTCGGGGTGAACGGCCACGACGTCGTCACCTTCGCCGGCGCGATCTCGGTAGACAGCGCCACCTACGTGATGTGGGGCTCGCTGCTGGCGCTGTCCCTGGTGGCAGTGCCGCTGATGGCCGATCGGGTCGCGGAACCGGGCGGCGCGTTCGTCGCCCAGGCGGCGGCCATCATCGGCTCCGGCCGGGACCGGCGAGCCGCCGCGGTGGCCACCCCGATGCAGACCGAGGTGTTCCCGCTAGCGCTGTTCGCGGTCGGCGGCATGCTGGTCTTTCCGGCCGCCTCCGACCTGCTGACCCTGTTCGTCGCGCTCGAGGTGCTGTCGCTGCCGCTGTACCTGATGTGCGGGTTGGCCCGCCGTCGGCGGCTGATCAGCCAGGAGGCCGCGGTCAAGTACTTCCTGATCGGCGCGTTCACCTCGGCGATCCTGCTGTACGGCATCGCGCTGCTGTACGGCTACGCCGGCTCGGTGCGCTTCTCCGACATCGCGGCCACCGCGGCCGGGGCCGGTGGCAGCGAGGTGCTGCTACTGGCCGGGATTGGGCTGCTGGTGGTGGGACTGCTGTTCAAGGGCTCGGTCGGGCCGTTCCACCTGTGGACCCCGGACGTCTACCAGGGCGCCCCCACCCCGGTCACGGCGTTCATGGGCGCCTGCACCAAGTTCGCCGCGTTCGCCGCCATGCTGCGGGTGCTGCAGGTGGCACTGGGGCCGATGTCCTGGTCGTGGCAGCCGGTGCTGATGGCGGTAGCCGTGCTGTCCATGGCGATCGGCGCGTTCTTCGGGGTGGTGCAGACCGACCTCAAGCGCATGCTGGCCTACTCGTCGGTGGCGCACGCCGGCTTCCTGCTGCTCGGTGTGATGTCGATCAGCGAACGCGGGATGACGGGCACGCTGTTCTACCTGCTGACCTACGGGTTCGCCACCATCGGCGGGTTCGCCGTGCTGACCCTCGTGCGGCGCGGCGGCGCGGAGGCGCCGCAGCTGTCCGACTGGGCGGGCATCGCCAAGCGGTCCCCCGCGCTGGCTGCGGTGATGACGATCTTCCTGCTGTCCTTCGCGGGCATCCCGCTGACCAGTGGATTCATCGGCAAGGTGGTGGTGTTCACCGCGGCCATGGATGCCGGGATGGGTCCGCTGGTGGTGGTCGCGATGATCGCCACGGTGGTGACGGCGTTCTTCTACCTGCGCGTGATCGTGATGATGTACTTTGCCGATCCCAAGCCGGCGCCCGCCGGGACCGACACCCCGGTGGTGGTGATGCCGGGTGTGGTGACCCTGGTGGTGGTCGGAGTATGCGCGCTGCTCACGGTGCTGCTGGGCGTGGTCCCGCAGCCGGTGCTGGACGTGATGGCCGTGCACTTCCCGCTGTTGTCCTAGGCTCGGTGAAGTGAACGTCGCCGCGGGACCAGCCGAGCCCGTCGAATCGCCTGGCCTGGCCGGCCTGGACCTGGCCGACCCGGCGCTCGCGGCCAGGGTATCGGCCGGCCTGGCGCACGTCGAGCAGCAGCTGGCCCGCGAGCTGCGCAGCGAGTTCGCGTTCGTGTCCGAGGCCGCCTCGCATCTCATGGCGGCCGGCGGCAAGCGGTTCCGGCCACTGTTCACCATGGTGGCCGCCGGGGTCGGGCCGCACCCGGAGTCCGAGGACGTGCTGACCGCCGCGGCGGTGGTGGAACTGGTGCACCTGGCGACGCTCTACCACGACGACGTGATGGACGAGGCGGACATTCGCCGGGGCACCAAGAGCGCCAATGCGCGTTGGGACAATGCGGTGGCCATCCTGGCCGGCGACTTCCTGTTCGCCCGGGCATCGCGGTTGGTGGCCTCGCTCGGACCCGAGGCGGTGCGCATCATCGCCGACACCTTCGCCGAACTGGTGACCGGCCAGATCCGCGAGACGGTGGGCCCGCAGCCCGGCCAGGACCCGGTGGCGCACCACCTCGCGGTGCTGGACGAGAAGACCGCCTCGCTGATCGACACCAGCGCCCGATACGGCGGTATGTTCTCCGGTGCCAGCGACGCGCAGGTGGCGTCGCTGCGCCGCTACGGTCGGGCACTGGGGGTGGCGTTCCAGGTATCCGACGACATCATCGACATCGCCTCGGTCGACTCCGGCAAGACGCCAGGCACGGACCTCCGCGAGGGCGTGCCCACCCTGCCCGTGCTGTACACCCAGGCGGATCCGGATGCCGACCCGGAGCTGGTGGCGCTGCTGGGCGGACCCATCGAGGATGACGCCACGGTCCAGCGCGCGGTGACGTTGCTGCGTGACTCGCCCGGTCTGGCCCGTGCCCGCAGGACGCTGGACGACTTCGCCGGCCGGGCCCGAGCGGAATTGGCGGAGCTGCCGCCGTCCGCGGCCGTGGACGCGCTGGACGCGCTGACCGGCTTCGTGGTGGACCGCACGCGCTGACCGGCTCAGCCGTCTGGTTCGAAGGTGAACTCCAGCTCCGCGGTGCCCGTCGGACCAGTGACGGAGGTGTCGGTGCGGCGCACCAGCATGAAGTCCTCCCGGTACTCCAGCACCGTGTAGACCACCGCGCGGCCGAAGGGCCGCTGCACCACGAACCGTCCGGACTGGGTGAACTCGCCGCGAGCGGGTTCGGGCGGTGCGAGGTCCGCCGGCTCCGCGTCCGTGGCCGCTGAGGTTTCCGTGACCGCGGGCCGGGCGAACCGCAGGAACAGGCTCCGCGGCGTGCAGTGGTAGTCGCCGTCGGAGCGGGGATCGAAATCGGTGACGTCGTCCCGAGCGGCACCCGCCCCACCGTCCGCACCGCCGTCACCAGCGCCGGGGCGCCGCAGCAGATCACGCAGGCTCATGGCTTCCTCCCGTCACCGATCCTGCCCGGGTATCGATCCTGACGCGGGCCCGACGGTAGGCGCAACGGGCGGCGCTCGCAGCACCGTCACCGCCGCGTCGCGTCGCCGCCGGCGGGACCGGCGCACCGCGTCGCCGGACAGCAGCATCAGCGACACCCAGATCACTGCGAACCCGGCCCAGCGGGATGGCGACATGTGTTCACCCGCCCACCACACGCCCAGCAGGAACTGGGTGAGCGGGTTCAGGTATTGCAGGAAGCCCAGCAGGGACAACGGCAGGATGCGCGCCGCCGCGCCGAACAGCAGCAGCGGGACCGCCGTCACCACACCGGATGCCACCAGCACCACCGCGTGCCCGGATCCCTGATGGCCGAAGTGCGCCTGCCCGTCCACCTGCAACCAGATCAGATACCCGAGCGCCGGCAGCATCAGCACCGAGGACTCACCCAGCAACGAGATCGCGGCGGGGATCCGAATCACCCGTTTGGTCAGCCCGTAGAGACCGAAGCTTGCCGCGATCATGAACGCCAGGTACGGGACCCCGCCGGCGCCGACGGCCGTCAGCACCACTCCAGGCACCGCGACGGTCAGCGCCGCCCATTGCAGCGGCGCCAGCCGCTCGCCCAGCGCGAGGACGCCCAGCGCGACGGATACCAGCGGGTTGATGAAGTACCCCAGCGAGGCCTCGATGACGTGCCCGTTGTTGACCGCGTAGATGTACACGCCCCAGTTCACGCTGATTAGCGCGGCGGCCGCGGCGATCAGCCCCCAGGTCCGGCCCGATAGCGCCCGGATCTCCGGCCAGCGGCGCGCGACGGTGACGACGATGCCCATCACCACCGCCGACCAGAACATGCGGTGTGCCAGGATCTCTACCGCCCCGGCGGGCTCGGCCAGCGGCCAGTACAGCGGGAACAGGCCCCACAGCAGGTAGGCGGCCGTGGCCAGTAGTACGCCCTTGCGCATGGCACCCTCCCGCCGGATCCATCTTCTCAGTGAGTCGTGTGGCCCAGCGTGCGGCATCACGCACGTGGGGGCGCACGACCTCGGTCGACACTCAGTGCGGGGGCGGCGTCGAGGTGGTCCGATCCAGCAGGGTGGACAGCACGATCGTCGACTCGGTGCGAGCCACCACATCGGTGGCGCGCAGCCGCTCCAGGGCCTGCTCGAAGTCGGCCATGTCGGCGGCCCGCAGGTGCACCAGCACGTCGGCGTCGCCGGACACCGTGTAGGCGGCGACCACCTGCGGGATGGGCTCCAGGATGGCCCGGATGCGGGCGGGGGTGACGTTGCCGGCGTAGGTGACCGCGACCAGGGCCTGGGCGCGCCAGCCAAGCGCGTCGGGATTGATGCGGGCGGTGAAGCCGGTGACGACGCCCGCCTCGACCAGTCGGTCCACCCGGCGCTTGACGGCCGGCGCAGACAGGCCGACCCGCTCACCCACCTTCCGGTAGGACGCCCGAGCATCCTCGACGAGCTGTGTAATGATGTGCTGGTCTATCTCATCAAGACGCAACGAATTGCTCCTCTATGCGCAACATCATGGCATTGTCCGCAGGTGTTGAGCGATTCTATCGTCGAGTCATGACGATCGCTCTGGACCACGAGACCCCGACCATGCACGCGAGCCCGGCCCCGGCCGAGACCAGGACCGCCCGCCCACGGACCTACCTGATGTGCCGGCCGGCGCACTTCGACGTCGTCTACTCGATCAACCCGTGGATGCACACCGACGTCGAGGTGGACGGGGCGTTGGCCATGCGCCAGTGGGAGCACCTGGCCGACACCTACCGAACGCTCGGTCATCGCGTCGAGATCGTCGACGGCGCACCGGGTTTGCCAGACATGGTGTTTGCCGCGAACGCAGCCACCGTGGTGGACGGCACCGCCGTCACCGCCCGGTTCTCCACGGACAAGCGCACCGGCGAGGAAGAGCCCTATCGGGCCTGGCTGACCGAGCACCTGCCCCGCGTGTTGGTGCCCGAGCACATCAACGAAGGGGAGGGCGATTTCCTGTGGACCGGCCGGTTGATGCTGGCCGGCACCGGCTTTCGTACCGACCCGCGCTCGCATCGCGAGCTCGGCGAGCTGCTGGGCGTGCCGGTGGTATCGCTGACGCTGGTCGACCCGTCCTTCTACCACCTGGACACCGCCCTGGCGGTGCTGGACGCCGATACCATCGCCTACTACCCGCCGGCCTTTTCGCCCGGGTCGCAGGCCGCCCTGCGCCGGCTGTACCCGGAGGCCATCGTGGCGTCCGTGGAAGATGCCCGCTGGTTTGCGCTCAACGCCGTCAGCGACGGTCGGCGGGTGGTCGTCCCCGAGCAGGCACCGGACTTCGCTCGGCAGCTGGAACTGGCCGGTTTCGAGCCGATCCCGGTGGACGTCTCCGAGTTCCGCAAGGCCGGGGGCGGCGCCAAGTGCTGCACCCTGGAACTGCGGGGCTGACGCCGGCGCTGGACCCGGCGCCGCCCCCGCTGACCCGATCCCGGCCGGGCGCGCCGCGCTGGCTAGTTGCCGCAGCTGCGACACCGGCCCGGCAGGATGCTGCGGTGCCGCGATACCCAGTGATATGCCCGCGCGGACACCCACGACCCCGGCCGGGTGGACATCGCCGATGCGAGCACTCGCCAGCGCGCCGCCGGCTGTGCCCGCAGCACCGCGGCCACCGCCAGATGCCCGGCCACCGGCGGCCCGCCGTCCGGCACGAACTGCACCGCCGCCCGCGCCTGGGCGAGTGTCAGCCCGCGAGCCGACAGGTCGGCGGTCTGGAACGGAACGAAGGCCGGCAGCGCCGCCAGGTGCCGCCGAGCGAACGCCACGCACCGCCGGCAGAACCCGCACTGCCCGTCGTAGATCACGGTTCCCGGGATCCGGGAGCGCTCGCTCATCGGATCGGTCGCTCCGCCGGGCTCGTCACCGATAGTTGGTGAACTGCAGCGCCACGTCCAGGTCGGCGTCCTTGAGCAGCGCGATCACCGCCTGCAGGTCGTCCCGCTTCTTGCCCGACACCCGCAGCTGATCGCCCTGAACCTGCGCCTGCACGCCCTTGGGACCCTGATCGCGCACCAGCTTGGCGATCTGCCGGGCCTTGTCCGATGCGATGCCCTCCACCAGGGTGCCGGTCACCTTGAAGACCTTCCCGGACGCTGCCGGGTCGCCGACGTCGAACGACTTCAGCGAGATGCCGCGCTTGATCAGCTTCTCCTTGAACACCTCGATCGCCGCCCGGCAGCGCTCCTCGGTGGAGGCGGTGATCGTCACCCCGTGCTCGCCGGCCCAGGCGATGGACGCATCCGTGCCGCGGAAGTCGAACCGTTGCGAGAGCTCCTTCGCCGCCTGGTTCAGGGCGTTGTCGGCCTCCTGCCGGTCGACCTTGCTCACCACGTCGAACGACGCATCCGCCATCGTGCTACTCCTTCGTGTGCTGCCCGCAATCCCGATTGGGTTCCCGGCCGGGCACCTAGTACTCTGGTCACTCGCCGGGCGTGCGCGCCCGGCACTGGCAGGTTACCCAAGCGGCCAAAGGGAGCTGACTGTAAATCAGCCGCGAAAGCTTCGGGAGTTCGAATCTCTCACCTGCCACTCTTCTCGGCTCTTCCGCTTTGCCGATGGAATGCGACGTGAGCGGGCCGCCTGAACACCGGTGACGATGGCGCAGGCGGCCGCGTGACCGTAACGTGTGCCCGGTTCGGACGGATTCCCTCGACCGGGTGCACCGCGATGCTGGCTGCGCTAGCCCTACGCGCGTTACGCTCCGTAGGTGCCGAGTTCATGCGGTCGGGGGTATTCGGGGACGGCGACGGGCCGCCCTACCCGTCGCCGGTGTTCGCTGCGTGATCAACGGCGCCAACACGGCCTCAGGATCGCCCGGTGAGCGGCGACCAGCCCGAGGTGGAGCGCCAGCGCAGCAGCCGGACGGTGTTCCCGGCCGCGGGGGCACTGCTGCTGGTGGTGTCGGCCGCCCTGTGGGTGCCGGTTCTGCTGCATCCGCAGCCTTCCCCGCTGGAGCAGCCGCCCATCTACGCGCCGGCGCTGCTGGTAGCCGCGTTCATCATTTGCGAGCTCTATCCGTTGCGGGTGGAGGTGCGCCGCGAGACGCTGCTGGTCAGCCTGTCCGAGCTGCCACTGGCCATCGGGGTGCTGCTACTGCCGCCGTGGATGGTCGGGTCGGTCTATCTGGCCTCGGGCTTCGTGGTCTACCTGGTGCGCCGGGACAGCTGGCAAAACAACCTGATGAACCTGGCGCTGATCGCCGTGGAGAGCGGCGTCGCGGTGGTTGCGGTGACGATTGCCGGCACCGTCACCCCGGCCGGGGACATGGTGGCGGTGGGGCAGCGGTACCTGCCGGTGGCGGTCGGGGTGCTGATCGGAGCGCTGGTGTCGGCGCTGGCGGTCGGCGTGGTCTATCGGCTGATCGGCCCGGCCGAACCGCTGATCCGGGTGGTGCTGCGCTCGATGCTGACAGCGGCGGTGATCGTCGGGTTGGCGCTGGTGGGCTTCACCGTGTGGAACGCGCCGATGGGCGGCCCGGTGCTGTGCGTCGGACTGCTCATGGTGATGGGCCTGCTCTATCGCAACTACTCCTCGTTCCTGCGCCAGCACGCCGACCTCGCGGGCCTGTATGCCTTCGGCAGCAGCGTCACGGCGGCGGGCGGTGACACCGGCGAATGGCTGGGCCTGATCGAGCAGGTGCGCGACCAGCTCAACGCTCAGGTCGCCGTGCTGTACGTGACCGACCAGTCCAGCGGCCCGCGGGAGCTGGCGGTCGGCCCGGACGGCCCACTGACCATTGCCAAGCCGGCCGCCGGCGACCCGTTGCTGGCGGCGGCGAGCACATCCGGGGCCACCATGGCCGCCAGCGATCGGACCACCGACCCCGCCCTGCTGCAGGCGCTCGCCGGTCGCGGCGCGTGGGACGTGATCGTGGTCCCGCTGCGGTCCGGCGACCGCGACCGCGGCTATCTGGAGGTGCGGGATCGCCGCTCCCGATGGGGTCGCTTCTCCGACGACGACCTGCGGCTGCTGCAGACCCTCGGCGGGCACCTGGCCACCGCGCTGGACAACCACCGGCTGGTGGAGCGGCTATCCCACGAGGCCTACCACGACTCGGTGACGGCACTGCGCAACCGGCTCGGGCTGACCGTCAGCTCGCAGGAGATGGCCGCCGCCGGACGGCTCGGCGGGGTGCTGCTGCTGGAGCTGAACGTGCTGGGCGATGTGAACAGCGCGCTCGGCCACGACCGCGGCGAACAGCTGCTGGCCGCGGTCGGTCGTCGGTTGGTATCGGTGGCGGGGCCGAACCGGCCGGTGGGCCGGATCGAGACCGACCGGTTCGCGGTGCTGCTGGAGCCGCAGGCCGAGGAGGCATCCACCGAGCTGGCAGAGCAGATCCTGCAGGCGATCGGCCGCACCTATTCGATGGACGGCATCGAGATCGAGCCGCACGCCGTCGGCGGCCTGGCGCTGCGCGGGCCGGGCGACGATGCGACGGGAACCTCCCGCGAGACCCTGCTGCAGCGCGCCGAGATGGCCCTGCTGTCCGCGCAGGCCCGGGACGAGCACCTGGCCGTGTACCAGGCGGCGATGGGTGAGGTGTACCGGCGCCGGTTCCAGCTGGTGACGCAGTTCCGGCGGGCCGTGGAGACCGGAAGGGTGACGCTGCACTACCAGCCCAAGCTGACTCTCACCGAGCGAGAGCTGACCGGGGTGGAGGCGCTGGTGCGCTGGCTGCACCCCGAGTACGGGTTCGTCTCGCCCGCCGAACTGATCGAGGCCATCGAAACCACCGGGTCGATCGACATCCTGTTCTCGCACGTGCTGGACACCTCGCTGGCCCAGATTGCCGACTGGGCGTCCCGGGGGATGCGAATCGGGGTGGCCGTCAACCTGTCCGTGCGCAACCTGCTGGCCGCCGACTTCACCCGCACCGTCGCCGACGCGCTGGACCGGCACGGGGTTTCCGCGGAGCTGCTGACCCTGGAGGTCACGGAATCCTCGGTGATGGCGCAGCCGGAGCGTTCGCTGCCGGTGTTGCGTGAGCTGCACTCGATGGGCATTCAACTGTCTGTCGACGATTTCGGCACCGGGTACTCGTCGCTGGCCTATCTGCGCCGGCTGCCGATCGACGAGATCAAGATCGACAAGTCGTTCGTGCAGGGCATGGTCACCGACCTGGGCGACCTGGCCATCGTGCGGGCGATCATCGAGCTGGGGCATTCGCTGGGACTGCGGGTGATTGCGGAGGGCGTCGAGGAGGAGGCCGGTCGCGACGCGCTGCGGTCCATGCGCTGCGACGGAGTGCAGGGCTTCCTGCTGTCCCGGCCGCTGCCGCTGGACCGGTTCGAGGCCTGGCTGGCCAGTCGTACGGTGCCGGTCGAGCGGGCCGCCGGGGAGGCGCTGGCGCCGCTGCGGGTGCGCTCCTAGCCGACGCCGTCACCGGCCTGACTGGTGACTGGCCCGGTGCACCCCGGCTGACCTGGCGGTTTCACGTCACCCGCGATCGGTGATGTAGAGTTGCCCAGGCTCTGCTGGGCTGCCGCTGCGCGGCGTCCCGACCGAGCCAGGCCCCTTTAGCTCAGTCGGCAGAGCGTCTCCATGGTAAGGAGAAGGTCTACGGTTCGATTCCGTAAAGGGGCTCGGTGCGCGTCGTCCGGATGGATCCGGTCGAGGCGCGCGCGTCGCGGGTGTTGCTCGCGGCGCGGCAAGGCGGTGTAGCTCAGTCGGTAGAGCAAGCGGCTCATAATCGCTGTGTCGCCGGTTCAAGTCCGGCCACCGCTACTCGAAATGCGGTCGCCGGCCACCTCGGCGCCGCACGTCCGAGCCGGACCGGCCGGTTCACAGTGAGTACGAGAGCGAGAGGCATACGGCCGTGGCCGCCACCGATATCCGCCCCAAGATCACCCTCGCGTGCGAGGTGTGCAAGAACCGCAACTACATCACCCGCAAGAACCGGCGCAACGACCCCGACCGGATGGAGCTGCGCAAGTTCTGCCCGCACTGCGGCAAGCACCAGGCGCACCGCGAGACCCGCTGACCTCGCGTCCCGTGCTGGACCGCTGATGGACGCCTCCTTCGTGGGCCGGGCGTTCCCGCTCGCCGAGCCCTATCTGGTCGGTGCGGAGAAGATCCGCGAGTTCGCTGACGCCATCGGTGAGCCCAGCCCGCTGTGCCACGATCGACAGGCCGCCCGAGCCGCCGGACACCCTGATCTCGTCGCACCGCCCACCTTCGCGATCGCCGCGATCGCCCGGGCGCAGGACGCGGTGCTGTTCCGGCCGGACCTGCAGCTGGACTTCTCCCGCGTGGTGCACCGCGACCAGCGCTTCGTGCACCACCGGCCCATCCACGCTGGCGACCAGCTGCGTGCCACCGTGCACATCGACACGATCAAGGTGTTGGCCGGCAACGACGTCATCGGCCTGCGCACCGAGGTCGTCGACGGCGCCGGTGAGCCGGTCGTGACCTGCCACTCCACCCTGGTCTCGAGGGCAGCGTGAGCGACGCCGGAGCGGGTGTGGGCCGTCGCGGCGAAGCTGCGGGCCCCGGCCGCGGAGTGCGGAGCGAACAATCGGATACCGTGAGCGACGCCGGAGCGGGTGTGGGCCGTCGCGGCGACTCGATCGCGGTCGGTCAGCAGTTGCCGGAGCTGGTCGTCCATCTGGACCGTGCCCGGCTGGTGCGCTATGCCGGTGCCTCCGGCGACTTCAACCCGATCCACTGGAACGCCCGGGTAGCCACCGAGGTGGGCCTGCCCGACGTCATCGCGCACGGCATGCTGACCATGGCGCTGGCCGGCCGCCTCGTCACCGCCTGGATCGGCGACCCCGCGCGAGTGCTGGACTTCGGCGTGCTGTTCACCCGCCCGGTGGTGGTGCCGGATCCGGCGGGTGCGGACGTCGTGCTGACCGGTCGGGTCGCGCAGCTGGACGGCGAGGCCGGTACCGCGCGGGTGGATATCACGGCCACCGCGGCGGGGCAGACGGTGCTCGGCCGGGCTCGGGCCACGGTGCTGTTGCCGGTCGCCGATTGACGCTCCGGCCGGGTGCGGACCGCCTGGCGCCGGTCGCTGCCACCGCGCGCCGATCGCTGCCGGGGCGGGCATGGGTCGTCGGCAGGGCGCCTGGTGCCCTACACTGGACCGTCGGGGGTGTACTGAGTGCTGCCTGTCCGCAGGCCGCGCTGGTTCACCCCGCTTCGCTGTGAGGCGGGGCACCCGAAGGGGCGTAGCTCAACTGGCAGAGCAGCGGTCTCCAAAACCGCAGGTTGCAGGTTCAAGTCCTGTCGCCCCTGCACCGTGTGGCGTTCCGGCGCCATGCCCGGCCTCCGGGCCACCCGCGTGACGAGCGGCTCACGGCCGTACCCGAGACGAAGAGGATGCCAGTGAACAGCGATTCCGACGGCGTGCCGGACGGCAACGTGCCGGCCGGCGACGACGGCCAGGCGCGCGAGGCACCCGAGGGCGCGTCGGCCGACGACGGCGTCCGCGGGCAGTCACCGGACCCTTCAGAGTCGACGGAGTCGGCCGACGACGCCGACGTGGACCGGATGCTTCGCGAGGAACTGGAACCCGCCGCCGTCGGCGCTCGGGTTCCGGCGGGATCGGCGCGGGCCGCCGCGCGGGCCTCCGCCGCTCGGGCCGGTGTCTCCGCGGGGAAGGGTCGCGCGACCCCATCCCGGGACCGTGGCCCCCGGCGCGGGAACATCTTCGTCCGAATCGCGCGATACCTGCGCGAGGTGGTCTCCGAGATGCGGAAGGTCATCTGGCCGACCCGCAAGGAGATGATCACCTATTCCATCGTGGTCGTGCTGTTTCTGGTGTTCATGATCGCGATGACCTGGGGGCTCGACCTCGGATTCGCCAAGGCCGTGCTGGCGATCTTCGGCTGAACCGACGCAGACCACGTAGACCACATCACCATGACAGGAAGTGACACCGTGTCGACACCCGACTGGCCCGCTGGCGACGAGGCGACCGGCGACGAGCAGCTGGTTGCCGGTGCGCCCGCGCAGGACGTCGAGCCCGATCCCGCCGAGGTGACGGCCGACGATGCCACCGACCAGCCGGCGGAGGAGATCGACCCCGCCGCGGAGCTGCGGGCCGAACTGCGCAAGGCGCCCGGCCGCTGGTACGTGGTGCACTCCTACGCGGGCTACGAGAACAAGGTGAAGACGAACCTGGAGAGCCGGGTCAAGTCGCTGGAGATGGACGAGTTCATCTTCCAGATTGAGGTTCCCACCGAAGAGGTCATCGAGCTGAAGAATGGGCAGCGCAAGCCCAAGAAGCGGATGGTCTACCCGGGTTACATCCTGGTCCGGATGGACCTGACCGACGAGTCGTGGAGCGCGGTCCGTAACACCCCGGGGGTGACGGGGTTCGTCGGCGCCACCGCGCAGCAGCCGTCCGCGTTGTCCATCGACGAGGTGGTCAAGATCCTCGCCCCGGCCGCGCCCAAGAAGTCGGTGCAGGTCGCCACGTCCAGCGGTGAGCCCGTGCGCACCGAGGTCGACTTCGAGGTCGGCGAGGCCGTCACTATCACCGGCGGGGCGTTCGCCACCCTGCCGGCCACCATCGCCGAGGTGAACCCGGGGCCGCAGAAGCTCAAGGTGCTGGTCTCGATCTTCGGCCGGGAGACCCAGGTCGAGCTCGGCTTCGCCGAGGTCGAGAAGATCTAGCCGGCCGCCCACCCACCAGGTCAGTCACTTCACAGCAAGCAACCAGGAAGAAAGAACCACCATGCCCCCCAAGAAGAAGAAGCTCGCGGCCATCATCAAGCTGCAGATCAAGGCCGGGATGGCCAACCCGGCCCCGCCGGTCGGCCCGGCACTGGGCCAGCACGGCGTGAACATCATGGAGTTCTGCAAGGCCTACAACGCCGCGACCGAGTCGCAGCGCGGTGACGTGGTCCCGGTGGAGATCTCCGTCTACGAAGACCGCTCGTTCGACTTCAAACTCAAGACCCCGCCCGCCGCGCGGCTGCTGCTCAAGGCCGCCGGTGTGGAAAAGGGCTCGGGCACCCCGCACACCACCAAGGTCGCCTCGGTGACGGCCGCCCAGGTGCGGGAGATCGCCACGCTCAAGCAGGTCGACCTGAACGCCAACGATGTCGACGCCGCCGCCAAGATCATCGCCGGTACCGCACGGTCGATGGGCATCACCGTCACCGATTGATCTGGCCGGCGGTCCGGCGGCAGTCGCCGGGACGCCGACCTGCCCCGCGCGCGGATCGCGACGGGGCACGCGCCGCCCGCGGTGGGTGGCGTGGTGGGAGGGCCACGCGCTGGCCCGGTAACCACACCGTGCGTACGAGGACGCTGGACCACCGGCGGACCGTGCAGGATAGGACAGGGAGCACGAACATGAAGCGCAGCAAGGCATACCGCAAGGCCGCCGAGCAGATCGACCGGGCGAAGCTGTACAGCCCGGCCGAGGCCGCCGACCTGGCCCGCAGCACCTCCGTCGGCAAGTCCGACGGCACCGTCGAGGTCGCCATGGTGCTGGGCGTCGACCCGCGCAAGGCCGACCAGATGGTGCGCGGCACCGTCAACCTGCCGCACGGCACCGGCAAGACCGCCCGGGTGATCGTGTTCGCGGTCGGTGAGAAGGCCACCGAGGCTGCGGCCGCAGGCGCGGACGCGGTCGGCACCGACGAGCTGATCGAGCGGATCCAGGGTGGCTGGCTGGACTTCGATGCGGCCATCGCCACTCCCGACCAGATGGCCAAGGTCGGCCGGATCGCTCGCGTGCTGGGCCCGCGCGGCCTGATGCCGAATCCGAAGACCGGCACCGTCACCGCCGACGTGGCCAAGGCCGTCGCGGACATCAAGGGCGGCAAGATCAACTTTCGGGTGGACAAGGCGGCCAACCTGCACCTGGTGATCGGCAAGGCATCCTTCCCGACCGAGCACCTGGTGGAGAACTACGCCGCGGCGCTGGACGAGGTTCTGCGCGCCAAGCCGTCGGCCGCGAAGGGCCGGTACCTGCGCAAGGTGTTCTTCGCCACCACCATGGGGCCGGGCATTCCCGTCGACCCGACGCAGACCCGCAACCTGCTCGCCGAGGAGCCGGCCTCCTAGACGACATCGGTCAGCAACGGCGCGGTAACCCCTCCGGGGTTACCGCGCCGTTGTCGTCTGCGTACGGGTTGCGGCACTTACCAGACAAGGAGATGATCGAAGTGATAATCGGTCATCGGAGGCATGATGCGGCGGCGAACCATCAGGGCGGTATTCGCGGCTGCGGTGCCGCTGATGATGCTTGGCGGGTGCGGCGCGGTGGTGGCCGGTCACGGTGTTCGCGCACCGAACACGGTGACCACGCCCGATGGCGCCAACCGGTCCACGGTGGATGCGACCGGATTGATCGCACCGTCGCCGGGCACGGGCGGTACCACTGCGGCGAGCAGCGGCGAGGCCGCCCAGCCATCGGAGGAAGTATCGACCGCGAGCGAGGAACCCGTCGACGCCGCGGCACTACTCGCCAGCATTCGGGCAGGATCGGCCACTATCAGCAGTGAGTCCGCGACCGTCTCGGTATCGGGGTGGGGCGGCAACGGTCCGTTCTCGGTGCGGGAGGACGCCCAATTCTCGTTTGTCGGCGGTCATGTGGAGTCGATGGAGATGACCGCGACTGCCCTGGATCCCGCGCTGGACGCGAAAAACTCGGCGGCGTCTCCCACCTTGGTGATCCGCAAGGTTCACGACCGGGTCTTCATTGGTCCGCAGTCCCTGATCGCATCCGCGGGCATCGATGATCCGAAGGGCAGGCCGTGGTACGAGATCACCACTTCAACGCCCCCAGTGATCGCCGCGCTGAGCGCTCCGAACTGGGCCGATGACGACTATGGTGCCGCGTTGCCGATGGTCACCGAATTGGTGGCCGCGGCAACGACGCTGATCGACCTCGGCCCCCAGGCCGATGGCCCGGCGGCGCACCAGTATCAGATGACCGTCGATATCCGCACCGTGCCCAACCTATTGGGCCTGCTGGATCTGACGCCGGAGCAGACGCTGACGCTCGCCGACGAGAGTCCGCTGCTGACGGCCTTCCTCTGGCTGGACGATCGTGACCGCACCATCAAGCTGATCGCTGCGCACAGCGGGATCGGCGCGTCACTGAGCCTGATCGAGTCCGCCAGCCGGTTCAACGAGCCGTTGCACATCGAGGTACCTCGGTCTGGCGAGATCGTCACCGACCGCTAGCACCGTCGGGTGCGGGCCCGGCCGCGATCCGTTCCGATCGCCCGGTACGGGTCGCGCACGGAGCGATTTGGCGCTCCGGTACCGATCCGGTAGCGTGGTGCTCGTTCCACCGAAGACCGTCGGCTTTGCCGCGCCCGTAGGCGTTCGACCTTGTGTCGTGCGACACCGGGCCGGTGACGAAGGATTCGCCCCGAGTGGCGAACGGCCCACGCAGGAGGACGAGGTCGAAACGTGGCCGGCCCGGGTCCGGGCTGCCGCGATCACGCCCCGTGCGCCTGCGCCGGGGCGTTTGTCATTCCTGGCCCCCTTCGCGCATCGTCTCACGGCCTCCGGTGGCCGGCGGCCCCCGCCGCCGGGTGCATCGAGACACCGAAAGGAGGCGAGGATGGCCAAGCCCGCCAAGGTCACCGCGGTCGCCGAGATCGCGGACCGGTTCCGCAGTTCGCAGGCCGCCGTGGTGACCGAGTACCGCGGCCTGACGATGGCGCAACTCACCGAGTTGCGCCGGGCGCTCGGAGCGGACACCGCCTACACCATCGCCAAGAACACGCTGGTCAAGCGAGCCGCCGCGGATGCCGGAGTGGAAGGTCTGGACGAGCTGTTCGTCGGGCCGACCGCCATCGCGTTCGTGGCCGGCGAGCCGGTGGATGCCGCCAAGGCGCTGCGCGATTTCGCCAAGGCACATCCGCTGCTGGTCGTCAAGGGCGGTCTGCTGGACGGACACCCCGTCGGCCCCGGCGAGGTCGACAAGCTGGCGGACCTGGAGTCCCGCGAGGTGTTGCTCGGCAAGCTGGCCGGCGCCATGCTGGGAACCCTGACCAAGGCCGCCGTCCTGTTCAACCAGCTGCCCAGCCAGGTCGCGCGGCTCGCCGCCGCCCTGCAGGACAAGCGAGCCGCAGAGGGCCCAGCGGAAGCTGCGGCCGCCCCGGCCACCGAGACGGCCGAGGACGCACCGGCGTCCGACGCAACGGACCAGGCGGACCAGGCCTGATCCGACCGACCGACCCGGCCACCGCGGCGGGTCATGCACCACCCGGTCGGTTCAGACCGGACATCCACTCCGCCCGCGACGAGGACATCCAGCGGGCACCGCATCCAGCGGAATCAGAAAGGACACCATCATGGCGAAGCTGAGCACGGACGAGCTGCTCGACGCGTTCAAGGAACTGACGCTGATCGAGCTCAGCGAGTTCGTCAAGCAGTTCGAGGAGACCTTCGGCGTCACCGCCGCGGCGCCGGTCGCGGTCGCGGCCGCCCCGGGTGCCGCCGGCGCCGCTGCCGCCGAGGCCCCCGAGGAGCAGGACGAGTTCGACGTCATCCTCGAGTCGGCCGGCGAGAAGAAGGTCCAGGTCATCAAGGCGGTCCGGGAGATCGTCTCCGGTCTGGGTCTGAAGGAGGCCAAGGATCTGGTCGACGCCGCGCCGAAGCCGATCCTGGAGAAGGCGCCGAAGGAGGCCGCCGAGGCCGCCAAGGCGAAGCTCGAGGAGGCCGGAGCCACCGCCTCGGTCAAGTAGTCCGGTGTCGGCTCCGTCACCCTCCACCCGGTGACGGCCGCAGACGATGTGTACAGGGCGGGCCCGCGGCAGCGCGGGCCCGCCCTGCCGTCGTTCCGTCGAGCGGTGTCAGGCGGCGGTGCCCCGGGCGGGTGTTTCGCCCGGGTGACGGGACTGGGCGGCGGCGATTCCGTCACCGGTGGCCAGCGTCCGTACCGCCGGGTCGTGGGAGCGGCGCTGCGACTTCGCCCGATACAGGTCGCGATCGGCCGCGCGTAGCACGTCCATCGGATCCCGGCCGGAGGCGGCGCGCTCCCAGCCGGTCGAGCAGTCCAGCAGCACGGCGTCGTCCTGCACTGCGATCGGCTGCCGCACCGCTCCGCGCACCGCAACGGCGACGGCGGCCGGATCGTCCAGGTCCTGGCCGACCACGACGAACTCGTCACCGCCCAGCCGGGCCACCAGCAGATCGGCGGGCAGCGCTCCGCGGATCCGCCCGCCCACCACGGCGAGCACCCGATCCCCGGCGTCGTGCCCGTAGGTGTCGTTGACCGCCTTGAAGCCGTCCAGGTCGATCATCACCAGGGTCACGCTGTCCGAGCGCCGGTGCCGAGACAGCCCGGCCTCCAGCGCCTCCAGGGCAGCGGTCCGATTGGCCAGGCCGGTGAGCTGGTCGGTGCGCGCCTCGTCCGTCTTGCGGATCAGGCTGGCGATCCAGATGTGCACCACCACGGTCACCACCGCCAGGCCAGGAACGAACTCCGGCGCGGTGAGCGCCAGGTACGCGATCATGGGCGACGTCACCAACGCGGCGAGCCACGGGCCGGTGCGGCGCCAGCCGATACGCAGGCTTGTCCGCCAGTCGGTGCCGTCCAGCAACACCATCGCGGTGCAGACCAGGCCGACGTTGATCGCCTCCCACACCAGCGCGACGATGCTGCCTGCCACCAGCAGCTCCGGCGGGGTAGCGACCGTAGGCCATGGCCCGAACAGCACGTGCAATGCCAGCACGCCGACCAGGCCCTCCACGGTGAGCACCGAGACGTTGAATCCGAATCGCCACACCGTGCTGGGCAGGCTACTGGCCGCCGCCACCGCGATCAGCGGAAACAGCAGCACCGTCGGCGGCCCCCCAACCAGCACCGCGGCCAGCGTGAAGGCGCCGGACCAATGGATTCGGATCCGGCCCCGCACATCGCGCATCCAGGGCATCAGCGGATACAGATCCGCGATCGCCACCAGAGCGACCACTATCCACAGCACCGGGCGGCGGAACGTGGCGCCGATCTGGGCCGGGCCGATGAGCAGCGCTGCCGTCACCAGCCCGCCGGCCGCCACCAGATAGACGGCCAGCACGTAGCGCCGCATCACCCTCGGGACGTCCTTCAGCAACGCCGACGGCCTCGTTGGCAGGGCGGAAGGCGGCCGTCGCTGCATCGTCATCACCCCAGCCGTCGAATTGCTCGAAGGATACCCACAGCGGTCGAATCGTCACGGTCGGCGAGCGCCGCCTGGGGTGGTGAGGAGAACGATGCCGCACATCGCCGGTCAGTCGGGCGGGCTCGAGGGGAGTTGGCTGATCAGCCCGACCAGGTTGCCCTCGCTGTCGCGCACGAACGCCTGCCATTCGTCGGTGCCGGCGGGACCCAGCGTGTCATCGGTGTGCGCGAAGATCACGTGCGGCTCGGTATCCACCACGGTCCCGGCGGCGCGCAGTGTGTCGACCGCCTCGCGCACGTCCGGCACCCGCAGGTAGACCAGCGCCGACGGGGCGGCGCGATCCAGCAACAGCCGTACCGGGCCCAGCCGGAAGAACAGCAGCCCCGGGGGGTCGAACCGGGCGGTCTCAGGTTCGCCCAGCAGCGCGGCATACCAGTCGGCGGCCCGATCCAGATCGTCCGCATGCTGTGCGATCTGCAGCAGGTCCACGGTGGCCTTCCTTCTAACGACGGGAAACAGCGGTGACGGAAAACAGCGGTGACGGGCCCCGCGGACCATCAGCATTCACCGCCACGGGCTCGTTGTCAGCGCGTGGCTTGTCAGTGGCCCGTGGCACCATCAGCGCATGATCGATCACTTCGGAATCCAGGCGGCCGACGTCGACGGCTCGGCGCACTTCTACTGCACGGTGTTCGCGCCGATCGGACTCGTCGAGGCGGTGCGGTTTCCGGCTGGCGCCGGGCCGGGCGCCGGGTCGGTGGTGGCGATGGCGGGTCGGGAGGGCGTGCCCCGGTTCTGGCTCAGCCCGGTGCAGGGCGGCCGTACCCCGCGTGAGGACCATGTCGCCTTTGCGGCGGCCTCTCGCGACGAGGTGGACGCCGTGCACCGGGCCGCGGTCGCGGCGGGCGTCGAGGTACTGCACGAGCCGCGCGAATGGCCCGAGTACCACCCCGGCTACTACGCGGTGTTCCTGCGCGACCCGGACGGGCACAACGTTGAGGCCGTCACCCACTCCTGACTGCTGGGTGCTGGACGGCCGCGCCCGTGAACCGCGTCACCGCCGGTGGAAAAACCCCGCCACCGGCCATGACGCTTGACGGATCGGTGCCCCAGGGTCCACGCTAGGCCCTACGACGTCGGCCATATGGCGGGCCGCGTCCCTCCGCGGGTGGCAGCAGAAGGCCGATGCGGCGCCGTGACGGTCTACCGGCGCTCCGGTGCAAGCCGCGAGGCGGAGGGCACGTCTAGACAGGCGTGTGCTGGGTCTGGTAGTCTTCCTATTTGCGCTGCCCTCTTTTTGCTGCCCGCGTTCTGTGACCGGCGTTCGCCTGCCGCGACGTCTCGCCGGTCATGCCTGCCGGCACGAGGCGGGTTGCGCCCCGAAAGATCCGGCGTTTGTCCTTGGAAGGACGCATCTTGGCAGTCACTCCCGCGCCCACCGTCCACCCCGGCTCCCCCACGGACACGGCAACCCGCGTCTCGTTCGCGAAGCTCTCCGAGCCCCTCGAAGTTCCCGACCTGCTGGCCCTGCAGACCGAGTCGTTCGCCCGCCTGGTCGGCGACCCGGCGTGGCGTGCCCGGCAGGATGATCCGCAGATCCGCAGCGGTCTGGACGAAATCCTGGACGAGATCTCGCCGATCGAGGACTTCGCCGGCAACCTGTCGCTGTCCTTCTCCGACCCTCGCTTCGACGAGGTCAAGGCCTCCGAGGAGGAGTGCCACGACAAGGACATGAACTACTCGGCCCCGCTGTTCGTCACGGCGGAGTTCGAGAACCGGGAGACCGGCGAGATCAAGTCGCAGACGGTCTTCATGGGCGATTTCCCGATGATGACCCGCAAGGGCACCTTCATCATCAACGGCACCGAGCGGGTCGTCGTCTCCCAGCTGGTCCGCTCGCCCGGCGTGTACTTCGACCGCAGCATCGACAAGACCGCCGGCAAGGACGTCTACTCGGTCAAGGTGATCCCGTCCCGGGGTGCCTGGCTGGAGTTCGACATAGACAAGCGTGACACCATCGGCGTGCGCATCGACCGCAAGCGGCGCCAGCCGGTCACCGTGCTGCTCAAGGCCCTGGGCTGGGACACCGAGCGCATCCGGGCGCGGTTCGACTGGTCCGCGGTGCTGCTGGCCACCCTGGAGAAGGATCACATCGCCGGCCAGGACGAGGCGCTGCTGGACATCTACCGCAAGCTGCGCCCGGGTGAGCCACCCACCAAGGAGAGCGCGCAGGCGCTGCTGGAGAACCTGTTCTTCAAGGACAAGCGCTACGACCTGGCACGGGTGGGCCGCTACAAGCTGAACAAGAAGCTGGGCCTGTCGGTACCGGAGAACGTCGGCACGCTCACCGAGGACGACTTGGTCTCCACGGTGGAATACCTGCTGCGCCTGCACGAGGGCCAGGAGGAGTGGACCGTCACCAACAAGGACGGGGTCGAGCGCACCCTGCCGGTGGAGACCGACGACATCGACCACTTCGGCAACCGCCGGCTGCGCACCGTGGGCGAGCTGATCCAGAACCAGATCAGGGTCGGCCTGTCCCGCATGGAGCGCGTGGTCCGGGAGCGGATGACCACCCAGGACGTGGAGGCCATCACCCCGCAGACGCTGATCAACATCCGGCCGGTCGTCGCCTCCATCAAGGAGTTCTTCGGCACCAGCCAGCTGAGCCAGTTCATGGACCAGACCAACCCGCTGGCCGGCCTGACGCACAAGCGCCGACTGTCCGCGCTCGGGCCGGGCGGCCTGTCCCGCGACCGTGCCTCGTTGGAAGTCCGGGACGTGCACCCCTCGCACTACGGCCGGATGTGCCCCATCGAGACGCCGGAGGGCCCGAACATCGGGCTGATCGGATCGCTGGCGACCTTCGCCCGTGTCAACCCGTTCGGATTCATCGAGACCCCGTACCGCCGGGTCCAGAACGGCAAGGCCACCGACCAGATCGACTACCTGACGGCCGACGAAGAGGATCGGCACATCATCGCGCAACCGACCACCAAGCTGGCCGCCGACGGCACGCTGAGCGAGGTGCTGGTGCTGGTGCGGCGCCGGGGCGGTGAGGTCGACCAGGTCCCGCCGGACCAGGTCGACTACATGGACGTGTCCAGCCGGCAGACCGTGTCGGTGGCCACCGCGATGATCCCGTTCCTGGAGCACGACGAGGCCAACCGGGCCCTGATGGGCGCCAACATGCAGCGACAGAGCGTGCCGCTGCTGCGCAGCGAATCGCCGCTGGTGGGCACGGGCATGGAGCGGCGTGCCGCGGTGGACGCCGGTGACGTGGTGACCGCGGAGCGCTCGGGTGTGGTGGAGGAGGTGTCCGCCGACTACATCTCGATGATGAACGACGACGGCAGCCACCGCACCTACCGGCTGAACAAGTTCCGCCGGTCCAACCAGGGCACCAGCTTCAACCAGCGCCCGATCGTCAACGAGGGCCAGCGGGTGGAGGCCGGCGACGTGATCGCCGACGGGCCGTGCACCGAGAACGGCGAGATGGCGCTGGGCAAGAACCTGCTGGTCGCCTTCATGCCGTGGGAGGGTCACAACTACGAGGACGCGATCATCCTCTCGCAGCGCATCGTGCAGGACGACGTGCTGACCTCGATCCACATCGAGGAGCACGAGATCGACGCGCGGGACACCAAGCTGGGTCCGGAGGAGATCACCCGGGACATCCCGAACGTGTCCGAGGAGGTGCTGGCCGACCTGGACGAGCGGGGCATCATCCGCATCGGCGCCGAGGTGCAGGACGGCGACATCCTGGTTGGCAAGGTCACCCCCAAGGGTGAGACCGAGCTGACTCCGGAGGAGCGGCTGCTGCGGGCGATCTTCGGCGAGAAGGCGCGCGAGGTGCGCGACACCTCGCTGAAGGTGCCGCACGGTGAGACCGGCAAGGTCATCGACGTGCGCGAGTTCCACCGCGATGACGAGGGTGTCGAGCTGCCGCCGGGCGTCAACCACCTGGTTCGGGTCTATGTGGCCCAAAAGCGCAAGATCCAGGACGGCGACAAGCTGGCCGGCCGGCACGGCAACAAGGGCGTCATCGGCAAGGTGCTGCCCGTGGAGGACATGCCGTTCCTGGAGGACGGCACCCCGGTGGACGTCATCTTGAACCCGCACGGTGTGCCGCGCCGGATGAACCTCGGGCAGGTGCTGGAGACGCACCTCGGCTGGGCCGCCGCCCGCGGCTGGAAGATCGACGGCGAGCCCGAGTGGGCCGCGCAGATCCCGGCCGGCGCTCGGGAGGCGGCGCCGTTCACCCGGACGGCCACCCCGGTGTTCGAGGGCGCCAGCGAGGAGGAGATCTTCGGTCTGCTGGGCAGCGTCCAGCCGATCGTCGACCCGCTCACCAAGCAGGAGACCCGGCTGATCGACACCGCCGGCAAGGCGCGGCTGTACGACGGTCGCTCCGGCGAGCCGTTCCCATATCCGGTGTCGGTCGGCTACATGTACATCATCAAGCTGCTGCACCTGGTGGACGACAAGATCCACGCCCGGGCCACCGGGCCGTACTCGATGATCACCCAGCAACCGCTGGGCGGGAAGGCGCAGTTCGGCGGCCAGCGGTTCGGCGAGATGGAGTGCTGGGCCATGCAGGCCTACGGCGCGGCCTCCACGTTGCAGGAGCTGCTGACCATCAAGAGCGACGACATCGTCGGCCGGGTCAAGGTCTACGAGGCCATCGTCAAGGGCGAGAACATTCCCGAGCCGGGCATCCCGGAGTCCTTCAAGGTGCTGCTGAAGGAACTGCAGGCGCTGTGCCTGAACGTGGAGGTGCTCTCCAGCGATGGTGTGGCCATCGAGATGCGCGACTCCGACGACGACGACCTGGAACGGGCTGCGGCGAACCTGGGCATCAACCTGTCCCGCAACGAGTCGCCCTCCGTGGACGACCTGGTGAACTAGCCGGCCATCCGGTCCGGTCGCGGGCGCAGCAGCCGCCCCCCGGCCGTACCGGACCGGCCACCCCCGGCACCGCGGGGTCCTCCGTGCGGCGCCAACCGAAGATCGAAAGACAGGGACGAAAACCACAGTGCTTGACGTCAACTACTTCGACGAGTTGCGTATCGGCCTGGCCACCGCGGACGACATCCGCGCCTGGTCGCACGGCGAGGTCAAGAAGCCCGAGACCATCAACTACCGCACCCTCAAGCCGGAGAAGGACGGCCTGTTCTGCGAGAAGATCTTCGGGCCGACCCGGGACTGGGAGTGCGCCTGCGGCAAGTACAAGCGGGTGCGGTTCAAGGGCATCATCTGCGAGCGGTGTGGTGTCGAGGTAACCCGCGCGAAGGTTCGTCGCGAGCGGATGGGGCACATCGAGCTCGCCGCCCCGGTGACGCACATCTGGTATTTCAAGGGCGTGCCGAGCCGGCTGGGGTACCTGCTGGATATTGCGCCCAAGGATCTCGAGAAGATCATCTACTTCGCGGCGTACATGATCACCGAGGTCAACGACGAGCTGCGGCACAACGACCTGCCCACCATCGAGGCCGAGATCGAGGTCGAGAAGGGCAACATCGGCAAGGCCCGTGACAATCAGATCGACGAGCGGTCCAAGAAGCTCGAGGCCGACCTGGCGGAGCTGGAGGCGGCGGGCGCCAAGTCCGACGCACGGCGCAAGGTGCGTGACGGCGGCGAGCGCGAGATGCGCCAGATCCGGGATGGCGCGCAGCGGCAGCTGGACCGGCTGGACGAGCTGGTGGACACCTTCCGCAAGCTGGCCGTGGGGGACCTGATCGTCGACGAGTCGATCTATCGGGACCTGCAGGAGCGGTTCGGCGAGTACTTCGAGGGCGGGATGGGCGCCGAGGCGCTGCAGACGCTGATCAAGAACTTCGACGTGGACGCCGAGGCGGAGAATCTGCGGGAGATCATCCGGTCCGGCAAGGGCGCGCGGAAGATCCGTGCCATCAAGCGGCTGAAGGTGGTCGCGGCGTTCCAGCAGACCTCTAACACGCCGCTGGGCATGGTGCTGGACTGCGTGCCGGTGATCCCGCCGGACCTGCGCCCGATGGTGCAGTTGGACGGTGGCCGATTCGCCACCAGCGACCTGAACGACCTGTATCGCCGGGTGATCAACCGCAACAACCGGCTCAAGCGGCTGATCGACCTGGGCGCCCCGGAGATCATCGTCAACAACGAGAAGCGGATGCTGCAGGAGGCCGTCGACGCGCTGTTCGACAACGGCCGCCGCGGCCGGCCGGTGACGGGTCCCGGTAACCGGGCGCTCAAGTCGCTGTCCGATCTGCTCAAGGGCAAGCAGGGCCGGTTCCGGCAGAACCTGCTGGGCAAGCGGGTCGACTACTCCGGTCGGTCGGTCATCGTGGTCGGTCCGCAGCTCAAGCTGCACCAGTGCGGCCTGCCCAAGCTGATGGCGCTGGAGCTGTTCAAGCCGTTCGTGATGAAGCGGCTGGTGGACCTCAACCACGCGCAGAACATCAAGTCCGCCAAGCGGATGGTGGAGCGGCAGCGGCCCGAGGTGTGGGACGTGCTGGAGGAGGTCATCGGGGCGCACCCGGTGATGCTCAACCGGGCTCCGACCCTGCACCGGTTGGGGATCCAGGCGTTCGAGCCGCAGCTGGTGGAGGGTAAGGCCATCCAGTTGCACCCGCTGGTGTGCGCGGCGTTCAACGCGGACTTCGACGGCGACCAGATGGCGGTGCACCTGCCGCTGTCCGCTGAGGCGCAGGCCGAGGCCCGCATCCTGATGCTGTCCTCCAACAACATCCTGTCCCCGGCGCACGGCCAGCCGCTGGCGATGCCATCCCTGGACCTCGTCACCGGCCTGTACTACCTGTGCGGTCGGGACGAGAACGCGGTCGGTGCCGGTCAGGTGTTCTCCACCCCGGCCGAGGCGATCATGGCGCGCGATGCCGGGTCGATCGAGTTGCGCTCGCCGGTGAAGATCCGGCTGACCGGGGTCAAGCCGGGACCGGACGCCACGCTGCCGGAAGACTGGTCCGAGGGCGATCCGTGGATCGCGGACACCACGCTGGGCCGGGTGCTGTTCAACGAGCTGCTGCCCGAGGGCTTCCCGTTCGTCAACGAGGAACTGCCCAAGAAGCGGCAGGCAGCGATCGTGAACCGGCTCGCCGAGGAGTTCCCGATCTCGGTGGTGGCGCAGACCCTGGACCGGCTCAAGGAGGCCGGCTTCTACTGGGCCACCCGCTCCGGGATGACGGTTGCCATCGGGGACGTGGTGATCCCGGAGGCCAAGGCGGAGATCCTGGCCCGCAACGAGGATCTCGTCGCCGGCGTGGAAAAGGACTACCAGCGCGGCGCGGCCTCCAAGGAGGAGCGCGACCACGAACTGGTGCAGATCTGGGAGACGGCCACCAAGGAGATCGAGAAGGCGATCCAGGAGTCCTACCCGGCCGGGAACCCCGTCTACACGCTGGTCAACGCGGGTGCGGCGGGGAACTGGATCCAGGTCCGGTCGCTGTCGGGCATGAAGGGCATCGTCACCAACTCCAAGGGTGTGCAGATCCCGCGGCCGATCCGTTCCTCGTTCCGCGAGGGCCTGTCGGTGCTGGAGTACTTCATCAACACCCACTCGGCGCGTAAGGGTCTGGCGGACACGGCGCTGCGCACCGCGGAGGCCGGTTACCTGACCCGGCGGCTGGTCGACGTCTCCCAGGACGTGATCGTCCGCGAGCAGGACTGCGGCACCGAGCGCGGCGTCGAGTTGGCGCTGGTCGGCGAGGACGGCTCGCGGGCCGGCCACCTGGAGACCACGGTGGAGGCCAGGATCCTGGCGTCCGACGTCGTCGACGGTGACGGGAACGTCGTGGTGCCGGCCGGCACCGACCTGCACGGCACGCAGGTGGACGCCGCGATCGCCGCTGGGGCCACGAAGGTCAAGGTGCGTTCGGTACTGACCTGCGAGGCCGCCATCGGCACCTGCGCGATGTGCTACGGGCGGTCGCTGGCCACCGGCAAGCTGGTCGACGTGGGCGAGGCGGTCGGCATCGTGGCCGCGCAGTCCATCGGCGAGCCCGGCACCCAGCTGACCCTGCGCACCTTCCACTCCGGGTCGGCGTCCGGATCGGACGACATCACCCAGGGTCTGCCGCGTGTCGCCGAGCTGTTCGAGGCGCGGGTGCCCAAGGGCAAGTCGCCGATCGCGGACGCGGCCGGCCGGGTGCGGATCGAGGACGGCGACAAGTTCTACAAGATCACGGTGGTGCCGGACGACGGCAGCGACGAGATCAGCTACGACAAGCTGCCCAAGACCAAGCGGCTGGCGAGCGTGGTGGATCCGTCCGACGGGACCGAGCGGCCGCTGGAGGACGGCGACCACATCGAGGTCGGCTTCCAGTTGCAGGACGGGCACCCGGACCCGCACGAGGTGCTGCGCATCATGGGCCCACGCAAGGTGCAGCTGCACCTGGTGGGCGAGGTTCAGGAGGTGTACCGGTCGCAGGGTGTGGCCATCCACGACAAGCACATCGAGGTCATCGTGCAGCAGATGCTGCGCCGGGTGACGATCATCGACTCGGGTTCGACGGAGTTCCTGCCCGGCGCGGTGATCGAGCGTCGCGAGTTCGAGGCGGCCAACCGGGCAGTGCTGGCCTCCGGTGGTGAGGCGGCCGCCGGCCGTCCGGCGCTGATGGGCATCACCAAGGCGTCGCTGGCCACCGACTCGTGGCTGTCGGCGGCCTCCTTCCAGGAAACCACCCGGGTGCTCACCGACGCGGCGATCAACGCCCGGTCCGATCAACTGGTCGGCCTGAAGGAGAACGTGATCATCGGCAAGCTGATCCCGGCCGGCACCGGCATCAACCGGTACCGGAACATCACGGTGCAGCCGACCGAGGAGGCACGGGCGGCGGTGTACTCGCTGCCGTCGTTCGAGGAGCGCTTCTACGGGGCGGAGTCGTTCGGGCCGGCCACCGGCGCCGCGGTGCCGCTGGATGACTACGACATGGGGCGCGACTACCGCTAGGTTCCATCTCGCACGGCCGCCGGTGGGCCGGACCCGTATCGGGTCCGGCCCACCGGCGTCTGCGGGGCCGGGCGGTGTGCCGCAGAGGGTGATCGGGCACCGGGGATCGGCCCGGCGACGGTGGCGCGTGATCGGAAGGTGCCCAGTTGGAAGGGTGCCCGATCGGACCAGGGGGCTCCGCATCGGCTTGGCCGACCGGTCCTGGCGGTCGGCCGAGGTGGTACGGGGCGCCGTGGCGTCGGGTATTCTGGATGGTGAGTACCCAGCGCTGTGGTTCGGTTCGCCTCTTGCGCGGTGTGGATGTCGCAGTCCACCACCGCGGGGTAGGGGATCGGGCCGGCGGTCGGTTCGAGGAGCCCCGTCGTCGGAGCACCGGCCCGGTCGTCCAGCTCGGGGTCGTCGACTCACGGTTTTGCACCGCACCGGAGAATCCGGTACCGTAGCCGATTGGCCCAGTTCTGCTGGGTCGTCCTCGCGTGCGCGGAAGTGTGGCAGCACGCGGACGCGCACCGACCGATCAGCCAATCGAAAGAAGCCGCCAGCACATGCCCACGATCCAGCAGCTGGTCCGCAAGGGCCGCCAGGAGAAGACCGGCAAGACCAAGACGCCGGCACTCAAGGGGAGCCCGCAGCGCCGCGGCGTGTGCACCCGGGTGTACACCACGACCCCGAAGAAGCCGAACTCGGCGCTGCGCAAGGTCGCCCGCGTCAAGCTGACCAGCCAGGTCGAGGTCACCGCCTACATCCCGGGCGAGGGGCACAACCTGCAGGAGCACTCGATCGTGCTGGTGCGTGGCGGCCGGGTCAAGGACCTGCCGGGCGTGCGCTACAAGATCATCCGCGGTTCGCTGGACACCCAGGGCGTCAAGAACCGCAAGCAGGCTCGTAGCCGCTACGGCGCGAAGAAGGAGAAGGCCTAATGCCTCGCAAGGGACCCGCGCCCCGCCGGCCGCTGATTTCCGACCCGGTCTACAACTCCCCGCTGGTTACTCAGCTGGTCAACAAGGTGCTGGTGGACGGCAAGCGCTCCATCGCGCAGTCCATCGTGTACGGCGCGTTGGAGGGCTGCCGGGAGAAGACCGGCGGCGACCCGGTGATCACGCTCAAGCGTGCGCTGGACAACGTCAAGCCCGCCATCGAGGTCAAGAGCCGCCGCGTCGGCGGTGCCACCTACCAGGTGCCGATCGAGGTTCGTGGCACTCGGCAGACCACGCTGGCGCTGCGCTGGCTGGTCGGCTACTCCAAGGCCCGCCGCGAGAAGACCATGACCGAGCGCCTGATGAACGAGCTGCTGGACGCGTCCAACGGTCTGGGCGCCTCGGTCAAGCGCCGCGAGGACACGCACAAGATGGCCGAATCGAACCGGGCGTTCGCGCACTACCGCTGGTAGGTCCCGCGGGCGGCGATCCGCTCCGGGACTGGCAAGGTCCCGGAGCGCACGTCACCGCTGGATGGCCGCCGGTCGGATGCCGGCGGCCCTCCGCCCGCCACCGCCCTGCCCGGGCGACGAACATGAGTGCCGGGACATCGGCACGCAGACGAGACGACGAAGACGAGGAATTCCACAGTGGCCGACAACCCGTTGGACAAGGTCCGCAACATCGGCATCATGGCGCACATCGACGCCGGCAAGACCACGACGACCGAGCGCATCCTGTTCTACACCGGCATCACCTACAAGATCGGTGAGGTGCACGAGGGTGCCGCGGTGATGGACTGGATGGAGCAGGAGCAGGAGCGCGGCATCACCATCACCTCCGCCGCGACCAAGACGCACTGGCACGACTACACCATCAACATCATCGACACCCCCGGACACGTCGACTTCACCGTCGAGGTGGAACGGTCGCTGCGCGTGCTGGACGGCGCGGTCGCGGTGTACGACGGGGTGGCCGGTGTCGAGCCGCAGACCGAGCAGGTGTGGCGGCAGGCGGAGAAGTACCACGTGCCGCGGATGTGCTACGTCAACAAGCTGGACCGCACCGGCGCGAACTTTTTCCGCTGCGTCGACATGATGGTCGACCGTCTGGGTGCCACCCCGGCCGTGCTGCAGCTGCCGATCGGGGCCGAGGCCGACTTCATCGGGGTCGTCGACCTGATGAACATGCGGGCGCTGACCTGGCGCGGCGAGACCACGAAGGGCGAGGACTACGAGATCGAGGAGATCCCGGAGAACCTGCGCGCGCAGGCTGCCGAGTACCGCGAGAAGCTCGTCGAGACCATCGCCGAAAACGATGACGACGTCATGGAGGCCTACCTCGGTGGCGAGGAGATCTCCGTCGAGCAGCTCAAGGCCGGGCTGCGACGCGCCACGATCGCCAGCAAGGTCAACCCGGTGGTGTGCGGGACGTCGTTCAAGAACAAGGGCATCCAGCCGATGCTGGACGCCGTCACCGATTATCTGCCCTCGCCCATCGACGTCGGCTCCGTGCACGGCACTCTGCAGGACGGTGTGACCCCGGCCGAGCGCGAGCCCGACCCCCAGGCCCCGTTCAGCGGCCTGGTGTTCAAGGTCGCCACCGACCCGCACCTGGGCAAGCTGTCGTTCCTGCGGGTGTACTCCGGCACGATCGAGGCGGGCTCTCAGGTGATCAACGCCACCAAGGACCGTAAGGAGCGCATCGGCAAGATCTACCAGATGCACTCCAACAAGCGGGAGGAGCGCGCCTCGTGCACCGCCGGCGACATCGTCGCGGTGATGGGCTTGAAGCAGACCACCACCGGTGAGACGCTGGCCGACCCCGCGCACCCGATCGTGCTGGAGTCCATGAGCTTCCCGGACCCCGTGATCGAGGTGGCGATCGAGCCGAAGACCAAGAGCGACCAGGAGAAGCTGGGCATCGCGATCCAGAAGCTCGCCGAGGAGGACCCGACCTTCAAGGTGCACAACGACGCCGAGACGGGCCAGACCGTGATCGCCGGCATGGGCGAGCTGCACCTGGACATCCTGGTGGACCGGATGCGCCGGGAGTTCCGGGTCGAGGCCAACATCGGCAAGCCGCAGGTCGCCTACCGCGAGACCATCCGCGGCACCGTGGACAAGCTGGAGTACATCCACAAGAAGCAGACCGGTGGTTCCGGTCAGTACGCCAAGGTCCTGATCAAGGTCGAACCCTTGGATATGTCGGCGTCTGGTGACTCTGCCGGGGCGACCTACGAGTTCGTCAACTCGGTGACCGGTGGGCGCATCCCCAAGGAGTACATCCCCTCGGTCGACGCCGGCGCCCAGGATGCCATGCAGTTCGGTGTGCTGGCCGGCTATCCGGCGCTGGGCGTGAAGGTGACACTGCTGGATGGTGCCTACCACGAGGTCGACTCCTCCGAGATGGCGTTCAAGATCGCCGGATCGATGGCGATGAAGGACGCACTGCGCAAGGCCAAGCCGGTGCTGCTGGAGCCGCTGATGAGCGTCGAGGTCACCACGCCCGAGGAGAACATGGGTGACGTGATCGGCGACCTGAACGCCCGGCGCGGGCAGATCCAGGCCATGGACGAGCGCGGGGGTGCCCGGGTCGTGAAGGCGCTGGTGCCGCTGAGCGAGATGTTCGGCTACGTGGGGGACCTGCGGTCCAAGACCCAGGGTCGCGCGTCGTACTCGATGGTGTTCGACTCCTACGCGGAGGTTCCGGCGAACGTCGCCAAGGAGATCATCGCGAAGGCGACAGGCGAGTGAGCGGAGTCGCCGCGAGCGTCGGCGCAGTAAGCGAGCCACGAGCCTTCCATGGGCACGGCGGCGAAGGGTGAGTAGCACTGCCGCCGCACAACAGTCGTACCGGGGGGAGAGACCTTTCCCCCGGCTACGGGTCCGGGCCACCGGCTCGGTCCAGATCCATCCAACCGCCTGACGATCTGCAGTCAGCTTCCTGACTCATCGCATGGCGATCAACTAGTCCTGAGGAGGACAGCAGTGGCGAAGGCGAAGTTCGACCGGAGCAGGCCGCACGTCAACATCGGCACCATCGGTCACGTCGACCACGGCAAGACCACCCTGACGGCGGCGATCACCAAGGTTCTGCACGACAAGTTCCCCGACCTGAACGAGTCGTACGCGTTCGACCAGATCGACAAGGCGCCGGAAGAGCGTCAGCGCGGCATCACGATCAACATCTCGCACGTGGAGTACTCCACGGCGAAGCGTCACTACGCGCACGTGGACGCTCCGGGTCACGCCGACTACATCAAGAACATGATCACCGGTGCCGCCCAGATGGACGGCTCCATCCTGGTCGTGGCCGCCACCGACGGCCCGATGCCGCAGACCAAGGAGCACGTGCTGCTGGCCCGCCAGGTCGGCGTGCCCTACATCCTGGTGGCGCTGAACAAGGCCGACATGGTCGACGACGAGGAGATCCTCGAGCTCGTCGAGCTGGAGGTTCGTGAGCTGCTGTCCAGCCAGGAGTTTGACGGCGAGAACGCTCCCGTCGTGCGGGTGTCGGCGCTCAAGGCCCTCGAGGGCGACCCGGAGTGGGTCAAGACCGTCGAGGCGCTGATGGACGCCGTGGACGAGTCCGTTCCGGACCCGGTCCGCGACGTCGAGAAGCCGTTCCTGATGCCCATCGAGGACGTGTTCACCATCACCGGGCGCGGCACCGTCGTGACCGGCAAGGTGGAGCGCGGCATCATCAACGTCAACGAGACGGTGGAGATCGTCGGCATCAAGCCGAAGTCGTTCCAGACCACCGTCACCGGTGTGGAGATGTTCCGCAAGCTGCTCGACCAGGGCCAGGCCGGCGACAACGTCGGTCTGCTGCTGCGCGGCACCAAGCGCGAGGAGGTGGAGCGCGGCCAGGTCGTCGTCAAGCCGGGCTCGATCACCCCGCATACCGAGTTCGAGGCCACGGTCTACGTGCTGGGCAAGGACGAGGGCGGGCGGCACACGCCGTTCTTCAACAACTATCGTCCGCAGTTCTTCTTCCGCACCACCGACGTGACCGGCGTGGTGAACCTGCCGGAGGGCACCGAGATGGTCATGCCGGGCGACACCACCGACATGACGGTGCAGCTGATTCAGCCGATCGCCATCGAGGAGGGCCTGCGGTTCGCCATCCGTGAGGGTGGCCGCACCGTCGGTGCCGGCTCGGTGACCAAGATCATCAAGTAAGTGAGCTGACGGCGGAAGCGTTCCGCCTGATCGACCCTGGAGCCCCCGCCCGGACTGACATCCGAGCGGGGGCTCCGCCGTTGTCGGGGGGTGGGCTCGGTGGTCGGTTCGGGCTCGGCTCGGCGCCCGGCCTCGGTGCTTGGGCTCGGTTCGGTGCCTGGGCTCGGCTCGGCGTCCGGCCTCGGTCGCCCCGTCCTAGCAACGGTTCTATCGTCCTGGCAAGGTCCCCAACCGTTGCTTGGACGATGGAACCGTTGCTGAGACGCCGGATCGCGGCCGGATCGCGGGCGGGTGCCGGGCGGGTCGTCCTGTCTACCGCGCGATGCGGATGGGCGGGCGTCGGACCAGCGTGCCCGTCATGCCACCCAGGGCCATCACCGTCCGTCCGTGCTCGACCGCGGCCGCCACCCTCTCGTGCACCAGGCGCCGGTCGGCCAGCTCGCGCCAGGTCAGCCGGACCACCACTAGGCCCAGACGTCGCAGGTCGTCCTCGCGCTGCTTCTCCCGGATCACCGCACCGCTCGCGCTCTCGCCCGGCGCCAGCAACATGCCGTACTTGGCCTCGCCGTCGAACTCGATCACCACGGCGAACTCTGGGTAGGCGAGATCCACCCGAGCGACGAACAGCCCACGATCGAGGACGTCGACCTGGAGCTCCGGATCGGGCAGGCCGCAGGATCTCAGCGTGAGGCGAGTGCGACTCTCGCCGACGCTCTCGCTGCGCCCGTCCGCGAACCGTAACGCCCGACGTGCGGCACCGATATGGGGCAGATGTCGCGCTCGCGCCAGCGCTGCCGTGAGTTGTTCCGTCGTGACCAGGGGGCGTGGCGACGTCTCCTTGGCGAACACGGGAGCGTGCAGTGCGAAGTCGGCCGCGATGACCGCGGTGTCGAATCCTTCGTTCCGGGCCAGGTCGACCAGGGTTCGAGCAGGGCTGGTCACACGAATGTCGCCCACGGTGACGATGTCCTCGGGTGCAAGCCGCCCAACATGGACGTGACGCCGAGCGGTCCGCAGGCTGCCGCCCGATCCTGGCCGGATCTGGTGTACCCGCTGGAGCGTGGCGCCCCAGATCGGATAGTGGTGCACGATCGCGGCGGATACGTGACCGATCACCAGATCGGGGGACCGGCGCGCCGCCGCCTCGACCCGATGCCGGTGGCGCCCCGTCACCGTGGCTGCCGCGGCGTCGCCCGGTACGTAGGCGCCACGGTCGACCCTGGAGACGGACCCGTCCTTGATCCCGGCACGCAGTTCGGGATCCGACACTCCGGCGGCCAGGAGCGAACCACGCAGCCGCACGGAGCTTGGGCCGGCGGTGGGAGGAAGTTCCACGTGCATCAGCATGGCCAACGAGCCGGGTCGGGAACGGGGCGAGCGCCAGAATGTGGACAAGTCTCGGGCGCGGCCCCGGCCGGTCCCTGTCCCAGCAACGGTTCCATCGTCCCAGCAACGGTTGGGGACCTTGCCAGGACGATGGAACCGTTGCTAGGACGCGCGGGGGGCCCCGCGCCGCCGGGACAGCGGCCCGCACCCGGAGTGCGGGCCCCCGAACGCGGGGGCTGCTGCGATCCCGGCCCGTCACAGACCGATCCCGGCCCGTCACAGACCCGGCCGGGCCCGACACCGGCGCCCACACCGACACCGGCTACCGACGCCGCCCAACCCGGCCGGGCCCCGATTTGAAGTTCGCCCCCGTCGTCAGGCATACTTGACCGGTTGCCCTGTTCGGGTGCGCGCTTGCGCGTGGCCGGAATCGGGGACTCCGACCACGGCGCTGCGAGCGTCGGACCACCAACCGGTCGGAGTCTTGCAAGGGCAGCCGCAGCAGGACCAGCACCAGGCGAGGCGTTCCCGCGGGAACGCAGCCGGTCGTCACCACTCGGTTCGGATCCCCGGGCCGACGCGTGAGCGCAGCGGGAGACACACCCGACCGCGTGGACCGGCGACCACGACGGCGCCCATGTGGGCGGCAGTGGACTTCAGCTGAACAGGGCAGCGGGTCGCCGAGGGCGCCCGTGACCGAGACGGCCGCGAGCGTCGGCCCGCCGGTCGTGCCGTGTCCGGCGGCAAGGCAGAGCAGGGCACGACAGCACGCGACACGGCGCGCTGGCGCAGGACGAACGGACGCGACACGGCGACCGGGGAGTCGGCACCGCGAGGGGCCGGCACGGCACAGGCAGTAGAAAGGGACGTACGTGGCGGGACAGAAGATCCGCATCCGGCTCAAGGCCTACGACCACGAGGCCATTGATGCCTCGGCGCGCAAGATCGTCGAGACGGTGACCCGTACCGGCGCGCGCGTGGTTGGCCCGGTGCCGCTGCCCACCGAGAAGAACGTGTACTGCGTCATCCGCTCGCCGCACAAGTACAAGGACTCGCGCGAGCACTTCGAGATGCGCACCCACAAGAGGCTGATCGACATCCTCGACCCCACGCCCCGCACCGTCGACGCGCTGATGCGCATCGACCTGCCGGCGAGCGTCGACGTCAACATCCAGTAATTACCGCCGCCGGGTCGGCGACGACCCGGCGAGCGTGCATCAGCCCACGGGCGCACACGAGATGGGTAAGTAAGACATGTCACAAGCGATCAAGGGGATCCTGGGCCACAAGCTCGGGATGACCCAGGTCTTCGACGAGGCCAACCGGGTCGTCCCGGTGACGGTCGTCGCGGCCGGCCCGGTCGTCGTCACCGCCATCCGGACGGAGGCCAACGACGGCTATAACGCCGTGCAGTTCGCGTTCGGCGCCGTCGACCCGCGCCGGGTGAACAAGCCGGAGACCGGCCACTTCGCCAAGGCGGGCGTCACGCCGCGCCGGCACCTGGCCGAGCTGCGCACCGATGCCGTCGAGAACTACACGGTCGGCCAGGAGCTCACTGCCGCCGAGGTATTCGATGCCGGCGCCGAGGTCGACGTCACGGGTACCAGCAAGGGCAAGGGCACCGCGGGTGTGATGAAGCGGCACGGCTTCAAGGGCCTGGGCGCCGGTCACGGCGTGCACCGCAAGCATCGCTCGCCGGGCTCTATCGGCGGCTGCTCCACTCCGGGCCGGGTGTTCCGCGGCCTGCGGATGGCCGGCCGGATGGGCAACGTCACCGTCACCACCCAGAACCTCACGGTGCATTCGGTGGACGCCGAGGCCGGCCTGCTGCTGATCAAGGGTGCGGTGCCCGGCGCGAAGGGCGGCCTGGTGATGGTCAAGACCGCGAGCAAGAGCACCGAGAAGAGTGACAGCAGGGGTGACGCAGCATGAGTGAGTCGGTAACCGTTCTCGTCACCTCCGCGTCCGGCGAGACCACGGGTGCGCTGGCGCTGCCCGTCGAGGTGTTCGGCACCCAGGCGAACATCCCGTTGATGCACCAGGTCGTGGTGGCGCAACTGGCCGCCGCACGGCAGGGCACGCACGCCACCAAGACCCGCGGGGATGTCTCCGGCGGCGGCCGCAAGCCGTACCGGCAGAAGGGCACCGGCCGGGCTCGCCAGGGCTCCACCCGCGCGCCGCAGTTCACCGGTGGTGGGATCGCACACGGCCCGGTGCCGCACGGCTACGCCCAGCGGACCCCGAAGAAGATGAAGGCGGCCGCGTTGCGCGGCGCGCTCTCCGACCGGGCCCGCGGCGGCAACGTGCACGTGCTGTCGGCCATCGTCGACGGTGACGTGCCCTCCACCAAGGCCGCATCCGCCGCGCTCGCCGCGATCAGCACCGCGCGCAATGTGCTCGTGGTGGTCGGGCGCGAGGACGAGGCTGGCTGGAAGAGCCTGCGCAACCTGCAGAACGTGCACCTGCTCTCCTCCGACCAGCTGAACACCTATGACGTGCTGGTCAGCGACGACGTGGTCTTCACCCGCGCGGCGCTGGATGAGTTCCTCCAGTTCGCTCGCGCCGAGGCGGCCGCCGAGGTCGAGGTACCGGCCGAGGCGGCGGACGCTGCCCAGGCGAAGGCCGACGAGCGTGCCGCACAGTCGGCGCAGAAGGCGGCGGCGAAGGCCGAGCGTGATGCAGCCAAGGCGGCTGCCGAGAAAGCCGCCGCCGAGAAAGCCGCCGCCGGGAAGGCCGCCGCCGAGGAAGCTGCGGCCGAGCAGGCCGGTGACGACACCGCCGGTGACGAGGCCGTCGAGGCGGACGCCGTCACCGATGGCGAGGCAGCCGCCGACGACACCGTCACCGCTGGAGATGCCTCAGCGGCACGCGACTTCGGGCCGGGCAGCCACGCCGCGACCGAGGACGGATCGCCGCCGGACGGCTACCCCATCAAGGGCAACGCCGACTCGATGCTGTACCACGTGCCCGGCAGCTCGCACTACGACCGCACGGTCGCCGAGGTGTGGTTCGACACCGCCGAGTCCGCCGAGGCCGCCGGCTTCCAGTTGCCGCCGAGCCAACGCAAGGCTGCCGAGGCTGCCGCCGCGAACGTCGACGATGCCACCGAGACCGACGAGGAGGAGTCGAAGTGATCTCCGACCCCCGCGACATCATCATCGCCCCGGTGGTGTCCGAGAAGAGCTACGGCCTGCTGGAGTCCGGCCGGTACACCTTCGAGGTGCACCCGGACGCCAACAAGACCCAGGTGAAGATCGCCATCGAGCAGATCTTCGGTGTCAAGGTGGTCTCGGTGAACACCATCAACCGCAAGGGCAAGCGCAAGCGGACCCGGTTCGGCTACGGCCAGCGTCGCTCGCAAAAGCGCGCCATCGTCACGCTGTCCGCCGACAGCAAGCCGATCGAGATCTTCACGGGCGCCTGAGCCGGACTTGAGCAGAGGGACGAGTTAGACAATGGCTATCCGCAAGTACAAGCCGACGACTCCGGGCCGTCGCGGGGCCTCGGTGAGCGACTTCGCCGAGCTGACCCGGGACACCCCGGAGAAGTCCCTGGTCCGGCCGCTGCATTCCAAGGGCGGCCGCAACGTGCACGGACGCATCACGGCCCGCCATCAGGGTGGCGGTCACAAGCGGGCCTACCGGCTGATCGACTTCCGTCGCGCGGACAAGGACGGCGTGCCGGCCAAGGTCGCGCACATCGAGTACGACCCGAACCGCACGGCCCGGATCGCACTGCTGCACTATGCCGACGGCGAGAAGCGCTACATCATCGCCCCGGACAAGCTGCGTCAGGGCGCTCTGGTGGAGACCGGGCCGGGCGCGGACATCAAGCCGGGCAACAACCTGCCGCTGCGCAACATCCCGGTCGGCACCGTGGTGCATGCCATCGAGCTGCGTCCGGGCGGTGGCGCCAAGATCGCTCGCTCGGCCGGCGCCAAGGTGCAGCTGGTCGCCAAGGACGGCCCGTACGCGCAGCTGCGCATGCCGTCCGGCGAGATCCGCAACGTGGACGTCCGGTGCCGCGCCTCGATCGGTGAGGTGGGCAACGCCGAGCAGGCCAACATCAACTGGGGCAAGGCCGGGCGCATGCGCTGGAAGGGCAAGCGCCCGCAGACCCGCGGTGTGGCCATGAACCCGGTGGACCACCCGCACGGCGGTGGCGAGGGCAAGACCTCCGGTGGCCGGCACCCGGTCAACCCGGCCGGTCGCCCCGAGGGCCGCACCCGCCGGCCGAACAAGCCGAGCGACAAGCTCATCGTCCGTCGTCGTCGCAAGGGCAAGAAACGGTAAGGAAGCGGATACAAACATGCCTCGCAGCCTGAAGAAGGGTCCGTTCGTCGACGACCACCTCGCCAAGAAGGTGGACGCGGCGAACGAGAAGAACTCCAAGAGCGTGATCAAAACCTGGTCGCGCCGGTCGATGATCGTGCCGGACATGCTCGGGCACACCATCGCCGTGCACGACGGCCGCAAGCACGTCCCGGTGTTCATCACCGAGTCGATGGTCGGCCACAAGCTGGGCGAGTTCGCCCTGACCCGCACGTTCAAGGGTCACGTGAAGGACGACCGCCGCAGCCGCAGGGGCTGAGCCGGCCGACCGGGGCAACGCCCCGTCAGGACAAGTAATCCAGCAAAGGGATATCGATGAATGCCGCTGTAAGAGCCACGGTCGCGGACTCGCAGGATCTGCCCCGCGTGCGGGCGCAGGCGCGGTACGTGCGCATGACGCCGACCAAGGCACGTCGGGTCGTCGACCTGATCCGGGGCCGCACCGCCGCCGACGCGAAGGCTGTGTGCGCGTTCGCGCCGCAGGCCGCGAGCGGGCCGGTGGGCAAGGTGCTCGCGTCGGCCGTGGCCAACGCCGAGAACAACCACGGCCTGGATCCGGAGACCCTGCTGGTCGACCGGGCCTGGGTGGACGAGGGTCCGACGCTGCGCCGGTTCCAGCCGCGCGCCCAGGGCCGGGCGTTCCGGATCAACAAGCGCACCTGCCACATCACGATCGAGTTGGTGTCTGTCGAGAAGGCGGACACCGATACCAGGCGCCGTGGCCGCGGCGACCGCAGCGCGAAGGGAAGGACCCGGTAGTGGGCCAGAAGATCAACCCGCACGGCTTCCGGCTCGGTATCACCACCGACTGGAGCAGCCGCTGGTACGCGGACAAGGCCTACTCCGACTATGTCGCCGAGGATGTCGCGATCCGCAAGCTGATGGGCACCGGCATGGAGCGGGCCGGTATCTCCAAGGTGGAGATCGAGCGCACCCGCGACCGCGTCCGAGTCGACATCCACACCGCCCGGCCGGGCATCGTGATCGGCCGCCGCGGCGCGGAGGCCGACCGGCTGCGCGGCCAGCTGGAAAAGCTCACCGGCAAGCAGGTGCAGCTGAACATCCTGGAGGTGCGCAACCCGGAGTCGGACGCGCAGCTGGTGGCGCAGGGCGTCGCCGAGCAGCTGTCCAACCGGGTGGCGTTCCGCCGGGCGATGACCAAGTCCATGCAGTCGGCGCTGCGTTCCGGCGCGGTGCAGGGCATCAAGATCCAGTGCTCCGGCCGGCTGGGCGGGGCGGAGATGAGCCGCTCGGAGTTCCGGCACAACGGCCGGGTTCCGCTGCACACGCTGCGCGCCGACATCGACTACGGATTCTTCGAGGCCCGCACCACCTTCGGCCGGATCGGCGTGAAGGTGTGGATCTACAAGGGCGACAAGACCGGCACCCTCGCCGAGCAGCGCGCCGCCGAGGCCGTCGCCGCGCAGCGTGGCGCGCGCGATCGGGATCGGGATCGTGACCGCGGCGACCGGGGTGGCCGCCGTCGCGCCGCCGGTGCCCCCCCGTCCACCGACGCCGGCCGCGCCGCCGAGGCGGCCGCACCCGCCGGCACCGACACCCCCACGGAGGGCTGAGCGATGCTCATCCCACGCAAAGTCAAGCACCGCAAGCAGCACCGGCCTACCCGGACCGGGATGGCCAAGGGCGGCACCGCCGTCACCTTCGGCGACTACGGCATCCAGGCGCTGGAACCGGCGTACGTGACCAACCGGCAGATCGAGTCGGCGCGTATCGCCATCAACCGGCACATCCGCCGTGGCGGCAAGGTGTGGATCAACATCTATCCGGACCGCCCGCTGACCAAGAAGCCCGCCGAGACTCGGATGGGCTCCGGCAAGGGCTCGCCCGAGTGGTGGGTGGCCAACGTCAAGCCGGGTCGGGTGCTGTTCGAGATGACCTACCCGTCGGAGGCCATGGCCCGCGAGGCGCTGCGTCGCGCGATCCACAAGCTGCCGATGCGCTGCCGCATCGTCACCAGAGAGGGTGGTGAGTGACCATGGCCGAGATCAGTGCGGCCGCCTCGCTCCGCGAGCTGGGCGCCGAGGAGCTGGTGCTGCGGCTGCGGGAGGCCAAGGAGGAGCTGTTCAACCTGCGCTTCCAGATGGCCACCGGGCAGATGGACAACAACCGTCGGCTGCGCCAGGTGCGGCACGACATCGCCCGCATCTACACGGTGATGCGCGAGCGCGAGCTCGGCCTGTCGGTCGGACCCGACGTGCTGGCCGCCGAGGGCGCCGCTGATGTCACCGCGGGGGCGGGGCAGTGAGCGAGCAGGACGAGACGATCAAGGAGACTGGTGATCAGGTGACGGAGCAGGCTGTGGACACGGCGGTGACGGAGCCCGCCGTGATCGACGAGTCCGGCGCGGAGGCACCCGTCAAGCGGGGCTTCCGCAAGACTCGCGAGGGCCTGGTGGTGTCGGACAAGATGGCCAAAACCATCGTGGTGGCGCTGGAGGACCGGGTGAAGCACCCGCGGTACTCCAAGGTCATCCGCCGCACCAGCAAGGTGAAGGCGCACGACGAGGCCGGCGCGGCGCATATCGGGGACCGGGTGTTGCTGGCCGAGACCCGACCGCTGTCGGCGACCAAGCGCTGGCGGCTGGTCGAGGTGCTGGAGAAGGCCAAGTAGGACGCTGGTAAGGCTAGGATCCTGGTAAGGCACAGCACCAGGCGCACGACCGAAGGACCACCGAGCCCCCGACCCGCACCAGGGCCGGGGGCTCGGTCGCATCCGGAGCCATGGTGTCGGGCTCGCCAGCACCGATCCGCGTGCCGATTGTGCAGATGCGTGCTCAATAGGGCACGCATTCTGGCGATTGGCACGCGGATCGGGGCGGGGAGCGGCGGGCGGGGCCAGGCTGGTGGCCGAGCGCGCCGTCAGCGGCCGGGGACCAGCCGGGGGTCCGTGACGGCCTCCGCCACCACATGCGCGGCCGGATCCGGCTCCGCGCGCAGGCCGGCGATCACCCCCGTCCGGTCCGCCTCCGAGCGGTTCTGGCTCATCTTGGCCTTCGCCTCGATCCTCGTCACCGTCAGTTCGATGCCCACGATCGCGCGCAACTGGCCGGCGGTGTACCGCTCCGGGGCGTCCGTCACCGCCCAGGGGTGCTCCCGCCCGGACTCGTGCAGGCTCGTGAGCCGGGTGACGGCGTCGCGCAGCCAGTCCGGCTCGTGGTGCACCGTGACCGGCCCGGTCAGGTGCACGGCCGAGTAGTTCCAGGTCGGCACCGCCCTGCCGTGCTCGGCCTTGCTGGGATACCAGTTCGGGGTGATGTAGGCATGCGGGCCGGTGACGATGGCCAGTCCGACCGTGGACGGGGTGATGCTGCGCCACTGCGTGTTCGCCCTCGCCACGTGGGCGACGATCCGGTTGCCATCCCAGATCACCGGCAGCAGGGTCGCGATTGGGGTACCGTCCGCGTCGGCGGTGACGAGCTGCGCCACCCGCATCGCTGCCACGAACGCCCGGATGTCCCCGATGTCGTCGATGGCGTTGACGTGCGGGATGTACATGTGGCTCAGCGTAGGACCGCGCACGTGGCGCCGGGGGCCGACCCCAGTCCGGCCTCAGTCCGATTTGAACCGCCCCCGTGGCGTCGGGTACGCTAGCTAGTCGGCACCGGTGCGCGAGCACCGCTGCCGCTCTGGCCTGGCGAGGTCGGAAATCTCGCCAGGGCTCCGCACCGTCTCAACCAGGTGCCGGCCGCAGCGTTCGTGACGTTGGTGTTCACGAGGCAGCGATCGCACCGCCGGCTGATGCCGAAGGCAAGAGAGAAAAGGCGGGTCGACCGGCCACCGTGCCAGTCGGGATGCCCGTACTTCCTCTTGTCTTTTCGCGTGTCGCCCCGGGGAATCGAGCGGCGAGCGGGACCAGTGGCGCCGGGCGTGGCCTGCATGCCCAACCGAACGAGAAGGATCACGCGCGGTGATTCAGCAAGAGACCCGGCTGCGGGTCGCCGACAACACCGGTGCCAAGGAGATCTTGTGCATCCGCGTGCTCGGCGGTTCCTCGCGTCGGTACGCGAGCATCGGCGACATCATCGTCGCCACCGTCAAGGACGCGATTCCCGGAGCCGGCGTGAAGAAGGGCGACGTCGTCAAGGCCGTCGTCGTGCGCACCGTCAAGGAGAAGCGCCGCCCGGACGGCTCGTACATCCGTTTCGACGAGAACGCCGCGGTGCTGATCCGCAACGACGGCGACCCGCGCGGCACCCGCATCTTCGGGCCGGTCGGCCGCGAGCTGCGCGACAAGCGTTACATGAAGATCATTTCGCTGGCGCCGGAGGTGCTGTAGTCGTGAAGGTGAAGAAGGGCGACACCGTGCTGGTCATCGCCGGCAAGGACAAGGGCGCCAAGGGCAAGGTCATCCAGGCCTACCCCGACACCGACCGGGTGCTGGTCGAGGGCGTGAACCGGATCCGCAAGCACACCAAGGTGTCCACCACCCAGCGGGGGGCGCAGACCGGCGGCATCGTCACCCAGGAGGCGGCCATCCACGTCTCCAACGTGATGGTCGTGGACGGCGACAACAAGGCGACCCGGGTCGGCTCCCGGACTGACGACGAGGGCCGGCGCGTGCGCGTGTCCCGGCGCAGCGGTAAGGACCTGTAAGCCATGACGACAGCACAAGCCACCGAGAAGGTGACGCCGCGGCTGCGCAGCCGCTACGTCGAGGAGATCCGCGCCGCCCTGCAGGAGCAGTTCGGCTACTCCAACGTCATGCAGATCCCGGGCGTGACCAAGGTCGTGGTCAACATGGGTGTGGGCGAGGCCGCCCGCGACGCCAAGCTGATCGAGGGTGCGGTGCGCGACCTGGCAACCATTACCGGGCAGAAGCCCTTGGTCCGCAAGGCCCGCAAGTCCATCGCCCAGTTCAAGCTCCGCGAGGGCATGCCGATCGGCGCCAAGGTGACGCTGCGCGGCGACCGGATGTGGGAGTTCCTGGACCGGCTGATCACCATTGCGCTGCCTCGCATCCGCGACTTCCGCGGCCTGTCCGACAAGCAGTTCGACGGCAACGGCAATTACACCTTCGGGCTGAACGAGCAGTCGATGTTCCACGAGATCGACATCGACCGGATCGACCGGCCGCGGGGCATGGACATCACCGTGGTCACCACCGCGACCACCGACGCCGAGGGCCGGGCGCTGTGCAAGCTCCTGGGCTTCCCGTTTAAGGAGAACTAGACATGGCGAAGACGGCGCTGATCAACAAGGCCAAGCGCACGCCGAAGTTCAAGGTGCGTGCCTATACCCGGTGCAGCCGGTGTGGGCGGCCGCACTCGGTGTACCGCAAGTTCGGCCTGTGCCGGATCTGCCTGCGGGAAATGGCCCACGCCGGCCAGCTCCCCGGAGTCACCAAGTCCTCCTGGTGAGCCGGGGGCGCCGGCCCGCCGGCCCCCGTCACCGCCCGACCCGCATCTCCACCTCACCCATCACCACAGGCCCCGCCTCCACATCAGCTAGGCGGGGAACCAGGTGAGAAAGGCACCACGGCCATGACGATGACCGATCCGATCGCGGACATGCTGACGCGTATCCGCAACGCGAACTCGGCGTACCACGAGCAGGTGGTGATGCCGTTCTCGAAGCTGAAGGGCAACATCGCCGACATCCTGGTCCGGGAGGGCTACATCGCCTCCTGGACCACCGAGGACGCCGCAGTCGGCAAGTCCCTGGTGATCAATCTGAAGTACGGCCCGTCCCGGGAGCGGTCGATCGCCGGCCTGCGCCGGGTGTCCAAGCCTGGGCTGCGCATCTACGCCCGCTCCACCGAGCTGCCCAAGGTGCTCGGCGGGCTGGGCGTGGCCATCATTTCGACCTCGACCGGTCTGTTGACCGACCGGCAGGCCGCGAAGAAGAAGGTGGGCGGGGAAGTCCTCGCCTACGTCTGGTAAGGCGGTCAGAGCAATGTCACGTATCGGAAGGCTTCCGATCACCGTTCCGTCCGGCGTCGACGTCTCGATCGACGGCGCGCAGGTGACGGTCAAGGGGCCGAAGGGCACCCTGCAGCACACCGTGGTCTCGCCGATCACGGTCGCGCAGGACGGCGGCGTCCTCACGGTGACCCGCCCGGACGACGAGCGGGACTCCCGTGCCCGGCACGGGCTCACCCGGACGCTGGTCAACAACATGGTCGTCGGCGTCACCGAGGGCTACACCAAGTCCCTGGAGATCGTCGGCGTCGGGTACCGGGTCGCTGCCAAGGGCCGCGACCTGGAGTTCGCCCTGGGTTACTCCCACCCGGTGCCGGTGGCGGCGCCCGAGGGCATCACCTTCGTGGTGGAGTCACCGACCAAGTTCCGCGTCGAGGGCATCGACAAGCAGCTGGTCGGCGAGGTCGCCGCGAACATCCGCAAGCTGCGCAAGCCCGACCCGTACAAGGGCAAGGGCGTGCGCTACGCCGGCGAGAACGTCCGGCGCAAGGTCGGAAAGACGGGTAAGTGATCATGACCGCCTCTATTTCCAAGTCGGTGTCTCACCAGCGGGCGGTTGCCCGCACCCGCCGGCACTTCCGGCTGCGCAAGAAGGTCGTCGGCACGGCGGCCAGGCCGCGGCTGGTCGTGACCCGCTCCGCCCGGCACATCCTCGCCCAGCTGGTCGACGACGCCACCGGGCGCACCCTGGCCTCGGCCTCCACCCTGGAGGCCGACGCGCGTAGCGCCGCCGGCGACAAGTCCGCCAAGGCGCGTCAGGTCGGCGAACGCGTCGCCGAGCGCGCCAAGGCGGCGGGCATCGACGCGGTGGTGTTCGACCGCGGCGGAGATGCCTACCACGGCCGCATTGCCGCGCTGGCAGACGGCGCGCGCTCCGGCGGGCTGGAGTTCTAGAACATGAGCAACCGCAACACGATCGAGAGGGACATCTGATGCCCGGACCCGCACGCCGCGATTCGTCCGACCGGGGCGATCGGCGCGACCGGCGCGATCGCCGCGACGGCGGACGCCGGGACTCGGCGGCCGAGAAGAGCCCGTTCCTGGAGCGCATCGTGGTGACCAACCGCGTCGCCAAGGTGGTCCAGGGTGGGCGCCGGTTTAGCTTCACCGCGCTGGTCGTCGTCGGCGACGGCGACGGCCGGGTCGGCGTCGGCTATGGCAAGGCCAAGGAGATTCCGGCCGCCATCGCCAAGGGCGTCGAAGAGGCCAAGAAGCACATGTTCACGGTGCCCCGCATCGGCGGCACCATCCCGCATCCGGTGCAGGGTGAGGCGGCCGCCGGCGTGGTGCTGCTGCGCCCGGCATCGCCCGGTACCGGTGTGATCGCCGGCGGCCCGGTGCGCGCCGTGCTGGAGTGCGCCGGCATCTCCGACGTGCTGTCCAAGTCGCTGGGCAGCAAGAACGCGATCAACATCGTGCACGCCACGGTGGCCGCGCTCAAGGGCCTGCAGCGGCCGGAGGCCGTCGCCGCCCGGCGCGGCCTGGCTATCGAAGATGTTGCGCCCGCCGCCATGCTGCGGGCCCGTGCCGGACAGGCGGTGTGATGATGGCAAGCCTGCGCGTGACCCAGGTCCGCTCGCTGATCGGTGCCAAGCCCAAGGCTCGGGCGTCGGTGCGGTCGCTGGGCCTTAAGCGCATCCACCACAGCGTGGTCGTGGCGGACAACCCACAGACCCGCGGCTATCTGCATGCGGCCCGGCACCTGCTGGTCGCTGAAGAGATCACAGCAGAGATCACCGCGGCCGTCGAGAACGAAGCGGAGTGACTGACAGTGCCTATTAAGGTTCACCACCTGCGCCCCGCCCCGGGTGCCAAGACCGCCAAGACCCGAGTGGGTCGCGGTGAGGGTTCCAAGGGCAAGACCGCGGGTCGGGGCACCAAGGGCACCGGCGCCCGGAAGAATGTGCCGGCGACCTTCGAGGGCGGCCAGCTGCCGCTGCACATGCGGCTGCCCAAGCTCAAGGGCTTCGCCAACCCGTTCCGCACCACCTACCAGGTGGTCAACGTGGGCCAGCTGGCCGAGCGGTTCTCCGACGGCGGCGAGGTCGGCGTCGAGGCGATCGTCGGGGCCGGGCTGGTGCGCAAGGGCGCGAAGGTCAAGGTGCTCGGCGATGGTGACGTGGCCGGTGTGGCCCTGCAGGTGACGGCGCATGCCTTCTCGGGCTCGGCGCGGGAGAAGCTGACTGCGGCCGGCGGCTCCGTCACCACCTTGTAGTCGCCCCCGCTACAGTAGTTCCCTGCCCTCGGTAGTTCGCTGCCTCTGTCGGGGCGGCCCAGGAGGACCATTGCTCACCGCGTTCGTCTCGGCGTTGAAGACGCCGGATCTTCGCAAGAAGATCCTGTTCACGCTGGCCATGCTGGCCATCTACCGCGCGGGCGCGACGCTGCCCTCACCCGGGGTCAATTACAAGGCCATCAACCAGTGCATCACCGAGTCCAGCGGTGGCAGCAACGAGATCTTTACGCTGCTGAACCTGTTCTCCGGTGGGGCATTGCTGCAGCTGTCGGTGTTCGCGCTGGGCATCATGCCCTACATCACCGCCTCCATCATCGTGCAGCTGCTGGTGGTGGTGATTCCTCGCTTCGAGCAGCTGAAGAAAGAGGGTCAGGCCGGCCAGGCCAAGATGACGCAGTACACCCGGTACCTGACCATCGGGCTGGGCGTCCTGCAGTCGACGGCGTTCATCGCGCTCGCGCTCAACGGTCAGATGTTCTCCGGCTGCTCGGTGGCCGACCAGGTGATCGCCGGCCGGTCGGCGATGACGTTGATCACCCTGGTGGTGACGATGACGGCGGGCACCGCGGCCATCATGTGGATGGGTGAGCTGATCACCGACCGCGGCATCGGCAACGGTATGTCGCTGCTGATCTTCACCTCCATCGCCGCCCGGGTGGTGCCCGAGGGCCAGAACATCTACACCAACAACTCCGCGGTGGTGTTCGGCGTCGTGCTGGCGTTCGGCATCGCGATCATCGCCGTGGTGGTCTACATCGAGCAGGGTCAGCGCCGGCTGCCGGTGCAGTACGCCAAGCGGATGATCGGCCGGCGGATGTACGGCGGTACCTCCACCTACCTGCCGCTGAAGGTTAACCAGGGCGGCGTGATCCCGATCATCTTCGCCAGCTCGTTGCTGTATATCCCGACCCTGATCACGGGGCTGTTGGCCGGCTCGGGCGCGGGGACCAGCAGCGCGGTGCAGTGGGTGAACTACTACATCGCCGACCAGGGCGTCTGGTCGCACGTGCTGCTGTACTTCCTGCTGATCATCTTCTTCACCTACTTCTACATCGGCATCCAGTTCAACCCGGTGGAGCGGGCCGACGAGCTGAAGAAGTACGGCGGATTCATCCCGGGCATCCGACCGGGCCGGCCCACCGCCGAGTACATCCAGTTCGTGATGAGCCGCATCACGCTGCCCGGCTCGCTGTATCTGGGTCTGGTGTCGATCCTGCCGAACTTCTTCCTGTCCATCACCGGCCCGGGGAACAACCAGAACTTCCCGTTCGGTGGTACCGCGGTGCTGATCCTGGTGGCGGTTGGCCTGGATACCGTCAAGCAGATCGAGACCCAGCTCATGCAGCGCAACTACGAAGGGTTCCTGCGCTAACTGCTGGGCACGGCACCGGCGGACTGGTCGGCAGGTGTCGGCGGACGCCTGGTCGGGCGAGCCTGAGCCGGGCGACCCGGCGCCGCGGGATCGCGAACGACGCGGCGGGAATCGGGGCGGCGGTCATCAGGCCGGACACCAGAGGAAAGGGCACGAGCAACGGCCCAGGAAGGCGCAGGTTCGAGCATGCGACTGCTGATTATTGGCCCGCAGGGTGCCGGCAAGGGCACCCAGGCCACCAAGCTGTGCGCGGAGCTGTCCATCCCGCACGTGTCCACCGGCGACCTGTTCCGCGCCAACATCGGCGCCGGTACCGAGCTGGGGCGTGAGGCCAAGCAATACCTGGACGCCGGCGAACTGGTGCCCGACGACGTGACGCAGCGGATGGTCGCCGACCGGCTGGCGCAGCCCGACGCCGAGGGCGGCTTCCTGCTGGACGGATTCCCGCGCAACATCGGGCAGGCGCAGTGGCTGGCTGACCTGCTGGCCGAGCGCGGTACGCCGGTGGATGCGGTGCTGGTTCTGACGGCCCCCGACGAGGTGCTCACCGAGCGGATGCTGGCCCGCGGCAGGGCGGACGACACTCCCGAGGCGATCCGGAAGCGGCTGGACATCTACCACTCCGAGACGCTGCCGCTGATCGATTGGTACGGCGATCGGGTGGTGCGCATCGACGGCGTCGGCCCCGTGGACGAGGTGCACGATCGGGTGCTGGGCGCCGTCGGCGTCGGCCAGGCCGACCGTGCTGAGCATGCCTGACGGGGCCTGACGGTGGCCGGCAGGGGCTCGATCGAGCTGCACACCCGGGGCGAGCTGCAGGCCATGCGCGCCGCCGGGCGGGTCCTCGCGACGGCGCTGGCCGCGGCCCGGGAGGTGGTGCGACCGGGGGCCTCGACGGCGGAGATCGATGCGGTGGTGGCCTCCGTGATCGCCGACGCCGGTGCGAGGAGCAACTTCCTGCACTACGGCGGGGCACCGGACGGCAGCGGCGCGTTTCCGGCAACGATCTGCGCCTCGGTCAACGACGAGGTGGTGCACGGCATCCCGTCACCGACCAGGGTGCTGGCCGAGGGCGATCTGTTGTCCATCGATGCCGGCTGCATCCTGGACGGCTGGCATGCCGATTCGGCGATCTCGCTGCACGTGGGCCAGGCCCCGTCCATGGAGGAGGTCGACCTGATCGCGGCGACCGAGAACGCCATGTGGGCGGGCATCGCGGCGGCGAAGGCCGGTGGGCGGCTGGGCGACGTCTCGTGGTCCATTGAGACGTCGGCCAAGGGCTCGGGCCGGGACGACGGTCGGCACTACAGCCTGGTGGCCGGCTACGGTGGGCACGGCATCGGCACCGCGATGCACATGGCGCCGTTCGTGCCCAACACCGGCAAGCGCGGCAAGGGCGAGCGGCTGGTGCCCGGCATGGCGCTGGCCATCGAGCCGATGCTGTCGCTGGGCCGGCCGGCCTCGGTGGAGATGGACGACGGCTGGACCGTGAAGACCCGGGACGGGGCGCGGGCCGCCCACACCGAGCACTCGATCGCGATCTGCTCCGACGGGGTATGTGTGCTCACCGCGGCGGACGGCGGTGCGGCCGGGCTCGCGTCCTACGGGATCACCCCGATCGACCTGGGCTGAGCCGCCCGGCCCCGGTCTCGGCGATGCCGGGGATCGGACGCGGCACGATGGGGCGGGACTGGACGCGACGGGATGCGGTGAGGCAGGGCGGTCAGGCGGTGACGGGCGTCACGGCGGTGACGATGTCCCGGACGGAGAAACCCCCGGGCAGGTCCCCGAACACCCGGTCCCCGTTGGTGCCGAGCCTGGTCGCGCAGTACAGGTCGGCCACCGCGGTCGGGGCGTGGCGGATCAGCAACGATGCGGCGAACAGCTTGGCGATCAGCGAGGCCAGACCCCGGGCGATGACGGCCCCCGCCGACGCGGCGGCGGCCGTAGCGCCAGCCGAACCCGGGGGCCCAACCGGGATCACGGTCGCGAGCAAGGCGTCCAGGTGCGCCAGCCCCGCGTCGTACCGCGGATCCGCCCCGGCCGCTGCTGCGAGTTCGGCCCGCAGCGCCGTCACCGCCGCGGGCGAGCGACCCGCCGCGCGCACCACGTCCAGTGCCGTCACCGTTCCGGTGCCCTCCCAGATGCCGTTCAGCGGCGACTCGCGCTGCAGTCTGCCCATCACCGATTCCTCGACATACCCGTTGCCGCCCAAGCACTCCGCGGCCTCCGCGATCGCCGGGACGGCCCGCTTGCATACCCAGAACTTGGCCGCAGGAACCGCGAGGCGCAGCAAATCCGGCTCGCCGGCGTCGACCGCGGCGGCCAGTCTGAGCGCCGTCAGTGTCGCGGCCCAGCTCTCCGTCGCCAGGTCGGCCAGCACCGCCGTCATCGCCGGCTGATCGGCCAGCCTCCTGCCGAACGTGTGGCGGTGCGCGGCGTGATGGGCCGCCACCGACAGCGCCGCCCGGAGCTGGCCGGCCGACCCGGTGATGCAGTCCAGCCTGGTCATCGTCACCATCTCGATGATGGTGGGCACCCCGCGACCCTCGTCACCGATCCGCCAGCCCAGCGCGCCGTCGTACTCGACCTCGGCCGAGGCGTTGGCCCGGTTGCCCATCTTGTCCTTGAGCCGGACCAGCGCCAGCGCGTTGCGCCCACCGTCCGGCAGGATGCGCGGCAGCAGGAAACAGGTCAGCCCGCCGGGGGCCTGTGCCAGGGTGAGGAACACGTCGTTCATCGGCGCGGAGGTGAACCACTTGTGCCCGGTGATTCGGTAGCCGGCGGTGCCGTGGTGGTCGGCGGCCGGGTCCGGCTTGGCGCTCGTGGTATTGGCCTGCACATCGGAGCCGCCCTGCTTCTCCGTCATCGACATGCCTGCCAGCAGACCTGTTTTCGACTCCGTCGGGCGCAGCCCGAAATCGTAGCTGCGCGAGACCAGGCCCGGCTCGAAGTGCGTGGCCAGTGCGGGGGCATGGCGCAGCGCCGGGATCGAGGCGTACGTCATCGAGATCGGGCACAGGTGGCCGGACTCGGCGTGATTCGCGAGGTAGAAACCGGCGGCGCGGCGCAGATGGGCGTGCGGACCGGCGTCGGGTGCCCAGGGCGCGGCCTGCAAACCGGCGGTGACGGCGGCTCGCATCAACTCGTGCCAGGCGGGGTGGTACTCGACCTCGTCGATGCGATGGCCGGTCGCGTCGTGGGTGCGCAGCCGGGGCGGATACTCGTTGGACAGCCGGGCGGCGCGCTGCATATGGGCCGAGCCGTAGGTCGTGCCCAGTGTCGCCAGCTCGTCGTCGACGCCGGCACCGGCGGCGGTCAGGCCGGTCGCCAGCGCGGGATCGGCAGCGGTGACGTCGTAGTCGTGAAGCGGCGGAACCTGGTTGGTGACGCGATGGGTCGGTGGCATGGCGGGACCTCCGTTCGTCCTCGACGCTACGTCAGGTGGCCGGGGCCGGCGTCGCCCAGCCGCCCGCTACGGTGAATCCATGACGGATCTGCCGTACCAGGCGCCCCGCTCGTGACTCACCCGATGCATCGGCGAGTGGCCGCCATCGACTGCGGCACGAACTCGATCCGGCTGCTGGTCGCCGACCTGTCGCTGTCCCCGGCCGGCGCCTACCTGGTGGACGTGCACCGGGAGATGCGAGTGGTGCGGCTGGGGGAGGGCGTGGACGCCACCGGTCGGCTGGCCCCGTCGGCGCTGGACCGGACCTGGCGGGCGCTGGCCGACTACACGGCGATCCTGCGCGCCTCCGGAGCGGTGGCCGTGCGGATGACGGCGACCTCGGCGACGCGCGATGCCGCCAATAGGGACGAGTTCGTCTCGATGGTGCGTCGGACGCTCGGCCAGGATCCGGAGGTGATTGCCGGCACCGAGGAGGCCGAACTGTCCTTCCGCGGTGCCGTCGGCGACCTGCCGGCCGTCGACGGGCCCTTCTTGGTGGTCGATATCGGCGGTGGGTCAACGGAATTCGTCATCGGGTCGGTGCGCCCGGCCGGCGGCGGCGGCGAGGTGCAGCTGGTCGGATCGGTATCGCAGAACATCGGCTGCGTGCGGATCACCGAGCGGCTGCTGCCCTCGGACCCGCCCGGTCCGGACGAGGTCGCCTCGGCCTGCGCCTGGGCGCGGGAGGTCGTCACCGCGGGCCTGGACGCGCTGCCCCAGGCGGCCCTGCGTGACGTCCGGCGGGTGGTCGCGGTGTCCGGCACGGCCACCACGGTTGCGGCGGCGGCGTTGGACCTGCCGACCTACGACCCGGTGAAGATCCACCTCACCCGGGTGCCGGTTGGCCGGTTGCGCACGGTGTCCGAGGCGCTGCTCGGTGCGACCCGTGCACACCGGGCGGCGCTGGGCTACATGCACCCGGGCCGGGTGGACGTGATCGGCGGCGGGTCGCTGATCCTGGCCACGGTCGGCGAGCTCGTCGCCGCGCGAACCGGCGTCGGCGAGGTGACGGTGTCCGAGCACGACATTCTGGACGGCATCGCGCTATCCCTGGCCTGAGCTGGTCCGCCGGCGCCCGATTCTGCGCGGCGAGCGCGGTCACCGGACGATGGAGACCACGATCAGCGCGACCGCCACAGCCAGCACGACCGCGGAGCCGATCGCCAGCCAGGCGGCGAGCCGCGCCTTACTCCGGGCCTGTTCCTCGACGCTGCGCGGCGACAGGGTGAGCGTGCTGCCGTCCCGCCCGCCCATCAGCAGGGTTCCGCCGACATCGGCGACCGGCCCCGCCGCGTAGAGCTGCACGCCGGGCCGGAGCACGTATTCCACCCGTTCGATGCCGAGCGTCCGGCCGCCCACGTTGTTGCCGAGATTCAGCTGCAGGCCTGCGATCTGCAGCGATCCGGCCAGCAGTCCGCCGAGGCCGCCGGCCGGTTCGTAGGCGTCCACCGTGCATTCCGGATCCTGCACGCTGATCCGCTGCGGGTCCACCTGCACGGTGGTGGTGCCGTCGGAGATGGCGAACCGCTGCTGCGAGGACGCATCATGCTCGACCCTGGTCTTGGTGGTGGTGGAGTTGCTCGAGCCGGATGGGCGATCCTCATACCGGCGGCGTATCACGGTGCGATGCCACAGGCACAGCGTGCCGCTCATCGGGGCGGTGAGGAGGTCGCCGGTGGGGATCACGGTCCCCGAGGTGGCGACCTCCTTGCGGAAGTGACCGGTGCCGATGGCTGACGCGGCGGCCGCTGCCTGCTGCGCGATCTCGGTGCAGGTGAGCTTGTCCATGGTGCGCAGCTGGTCGCTACGCCGGCGGACCAGCGCGGCCGCGATCCCCAGTCCGATGGCGACGACCAGCATGACGATGCCGGCGATGAGCATGTCCGATCCCTCCGATGGGCTCCGGGCAAACGGTGCGCCGCAGTGCCGGGAGCCACCGTCGCAGGGTAGGTCGTCGGGGCGCCGGCGGGCGGCGATGTCCGGGTAGCGTAGCCGGACCCGGCGCGCCGTGGTGGGACAATCCGGAAATCGGGGCCGGGCGGCTACGCGTCGGGGCTCGGTCCGCCGGTGGCCCAGGCCACGAAGGCCGCCAGGTCCGCCGACTGTGCAATCCGACTGGGCTCGTGCACGTACATCATGTGCCCGGCCGGGTAGTAGCGCCGGGAGATGTTGCCGCGCGCGGCATCCGGGATGCGCAGGTGGGCCAGCACGTGCTCGGCCGCGGCGAACGGGGTGGCGCCGTCGTGATAGCCGAAAGCCACATGCACCTTCAGGAAGGGGTTGGCCCGCACGGCGGAGGCGAGATCTTCGGCCACCGTCACCGCCCTGCCCTCGAAGTCCGCGTACGACCACGGGTGCACCCGGTCGGTGAGGATCTCGTACGGCAGGTCCGAGTGATACTCCAGCTCGGTGTGCAGGTAATGGTTGGCCGCCGCGGTGTAGGGCGCCTGGATCGCCGCATACGACGGGTCCACGGCCAGCTTCTCGGCGTTCAGGTCGGCGGGTGTTCCGGTGAACCGGCCATCCAGGCGACCGATCGAGAACCCTTGCGAACGCAGCAGTTCGGCGAAGAAGTGTTGATGCTCGATGCGCAGGTCGGCCCGGTCGACGTAGCCCTCGGCAAGCCCCGTCACCGCTGCGACCCGGCGCACCATCTCGGATCGCTCGTCGCCGGTGAGCCGGTCACCGCGGGCCAGTGCCCACGGATAGTCCCGTTCGGCCAGGGCGGTCGCCTCGGCTACTACGTCGTCGAGATCCCGGCCCGGGTGCTTGCCGTGGTAGTGCGCCAGCGCCGCGTAGGTCGACAGGTAGTGCACGTAGGGGGCGTCGTTGCCGTCGGAGAACACGATGGAGCCCATGTCCAGCACCGACGAGATCAGCATGATCCCGTTGAGCGCCATGCCCTGTCGATCGGCCAGGTGCCCGGCCAGTGCTGCCGCCCGCAGCGTCCCGTACGACTCGCCGGCCAGGAACTTCGGGGAAAGCCAGCGCCCGTTGCGCGTGGTCCACAGCCGGATCATCTCGGCGACCGCGTCCCGATCGGCGGTGAAACCGTGGTAATCGCCGGGCTTTCCGCCGGTGACGGGCCGGGTGTAGCCGGTGGACATCGGATCGATGAACACCAGATCCGTGTGCTGCAGGAGGGTCTCGGCGTTGTCGACGACCGTGAAGGGAGGTGGGACCGGTGCCCCCGCATCGCCGGAGAGCACCCGGCGAGGGCCGAGCAGCCCCAGATGCAGCCACACCGAGGAGGATCCGGGGCCCCCGTTGAAGGCGAACGTCACCGGTCTCGTTGCCGGGTCGGCACCATCGAGCGTGTAGGCGACCACGAACATCTCCACGGTGGGCCGGTGCCCGTCGAAGGCGCCGTCGGTGATCTTCTCCTCGCGCAGCACGATGCGACCCGTCGTCGCCGTATAGTCCAACGTGCCATCGGGCAGGTCCAACCGGTGCCGAGTGGTAACGATCTCGTCGGTCGGCTCGGGGCGGTCGGTGTCGGCGTTGGTGTCGCTGTTGGTGTTGCTGCTGGGGTGCTCTGCTGCCATCCCTGAGACGATACGGGGGTGACGAAGCCTGTCGCTCGCCGCCCGCGCATCGCGCTGGTGATCAATCCAGCCGCCGGGCGGGGTGCGGCGCTGCGTGCCTCGCGCGGGGTGGCGGGTGCGCTGGCCGGTTCGGCGGAGCTCTCGGTGCTGTGTCCGGACGGTGGCGCAGCCGGGTCCGTCGCGGCGCTTCGGCGCGCGGTCGATGGGCGGCCGGATGCGGTCGTGGTGTGTGGCGGCGACGGGATCGTGCATCTGGCGGCGAACGTGCTGGTCGGGGGCACGGTGCCGCTCGGGGTGATCCCCGCTGGCACCGGCAGCGTTGCCGAGGGCCGGTCACCTCGGGCATCCGAAGGTGCTGTTGAGTTCGGCGCGGCAGGTGCGGCTGGACGCGCCGGGGACGATCGGCAACGGGCCGACGGAGAACCCGTCGGCCCGTTGCCGGTACGGGTGTGGGTGGAACGGGCGGCCTTCCCGGTGCTGGTGGCCGAGGCGTTCCCGCGGGGAACGCCTCGGCCATGGGCGCGGCGCCGGTCTCTCCTAGGGTTTGACACGATGGCCTGGTGAGCGCACGCCGGAAGGACCCCGTCACCGCCCCTTCCCGGGCGGCCACGGCGCGCACCCTCGCCGACCTGGACGAGCTGGTGACCACCTGTCGGGCGTGCCCGCGGCTCGTCGCCTGGCGCGAGGCAGTGGCGGCGGCGCCCCGCGCGTCGTTCGCGGACTGGACCTACTGGGGGCGGCCGGTTCCCGGGTTCGGCCCGGCCGATGCCAGGATCGCCATCGTCGGGCTGGCCCCTGCGGCGCATGGTGCCAATCGGACCGGCCGGATGTTCACCGGCGATCGTTCGGGCGACTTCCTGTTCGCGGCACTGCACCGGGTAGGGTTGGCGTCGCAGCCGTACTCGGTGTCCGCCGACGACGGGCTGACGCTGACCGACGTGCGGATCACCGCCCCGGTGCGCTGTGCCCCGCCAGCCAACAAGCCCACCACGCTCGAGCGGGACACCTGCGCGCCGTTCCTGTCCCGGGAGCTGGAGCTGCTGGCGCCGACGGTGCGAGTGGCCCTGGTGCTGGGCGGGTTCGGCTGGCATGCCCTGCTCGGCACGCTCGCCCGGTCCGGCTGGGCGATTCCGCGGCCCCGCCCGGTGTTCGGCCACGGGGCGACGGCTGTCGTCTCGCGGGGTGCCCAGCGGCTGACGCTGCTGGGGTGCTTCCACGTCAGCCAGCAGAACACATTCACCGGGCGGCTCACGCCGGACATGCTGGATTCGATCTTGTTGCGCGCGCTGGATCTGGCTGGAGGAGTGGGCGCGTCGGAAGGCTTGCGTTCTGCACCGTCAGACGGAGCAGAAAGGAAGCGTGCGCTTGGCGGCAGGTCGAGGAGCCGGTCGGCCACGTAGGCTCGCTGCCACGCACGAGCGCTCGCCCCCGTAGCCCAACCGGCAGAGGCAGGCCACTTAAAATGGTCACAGTGTGGGTTCGAGTCCCACCGGGGGCACTTTCCGCAGGTCAGAGCGTTCCAGCCGCTCGGCAAGGGGTATTATTAGGGCGCGACTGCACGTAAACTGCACACTTTGAATCGGAAGTCGGGCACAAAATGAGTCGTCGACCGCGGATTGCGCCGGGCCAGATCGGTGAGGTGTCGGTGGTTGCCTGGGGAGCTGCGGTGGGCTCCTGGGGAACCCCGAGGGGCGGTGACGAAGCATCGGCCGACCCGCCATCCGCGGGAGATGCGTTCGATCCCGGCGTTCGTGATGACGGCCGGGACCCGGGTGGCGCCGGTTCTGGTGGTGCCGGTTCTGGTGGGACCGGCACGCCCGGGGTGGTGCCGCGCCCACTGGGCGACGACGGCGAACCGGGGGAGTACCCGCGCGGCTGGCGAGCCGGCGGCTCCTACAAGATCACCTGCCCGGACGGGGTGCAGGAGTGGACGCTCCTCTCGTGGCGGGCCCTGGTTCGCTGGCGTGACGTCGACGGGCGCCTGCACATGGTCCGCAAGTGGGCCCGTACTCGGACGCGCGCCGCCGAGGAGGCACGCGCCGAGGCCGTTCGGCAGCTCGAGGCGGACCAGGCCGCCCGGGACGCCGCGGACCCCGCGGGCACGGCCGCCGATCGTGAGGCAGCCGCCGGCGACGTGACGACCACCGTCAACGATCTGGTGGACGCGGTGATGACCGAGCACGTGCCGTCGCTGTCCGAGCGCACCCAGGAGGAGTACGTCCGCATCCGGATCCACATGAACGACCCGGCGCTGCCCCCGATGCTCGGCGAGCTGCCGCGGTCGATCGACGCCGGCGCGGCCCGGGCCTGGATCGAGGCCTTCGTGCACGCCCACGGAGCGAGCAGCGCCGCGCGCGCGAAGGCGCTGCTGGCCAAGGCGCTGGACCGGGCGACGGAGTCGAAACAGCTTCGCACGCCGGTGAACCCGATCCGCGCCGTGCCCGGGGCGATCAACCCGAAGGCGCGTCGGCGCACCGGAAAGCTCACCAAGGACGCGCCCAGCGACGACGCGGTCGCCGACCTGCTGGCCCGGCTGGCCGCCGATCCGCTGGCCGGGCTGCCGTCGGGTCCTCGGCGCAAGGCGCCGGCCGGCCAGGCGGGTCTGCAGCCCGGAAACCCGCTGGACGTCGCCGACATCATCCTGATCTCGTTCCTGGCCGGGCTGCGGGTCGGCGAGATCACGGCGCTGCGCTGGCAGGACCTGACGCTCACTCCGGGGCACGGCGCGATCAGCGTCACCGGCACCATCGCGACGGTGAAGGTGCGGCGGGACGAGTCCGGGCGGAAGGTGCCAGGCACTGGGACGCATCGGCGGCACGGCACCAAGTCGCCGGCCGGGATCCGGGTGGTGCCGATCCCCGACGACGTGGTGGCCCGGTTGCTGGCCCGGGCCGAGGCGCTCGGCGTGGACCCTTCGTCGTTGGACGACCGGGCGCGGCCGGTGTTCCCCAGTCCCGGCAAGCGCGGCCCGGACGGCAAGCCGCCGGCCGATGCCTGGCGCGACCAGTCGAACGTGGCCGCGGCGATCCGGGCGGCCTACGACCGGCACGGCTGGCCGTGGGCGTCCAGCCATACCGGGCGGCGCTGGCGCGCGACGTCGTTGCTGGAGCGCGGGTACGGGGCGCGGCAGGTCGCCGAGCTGCTCGGCCACGAGAGCCCGAAGACCACCTGGCAGTACGCCCGGCCTCGCGGTGCTGAGGCCTTGCGGGCCGGCTTGGGCGTGGTGCGGCCGTAGATCCGGGCCCGGCCACTTCAGCGGCGGAGGCTTTGCCCGGTGAGACCTGCTGCCCACCCTCATCCCTGCAGCTGCACGCTGACTCTGATTGATGATGGCACCGATTTCAGACTGCATAATGGTGTGAATTTGTCGGTCGATTTTGCAGTGCACGTCGGTATGATGGGGTTATGACAGGCAAGTCATTGCTCGCCTCAGAGCAGCGCCCAGGGCTCCGCGCCTATGAGGACTCCGTGCGTTTGGCGCTGCCCGACATCGTGGCCAAATTGCGCGAAGTTCTCGGCGCGCGTCTGGTTGCCTACATCGGCAATGTGAAGTCGACTCAGCCTGTCGCTGCTTGGGCATCCGGCCAGCGCTCGCCCGGAGAGCTGGATGCGGACCGGCTCCGCCTAGCATTTCAGATCGCTGGGTTGCTTCGCGAGCGGAACTCGTCCGCCACGGTGCAGGCGTGGTTCAAGGGCATGAATCCGGCATTGGGCGACATCGCGCCGGCTCGCGTGGTGAGAGAGGGGGACCCGGTGGACGTGGGTCCCGACGTGCTGGCGGCGGCGAAATCCTTCGCATTCGTGGGATGAGCGGGCCCGACCTCGAGATCACCAGTGATCCCGGCACCGTGTGGCGTGTCGGGTTCGCACCGGACCCGTGGGCGTGGAGGCCGTGGGTCTACGCGACCGACGCGGGATTGTTTGGAGGAGCGATGGTTCGGGCTGTCGTGAGGGCGCGAGGGCAGATCACCCTGCGGCGAGAGGTCCGTGAGGCGTTGCACGTCGACGAAGGCGACGATGTCGCCTTCGTCGTTGAGGGTGGGCAGGTGACGATGCACGGGCTCAAGTCGATCCCGGCCGATCAAGCATGGTTCTGGAGCGACGACTGGCAGGCGGACGAACGAGAAGCCAGTGGACAGCTCGCACGCGACGAAGGCGCCGTCTTCGAGGATGGTGCCGCCTTCCTCGACTCGCTGGCGTAATGCCGACGTATCAGCGACTGCCCCGCTTCGACATCGACTGGGAGACCCTCACGCCCGCTGAGCGGCAACGATTCCGCGCGGCGGTTGGTCGATTCATCGAGGATCTGGAGGCCGGTCGGCCATTTCGTGCCGGCTTGCGCGGCGAGGGCGTCCAAGGAACGGCGAACATCATGGAGATGACGTTCGCTCCCGATGGCCGAGCCACCTGGCAGTTCGGGACAGAGGTGAAACCGGGCGAACCGCATGTCGTGTGGCGCCGGATCGGCACGCACGCGATCTTCCGGTCGCCCCGACTGGCCCGCTCCGGCGGCGGACGTCCGGCTATCGGGCGTCCGACTGATCAGTCATATGACGCATGATAGTATGCGTCATATGAGGACTGCTGCGCCGGCGCTGCTGCCACTGTTCCGATCGGAACTGCAGGCCAGGATCCTGACTCGGCTGCTGCTCGACGACGACGAGATCGGGATGTCCGAACTGGCCCGGGATCTGGGTGCGCCCCAGGCAACGGTGTACCGGGAGGCGTCCCGGCTGGTCGAAGCCGGGGTGCTGGCAGACCGCTGGATCGGTCGCACCCGAATGGTCTCGGCGAACCGTGCGAACCCCGCCTTCGGCCCGCTGCGTGAGTTGATGGAGGTCGTCTACGGTCCCAAGGCTCTGCTCCAGGCGGCCTTGGCCGACGTGACCGGCATCGACGAAGCACTCATCTTCGGCTCGTGGGCGGCCCGGTACAGGGGCCAGAACGGTGCCGCCCCGGGGGACATCGATCTGCTGGTCATCGGCGATCCGGACGTGGACGCTTTGCACCCCGCGGTGTCCACCGTCGAGGCTCACCTGCACCGTGAGGTCAACTTCGTCGTGATCACCCCCGACACCTGGGCCGCCCGGGAAGACGATCCGTTCCTGGCCGGTGTCTCGGCCGGACCTACCGTAGTTGTTGCAGGAGTTGAACCGTGACCCGATCAGTGACCGACCAGTGGGGCCAGGGCCGCGGTACGATCCTGCAGTTGCTGCGTGAGCGGCATTTGGAGACGATCCCGCCGCACCCGACCCATGTCGAGTTGCTGTTGAACAGGGCGGAGCAGAATCTGACTACCGTCCAACAGATCTCGCAGGACAACCCCGGCCTTGCCTACGACGGTCTCTACGACGCCGCCAGGTTCGCGCTGACCGCCATCCTCGCCCAGCAAGGCCTACGGCCGACTCGAGTCGGCGGCCACCTTGCGGTCGTCGAAGCCGTCCGCGCACAACTCGACCCTCCGCTCGGAGACAAGATCCTCCAGTTCGACCGGCTACGCCGTACCCGGCACCGCAACGAGTACCCAGTACCCGACGCACCGGGTATCACGCGCCACGACGTGGCCACAGGGCTACCCGTCGCTCAGGGGCTACTCGCGGTCGCCCGCCGAGTCATTCCGAATCTGCCGGTATTCCACGCGTGATCGTTCGGCAGCGCACATGACGAGACGACCTGCGCAATGACACTGATGCCCGACGAGCAGGTTGCGGCGTTGCGCCGCGAGTTGGACCAGTTGCGTGCTGAGAACGCCAGACTCACTCGCCTGCTCGACCTGCGGGGGCAGGATATCTCGCCGGTCTCGGAGCAGCTGTCGGCACCACTCGCTCCACCCGGGATGGTCACCCACCACTCGCCGGTCAAGGACAAGCTCGCCTTGTTTGCCAACAGGTTTCACGCCCGGGCCGACGTCCATGCGGTTCGCTGGGAGAACGCCAGGACCGGTGCCCACGGTTGGATGCCGGCGGTGGCCGGGCGCTGGCGCAAGGGCATGGATCGCCGGCGCGCCCAGTACCTGCCGGTCACCGCGCGGGTCGTCACCGACCACCTGCTCGGCGAGGAGTTCATCGGGCTGTACCCGCTGCTGAAGGACAACACCTGCTACTTCCTCGCGGCGGACTTCGACGGGCCGACCGCGATGCTCGATGCGCTCGCGTACCTCAAGGCCGCCTGTGGGCACGCGGTGCCTGCCGCGCTGGAGATCTCGCAGTCGGGGCGCGGCGCGCACGTGTGGGTGTTCTTCGCCGATGCGGTACCCGCCGCGACCGCTCGTCAGGTCGGCACCCTGCTCGTCCACGAGGCGACGGTGCTGCGCGGCTCGATGGACCTGCGCTCCTACGACCGGCTGTTCCCGAACCAGGACGTCATGCCGGACGGCGGGTTCGGCAATCTCATCGCCGCCCCGCTGCACGGCAAGCGCCGCAAGGACGGGCTGACCACGTTCCTGGACCTCGCGACTCTGGAACCCTTTGCGGACCAGTGGGCCTACCTGTCGACGTTGGACCTGCTCAGCCCAGGCGACGCTGCGCGGGTGGCGCGTCTGGCGAACCGCAGCTTCGTGGGCGGTGACGTGGCCTCCGTGAGCCGACCCCGTTCCACGAAGGTGCATCCGCGCCTGCCGGCGGTGATCCACGCCGAACTCGGCGCCATGCTCACCGTGGACGCCGCCGACCTGTCGCCGGCTGCGGTGTCGACATTCAAGCATGCCGCGTCGCTGGCGAATCCCAAGTTCTACGAGCTGCAGCGCTTGCGCAAGTCAACCTGGGACACACCGCGGTTCGTGATCGGGTACGACGTCACGCTCGACGACCGGTTGGTGCTGCCTCGCGGGCTCCGTCACCGCCTCGCAGCGATCGTCGAACAGGCGGGCTCGCGGCTGGCCGTCACCGACATACGCAACCCGGGCAGCGAGATCGACACCGAGTTCTCCGCGAACCTCACCGAACCCCAGAGCCGCGCGGTCAGCGCGGCGCTCGCGCATGACGACGGGGTGTTGGTCGCCCCGCCTGGCTCCGGGAAGACCGTGATGGCGTGCGCGGTGATCGCCGAGCGGCGTGCGTCGACGCTGGTGCTGGTCGACCGGAAGGCGCTGGCAGAGCAGTGGCGCGATCGCATCGAGGCGTTCCTCGGTGTGCGTCCCGGCCAGATCGGTGGCGGGCGACGCAAGCTCACGGGTGTGGTAGACATCGCGATGTTGCCGTCGCTCGCGCGGCGAGACGACGTCGCCGAGCTGACTTCCGGCTACGGACACATTGTGGTCGATGAGTGCCACCACGTCGCAGCGGCGGCATACGACCATTCGATCAAGCGGATCGGCGCGCAGTTCTGGCTGGGTCTGACGGCGACGCCCGACCGGCGGGACGGGCTTGGCGAGATGATCACCTGGCAACTCGGGCCCGTCCGGCACACCGTCACCGACGCCGATGAAGGAACGCTGGAAGCGGCGGTGGCGGATGTTACCGGGCCCCGGCGAATGCTGACCATCCACGAGACAGACTTCCGCGCAGCCGATGTCGACCTGTCGTTGCCAGGGGCCCTTGCCGCCGTACACACCGCGCTTGCCGCCGACGCGGCGCGCAATGCACAGATCGTCGACGACGTGATCGCCGCGCTGGAGCGCAATCGGAACTGCCTGGTGCTGACCAGGCGCGTGGCGCACGTTGAGGCGCTGGTGGCCCTGCTCGGCGAGCGTGGGCACCGTGCGCTCGTGCTACAGGGAGGGATGAGCGTCAAGGACCGTCGCCGAACGGCCCGCCGCATCGAGGATGCGAACCCTGGCGACGGGCTCCTCGTCGTGGGGACGACACCCTTCATCGGGGAGGGTTTCGACGCCCCGGCACTGGACACGCTGTTCCTGGCCGCGCCGATCTCGTTCGACGGCCTCTTGGTGCAGTGCGCCGGGCGGGTCGTGCGGAGCTGTCCCGGCAAGCAGACCGCCGAGGTGCACGACTATCACGATGTGGGCGAGCCGATCCTCGCTGTGTCGCTGCGGCGTCGGATGCCTGGCTATCGGGCGCTCGGCTTCAGCCGCGAATAGCCGACGCAACGGGAATCGAGGGGCATCCGTCGAACGGCGGCGATCAAGGACCGAGCAATGCTGCGGGGACGACAGCTATTCCGTCTGAGCGGCGGTAGGCGTCGGTGCCCGTGGTGATCACGACGGCATCGAGCAGTTGGTCCCCGATCCGATCGTGCAGCCACCGAAGGTGCTTGACGTCGTGGTCGCTCACGGTGGTCGACAGCTTGACCTCGACGCCGACGACTCCGCCACCGTCGGTGGTGACGATGAAGTCGACCTCGTGCTCGCCGCGGTGCGTGCGCAGGTGGCGGACCTCCGCCTCGGCCGCCTGCCCGTAAACCCGCAGGTTCAACGCGACCAGGCTCTCGAACAGCGCCCCGAGGAAGGTGCCATCTCGTGGCACGGATGGATCGGTCTGGCCCGCCGAGGTCAAGCTGCGGGCAGTCACGTTCAGCAGGCGCGCGGCCAGCGCCGGGTCTGCCAGGTGGTGCTTGTCCGCGGAGCTGAGCTCCTTGAGCTTGTTGTTCGTCGGTAGCCATGCCCGCACCGGGTCCAGTAGCCACAGCCGGGACAGGATGTCCCGCCATGGCAGCGTCGTACTGATGGCGGGCTTGTTTCCCGTTCCGGGAGTGGCAGCGTCGCGAATGGTCTCGAAGCTGGCGGTGGTGGCCGTTGCCGCCGCGTAGGCCCGCATCCAGGCGTGGAGCGTATCTGGCCGACGAACCGAGACTCCCTGTTCGGGAAACTCGCGATCGATCACCCGAGCGAGGTAGCCATCCAGCTGCGCGCGCAGCGACCTGGCAGCCAGGTGCCGCATGCCGGGAAAACCACCGGAGAGGATCTCGATGACGTATCGGTCCAGCCGCACGTCGGTCGTGCCGCCGATCGGTGGCCTAGTTCCGGCCAGCAGATCGCTCAAACTGACCGACGTGGGAATGCCGCGCTCGGCGAGGGACAGCGGGCGCATGCGGACAGGCACGATACGGCCGGCTCCGGTGTGCGTTTGCGCCCCTGCGGGTTCGGCCGAACCGGTGAGTAGAAAGCGGCCCGGAGACGAGTCGTCGTCGACCGCTCGCCTGACGAGGTCCCAGCTGGACGGCATCCGCTGCCACTCGTCGATGAGGATGGGCTCCGTCGACGTGGTCAGTCGCGAGGGGTCTGCGTGCACCACCTGTCGCTGGCCGTCGTCGTCGAGCTGGTGGACGCTGCCCGCGCGCTCGAGAGCGGTGGCTGTCTTGCCAACCCCTTTGGGGCCTTCGATGCTGACTGCGGAGAGCCCGGTCAGCAGATCGTCGAGCTCATCGTCAACGATGCGCCTGTGATAGTCAGGAATGCCGTGCGCGCTCACCACAGCACCTACGCTACAGTTTCGGGCATAGATACGCTACAGTTTCGGGCTGCTAAACGCTCAAGCTTCGAGAAGATCGGCACGCGGATCTCGGGATCACCACCTGGGCAGGTCGCCATCGGAGCGTGGAGGCGAGGGTTCGGCTCACCTGCCGGATTCACAGCGACCAGAGCGCGTCGATGGGAAGGCCGTAGAGCCGCTCGGCGTAGCGGTAGCCCTCGGCGCCGGTATTGAGGACGACACCGGCGACGAACCGGTCGCCGAGCCGGTCGCGGAGCGCCCGCAGGCCATCGAAGTGCCCGCGGCGCAGCGACGTCGAGGCCTTGACATCGATTCCGATGACCCGACCGCCGGTGAGTTCGGCGACGAGATCGACATCGAGGCCGGCGCGGTCGCGATAGTGGAACAGCTCGAACTCCTCGCCGCTCCAGGTCTGCTGTCGCAGCAGTTCGGTGGCGACGAAGCCCTCGAGGAATGAGCCGAACGCTTCGCCGTGGTCGAAGCGGGCGAGTTGTTCGCTGCTGATGCGGGCCAGCCGGGTCCCGAGGCCGGAGTCGATCACGTACGCCTTTCGCCGACCGACTTCTCGCTTGGCGAGGTTGGGGGTCCACGGCCCGATGGTGGCCACGAGTCCCACGTCGGTGAGCAGGTCGAGGTAACTCGTCACCGTCGCCGCAGGGATGGATGTCGCCGTCGCCAGTCGCGCCTTGACCAACTCGCCGGATTGATTTCCGGCGAGTGCCCGCAGGAGGGATTCGGTCCGCGAAGGGTCGACCTGGCGACGAAGCTCACCGAGGTCTCGACGGACGATGCCGGCAAGGTACGAGTCCAGCCAGCGCCCCCGCAGTGGCGACGGCAAGGGCTGGGAGTCGGGATAGGCGCCGCGCCCGATTATCTCGGCGTAGTTCTGCCGCGCGCTATCGGAGCGGTAGCGCACCAGCTCGCTCGGATCGGTGGTGACGACGCGTGTCACGAAGTCGTCCGGCCGGTCGCGGAGCTCGCCCTGGGAGAAGCCGTACAGCGGCAGCCGTAGGACCCTGCCGGCCATGCTGTCCGCAAGTCCGCGGAGGCGAAGCAGCGACGCCGAGCCGGTCAGGATGAAGCGGCCCGGGCGCCGGTCACGGTCGATGGCCGCCTTGATCGCCAGGGTGATCTCCGGCAGCCGCTGGATCTCGTCGATGACGAGGGTTCCGTCAGTTGCCTGGGCGAGGAACCCTGGCATGTCCTCGGCGACCGCCGCCCGGGTCTGCTCGTCGTCGAGCGTCGTCAGGATGGCGTTTCTGCCGTCGACGAGTTGGCGTGCGAGGGTGCTCTTGCCGACCTGCCGGGCTCCCTCGATCACCAAGCCCGGGCTGTGCGCCAGCATGCTCCTGGCCAGCGGCTCGGCGTGCCGTGTGATCAGCCCTTCCACGCGGCCATCGTAGCCCAGATCATCGAAACGCAATGATCAGCTCGTTGAAACGCCACAAGAAGGTCGTTGAAACGCCCTCCTGAGATCGTTGGGACGCGAGGATCAGTTCGTTGAAACGCAGTGGTCGGGTCGCGCGGCTTCGACGCCGGTGGGGTTCGGGCCGCGCCGCGCCGTGCTGAACGGCGGCCTTGCTCGGGCACGCGTTGCCCGCCGCTTGCCACGGACTGCGGGGGCGAACCCGACCTACGCCTAATCGTGCCGTGTACCGAAGGCGAACTGGAAGCGACCCCACTAGCGAATGCAGGCGCGTCCTATACTATGAACTGAGCGAGCCGGTCAGTAGTGACGGCGCAGCGTCCGCAAGGAGGTTCGAGATGCCTACAGCCACCCAACATGCGGCGTCGCGTGCGGCGCCCTCCCCGCTTTACCGGCATGTCGTCGCTGACGCGCGACGGTCCTTGTCAGCGTCCGAGATCGGCGCCATCACTGGGGTCGGCGAGCGCGCGGTTCAGAAGTGGGCACAAGGCGCCACCAAACCGGAGGGCAGCAGCCGCGAACGCCTGCTGGAATTGAAGTACGTGATCGAGCAACTGTCGGATGTGTACGACGACGAGGGCATCGAGATCTGGCTGCATGCCCGGCAGAGAGCGTTCGACGGTCGGACGCCGCTGGAGTTCTTGCGCGAGCGGCGATTTGAAGAAGTCTTGCGGATTGTCGAGCGTCTGGCCGGCGGACCTCGGCGATAGCGGATGGATCGGTTACTGGTCGAGCGCGTTGCGGGGGTCGCGACCAGTAGCGTGCACGGAACATTTCACCGACATGCGGCTCCAAACCGCGACGCCTTCGCCGGTGGGACTGACGGCCGCTGGGGCCGGGATTTCTTGGTTGTCTACCTGGGACGCCCCCGGGACTCGGTGGTCGTGGAGGCCTACCGCCACCTGGTCGAGGAGACCGGCGTCCCGCGAGAGCGAGTACGACCGAGGGTCTTCTACACCGCCCAGGTGAATGTCCAGCGCGTGCTGGATCTGACAGTCGCAGAGAACCGTGATGCGGTCGGTCTGAATGACGCCGACCTGCGGACCGATATCGACGACTACGCAGCCTGCCAGGCCGTCGCAGAGGCAGCACATCACCTGGAAGTGCACGGCATTCTCGCGACGTCAGCGAGTGGGCTCGGCCAAACGCTGGCCATCTTTCGCTCGCTGGTGATGGCGACCGAGCTTCCGGTCGTGACATCCCAAGAACTGTGGCCGAGCCTCCCCGCCGACCCGCGCCGGATTCTGTGATGACGCCGTGATCTGGGGTGGTAGACCCACGCAACAATTTCGTTGTGAAGCGGGTGGCTGCGGGGGCGATGGCGTTATGGCGGCAAAGACTCCGCAGTGGCCGGAACTGCACGCTTACTCCCGCTCCATCCGGCTGGGAACGCCGGCCATGGTGGAGGAGTTGCGCAATCTGCTGGGTGCCAAGATGGTCGCCTACTTGGGCGGCGTGCGCGAGACCCGAACTGTCCGTCAGTGGGCAGAAGGAACGCGAGCGGTCCAGGACGGCGCCGACGAGCGACGCTTGCGGCTCGCCCACCAGATGGCGATCTTGATCGCCGAGCGGGATAGCCCCGAAGTGATCCAGGCATGGTTCCAAGGCCTGAATCCGCACCTGGAAGACAGATTGCCGGTTCGGTTGCTCTGTGAAGGTGAGTTGGACGAGGTTGGTCCGCTCGTCCTTGCCGCTGCCCGCAAGTTGGCGGCCACCGGCTGACGCCAGCGGATGCGCAAGATGGTCGCGACACGGTGATCAACTCGTTGAAACGCCGTAACAAAGTCGTCGAATCGCCGGTGTGGGTGCGTTGAAACTCGAACGTCAGATCGCGACGATGACGTCTCCTTCATGCCTAGCGTCAACATCGCAGCAATTGTACTGTCAGAGGGTACGATTGCCGTAAGGGAATGGTGACGATGCCGCAGGCCACGGGCGTACCCGTTGAGCTGGCCCGTGCGCCGCTGCGCACGGTGCGCGTCCGCGATGTCACTGCCTATGCCCATCCGCGCGCCCAACTTGTCCGGTTGCAGCGTCGCGGCGTGATGCACCGACTGGCCGACGGCTTCTACACCGTCGTCCCGCAGGAACGCGTAGGTGAGACCTGGCTACCCACGCTGGAAGGCGCCGCCGCCGGCATCGCCGCGGCCGAGTTCGGCGAGCGGCGCTACGCGCTCATGGGACTGAGTGCAGCACGCATGCACCGCGTACTGCCGCGCGCGCTTGCCGTCGCCTTCGTCGCTTCGCCACGGCGTCGTCAGTCGATGCACTTGACCGATCGCGATGCCGTGATCCATTTTCGGCCGCGGGACATGGATCTCGTCCATGTCGAGCTCATGCGCACCGATCTTGGCGACTGCTTGGTGACCACCCCGGAACAGACCGTGCTCGACCTTGCCCATCTGCCGCGTGGCCCGGTCATCGTTGACGACGTCCATGAAGCGATCCGCACCCTGCTGCCGCGTTGCGACGATACCGTGCTGTTCGAGATCGCGGAACGTCAGCGCCTCCGCCGAGCGCTCGCCTACGTGCGCAGAGTGATGCGGACATCGTGAGTGGCCCGGTCGTGTGGACGGACAGATGGCCCTCGGCGAGAGTTGGCACTGACGTGAGGCCGACTCCGGCAGGCAACCTCCATCCGCAGTAACGTGACACCGTGATGATTGCCGGTTCAGTCGATCTCGCTGGCGCCCTCAGGGCGCTTGCCCTGCGGCGGTCGGTCTTCCACTCCGAGGCCGACTTCCAATTCGCACTCGCCTGGGAAGTCCAACGTCGCGATGAGGTAATGGAGGTGTACCTCGAGACGCGGCCGGCCGAAGGGGTCCATCTTGATCTGGCCTTCGAGCGGCCAGACTTGGGACGCTACACAGCGATCGAACTGAAGTATCTGACTCGAGCATGGTCCGGAGAAGTCAACGGTCAGCACTACGCGCTCCGGAACCACGGTGCCCAGGACATTCGAGCCTACGACGTCATCAAAGACATCTGTCGAGTCGAGGGGTTCGCGGCGCTGCGCGCGGGCGGTGACGGCGCGGTCGTGGTCCTCGCCAACGACGCGAACTACTGGCGTCCCGCCAAGCTTCCGGACGACAGTGGTGCCGCCAGTTTTCGAGTAGGCGAGGGTGCCGTGATCACAGGTCCCCGTGCGTGGGGGACGAAGGCAGGGCCGGGGACCCGCGCAGGGCGAGACAAGGTACTGGTAGTCCGGAATCACTACGTGATGAGCTGGACCGACTATTCCGATCTTGGCGGCGACACTCCAGCGTCCCGGTTCCGTCAGCTCGTCGTGGAGGTGCCGGCGATGTCGGGATCCGACCTCAATTCAACGTCCTAGAACGGACCGTCTGCGGGACCGGCCTCCGGCTTCTTGTTGGGACGGTTCGGTCGGCGGATCTCGGTGCCGGGAGGGTAAGGGTCCGTCGAACCGATTTCGGTCTCCGCGTTGCGCGCGTCGGCCCGTGCAGCGGAGAGTCCGCGGTCGTGTGCGTCTTTCGTCATGCGGACCTGCTCCTAATGGTTCCATCGTGATCACGTTCAAGCTGACTACGCTGTAGATTCGGGACATCCAACAGTTCAACTTCGGGACGCCGGGCGCCCGATTTTCGGGCACTCTGGACGGTCGAGTCAGCGTCAGATCTCCCCTGTACGGTACGCGGATCGTGGTCCCGTGTTAGCAAGCGCGTGGGAGAAGCGGTCTCCCGCCACCCTGGACAACGCAGAGCAGTTCACCGGATCATTCCTGGTCGAGGGTGGTGACGCGGTGCTGCTGTTGCCAGGAGATCAGGTCGGCGAGCCGGTAGGCGACGGCGCCGCCGGCGACCTTGATGAACGCCGTGCCCTTACCGGCGCAGCGCCGGTTCTCCAGCCCGTGCGGGACGTAGGTGGTGTACTCCGCAGCCTATGTGATGGTGAGAAGCCCGATGGTGATGCCTGATCCTGGAGACCCCGAGCCGGGTTGACGCGATTGACGCCGCGAGTCAGGGCGGGCTACCCTGTAATTGACGCGGTTGACGCGGTAATTCTCCAGAGGTGAGGTGATCGGGATGGCCCGCTCCGCCGTCGCCGAAGCGCCTGGCCGAGTCCATCGCGCGGCGGTACCTGGTGGCCGGCCCTGGGCAGTCGCGATCGGCAAGGTGGTCGCTGCGGTGGAGGCCGCGGCGGAGGAAATGGACGTGCGCCAGGACCAGGTTCTGACGGCCCTGCTCGCCGAATACGGCGCCGCCGCCGATGTTCCCGTCCCGTCGGACGTGGACACCCTCACGGCGCAGCTCGGCCCGTACCTGTCCGGCCGGGCGGTGTGCAGACGTGCCGGTATCAGCCGCCAGGCCCTGCACGCGCGCCGCACCCGATGGGCGATCCTCGGCGTCCCGACCGACGACCACTCCGATCCGATCCTGTATCCGGCGCGGCAGTTCGCCGACGCGACCACCGCGACGGTGCTGCTCGGTGTGCGGAAAGTTGCCTCGCAATTGGCTTCGGGTATCGACGATCCGCTGACCATCGCGGTGTGGTTCGACACTGCGAACCCAGACCTGGACGGCCGCACCGCCTACGAATGGCTGCGCGCCGGCAAGGGCGTCGACCGCGTGCTGGGCTCGGCCGCTCGTGATGTCCGTAGATGGCGCCAGTGACGGGACGCCGACGCCTGGCGCTACCTCGGCCCCCGGGCGCGGCCCCGCTGCCGCGCGCTGGTGCGGCCGCGACCCGTGGCCCGTGGTTCCGCGCTCACCACCCCGCGAACGGCCCATGGGTCTTCGCGTCCGCTGAGGCGGGAGATCCGGAGGGCGGTAGGTTCGACCTGCCCGAACCCGACGGCACTTGTTACATGGCAACCACACCGGAGTCGGCAGTACGCGAACGTCTGGGCATCATCTCGGCGGGGCACCCGCTCACGGCCGCCGCCGTTGCTGCCAGCGCCGTGAGCCGGATGACGGTCACGCGCGCACAACGTCGAAATGTGGTGGACACGCTGGATCCGGCAGCCTCGGAGGGCATCACCCGCGAGATGTCCACCACGACCCGCTATGGGCTCACCCGCCTGTGGGCGCAGCACTGGCGTGGCGTCGAACACCGCACGGGCGTGTTGTACGAGCCGAGATTCTCTACGGGACCGGCCGCGGCGCTCGCACTCTTCGGCGCGAGCGGTGCCGCAGTGGGCCTCGGTGCCGAAGACTCGGTCGCGGCCGCGGAACTTCTGGGCCTGGCGATCCCAGGAGGCGTGTCGGCGCTATCGCGGGCTGCTGCCGACGTCGAGGACGACTGACGACTGCTGATCATTCCTGGTCGAGCGTGGTGACGCGGTGCTGCTGTTGCCAGGCGATCAGGTCGGCGAGCCGGTAGGCAACGGCGCCGCCGGCGACCTTGATGAACGCCGGGCCCTTGCCGGCGCAGCGCAGGTTCTCCAGCCCGTGCGGGGAGTAGGTGGTGTACTCGGCGGCCTGCTTGGTGGTCAGAAGCCGGTTGCCGTCCGGAGTCTCGCCTCCGAATACCGGTGACGAGGCCCGGGTGGCGTCGACCATTCCGGCCAGGTGGGGCACGGTCGGGCGGACGGTGGGTGTGCTGGTCATCGTGAGATCCCCCTCGTTGAGCGCTGCTGCGCGGGCTGATGAACGTGCTGCCGGCCGCGGATCCCGGTCGGCCGGGTTGGATGCAGCCCGGTCATCTGCTGGTGCGCGGACCGCTCCGCGCCGCGGCGGGCCAGGATTCCGGCCAGCACCTGCTCGCGGCTCTGCTGGTCCGAGCCGAACGCCAGATCGGTGCCGCTCGTCGAGTCGGTGGCCACGTAAGCACGGTTCGACCGGGTGCCGCGCGTCATGGCCACGTAGAACGCCTCGCGGGTCATCGCTCTGGTGGCGATGGTGTGCGTCGTGTCCACCGTCATCCCCTGGCAGCGGTGGGCGGTCACGGCGTAGCCGAGCTCCACGTGCAGGGCGACATAGCCTGCGGGCAGCACTGTTTCCGATGACGAAGTCCCGGCCCGCACCCGCAACGATCCGTCGCGCCCGACCGCCGTCACCACGAACGCCGAGCCGTTTTTGACGAACCCGCTGGCATATCGGCCGTACTGGTTGGGGCGCGCGCCCGGTTCGGAGCCGTCGGTCAGGTGACGGTCGACCCGCCGTGCCACGATCCGATCGCCGACGCCGACCGTCGTCCCGTCACCGAGCGGCACCCCACCAGGCAGGACCTCGCCGGCGCGGATGCGATCGGCGCGAACGGTCAGATTCAGCGCCTGGACGGTGTCCCGGTCCGCCGCGACCAGCAGGCTGTCCAAACCGGCGGCGCGGTCGGCCTTCCACGCCCGGTAGGCGTCGTCGATCATCTCCTCCGTCGTGCCGCTCGCGATGCGCCCGTGCCGCTGATACGCCTCCAGCGCAGCAACATCGCCGCTCCGCAGCTGCAGCGAAGCCTCGGCCTCCCAGGTGCGCACGCTGCCGTCGGGATCGTGGAAGCGGTGCACGTCGGTGAGCTGCGCGGTGTCCGGCCGATGCTGGGCGAGCAGCTCGAAGGTGCCGCCCGCGCCGATGGCCGGCAGCTGGTGGTGGTCGCCGACCAGCAGCAGCTTCGCCCCGGACGCCTTCGCCTGCGCCGCAAGGGCATTCAGCGTGGCCAAGTTGGCCAGGCCGGCCTCGTCCAGCACCAGGAGCTGATCCTTGTGCAGCGACCACCGGTCGTGCTGAGTCATCGCGCGCGCGAGGGTCCGATCGATCCGGTCGGTGGGCCGGCCGGCGGCGGCGAGCTCGTCGTGCCGGGCGCGCAGCTGCTGGATGCGCGCGGCCCGGCCCGGCTGCATCTTCTGCTGGGCCAGCCATTGAGCGGTGTTCTCGGCGGCGATGGCGATCTCGGTGCCGAGCACCTGTGCCGCGACGGCGGAGGTGGCCAGGCCGACCACCGACCCGGGGCCGTGCTCTGCCTCCCACGCCGCGCGCAGCCCGGCCATGGTGGTGGTCTTGCCGGTGCCCGCGGCGCCGACGAGCACGTCGCACACCCGTCCGGACGTGCACACCGACAGGATGGCGGCGGCCTGCTCGGGCTGCAACTCTGCGCCGCCCGGCAGCGCGGTGGAAGTGCTGCGCTGCAACGCATCCGCCGGCACGCTGGGCGCGGAGACGTCGTCCGCCGCATGCAGCAGGGCGTCCTCGGCGGCCAACACCTCGGGCGAGGTGAAGATCTCGGGCGGCTCGTAGATCGAGCGTCCGGTGGTCAGGTCCGTCACCGCCACCGAGTCCGGCACGGGAGAGGGGTTGAGCAGGACACTGCGATCCATGGCGGCCTTGCCGACGCGGTCGCGGGCGGCGAGCAACTCGTCGACGGCGGCGAACTGCAGGCCGGCGGCGGCCATGGCCCGGCAGCTGGCGGCGACGATGTTCCAGCGCGACCAGGTGGACCGCTTGGCCTCGACCTGGTCCAGCACGGTGGCCGCGAGCCTTTCGACCGTGGCGTCGTCCACGGCGGCGGACGTCGTTCCCCCGCGAGCGGGAGGTACCCCCACCGGCTGGGAACGACTCGACGAGGCGACGGCGACGTGGCGCGCCCACGCTCGCGGATCGGAGGCCAGGATCACCCCGGCGCGGCGCGCCCACCGCTCGGTGTACTCGGCCAGGGTGGACGCCCGCTTGGGCTCCCGGGTGGTCAGCGTCGCCTGCTGGCGGATGCGCACCGCCTCGGGTCCAGTGGGCTGGCGGTGGTGCTTGGCGACGAAGGCGGCGATGGCGTCGTCCTTGGCGGCGGTGATCGCGGCGGAGCGCTGGGAGAACTCGGAGATCAGGTGGTCGGGCACGGCGGCCAGTTCGCGGCGCGGGTTGCGGTCCCGGCGGCGCTGCCGGGTCTCCCACGCCAGACCCAGTGCGCGGGTGAGGTTGTCGGCGAGCAGCAGGTCGTAGGTGTCGGAGTGCGCGACGGCCGCCGCGTACAGCGACTGCGAGTCCAGCGTGCGCCACTTCCCGTCGGCAGCCTGTGCCCGATTCGCGACCGTCAGGTGCGTATGAAGCTGAGGATCGCCTGCGCGGGAGTCGTGGTGGTCGAACGCGGCGGCGACGAGGCCGCGGACCGGGACGCGGGCGGCCCCGGCGTGCCCGGTGCGGGTGCGGGCTACGTCACGTTCGATCAGGCCGACGGTGACGGCGATGGCGGCGTGGTGCGCGTCGACGATGGCGCGCTGCTCGCCGGCGTCGGACAGCGCCCACAGCACCGAGACGGACTTGGGCACCGAGAATGTCAGGTCGAATCCGGCGACGGACGAGCGGTGGGGCTTGGCCTTCTCGGTGGCCGTGATCGCGGCGATGCGGGCGTCGCGTTCCTCGCCGGCCAGGTCGGGTGGGAGGGCGGCGACGGCGGCTGCGACGCGGTCGGCGGGTGGGGGAGTGGTGACGTACTCGCGGCCCAGCACGGTATCGGTGACGGGGTCGTGGGCGGCGCCGAACAGCCGGGCCATCTGCTCCTCGGTCACCACCGAGCCGGCGGCCAGGCCGGCGCCGTCGGCCAGTCCGGGCAGACCTTGGCCCAGCCAGATTCCTGCCGGGTAGCCGGGATTCGTGTAGTAGCGGGTCATCGCGTCCCCGGCGCGGTCGGGAGCGTCGCCGCGTGCGGTGTGCCGCATCAGGTACTGGTAGCCCGATCCGGCGGAGAGCCGCGCAATCGACATCACCATACTTCGTAGTGGTGCCATCGCTGGACCGTTAGCGCCGTCGACTCGATGCCGATCATCGCCCGGCCGGCTGACGTCACCCTCGTACGCATCGTGGTTCTGGATGCGCTCGTGGTGGTGCGGTTCGCCATCGTCACCCTCCTCGTCGGCGGCGGGGCCGGCTTGCGTCCCGGGACCCGGTGCGCCGACCTCTACAGGGAGGTGGTGCCATCTCCGCGCCGTTGAGGCAGACAGGATGAGAATCGGGCCGATCATGTGCTCCAGCCGTGGGGTGGGTGGGACCTCATCTGGATGAGCGGTCATCGAAGGGTCGCGGCTGCGATCCAGCTCGCCGTGCCGCTGCACAACTTCGGAGTGTCGCAACACATCAAGACCTGGATGGACTTGATCATCACCGACCCGCGGGGCGACCGACCAGAGCACGCCAATGCTGGTCGAGTCGGTAGGGCCCGCGAGGCCGGCAAGGCGCTGAGCGCACTCGGCGCCGCGGTCGCCGTCGGAGCGGCGCCGGCGGGATCACAGCCGTAGATCAGGCAAGGAGTAGCCGGGTCTCGGCACCCACGGTCACGGCGTGACCCGGTAGTTGAACCGGGCAGCGGCCGCGGTGATGAGTGGCTCGAGCGCAGGATCGGTCAGGGACCGGGTGAACTCGGGCGCCGCCGGGAAGGAGTCGACCGCAGGGGTGAACAACGTGACGGCGCGGCTGCCGGCCATGGCCGAGGTGTGTAGCAGCCCGTCGACGTGTGCGGGGTGGTCGTGGATGGCATGCGCCCATGCGCGGCAGTGATCGTGCCGGCCGGTATTGATGGCATGGGAGGCGCCGTTGGCTGCCGGCCACGCTCCCGTCAGATCCAGCAGCCGTAGCGGCCGGTTGATGCGCCATGCGGTCAGGAAGGGGTTACCGGCGCTTCGGTTTATAGCGCGGCCGCGCTGGTACACCTCGGCAAACGTGGTGTACGGGTCGAGCGCGGTGTAGCTGACGGCGTAGTCCGCGTGCACCCGGGGTGGCGGCGGGTGCGGGTCGAACCGGTTGACGGTGGGGCCGAAGTAGCGCAGCGCGTTCCATGGCAGCGCGTGGCTGCCCCGCGTGGGTTGGATACGCCACAGCACGGTCCCCTCGGCCAGCACCGCGAGGTCGTTGGGGTCGATGGTGAGGCTGCCCGGACGGGCAGGCAGTTTCACCACTGGTAAAAGTTCTGCAAGATCTGACAGATGGTCTCGGTCGGCTGTCCGGCCAGCAGCCATGCTCGCGGGGTCACGGGGGTGCCTGCGACTCGCAGGTCCTGCTGAGCGGTCGTGATGAAGGTGGACAGTTCTACCGGCGCCATTTCGGCGGGCACGGCCGCCAGCACGGTGCGCAAGCCCGGCAGCGCCTTGGCCGGGCCGCTGTCGGTGAACTGCCAGCGCGGAAGCCGCAGGCGCGTTCCGAGCCGGAACCCGTACAAGCTGCGGTCGGCGACGCGGTGACGGACCCGGCTGGGGTGCACACCGAGGCGGTCGGCCGCCTCTTCGACCGTGATGGACGTGGCTGCCTGGTCGATCAGATCATCGGCCGCGCGCCGCACCGCCGAAGCGGGTCCTACCGGTTCGAGGTCCTGTGGAGCCACCCCGTCGGCCAGCAAGAAGTCCCGTTCGGCGCCGGTCAGCGTGACCGCACCCGCGCGCGGCTGCCGCACCAGGTCCGACTCCAGCGCTGCCGCGAAATCGGCTTCCGCCAACCCGTCGGCGAACCTGTCCAGAACCTGCTGCACCGTGACGGTCACATGTACCACCTCCGCACACCCATCATACGCATCGAGAGCTGTGCGGAATAGGCTTCCACGCACCCGCTTGATCGACGCCGAGGTCGGCAGCGTGCTGCGCCGCCACGAGCGGAGCAGCCAGGTCAGTGCCGACGACGCGCTCAATGAGGCACTGGCCGTCCTGCTTGGCGTGCCCCTGATCACGGCCGTCGGCAAAGCTCAATGAGGTGTCCGATCTCGGCTGCGAGATCGAGGTCGCATGACTCAGGCTCCCGCGACGGAGAAGCGTCCAGGATCCCGTTCGCGTGTGGCGCAGCGTCTTTGTCGTTCGCACTGAGCGTGATCTTGCTGGCGGTGCGCATACCGGGCCCGGTGCCAGTCGTGTACGTCATGGTTGAAGATCACGGTGCGCCCCCGCCGGCCGTGGCGCACCGTGCGACCGGCGCCCGGGCAGCCATCCCCTGCGGTCGGTCCGCTGTGGCGACCGGCGGGGATGGCGCAGTCTCACCCGTGGGCTATGCGCTCCGCGACCAACGTGGTCGGCGGGATGTAGTTGCGCGCTGAGACGATGTTGCGCTGCAGGTGACGGTGCAGCTTGATCAGGTCTAGGCGGGGGAGCCCCCCATCGAGCGCGGCGATGTGCTGGCAGGCGAACGCGATGTCGTTCATGCAACCCAGCACCTGCCGGCTTGCGGTCTTGCCAATCACCACCTCCCTCGGGTCGAGTGGTCCAAGAGCATCGGCCCGAAAGCCTTCGGCGGCAAGCTGCTCGACGATCCGCGGGACCAGGAAGTCCCCCAGGGGCCGCAGCTCGGCGACGCGCACGTCCGGAGCAAAAACCGAGAACAGCGTGCCGGCGTGGGTCGCCAGCAGGCACTTGCGGCCGGAGACCCAGAACAGGTTCGCGTACCAATCGTCGTCGTTCGGCTCCACGCCAAGCGTCGCGGCGCTTGTCTTCCCGGCGATGGTCTGCAGCCGGGCCGTGCAGCGCACCATCACCCCACGACCGTACCTAGGCGCGTGGTGTGGGTCGACTCGAGAAGGGCGGACGGCTCAAGTGCCGCAGCGCACACTTGTCAGAGCGTATCCAGTCTGAACGGATTAGGGGGCCGGGTGTTGGTGTGGACTCGCACGCGCGGCGGAGCGTTCTCGTCAACTGCTTTGGTTGCGTCCCGGCCGCGCGTTGACTGCACCCCCCGAACAACGCCAAATCGCACGCGTAGCGGACGCCGCTGATGGTCAGGCGCCGGGACGCTCCTGCCGATCTGATGACCGACGTTGAAATCCCATCGAAAGCGTGAGCCTCAGGGACTCTGAGCTAGGCATCGCCGAGCTGGGGAACGATATCGATCAAGCGGTAAAGGTCCCTGTGGCCCTTGGCACTGGATACCTCCAGCCGAACCCGTACGTCTCTCCCCTCCGCAGCGCGGACCTGATCCACGAGATCTTCCGCGATCGAACCTTCGATGGACCGATTCTCGTTCACGTCCAAGTAGAAGATTCTCCTGCGCCCTCGCGCACCGTCGAGGAAGCCGTCGAATTCCTCTGTCCGAGTTTCGCGTGCTGCGTTGACTTTGAGCTCCTTGCGCAAGTAGCTGATCTGCTCCGGAACCAGCAGCCCTGACGTAGTCGTGCCTCGATGGTCGGAAAGCGTGAGAGTTGTGGATACGCCTGTAATCGGCGTGTCGATGATCCGCCGCACGGCGGCACGCACTGTGGGCGACGCCGAAAGCACGCCGGTCAGATCGGCCAGTTGCGCATCTTCAACGGGCGGCAGCGACTCACATAAGTCACCGGCTGCGAGCTCCGCGTAAGTGGCGGTGCCAACGTCCGCCCAACCGAACAACTCGTGGTCGGCCCGGTTTGCAACGCGATCAGGGGCGAGGTCAAATACCAGCGTTGCACCCGCGGACGGTAGCAAATCGATGGGTGCGGCGGTGCGAACGGACGGTGGCGCAGATGTCACGTCCAGATTCTGTTGCCGAGCCTGTGCCAACATCCCGGTTGCTTGCTGGATTGCATGAGCCAGGCGACCGACGATGCTCGCGTCCACGTCCCAGGGAGGGGTGATTTTCACGGTTAACCGCGGTCGATGGATCTGGTGGTCCTTGGGGAGCATGTCGTTCGCCATACGGATCACTGCGGCACGTGCGAAACGATCCTCGACGCTGTCCGATGAGAATTCCTGCAGGTCGTGGTCCCGGGCTGCGAGGATTCTGTCGATGTTTGTCACGATGTCACCTCCAGATAGCCCCCGCCGCCGCCGAGCCAATGCACGTACGCCTGCGACCGCCGCAGCTGGTGGTCCAGATACAGCGCAGTATCCAACAGCCCGCCGACAGGAAGAAGTGTCGACGCCCGCACCTGGACAGGTTCGTCCGGAAGATAGGGAAATGTCACGAACGCGTCGAAGGTGGTGAGCAACGACAGCGGCATGTTGTCCGCGGCGAGCATGCCCGCCTCGATGGAGCTGGTATCCCGCACGCACACCAGCATCCGCCCCCGCTCTCCCCGGGTTGCAGGATCAACGAAGTCGCCGCCGAGGAGGATGCGCTGCACGTCGAAGCATTGGCGGAGGCGTGCCGCCGACGCCAGGGCAGCGTCCACGACCAGTCGACGGGGGGAGTCCGAATATGCGGCGCGGACATCATCCGGCGCCGCGGAGTGGGCCCCCGGCGGCAAGCTGCCGTCGTTCGCCAGGTTGATGCTCACGACTCGGGTCCTTGCCGTGGCCAGCCCCGGCCGTCGTTCATCCTCTGGTTCTTTGTCACCTCGATGCAGTGGCTATGACCGGCCGGACAGATCTTCGCGAGCTGGCGGGACCATCGTGCGGGCTGTGCTGCTGAACGTACTTGTGTTGGACGGGCCGACCGTCATCAGCTGTCGGTTCTCGGTCACGCACGCCTCCTGATGGCGATCCGGCCCCGACGCCGCATCAGTCCTATCACGGTGGGGTACAGCGCGCACCTGTCTACTCCCGCGTCTGTGGAGCAGTTTTCGGCGTTTCTGCAGGTGGTCCGCGTGATGACACCGGCCAGACCCTTGAGGTAGGAGCGCGGGCGCGCTGGAAGTTGAATCCGCCTCTTGGAATGCCGAAGCGATTGGTGACCACGCTTCAGCCGGCTGAGTAGGAGAGAGACCCGATGAAGATCCTCACGGTACTGGGCGTGCTGATCGCACTCATCAGTCTGATCATCATGATCATTTCGCTGGTTCACAACTGGTGACCAGATCGCCAGTGTCTGCGGCCCTCTGGTCGCGCGCGATTGCGCGCTGCCTGGCGGCGGTTTACGTCATGGGCGGGCCGCCGGCCAATCACGACCATGTGGGCTGGGAGGCCGCCGCGTCCCGTCGGGGTACCGCGTTAGGCTGATCGACTCGCACTGCCGATGAGTGCGACAGGAAGGGCACGCAGGTGAGGCTCGAGGACATCAAGACGGGGACGCGGCTGGCCGGAATCGTGCCGGGTGAGCCGGTGGAGGTCGTGGCGGCGGCGATGCGCGGCCAGGACGCCGCGGAGCTGACTTTCAAGCGCCTGGACGGCTCACTGGCGCAGCAGCTGCTCTATCGAGCCAACGAGGACGCAATCGAGCAAGCGTCGTCGCAGTCCCGCCCCTTTGACGCGGACGCGGCCGAGTTCAAGCTCGCTGCGGAGGCCCAGCGCATCCGTCTGGCCGGCCTGTTCGATCCGATGCTGGCGGTGGCGACCAGCGACGTGCAGCCGCTGCCGCACCAGATCCGCGCCGTCTACGGCGAGATGCTCGACAAGCGCCCTCTGAGGTTCCTGCTGGCCGACGACCCAGGCGCTGGCAAGACGATCATGGCCGGCCTGTACATCAAGGAATTGATCCTCCGCGACGACGTCAAGCGCTGCCTGGTCGTCGCCCCGGGCGGCCTGGTTGAGCAGTGGCAGGACGAGCTGTTCTTCAAGTTCGGTATGCGCTTCGAGATCTTGACCAACCAGATGGTGGACGCGACCGTCGCAGGCAACGTCTTCGACACCCACCCCCTGCTGATCGCCCGCATGGACCAGCTGGCCCGTCGCGAGGACCTGCTGGCTCACGTCGAAGACTCCGAGTGGGATCTCGTGGTTGTCGATGAGGCGCACCGCATGGGCGCGCACTACTTCGGGACCAAGCTGGAGAAGACCAAGCGCTACCAGCTCGGCGAACTGCTGGGCGAGCACACTCGGCACTTCCTGTTGATGACGGCGACCCCTCACTCGGGCAAGGAGGAGGACTTCCAGCTGTTCCTGCAGCTGCTGGACAAGGACCGATTCACCGGCAAGTTCCGCAAGGGCATCCACGACGGCGACGTGTCGGGCTCAATGCGCCGCATGATCAAGGAGGATCTGCTCACCTTCGAGGGCACCCGGCTGTTCCCGGAGCGGATCGCGCAGACAGTGCCTTACCGACTCACCGCGGGCGAGCTGGACCTGTACGACAGGGTGACGGCCTACGTGCGTGACGGCATGAACCGCGCCGACGCCCTGGACGGCAAGCGGCGCAACACTGTCGGGTTCGCGTTGACAGTGTTGCAGCGAAGGCTCGCGTCCAGCCCCGAAGCGATTTACCAGTCCCTCATGCGCCGCACCGCACGACTGGAGCGGCGCCGCCAGGACGTGATGAACGGCAAAACCATCGGTGACGAAGATCCGGGCGGCGCCACGGTCCCGGACAACCTGGACGACGATGAGTACAACGCCGAGGAGATGGAGCAGCTGGAGGAGGAGCTCCTGGACTCCGCCACGGCAGCGCGCACCGTCGCCGAGCTGGACTCGGAGATCGCCGACCTGCACGAGCTGACCGCGGTCGCCAAGCGAGTGCGGGACGCCGGCACGGACCGCAAGTGGGTCGAGCTACGCCGCATCCTGGACGACACCACCCTCACCGACGGCGACACCCCCCGCAAGCTGATCATCTTCACCGAGCACCGCGACACCCTGGCCTACCTCAACAAACGAATCAGCGCGCTGCTAGGTCGCCCCGACGCGGTACAGGTCATCCACGGAGGCATTCGACGAACGGACCGCAGGGCCGTCACCGAGCAGTTCTCTAAGAACCCCGAATGCCGGATCCTGCTGGCCACCGACGCCGCCGGCGAGGGCCTGAATTTGCAGGCCGCGCACCTGATGGTCAACTACGACCTGCCGTGGAATCCGAACCGCATCGAGCAGCGCTTCGGCCGGATCCACCGCATCGGCCAAACCCAGGTGTGCCGGCTGTGGAACCTGGTCGCCTCCAACACCCGCGAAGGCGCCGTGTTCGAGCGGCTGCTAGAAAAGGTGGAGGAGCAGCGCAAGGCCTACGGCGGCAAGGTCTTCGACGTCCTCGGCGCCGCGTTCGAGGAGACACCGCTGCGGGAGCTGCTGATCGACGCAATCCGCTACGCCAGCAGCGCCGAGGCCCAGTTGAAGATGATCACGGTCATCAACGCGCAGGTCGGCGAGGGCCTGAAGGAACTGATCGAGCAGCGCGCGCTGGCCCACGAGACCCTCTCCAAGACCGAACTGGACGCGATGCGCCGCCAGATGGACGAGGCCCGCGCCCGGCGGCTGCAGCCGCACTACATCGAGTGGGCGTTCAAGGCGGCGTTCACCCGCCTCGGCGGCCGGCTCGCTCGACGGGAGAAAGGTCGCTTCGAGATCAGCCACGTCCCGGCCGCACTCCGGCAGGGCCACGCCGGCGGGCATGGCCCGATCGCAACCCGCTACGAGCGGGTGACGTTCGACCTGGCCACCATCGACGTCGCCGGCCGGCCCCGCGCCGACCTGCTCGCCCCCGGCCATCCACTGCACGACGCCGTCACCGCCCACACCATCGAGGACCTGTCAACCTCGCTGGACCGCGGCGCCATCCTGGTCTCCCCAACGCTGCAGGCCCCGCAACTGCTGGTCGGCCTGGCCGAGGAGATCGTCGACGCGACTGGCGCCAGCATTGCCCGCCGCTTCGGCTACGTGTGGGTCGCCGCGGACGGCCAGGTCAGCGAGGCCGGCCCCGCTCCGTACCTGGACTGCGTGGCCGCACCCGCGGGCCGCGCCGCCGATAGCGCCCGCACCCTGCCGTGGCTCGGTGACGCGGAGGACGCTGCGATCGGCTGGATCATCACCCACCAGCTCGCCGACTACCTTGCCGACACCCAGACCCGGCGAGCGGCCGAGTTGGACCGGGTACGGGAGAAGGTGACGGGCCGACTCACCCTCGAGATCAATCGCCTCGCCGGGGAAGCCTTGGCGGCCTCCGCACGGGAGGCCGACGGCCGCAAACCCAAGCAGAGCTCGGAGAGCCTGACCCGCCGGGCTGCGGAGCTGCAGGCCAGGTTCGCCCGACGTACCGCACTACTGGACCGGCAGGCCCAGATGTCGTCCCGGCCGCCGCGGGTGCTGACCGCCGCACTCGTGCTGCCGCTGTCCGCAGTGCAGGGCGACCTCCCCCCGGCCGCCCCGATGCGCGCCGTGGAGACCAAGGAGGTCGAACGCCGCGGCGTCGAGCTGGTCCTGGCCACCGAACGCAACCTGGGGCGTAGCCCCACCGAGCAGCCGTTCACCAACCCCGGCTTCGACATCCTCAGCGAACCAGCCGGCGACGCCGACCCGATCCGCATCGAGGTCAAGGCCCGCCTGGCCGGCGCGACAGACTTCTTCATCACACACAACGAGGTGATGACCAGCAAGAACGCCTCCCCCCGCTACCGACTGGCTCTGGTCACGGTGCATCCCGACGGACCAAGCGGTGACGAGGTCCGCTACCTCGCCGACCCGTTCACCACGGTTGAGCTTGGCGACGCCGCTGCGACCGGCCTGCGGGTCGACTGGGCCAAGACCTGGGCCAAGGGCCAGCCGCCGTTCTGACGACTGGTGGCGACCGGGCCGGACCTGCGACAATGAGGCCATCGGAAGGAGGTGACGGCGTCATGGGGCAACCGCTCGTGCTGGACCGCGAGGCCATCGCGGCACTGTGCCGACGCCACGGAGTCACCCGCCTGGCGATCTTCGGCTCCGCCGTCACCGACCGGTTCGACCCGGACCATTCGGACGTGGACTTCCTCGTCGAGTTCCGCGAGGACGTCCCCAACGCGTTCAACGCGTACTTCGGTCTCAAGGATGCCTTAGAAGGCTTGTTCGGCAGGTCGGTCGACCTGGTGTCGCCGAACGCGCTTCGCAATCCCTACTTCGCGCAACGAGTCGAACACACGCGCGAGGAACTGTATGCAGCCTGACAGCGCGGCGCGCTTATGGGAGGCGGGCGATGCCGCCCGCTCGGTCCAGGAGATCGTCAAGGGCCGCACCTGGGACGAGTACCAGGCAGACCAGACTCTCCGCTGGGCATTGGAGCGCGGGTTCACAATCATCGGTGAGGCGCTGTCGCAGCTTCGTCGAACTGACCCGGAAACGGCCACCAAGATTCCTGACGTGGCCCAGATCATCGGGTTCCGCAACGTCTTGGTCCACGGCTACGTGGACATCAAACATCGGGTGGTCTGGGACGCCGCGGTCCAGAACGTACCGGGGGTCATCGCCGCCATCACGAGCCTGCTGGACGGTCAATCCGACACAGCACGACCGTGAGCGGCAGGCCTATAACCTCACCCGATGTGACCGGACGGCGGCGTGACGCTGTCGGTCGGTCATGGCACAGGCAAGGTCCCGGCTGTCCGGGGGTGATGTAGGCACGTCGGGGAGAACTGCGAGGCAAGACGGTGACGGGTGTGACGGGCGTGCAGCGCCGCAAGCTCATCGAGGTGTCGCTGCCTTTGGAGACCATCAACACCGAGGCGGCCCGGGAGAAGTCCATCCGCCACGGGCACCCCTCCACGTTGCACCTGTGGTGGGCACGCCGACCCCTCGCCGCAGCTCGGGCCGTGCTGTTCGCTCAGCTCGTCGACGACCCGTCCGCCCACCCCGACCAGTTCCTCACCGAGGAGGCGCAGCGCGCCGAACGGGAACGCCTGCACCGCATCATCGAAGAACTCGTCGTCTGGGAGAACGCCACCGGCAACAAGAACAACATCCTCGACAGGGCGCACGCCGAGATCCTGCGTTGTACCGGTGGCAACCCGCCGCCAATCCTGGACCCATTCTGTGGCGGCGGCACGATCCCACTGGAGGCGCAGCGGCTCGGGCTGGAAGCCCACGGCTCAGACCTGAACCCCGTCGCGGTACTGATCACGAAGGCACTGATAGAAATCCCGCCCAAGTTCGCCGGCCGGACGCCCGTGTTTCCCGGCGCTGCCGAGTCCAGGCTCGGCGGCTGGCCTAAGGCGACCGGCCTGGCCGAGGACGTGCGCCGTTATGGCACCTGGATGCGCGACGAAGCGGAGAAGCGTATCGGCCACCTGTACCCGAAGGCCAAGCTCGACGACGGCTCACGGGCGACCGTGATCGCCTGGATCTGGGCATGCACGGTGACTTGCCCCAATCCCGCCTGCCGCATCCGCATGCCCCTGGTCCGTTCATGGTGGCTTGGCAAGAAGAAGGGCAAATAGGCGTACGTCGTTCCGTCCGTCGCTGATGGTGACGTGCATTTTGCGATCGGTTACGATCCGAAACGTGCGCCTGGCACGGAGTTGGGCGTCGAGGATGGGACGGTCCGCGGCAGGACTGGAGCGAGATGCATCGGCTGCGGCACCGCAGTAGAGATGAAGTACATCCGAGCCGAGGGCCGGGCACGGCGGCTCGGTACGCAGCTCATGACGACCGTCGCCGAGAGTGGCCGGCGGCGCGTCTACCTGGCACCAAGTTCGGAACATGAAGAGGCAGCAGAAGTTTCCCGGCCAGTCGACCTCCCCGATGGATCTCTGCCACCCCACAGCTTTAGCCCGAACAGTGCTCAGACAATAACGATCTACGGTTTCAAGGAGTTCTCCGATCTTTTCACGTCTCGGCAGTTGACGGCGCTGACCACGTTCAGCGACTTGGTAGGCGAGGCCCGTGATCGGGTCCTGGCCGACGCACTGACGGCGGGTATTCCCGAAGGCGACCGCCTCGCCAGCGGCGGCGACGGAGCCGCCGCTTACGCCGACGCCGTTGCGACTTATCTGGGCATGGGAGTGAGTCGGTTAACCGACATCGCCAATGCACTCTGCCGATGGGAAAACACCAAGACTCAGGTTCGCAACCTCTTTGGTCGCCAAAATGTCCCAATGATATGGGACTTCGCGGAGGCTCCGCCCTTCGGCAAGGCGGCCGGAGCATTCGAAGTGAGCCTTGGGAATCTCATCAAAGTCATCAACGTCACCGGGTCGCTGCCCGGGACTACACAGCAGGCCGATGCGGCCACAAGAGGCTATGAACGTATCCTCTTGTCGACCGACCCGCCATACTACGACAACATTGGCTACTCCGACCTATCTGACTTCTTCTACGTTTGGCTGCGCCGATCCCTGCGGGACATTCACCCAAAGCTTCTCAGCACGATGCTGGTACCCAAGGCCGAAGAATTGGTGGCCAATCCCTATCGTCACGACGGCAAGGCGGGCGCGGAACAGTTCTTCGAACATGGCTTTCGGGAGGTCTTCGCCAGTGCTCGGGCCACCGCATTCAGCGAATATCCGATCACAGTCTTCTACGCCTTTAAGCAGTCCGAGACCGGCGAGGCTGGTACCTCATCCACGGGTTGGCAGACACTGCTAGAAGGCATGATTGACGGTGGCTGGTCGATCACGGCGACCTGGCCCATGCGGTCAGAAATGAGCAACCGGATGATCGCGAGTGGCACCAATGCCCTCGCGTCGTCCATCGTGCTATCCCTCCGTCCGCGCTCCGCGGACGCTCCGACGACCGACCGTCGTGGCCTAATCGCTGCGTTGGAAGCTGAACTTCCGGGTGCACTCCGAACGCTTCAGCAGGGAGCGATCGCGCCGGTAGATCTGCCGCAGGCGGCGATTGGGCCGGGCATGGCAGTGTTCTCGCGTTATACCAAGGTCCTCGAGCCGGACGGTACCCCGATGAGCGTCCGCTCCGCGCTGGCGCGAATCAACGAGATCCTCGACCAGGTACTCTCCGAGCAGGAGGGCGATTTCGACGACACCACGCGGTTCGCCATCGCGTGGTACCGGCAGCACGGTTACGGCACCGGCAAGTTCGGCGACGCAGGCAACCTCGCCCGCGCCCGAGCCACCTCGGTCGAGTTCATGGACCGTGCAGGTGTGCTGACCAGTCGCGCCGGCAAGGTCACGTTCATCCGCCCGGCCGACACCCCTGCCGGCTACGACGTGCTGGCCGACGCCACCGTGAGTGCGTGGGAGGCCTTGCACCACCTGATCCGCATCCTCGCTGCAGACGGCATCCCCGCCGCCGGTCAGTTCCTCGCAACCGCCCTGACCAGGCCCGACGCCGCCATCGAAGCCGACGCTGTCAAGGAGCTGGCGTTCCTGCTGTTCTCCATAGCGGACAAGAACCGCTGGACCACCGATGCGTTGTCCTTCAACACCCTGGCCACCTCCTGGCCGGACATCCTCGACGCCTCCCGCACTGCACCCGTCGTCGAAACTCAGGCGGCCTTCACCTTCGGCGAGGATGAGTGATGAGCACGCAACTGCTGGAGCGCGAGTGGAGTCGTGACTACACAGCCTTTATGCGTTGCGACGCGGGTGACAACTGGTTGCCCGAGGTGGAACGGCAGGCGGGATCGTGGCTCAGGGGTAAGAAGAAGCTTGACATCGACCTGCATCGCGATGGCGAATTGGTCGACGGCGACCGAACCGTCACCGTTCGTCGTTCGGTCGAGGGGGCAGTCCGCGACCTTAGCGTCAGTCTGGTTGAGCGCAACACCGAGGGAGGCACCTGGACGACCCACCTCCTAGCACACGATGAGCGTGGCGCCCAAGACTGGATCTTCCTGCAAGTCACCAATGATCAGGGGAATTTTGTCGCGACTCCGTTAGTCGCAAAATACCTGATGCAGGCGCTTCCACTGGGCGATGGATCGATCGATTTCGTCGACAAACCGCAGATGTTCCGTGCACCGGACGTGGGCCGCCTGGTGGAGTTGCTGGCCGACCAACGGAGACATGGACTGGTTTTTGTCGCGGGTACGGATGATCGTCTTCCGGTTGACGCCTTCAAGGACCAGGTCGGCGAGTGGGCGCGTCAAGTATATGGGCTGGCTCAGGTCGTAATCCTAGACCCATCGGCCACTGAGGCATTCGGTAATCGGGTCGGAAATCAACTCGCGACACCGGCGTGGACTATCCGAACCTACAAGCCCGGCGTGGACTTTTCCGCACCGCGCGACGGGTGGCGTCACCGGATTTTGGGCACTGAACGTCTCGTTCGCGATTCGGACGGTAGAATTCGCTACCTCCTTGGCGACATTGCGCGGAGCCACGCAAATGAGCGTGACCTTCCCAAACCAGTGTTACGCACGCGGCGTCGCTTCGAACGACTCGAGAACCGGAAGGTACTGGACGACGCGTTGTCCGTGCCGGCACCGCGCCCAGCTTCGGATCTGAGGGTCGTAGGCCAGACTGGCGTCGATGCAACCGACGTTATCACCAGGCTAGGCGAGTTTGTAGAGGGTCTCGAAGGTTCGGCCCAGCTGGATTTGGTGAGGCGTGTGCTCAAGCTGGACCAGATAACTGAGGCAGCGCTCAACGACATCGCCGCGCGTCTCGCTCACGACGCCGCCGAGCGCGACGCGTCGTCTCGACTGGTGGACCGAATCGAAGCTATGCAGTCGCAGATTGAGCTGCTTGAAGACCGTAATGCGGCGGATATCGAAATGCTCAAAGATGAACAGCTTGACCATGAATTGACACGTCTAGACCTCGATGATCGGAACGGCCGGATTCGATGGCTGGAGAATAGGCTGAAGAAGGCCGGGGACTTTGAAGCAAACTATCGCGATACCCCACCGGAGTTCAGCGAATTGCGACCAGCGGACTTTTCGGACCTTCTCGATCAGATCGATGCCATGCAGGGTGTGATGTTCACCGGCGACCCCGAGGAGGCGGTGGTCTTGACCGCCGTCGACAGTAATGGCGCAGCACTGCGAACAGCGTGGGAAGCTGTGCTCGCGCTCCAAGACTACGCTCGTTCGCGGCGCGAAGGAGTATTCGATGCGAGCTTGAGTCACTACCTTGATCACACGCCAAATGGATACCACACGTTCCCCCCAGGCAAATTCGCTGAAACTGAGAGCGGACAGACGATGCGACAGTTTGGTGACGAGCGGCTCTTTCCTGTACCGGCGTCTTTCGACCCTGCCGGAATCGCACCGATGAAGGCCCACTTCAAATTGGCTAGCATTGGAACTATCACGCCGCGCATGCATATTCTAGACGGCCATCCGGCTAGCCCTGTCGTCTACATTGGATATATCGGTCGGCACCTGACTAATACAAAGACTCGGAGTATGTGACGTGGCGGCATCAAACCGGGATCGCATCGGGCAGATGTTTGACGCGATGGCACCGGCACTGGGGGAGTTCATTTCGGGAGTTCTAGACCCACAGCTTCCCGACGGTCATGACTGGACTCAGCTTGTGGCTGTCAAGGACTCAAGCAAGGGCGCCACCGGCAAGCAGTATTCGGCTACCGATCCGCAGGTGCAGTTGCGGATGCTCACCGAGAACATTCCGCACCAGGTGAAACCCGGCTGGTTCCCGTTCGATGGGCAGCTCAGCCCGGTGCAGAAGTCTTACGCCGGGGAGTTGCGCGATGTGCGCAACTCGTGGGCGCACGGCGACTCGTTTACCGACGACGACGCGTACCGGGCCCTGGATACCGCTGAGCGCCTGCTGAAGTCCGTGCAGGCTCCCGACGCGGCCGATCAAGTTGCGAAGATCAGGTTGAACCTGCGACGTGTCACAGCAGAGAAGGACGACCGGCGCAGCCTGAAGAGCGCCGCCACAAACGTCTCCTCCGAGGGTCTGCGGCCATGGCGGGAGGTGCTGCAACCTCACGAGGATGTCGCGACCGGCAACTTCCAGGCCTCGGAGTTCGCCGCCGACCTGTACAAGGTCGCCACCGGTTCCGCCGACACCGGCCGGGACTATTACGACCCGGTCGAGTTCTTCCGCCGCACGTACCTGACCGCGGGTCTGCGGGATCTGATTGAACGTGCCGTGCGTCGCCTGGCTGGCGACGACAACGCATCACCGGTGATCAACCTGCAAACCAATTTCGGCGGCGGCAAAACTCACTCGATGCTCTCGCTGTGGCACCTCGCCGGTGGCCAGCCGCTGGGGGCGTTCCCGCAGGATGTGCAGGAGCTCCTGACCGCAAGCGGGTACACCAACCTTCCCGATCACGTTAACCGGGTCGCAATCGTCGGTAACCACTTCGCACCTACCGGCGAGACCAAACCGGACGGCACTGTAGTGCGGACGATCTGGGGCGAACTAGCCTGGCAGCTCGGCGGCGCCGAAGCGCACGCGCTGATCGCCGACGCTGACTCAAGTTCAACACCGCCCGGCGCCGCGTTGCACACCCTGCTGGAGCGCTACTCGCCGGCTGTCATCCTGATCGACGAATGGGTCGCTTACGCACGGAGCCTGTTCGACCGAGACGACCTGCCCGGCGGCAGTTTCGACGACCAGTTCACCTTCGCGCAGTCGCTGACCGAGGCAGCAAAGGGCACCAACGGCGTGCTGGTGGCCATCTCTATCCCGGCATCCAGCATCGGCGCGGACGGTGAGCCGGTACCGGGCAGCGCCGACGAAGTCGCCGGCACACACGGGCTGGAGGCGCTGCGCCGTCTGCAGAACGTGGTGCGTCGCGTCGCCGACCAGTGGCGCTCGGCATTGCCGGACGAGGCCTACCACATCGTGCGGCGTCGCCTGTTCGTCACTCCGGACGCGACCGCGCTGGCCGCGATCGGCAACACGGCGCACACGTTCACCGAGTACTACCGCAAGCATCACGACGACTTCCCGAAGGAGGCCCGTGATTCTGAGTACGAGGATCGCATCAAGTTGACCTACCCGATCCATCCGGAGTTGTTCGACCGGTTGTATCAGGACTGGTCCAGCCTGGAGCGCTTTCAGCGGACCCGGGGCGTGCTGCGTCTGATGAACACCGTTATCCACGCCCTGTGGGTCGGTGAGGACACAGCCCCACTGATCATGCCGGGCTCGATCCCCCTGGCCAGCGCGACCGTCAACGCCGAGCTGACCCAGTACCTGCAGGATTCGTGGAAGGCCGTCATCGACGCCGACGTCGACGGGCCGAACTCACAGCCGGTTAGGATCGACGGCGCGAAACCGCTGTTCGGGCAGCGGTCGATGACGAAACGTCTCGCGCGGACGGTGTTCTTCGGGGCCACTCCGACCATCGGGTCTGCGCATAAGGGGTTGGACACCCAGCGTGTATTCCTCGGCACAGCGGTTCCCGGTGATGTGCCGGGCAACTTCCACGCGGCACTGACCGCTCTCGCGGATCGCGCGACGTACTTCTACGCTGGCTCCGGAAAGTACTGGTACGACCTACAGGCCAACATCTCCCGGCGGGCCAAGGACCAGGCCGAGCGGCTCCACCGCGAGGACGTGTGGAAGGAGATCGTCGGGCGCCTCGCCGGTGAAAGTAAACGGCTAGGCGACTTCGCACGGGTCCATGTGTGCCCGGAGGACAACGGTGACATCCTCGACATCGACGAGGCACGGCTCGTCGTCCTGCATCCGAGGTTGACCCACCGGCGCAATGCCACCGACTCCACCGCGATGAACTTCGCGCAACAGGCGACAGAGAACCGGGGCAGCGCGAACCGTACCAACCGGAACATGCTCGTCTACGTGGCCGGCGACGAGGATCGTATGGCCGAGCTGGACAATTCTGCGCGTGACTTCCTGGGCTGGTCCTACGTCCTGGACAACTCTGCCGACCTTGATCTGACCGAGAATCAAAGACGGCAGGCGTCTGATAAGCGCAGGCAGGCCGACGAAACCACCACTGCCCGGTTGCTCGGCGCGTACCAGTGGGTCCTCGTGCCCAGTGCTCCCGACCCGAGCGCCCCATTCGTCATTACCGCGACCAAGGCCGAAGGGCAGGCGCCGTCGCTGGCCGAGCGCGTGTCTAAACGCCTGGGCAACGACGGGTCACTGTCGACGCGGCAGGCCGCCGCCACAATCCGGCTCGCGCTGAATCGGGTGCCAGCGCTGTGGGACGCCGGGCACGTGTCAGTCGGCGAGCTCTGGGGCGTCTACGCCGCCTACCCGTACATGCCGCGACTCAAGAACCGAGACGTGCTTGCGTCCGGCCTGCTTGAGCAGCCCCTGCTCTGGCAGCAGGACGGCTTCGCCCTCGCCGCAGCGTACGACGACTCCACCCAGCGCTATCAGGACCTGTATCTGCCCGGCGACCCGCACCCGCCATTCGTCACCGACTCGACTCTGATCGTCCAGCCCTCCCTGGCCGCCGCCCAACGCGCTGCGGAACTGGCCGAATCCGAGGGACAGGACGGCGGCACCGGGACAAGGGACGGCGGCGTTGGCGGGAACGATTCTGGTGCTTCGCAAGACCCCGGTCGGACGCCGGACGGACGCGTTGACCCGACCCCGCCGATACCCCCGAAACCGGCCAAGACCCGCTACTTCGGCACCAAGGAACTCCTCGCGGACCGTTACGCACTCGACTTCAAGAAGATCTCCGACGAGGTCATCGCCCACCTCGCTGCCACTCCCGGCGTCGACCTCACCGTACGCATCGAAATCGAAGCCACATCCAGTGCGGGCTTCGACGACAGCCGTGTCCGAACCGTTTCCGAGAATGCGAACCAGCTGAGGTTCGACCAATCCGGGTTCGAAGAAGAATGAGTCACTGGAGACTAGCGCAATCATTGCCTGACCATCTCACCGAAAGGAACCTCGGGTGAACGACCGGACCGACGCGGAGTCGCCTCGCAACGGACAGCGTTTGGTAGCGTTCTATGACACAAAGAGGGTAAAAGCGGGAGACAATGCGGGCGTCGAGCAGTTACCCGTTTCAAGGGCGAGCGATTTTGAATTGGCGCGGGCTGCCGTCACCAGGGTGGTCTACGTTACACACCCCGGATCGGAGCGTCGTTTAATTCCGTTTGCGGACTACGACGAAGAACTCGCCCGCGACCGGTTGATCGAAGCATTGAGGGTTTTTACGGCCTTGGGCGCATCTAGAGTTGTGGCTACGTCGACCCGGTCCGACACGTCTGACAGGATGCTCCACGGCAAAGTTCCCCTTGCCCGATTCAATTTGGCTCAGCGGCGGCGCTCATCGTCGACGGTGGAGGTCGACCAGCGTGGCAGTGGAGGGCCGGCCATCGATCCACGGCCCTTGAAGTATCCGGAGGAACCTGGCCTTGATTCCGCATGCGAGGCAGTACTTCGACTAGGTGGGCGGCACTGCACCATAAAGATCGAGCGATCGACTCAATACGGAATTGACGGAGAGCTCGGTGTCCGCCTGAAGAAGGCAGGATTTAGACTCGGGGCCAGCGGTACGCGAACTCAGACAAGCGTCTTCGTGATTGACGCGGTGTTTGGTCGCGAGGCGATCAAGGAACTTGACCCGGTTGTGGATGCAGTGTCGAGCGACGGCACGAAGTCGGACTCGCCCTCACGATGGCGCCGCCGTAAGGCCTGAGTGACTGAGTCGAAAACGAATCGATGTGACGTACGCACAGAAGCGATTGTTGTAGGCCGAGGCGCCAGACGAGGTGCACAGGATGGGAAGATGGAAATGAGTACAGGCGAAGCCGCGGTCCCTGCGGACCAGGTCGACGCATGGTTCGATGCCGATGATCAGGAGCCGGAGGAACCTGAGGCAGCGAAGGTTGACGCTGCTGAAAAGTACGCAGCCAGTCAAATTCGTGTCGTGCGCGAAACTAAGGACTACCAGCTTGACTATCTCAGGCATGCTCTCCAACCGGGCCGCGAGCTAATAGATCTTTCGCCAACCTATCAGCGCCGCCTGAGGTGGTCGAACAAGAAGAAGTCGCTGCTGATTGAGTCGTTCTTGCTGAATATTCCAGTTCCACCCATCTTTTTGTACGAGCGAGACTACAATGAGTATGAAGTGATCGATGGTCGGCAACGCCTTGATGCAATCAGTTCATTCCTGAGTAATGACTACGCGTTAACAGGGTTGGAATATTGGACCGAGCTAATTCGGAGACGGTTCCTAGATCTCCCTAGCGTGCTACAGAAGGGCCTCCTTCGCCGAAGTCTACCTGCAGTCGTTCTTCTTGCCGAGACGGAGGATAGCGACAGCACGGGCGTCGATGTGCGACGGGTATTATTTGATCGTTTGAATACGGGCGGCGTTCAACTCAACCCGCAAGAACTCCGAAATGCCCTATATCCGGGAAGACTCAACGCCGTGTTAGTCGATCTTGCTCGATCGGCTACATTCACAAGAGTCTGGGGGATCCCGCCGTACGTGCCTGGCGAAGAGGAGGATCCCCCAGATGTGCTCCTGAGAAATCCGCTGTTTTCATCCTTTGCGGACGCTGAGCTCGTTCTCAGGTTTTTCGCGCTTCGGGATGCGATGGTTAACAGACGCGCGGGCGCTCTCCGTGCGATACTGGATCGGTACATGGCCTCCAATGCGAATTTAGATGCGGCCAGTCTAGTTGAAATGAAGGATTTGTTCACCACGTGCCTCGACCGCTTGGCAGCGGTGTTTGGCGACAACACCTTTCGATTAGGCGGATCTAACCGTCTGAGCCGTCCGTTGTATGACGCCCTAATGATAGCTTTGAGTCAGGAGTTAGAACTGGATTTGACCAGTAACGCGGCGCAGATCCGTGCAGAACTAGACGGAGCGCTGACCAATGAACACACGTACGACATCCTGGTAGGACGCGGCAATACTATAGACGCTGTGCATCAACGCGTGGATTTGGCTCGGGCGATTCTCAGAACGGGCGTATAGTTGTCATGGCACAACTTGACGATGCCCTCGATAGTTTTCATGCGGATCTTGCACGGGCTGGGGAGCTGCTCGAATTTGTCGATCTGTTTCGGAATTTTGCAGCCAGTGCCACGGATAGAGATTTGGAACGAGACGCAGAAGATTGGTCGGCCGCGGCAAGTCTTGCCCAAATAGCACCAGGCATCCGTACCGATCTCCCGGTTCTGTCAGGGTCGTTGCTGTTGTATCTATGCGGCAGGTTCGAGTTTTTTGTACGTGAGATACTGCTTGCCCTTGCCGACCAGGCGGTAAGTGACGCGGCGACATATCGTGACCTACCAAATACGATGCGCAACAACATTTATGAGTTGACCCTGGATGTTGCTCGCCGCCCAGCGCGATACGGGTACGAGAAGACGGATGGCGAGCGGTTGATTCTGTCCTTATCTAAGAATCTCGACCAATCATACGAGGGTGCACTGACGGTGGAGTCGCGGGTACTGACAATCACCGAGTCAAATATGCGCGCGGATGTGTTGGCTGATGTATTCAAGCGTGTGGGGATCATGAACATATGGGCTGAGGTCGGCAAACAGGCCCCCCTCAAGGCGCTCTTAGGCGCGGGCGAGGATGGCGCATGCCGTATGGCGTGCACGACGCGGCTTGACGAGATCATGAGGGACCGTAATGATCTTGCGCATCCGACTGGGACGGTAACGTTTCCTGGTCCCGACAAGGTCGTCGATGTCTGCAATTTCCTAAGGGTCTTGTCGCAGGCACTTGTGGATATCGTGCGAATCCCTTGGTGCTCCTAACGATGCGACCGTCCTGCGCGTGTTATGCCGTGATCGTAACGACGGTCCAACGCAATGATGGGAGCACTGCGTGGGTAAGCCGGCAGGAAACTGGAGCCGTCCGGGGCGCCTAGAGCTTTCGGTAACCCCCAACTGGAGTCAGGTCGCCAAGGTTGTGACACTTCATGATTCCCGATTGGTGCGGGTCTCCCGGCATCCGACAGCAGGCTGGCGATCCGGGGTGTCACGGGCCCGCTGAGCACACCGTCGGGGGGCCGCCGTTGGATGCCTGGAAGTGGCGCATAGATGATCTTGTGACTGCACGTAAACTGCACACTTTGGAGGGGAAGTCTCAGGATATGAGATGAGCTCGCGTGATCATCGGCTGGATATAGCGTCTGATAGAAATGCCTTATTCGTTCGAAGCACCGAGAGTGACCTGCAACGACGACACGCCGGAAAACCGCCATTTCGAAAATGGTCACAGTGTGGGTTCGAGTCCCACCGGGGGCACTTTTCGCAGGTCGACGCGGCTTCCTTTCAGACGGAGCTGAGGGCCTGCTGACGGTGCCGTCGCGTGCGGTCCAAGTAGTCGTCCAGTGGTTCGAGCTCGTATTCGGCGATGAGCTCGTCAACGCTCAGCTCGGGTGCCTCTGCGGTCACCAGCACCGAGCCCAGCCGGCCCGGGTCGTGAACCCGGACACCATCGCGGTATTTGGACTTCATGGCAGAGAGCTTGTCCCAGTGTCCGTCGAGGTGGACCAGGGCGTAGTCGAGGTTGATCCGGCTGGTCACCTGCGGAAAGTAGTTGGTGCTCTCGGCGATCGTTTCCCCGAGAGGTGAGATGATCGCAGATGGTGCGGGTGGACGGATGGCGGCCGCAAAATAGCTCCGCAGCGAGTACGCCCAGTAGTTCTGCATCAGTCCGCCGTGGTACTCGGAACTGAAGACCACAAGTTCGACGCCGCGGCCGCGGTATTGATTCCGAAGCTCATCGAAGTTCAGATCGAAGCAGATGGCCGTCCCGACCCGTCCGAAGTCCAGATCGATCACCTCGACGCTGTCGCTGTAGACCAACCCCGTCTGGTCGTGCTCGCCAATGGTCAGATGGTTCTTGGCGTAGCTGCCGACCACCTGGCCGTCTCGGCCGAGGTACTCGGTGAGGTTCTGCGAGCTCTCCTCGTCGCGTCGTTGAGTGGAGTAGGCGATGACGCAGTTGTTCTCTCGAGCGATGCGGGCCAGATGCTCGCGGACCCTCGTCCCGCGGTAGCGGTAGAACTCGATTTGCCGGTCGATCCCCCCGAACACCTCGGTCGACGGGCGGTCGGCCGCCTCGGGCAGCACGATGAGATCCGGATCTTCGGCGAGGACCGCGTCGATTCGGTTGGTCCAGTGGATGATCTCCGCCTCGACGGCCGCTTCGAGCGCGGTTTCGGGTCCGAGCCAGAGCGGGGCAGCGGTGACGCAACTGACCGTGACGTGCCTGGCCATGGCTCCTCCGATTCGACCGGCGCAACGAGAGTTAGGCTAACGCCTGTCTTAGTACGTAATCAAGTGTTGCATATGTAGACAATGGAGGCTCAATGCCAGCGTCAGCATGGCTTCGCGCTGCGTCCTTGGTGGTGGGAGACGGCTCGGCGCCGCTGGATGATCGTGCGGTACGCATCGAAGACGGGCTGATCGCGGAAGTGGTCCCCGGCTCCCAGGCGCCCGCGACGGCGATTCACTACCAGAACGCCACGATCACTCCTGGCTTCGTCGATGTCCATGTCCACCTCTGCTTCGAGGTCAAGGCCGATCACGACACCGCCCGCGCCTTCGTGATGGAGTCCACCCGGGATCGGCTGTTCGCCACGGCGCTGCGTCATGGCCGTGATTGCCTGCGTGCGGGCGTCACCACCGTGCGCGATCTGGGCGACCGCGACCGCATCGTCGCGACCCTCCGGGATCTGGTGGCGGCAAACGTGCTGCCCGGCCCGCGGATTCAGTCCGCCGGGACGCCGGTCACCATCACGGCAGGGCACCTGGGCTGGCTCGGCGGGCGGGCGGACTCTCCTGATGAGCTGGTGAGGCTGACTCGCCGGCTCGTCGCGGACGGCTCGGATGTCATCAAGGTGATGGCCAGCGGCGGCAACATGACCAAGGAGTCCAACACCCGTGTCCCGCAGTTCAGTGTCGAGGAGTTGCGGCTGATCGTGCGAGAGGCCCACCGCGGACGGCTACCGGTGGCTGCGCACGCGCACAACGCCGAGGCCGTGCGGCGTGCCATCGCCGCGGGCATCGACACCATCGAGCACTGCGGCTGGTTCGATGTCGACGGCACGCTGGTTCTCGCCGACGACGACATCAGCACCATGCGTGACGCGGGGACGGTGGCCTCGCTGACAATGTCCGGTATTCAACGCCAGCTGTTGCCCGATCCGGAGCGGGCCCTGGGCGACGCCGTCACCGTGGCGCGGTCGATGTCACGTAGCGGGGGTGACCTGTACGCCGACCACGACTGGGCACGGCGGATGCTTGCCGGTGGCGCCGGCGTGGTGCTGTCCAGCGATGCGGGCACCAGGTTCACCCCCTTCGAGGGGTTTCTCCAGAGCCTGCGTTGCGGCGTGGTCGCGCTCGGAATCGACGCGGCCCAAGCGATCTCGCTGGCGACACTGCCTGCGGCCAAGGTACTTCGGCAAGACCACCGGATCGGCAGCGTCGAACCCGGCAAGATCGCCGACCTCGTCGTCTTGGACGGTGTCATCGCCGAAGGCAGCACAGCGCTCGGGACGGTGCAGGAGGTCCGCCAGGCCGGTCGCGTCACCGTTCGTGACGGGCGCCTGTTGTGGTGACGTCGATCTGGACGACCGGCGGTGAGGTTGTCGCGACCGATCTGGGCCGCGTGCTGCCGCACGAACACATCTTCATCAACGAGATGGCAGAGGACCGAGCTGCCGGGTTGTTGAGGGTCATAGTCGGGCACTGCTCGACGATCGACATCCCGGAATATCACCTGGACATGGTCCGCCGCGGGGCGCGCGTGCAGTTCGACACCATCCCGGGGCGGGGCGGACTGTGTGGTGGACCGCTGGGTCGAGCACGTGATGACGGTCGTGCGGGCGGGCCACCTCGAGCGGATCCTGCTGTCTCACGACGTGTGCCTCAAGACGGATCTGAGCATCGATGGCGGATGCGGATTCAGCTACCTCTTCCGCGAATTTCTGCCCCGTCTGGCACGGGCGGGCCTGAACGACGCCGAGCTGGAGCAGCTCGTCTCGGTCAACCCGCAACGGGCCATGTGCTACTGAGCGCTGCCAAATAGGCGGTCGAACGTCCCGGACAGTACGGCGCGCCGATCGGTCTCGTCGCGGCCGGCCAGCGCCTCGACCATCCCGTCCAGTGTGCGCCGATATGAGCCGAACTCGTAGCATCCCGGCCAGTCCGATCCCCACATGATCCGATCCGCGCCGAACTCCTCGATGGCCGAGACGATGAACGGCGCGACGTCCGCGTGCGGGAACGGCTCCCGTGAGAAGTACCCTAGGGCCGGCGATTTGGCGAAGACGTTCGGCAGGTCGGCCAAGGCCAGGAACAGTCGATGTTCCTGGCCGCCGAGCGTTCCGGGGGCGGGTCGGCCCAGGTGGTCGACGAGGATCGACACCTCCGGGTGGCGGGCCGCGAACCCACCCACGGCGGGTAGCTGGCCGGGCTCACAGTGGAATTCCGCGGCAATGCGGTGTTCGGCGAGAACGGCGGCGGCTTCCTCCATCCGGGCACCGCTCAACCACGCGAGATCCACCTCCGAGAACAGGGTGATGCGAAGGCCACGGGCTCCTTGTGAGATCACGCCGCGAAGCGCGTCGATTGCGTCGGCGGCCCGCAGGTCGACGCGGGCAATGGCCACGAACCGATCTGGAGCGGCGGCGACCGCGTCGAACGTGATCGAGTTGTCCCAGCCGAGCGTGGACGGCGTCACCACCGCGGTCCGCCGCACTCCGGCGGAGTCCATTTCGGCCAATAGGTCAGCGGCTGCCGAGCGTGCGCCGGGATGGCGACTGGTGATGTGCACGTGCCCATCGTTGGCCGCAGGCTCAAGCATCCCACGGCCCCGGCATCGAAGCGTTGAGCATTGGATGTCCTCGCTCAGTAGGCGGTGAGGGAACCGCTGGGGGCATTTCGCGCGATGTCCCGGACTGCGTCGGATATCGTCTCGACGATCGTCTTCTCGCGATCCGGACTGAGCCTGGCCAGCGGCACGGAGCAGCTGATCGCATCGGTCGGTGGGGACTGGATCGGGATCGCGAATCCGAAACACTTGAGCCCGAGGGTGTTCTCCTGCAGATCGATCGCGTAACCCCGGCGGCGCACCTCGTCGAGATCGGCGTCCAGGGCGGACCTGTCCGTGATGGTGAATTCGGTCAGCCGCGGCAGGGTCTGGTAGAGATGGCTCTCGATCTGGCCGGGTGGCTGGGCTGCCAGGAGCGCCTTGCCCAGCGACGTGGTGGATGCCGGCAGGCGACGACCGACGCGGTTGATCACCCGCAGGTACTGGGTCGACTCCTTGGTGGCCAAGTACACGATGTCGCGTCCGTCCAGCCGCGCCAGATGCACCGTCTCGTCCAGGGTCTCATTGAGCCGCTCCAACCAGGGTTTCACGGCGCGCAGCGTGGCATCGGAGTCGAGGTAGCTGATCCCGGTCATCAGCACCCGCAGACCGACGCTGTACATGGTGCCACTGGGGTCCCGGCGCACCCAGCCTCGCTCGGTGAGCGTGCGGAGCAGCGCGTACAGACTGCTGCGGGGGATGCTGGTGGCGTCGGCGATCTCCCGCATGCGGGCGGGCTCGTCGGGGCGCGCCGCGAGGAATTCCAGGACCTCGATGGCGTGCAGCGCCGATTTCACCGGCCGCACCCCTGAGTCGGTCATAGGCACCTCGCTCTCCGGTTTGCGTTGGACAAAACATACGGCCAGATCGTCACAGATGGTTGCCAGGCGTCGGCTCCCGTATTAGCCTCTGTCTCACTATACAGCTAGTGACTATATATGGAGACAACGTGGATACGGTGATCGCGGACTCGGCGACCATTCGTGGCGACCGGGCCACGAGGTTCGCGGCGCGGTTGCGGAAGCAGATGGCCGGCGGCGTCCTGGGGTTTCCGCTCACCGCCTTCACGCCCGACGGCAACGGCATCGATGTGGTTGCCTTCCGCGCCCACGTGCGACGACACCTGGACAGCGGGGTCGGCGGTCTGTTTGTCTGCTGTGGGACCGGAGAGTTCCCGGTGCTGACGCTGCGCGAGTACCGGGTGCTGGTTCGTGCCGCGGTCGATGAGACCGCCGGGGCGGTTCCGGTGATCGCTGGGACTGGCTACGGATGGCCGTTCGCCCGCGAGTTCTCGACCATCGCCCAGGCCGAGGGTGCAGATGGGCTGCTGTTGCTGCCCCATTACCTGGTGGCGGGCCCGCAGGACGGCCTGATCGCGAACGCCACCCGAGTTGCCGAAGACACCGAGCTGCCGATCATCCTCTATCAGCGGGGCGTGGTCAGCTACAGCGACTCGTCCTTGATCGCCCTGGCGTCAATTCCGAACGTCATCGGGCTGAAGGACGGTCGCAGCGACTTCATCCAACTGCAGCGCATGACGCTGGCCGCTCCGCCCGAGTTTCTGTTCTTCAACGGCGCGCTCACCGCCGAGATCCAGTATCGGCCGTACGCCAGCGTGGGAGTGGTCCCGTACTCCTCGTCCGTGGCCAGCTGCGTCCCAGAGGTCGCCATGGCCTTCTTCTCCGCCGCCCGGAGCGGCGATCAGGATCTCATGGATCTGCTGCTGCGGGAGTTCTACTTTCCCTTCGTCGCCGTCCGCGACCGAGTCCCCGGCTACACCGTCTCACTGGTGAAGGCGGCGGCCCGCCTGCGGGGGGAGAACCTGGGCCCGGTGCGGGCTCCGCTAGTGGATCCGGTCGGCCAGGACCTGGCCGACCTTGACCGAATTTTGCGTCGCGGGCTGGAGATCGTCGGAGCGACGTTCTGATGGCGGTCGCCTGCGAGTCGAGCGCGCAGCGTCGCGGATGGGGCGGTTGATCGTGATGAACGAGACGATGGTGCAGACGCTCGCTCAGGTGCGCGAGGCACTCCGGGGCCACCCTCGGGTGCGGCTGGCCGAGCTTCCTACCCCGCTCAGCGACTGCCCGCGACTGTCCGCCGAGCTCGGCGGACCGCACATCTACATCAAGCGTGACGATCTCACCGGACTCGCCTTCGGTGGAAACAAGGTGCGACAGCACGAGTACGTGTTGGGCGCTGCCATCGCTCAGGGCGCGGACTGCTTCGTGCAGGGCGCCGCGGCCCAGTCGAATCACTCGCGGCAGCTCGCCGCTGCCGGCGCCCGGCTAGGAGTGGAAACCTTCCTGCTGCCCAAGCTCGACGCCCGCAGCCTCCCCGTGCAGGGCAACTTCCTGGTCGATCACCTGCTCGGTGCCGCCATCCTGCCGATCGAAGCCGACCAGAGCTCGATCCAGGCCAAGGCCGCACTCGTTGAGCGACTTCGGGCGGAGGGCAGGAATCCCTATATCACCGGTATGGGGTCCGACGAGGCCCTCGCGCTCGCCGCGCTGGCCTACGTCGAGGGACTCTTCGAGATCATCGAACAGTTGCCGCCCGGCACGACCCCCTCCGCGATCTACACGGCATCGCAAGGCAGCACCCAAGTCGGTTTGCTCATCGCGCGGGAGATACTCGGCCTGGACGTCGAGATCATCGGCATCTCGCCGCTCGGCCGGGATCACGAGGCGTCGATTCCGACCGACGACATCGTCTCGATGGCCCAGACCGTCGCCGGGATGCTGGGCACCGTCACCGAACTGTCGTCAGGCGACATCGAACTGCGCGACGAATTTGTCGGCGACGGCTACGGGATCCCCACGGATGCTGGATTAGAGGCCATTGCGCTCCTTGGCCGCACCGAGGGAATCCTGCTCGACCCGGTCTACACCGGCAAGGCGTTCTCCGGCCTGGCCAGCGACGTTCGGGGCGGTCGCTTCGGCACCGAGGACACCGTCGTGTTCTTACACACCGGGGGCCTGCCAGCGCTGTTCGCCTACGCCGAGCCCGTACTGGCGCACCTCGATTCGAATGGCTCCATCACGCACCAATCAACGGAAAGGAAGTAGGGCATTGCGAAGAGCATCCATCGCCGCGCTGCTTGCGGCATCCACGGCGGCCGTGCTTCTGGTGGCCGGCTGCGGCTCCGGCGGCGCGGGGACAGACGGCGCAGACGGTAGCGGCTCCACCGGCTCCGCAGACCCCGGCCAAAGCCTGCGCATTCAGGCCGCGGAACCTGTTGGGCTCGATCCGGCCGTCAGCGTCACCCAGAAGTCGCTGCGTATGACCGAGCTGATCTACGACACCCTGATCGATTACGACAAGGACAACAAGCTAGTTCCGGACATCGCCGAGTCGTGGACCGCCTCCGACGACGGCCTGAGCTATGTCTTCAAGATCAGGTCGAATGCGAAGTTCAGCGACGGATCGGCCATCACTCCTGACGACGTTGTCTACTCGCTGCAACGCGCCGGCAAGTCGAAGTCGCTGTCCGCCGTCTTCGCCGTTGTCAAGTCGATCGAGGCCACCGGAGATGCCGAAGTGACGGTGACCCTCTCAAGCCCCAGTCGAGTCTTCCTCAACACCCTGGCCTCCGTCGGCCAGGCCGTCATCCTGAAGAAGTCGGCCGTCGAGGGCAACGCGGACTATTTCACCTCGCCAACGGCCACGTCCGGGCCGTGGCTGCTCAAGGACTACGTCGCCAAGAGCAAGGCCACTCTGACCGCGAACCCGTACTACTGGAACACCGATCACCCGACGATCAAGACGATCCAGTACACCTTCAATTCGGACAACACGGCGATGGCGACCGCGCTCGAGTCCGGAACGACGGACCTGGCGTTCAACATGAAGCCGGCCGATGGGGTGCGGCTGCAGAAGTCCGGAGCGATCCAGTACTTCTTGGCCAATAGCCCAGGGTTCGTTTCGTGGAGCTTCGACAAGACCAAGCCTCCGTTCGACGACGTCAAGGTGCGCACCGCCATCGCCTATCTGGCGCCACGGCAGGACCGCCTGGACACCTGCTGGAGTGGAATCGGCCCCGTCAGCTTCAGTGACCTGATCTTCGAAGGCCAGGACTTCTACGTCGCGGGCGACAACAAATTCGACGTGTCCAAGGACGAGGCGCTGAAGAAGGCAGATGAACTGCTGAGCTCGGCAGGCTGGGTCGAGGGCAGTGACGGCGTACGAGTCTCGAAGGGCGTCAAGGGCCTCGCCGACGGCACCCACCTCGCGTTCGACGTGCCCTACGAGAACACGTGGTCCCAGGCACAGTGCAACACCGAACTGCTGCAACAAGCGCTGCTGCCCGCGGGAATCAAGGCCACGCCGAAGGCGTACGACGCGGCCACCTTCTACACCGATGCGGCAGCGGGCAAGTTCGAGTTCTGGCACGGTGGCAACAACTACGCGACCGTCGATACCTACTTCGGCCAGACCTATACCTGCGACGGGTCGGTCAATCCCCTGCTGGTGCAGTGGTGTGACAAGGACGTCGACAGTCTGATCGCCCAGGCGCAGGCGACCTCCGACCTCGACCAGGCTGCCAAGCTGTATCGACAGGTGCAGGACATCATCGAAGAGCAGCAACCTCTCGTGGTCACCGGAGCGCAGTACGCGGTCATCGGTGCCACCACCAAGCTGCAGGGATACTATCCGCGCCCCGACGCGTCCAATAGGGCGCTCATCTACGCGAGTCTCAAGGGCTGAAGCAGGACGAGCGGGGGCGGCGGGCGAATGCGCCCTCCGCCCCCGAGCGCCCCCGATATCCACCCGGAGAAGAACAGATGCTGCGGTACATCGGCAATCGGCTGCTGACCGTCATCCCACTGCTGTTCGCCCTGACTATCTTGCTGTTTTTCTACATTCACGCGCTGCCGGGCGACCCGATCGCCGGCATGCTGGGGCCGAACGCCACACCGGATCTGGTCCAGCAGATCCGCCACGAGCGCGGCCTCGACCGGCCCTTGTGGGAACAGTATTGGACGTGGCTCACCGGGCTGGTACAGGGGGATCTGGGATCGTCACTGATCAACGGGCAGAGCATCACCGGCATGGTGGCGGGCCGAATACCCGCGACCCTGCAGTTGACCGCTGCGAGCCTGCTGCTGATGATCGTCATCGGGTTTCCGGTGGGCTACCTGGCAGGCAAGCACAAGGGTGGGTGGCTCGACCGCATCCTCACCCCGGCGTCGCTGGCGGGCCTGTCGCTGCCGCAGTTCTGGGTCGGCACGATCTTCATCCTGGTCTTCTCGGTGCAGTTGCACCTGCTGCCCAGCGGCGGCTACGTGGCGTTCACGGATGATCCATTGCAGAGCCTCAAGCTGACGATCATGCCGGCGTTCGTGCTCGGTCTGACGCTTTCCCCGCTGCAGGCCAGGCTGGTGCGCGTGTCGACCGCACAGCTGCAGCAGGAACCCTTCATGGCGGCGGCGACGATGCGGGGGCTGCACAGCTCGACGATTTCCCGGCGATACCTGTTCCGCAACGCGGTCCTTCCAGTGATCGTGGTCATCGGAATGCAGCTGGGCACGTTGATCGGCGGTCAGGTAGTCGTCGAGCAGCTGTTCAACTACCCGGGACTCGGCCGACTGCTCGTGGAGGGCGCGACGGAGCGCGACTACTCGGTGGTCCAGTCGCTGATCCTGCTCGTGGCCGCGCTCTACGTGGTCATCAACCTCCTGATGGAGGTTCTGCACGCGCTGCTTGACCCGAGAGTGAGGCTCTGACATGGCGGAATCGATGCTTCGCCTGCCCAGGGTGCGGATGCGTAGCGTTCCCGCCGGTGGCGTGCGTGCGATCACCTTCCGGGCGATCGCCGGCCATCCGCGCGCATTGACGGGCGCGATCCTCACCCTGCTTGCGGTCGGTATTGCCGTCGTCGGATCGGTGTGGACGCCCTACCCGCCGCTGTCGATGAACACCTCCGAGGCATTCCTCTCGCCGAGTGTGCATCATCTGATGGGCACGGATGTCTACGGACGTGACACCTTCTCGCGCATCATGGCCGGCGCGCGGGTCTCGCTGTCCGTCGCAGCGGGAGCGGCGTTCGGTGCCCTGATCATCGGGACGGTGCTCGGGCTGTGTGCGGGATTCTTTCGGGGAATAGTTGACATCCTGCTCACCAGGATCGTGGACCTGATGCTGGCGATCCCCGGCCTGGTGATGGCGCTGGGCATCGTGGTGCTCCTCGGCCCGTCGGCATCCTCGGTGACCATTGCGCTCATCGCGGTCTACTCCTGGCAGTTCGCGAGGATCGTGCGCAGCGCGGTGGTATCCGTGCGAGGCAGACCCTATGTCGAAGCGGCTCGGGGCCTCGGGGTCTCGAGCGGATCGGTACTGTTCCGCGATGTGTTCCCCAGCGTGATGCCGGTCCTGGTGGTCCAACTCGCCACCGCCTTTGCCTGGGGAGTGCTGGACGAGGCATCGATCGGATTCCTCGGCCTGGGGGTGCAGCCTCCCAATCCGTCCTGGGGATCCCTGCTCATCGAAGGCCGCCAGTACATCTACGACGCGCCCTGGCTCTCAATCGGGGCCGGGATCATGGTCGTGCTTGCCGTGTTCGGCGTGAACCTGCTGGGCGACGGGCTCAACGATATCGTCGACCCGCGATCGGGGGCTGCGAAGTGACCACCTCCTCCACGCCGCTGCTCCGGGTCGAGGACCTGACGGTGGACTTCCACGTCCGCGGCAGCAGGGTGCGCGCCGCCGATCACGTATCCCTGTCGATCGAGCCAGGCGAGATCGTCGGCGTGGTTGGTGAATCCGCTTCGGGAAAGAGCACCCTGGGCCTGGCCCTGATGCGGATGGTGCCGCCGCCTGGCCGCGTATCGGCCAGCAGGATCGAGTTCGATGGCCGCGACCTTCTGTCGTTGACCGATGCCGAGATGCGCAAGATCCGCGGACACGAGATATCACTGGTCGTGCAGGATGCGCTGTCCACCATGAACCCTGTGACGACCGTGCGGGAACAGATCGTGCAGGTGGTGCGCGACCACGAGGGGATCCGCTCCCGTCGCCTGCTGGAGGAACGTGCCGTGCAGGCGCTGCGGGACGTGCAACTCCCGGACGCCGAGGCCAACCTGCGACGCTACCCGCACGAGCTCAGCGGTGGCATGCAACAGCGGGTGGCGATCGCGCAGGGCATCATCCTGGGACCCAAGCTGATCATTGCGGACGAGCCGACGACTGCTCTCGACGTCACCGTCCAGGCGGGAATACTGGCGCTGCTCAAGCAGATCAGCGACGGCGGTGCCAGCATCATCTTCATCACGCACGATCTGTCCACGGTTGCCGAGATCTGCGACCGGGTCTTGGTGATGTACGCCGGCCGCATCGTGGAATCGGGAACGGTTGCCGAGGTCTTTGCCGATCCGCAACACCCTTACACACGGGGGCTGCTGGCCAGCCTGTTGCCGCTGGAGGGCCCACCGCCCGAGCGACTGGACGCCATCCCCGGGCAGCCGCCGCGGCCGGAGTCCTGGCCGAGCGGATGCCGGTTCCATCCGCGATGTGACTTGTGGCGGGCACTGGGTGAACCGGAGAATTGCCGAACCGAGGACCCCCGTCCCGACGAGACGGCCCCGCACTGGGCCGCCTGCCACTACGCGCGGGAGGGGGCAGCGCGATGAGCGACGACACCGGTGACGCCGTGTTCGTGGTACGCGACCTGGTCAAGGTATTCGGCCACCGCAGCAAGGGACATCGCGCCGTGGACGGGGTCTCCTTCGAGGTCTATCGCGGCGAGACACTGGGCGTCGTGGGTGAGAGCGGATCCGGGAAGACGACGGTGGGCCGCATCCTGGTCGGATTCGAGCGAGCCACATCCGGGGAGATCTCCTTCGAGGGACGCCCAACCGCCCACCTGACCAGGCGGGAAAGAACGATGTTTCGCCGCAAGGTTCAGATGGTCTTTCAGAACCCGTTTGCGTCGCTGAACCCGCTGCGAACGGTCCGCAGCACGCTCTCGGACGGCATCGCCCGGTCCGGAATTCCGCGTGCCCGCCGCGAGCAGGCGCTGGTCGAGTTGATGCAGCAGGTCGGCCTGAACGAGACGATGCTGGATCGGTATCCCCACGAGTTCAGTGGGGGACAGCGCCAGCGCCTGGTGCTGGCCCGCGCCTTGACGGTCTCCCCCGAGGTACTGATTGCCGACGAGCCGGTGTCCGCCCTGGACGTGTCGATCCAGGCGCAGGTGTTGAACCTGCTCAACGATCTCAAGGCGCAGCTGGGTCTGACCATCGTGTTCGTCACCCACGACCTGCGGGTGGTCAACTTCTTCAGCGACCGGATTGCCGTGATGTACATGGGCCGGCTTGTCGAGCTGGGTACCCGCGAACAGATCATGGAACGATCCCGGCATCCCTACACCAGAATGTTGCTCTCCGCGGCCCCGCATACCGAACCGGGCCACGACATCGCTCGACCCTGGGTGCGGCAGGAGCCGACCGTGGGCAGCGCGCAGACGGCCAGTGGCTGTACCTTCGCGCCGCGCTGCTGGGTGCGCCAGGCGCTCGGCAACCCGGAGCGGTGCCTCACCGAGCAGCCGGAGCTGCGGGCGAACACGGACGGCGGACACGCCGCCGCCTGTCACTTCGACGCGGAGGTGCCCAGCCTGGCCGCCGCACCGGCGAGGGTGGGCGCGCCGTGAGCGGCGACCTGGCGATGCGGGTGCGGCGGGAGCTGCTCACGCCGCCGACCGGCGCCTACCTCAACACCGCTGCCGAGGGCCTGCCCATGGCCGCCGCCCGCGATGGATACCAGCGTTACCTCGACGCCAAGTCGCGCGGCTCGATCGGCCGTGACACCTTTGCCGAGATCGAGCACGACGCTCGGGTCGCATTTGCTGGACTCTGGGGTGTGCCGGAGGGGGACGTCGCCTTCGTCGCGTCGACCTCCCGTGGCATCGACGCCGTGATCAAGTCCATCGAATGGTCGGCGGGATCGTCGTTGGTGTTGCCTGCCAGCGAGTTCCCCACCGCGGTGGGCGCCGCTGACCTGCTGCGAGCCGAGGGCGTGCTGGTGCGGTCCGTTCCGTCGCGCCCGGACGGGTCACTCGATGAGCGCGACGTGGTTGCAGCCATCGACGAGAGCACCAGGCTGGTCATCATGAGCGTGGTCAGCTTCAAGACCGGGCAGCACCATCACACCGACGAGATCATCGCCCGGGCCCATGCGGTCGGCGCGTTGGTGCTGCTGGACTGTGTGCAGGCCCTCGGGCAGGTCGAGTGTGCCGCCGGGGAGGCGGACTTCGCGTGTGCGGCCTCCTTCAAATGGCTTCAGGGGGTCCACGGTGCCGCCGGGTTCTACGTGAATCCCGCTGCCCTGGAATCGCTTCGAGCTCCCTATGCCGCCTACCGCGGCGTGGTCGAGCTGTTCCCGCGGCCGCCGCGGGGGCTGGAGCTGCACCAGAGCGCACGCCGGTACGAGGAAGGCATGCCCGACTTCGGTGCGCTGGCCGTTCTCGTCGCGGGGCTAGGGGTCTCCGCGGCCTGGAGATCCGAGATTCCCGCGCACAATGGACGGCTTGTCGGACGGTTGCTGGACGGACTGATCGCGTTGGGCGCGGACGTCCTGGCGCCGCGGGCGCGGCGAGGATCCATTGTCGCCTTCAGTACACCGCGCTACGCCGACATCGCGGCGGCACTCCTGGCCGAGGGCACCACCGTGTGGGCACGCGATGGGCGGGTCCGGCTGTCTCCGCATGCCTACACCACGGCCGCCGACATCGAGTCGGTGCTGGTGCAGCTCGCGCGGATCGGTGTGCGGTGATGGTTCGGCTGGCCATTGTCGGAACCGGGCGGATAGCGCACCAGCATGCAGCTGCCGCCCGGTCGCTGCCAGGAGTGCAGGTGGTGGCCGCCGTCGACGTCGATCCTGCCGCCGCCGAGTCGTTCGCCGCGCGCTGGGAATGCCCCTGGCACGGCGCCGCGCTGTCCGACTATGCCGGCGAGTTGGACGGCGTCGTCGTCTGCTCTCCCACGGCGCGGCATGGTGAGCATGCGCTGGAGGCCATCGCGAGCGGATTGCCGGTGCTGGTGGAGAAGCCGTTCGCGCCGGACATGGCCGCGGCGCTCACCATGATCGACGCGGCTGAGGCTGCCCATGTGCCCATCCTCGGTGCACAGATACTGCGGTTCCTGCCGATGTTCGAGTGGGCCCGTCAACAGATCGCAGGCGGTGTCCTCGGCCGTCCGGTCCAGGCCATCGAGCGACGATTCGTCGACCGAGCGGACAATTTCCCCTGGTGGAGCGAGCTCCCCGCTTTCCTCATCTCGCACTGGGGCGCACACAGCATCGACCTGCTGTGCCATCTGTTCGACGCTCGCGCGGCCGAGGTCTACTGCCAGGCCGATTCCATCCGCAGCCGGTTCGGGGTGGTCGACGATTTCGGTCTGCAGATCCGCTTCACATCCGGATTCCGAGCCATCTCGGCCATGTCGTTCAGTTCCCGGTTAGAGACCCATGACCTCGTGATTGTGGGGACCGATGCCACGTTGTCATTCGACTGCTACCGCTCCGCCTCGCTGAACGGCACCATCGCTGTGGAACTCCCACCGCAGGAGATGTTGGACTGTGGCTTTCGAGCGCAACTGGCCAACTTCGTTGACGCCGTCGCTGGCGCCGATGCCCGCTCGACCGGCAGAACGCTGCTACCGGGGCTCGAGGCGCTACTGGCCGCGGAACGTTCGGCCCTAGCCGCTGAGCTGGTGAGGGTCGGGGACGGCGACACGAACGGTTGACTCCGGGCGCCGAATCCTAGGGATTTCCCGGGGGCAACGACCGGGCCCGGCCTGGTGTGATGCATTCCTACTGCCGGGCGACCAGGTGCCCGGCAGCCGTGTCCGGCCCGGGTTCACCACGAGCCGGGCGTCGGGGGCATCGCCGGTCGGTGGGCGTCGGAGCCCGTCTGCGCCGCTACACAGGAGGTCAGTCATGAAACTGCGTGCCGCTCTGGGCATTCTTGCCATCGCCGTGACGATCACGGCGTGCGGGAGCAGCTCACCGCCGAGCGGAGAGACTGGAAGCGGTGGCGCGACGGTTGCCAGCTATGCCGGGTCACCGGCTGGAAGTGCGACGCCGCCATCAGGGGATGCGACGTCGCCGACGGGGGACGCCTCGACCCAGGATGCCTCCCCGGCCGGCGGCGGGGGTGGGTCGGTCTTCTGCACCAACCTCATCACCGCCGAGCAGCGACTGTCGGGCATCGAACAGAGCGTGAGCGGCGGCGACTTGGACCAGGCCAAGAAGGCAATCGATGCGGAGATCGGCACCTTCCGACAACTCAGCTCCAGTGCTCCGGGCGAGGTGAAGCCTGCGCTGCAGGACATCGTCGAGATCCTGACCACGGCCAAGCGGGCGCTCACCAACCCGACCAGCCCGGACGTCGCCGGCATCCAGGACCTCGGCACCAAGCTGCCGGGCGACCTCAATGCCCTGGGCAACTACGTCGCCAACAATTGCCAGGGAGTCTGAGCCGAGCGATACCCGGGAACCCGGAGCGATTCTCGCCGGGATCGTCACCGCTGGAGTCGTTCAACCGCCAGCACCGCCGGACCGGTTCAGGTGCCAGGTCGCCAGCTGGGTGCGGGATGTCACTTCGGCCTTGGCCAGCGCGTGCGAGACGTGGTACTCCACGGTCTTGACCGACACCACCAGGTGCGCGGCGATCTCTCGATTGCTCAGGCCGGCGGCCACCAACCGGGTAACGACAGCCTCGGTCGCCGTCAGTTCGTCGGGCGGTGACGACGGCCGCGCCGATCGCCGGCTCCGACGGGTGACGCCGCACCGGTCGAGCTCGGACTCTGCCTGTTTCGACCAGGGTTTCGCCCTCAATCCCGCGAACACCGCCATGGCCCGGCGCAGTGCCTCAGCCGCCTCCCGGCGCTGCCCCGCCCGCCGGGCAACGATGCCGTGCATCAGGTCGAACCTGGCGCGTTCGAAGGGATGCCAGGCCGCCGTCGCGTCGTGCTCCGATGCTGCATCGGCGATGAGTTGCCGTGCGATGTCGGCATTCCCACTGCGCAGCGCGAGGTCCGCCCGCCCGGCGGCCACGGCTAGCCGCGCGGCCGGTAGCCTCCGCTCGATCGCGACCCGCGCCACCCCATCCAGCACCGCCGCGGCATCGTCCAGGCGGCCTAGTTCGGCCAGTGCCCAGGCGTAGTGGCACTGCCAGGCCGCGATGCTCGGCTCGTTCACCGCGTCCAGATCCGTGGATCGGGCAAGGTGCTCGGCCGCCGTCAGCACGGCCTCCGCGTCTCCGCGAGCCCGGCCGAGCCGGGCGGCAGCGGTGCGGGCCCACAGCATCGTCTGCATGTCGCCGACCTGCTCGGAGCTGGCGAGTGCCCGCTCGACATGTGCGGTGGCTGCCTCGAACTCACCTCGGTCGGCCCGCGGCGCCGCCGCCGCGGCGTGCAGCAGCGGCACCGTGCGCACGTGATCCAGGTCCAGCGCCAGGGCGATCCCGGTTTCGGCCTCGCTGATCGCGGTATCCCAGTCACCGGCACGATACTGCGCCTCGGCGAGGTAGGCGCTGGCACCCAGATTCAGGTGTGCCGGGCCGTGACGGGTCAGCCGGACCACCGGTGTCAGATCGGCGATCGCCTGCTCGACGTTGCCCGCCCACAGGCTCAGCAGCCCGCGGGCGATCATCGGATCCAGGTCGTCCGTCGTCGGATTCTCGATCACCGACGGCAGCCCGGCCAGCGCGGCCAGGGCCTCATCGGGGCGGCCCTGCAACGCGATTGCCAGCAGCAGCGTGCCGGGGGAGTCCTGCCCTGCGTCAGAGCCTTGCGGCGCCAGGGTGAGTGCACGCCGCGCCCAGTCGGCGGCTGCGGCGCCGTGGCCGATGGTCAGGTGGGTGCGGGCGAGTTCGGCGGCGATGCGGGCCAGCAGATCGGACTCGGACCGGTGGACGTTACGCGTGCTCGGGCCGACGGTGCCGGGGTGGCCCGTGACGGGGTCGTCCCTGCGGACCCGCCCCGATGCCATCTGCCAGGCCGTCAGGGCGCGGTCGCGTGCCGCGGGCAGACGGCCGGCCAGGGTGTCCAGCCGGGCCAGCAGGTACTCGCGCAATGGCGAGACGGGACGCGCGTCGATCTGGGCGCGCAGCTCCGGCTCGTCGGCGACATCGGCGGCGGTGACGACGGTCTCGACCAACTCAAGCAAGTACCTGTCGGCCTCGGTGCTGGTCGGCTCGGTGAGTCGGACGGCGGCGCGCAGCCAGGCGGTCGCGGACTCGTAGTCGGCGCGCCGGCGGTCCGCGCGGCCGCGTTCGGCGATCTGCTCGGCCAACCCTGGGTCGGTGCCGGCGGCGGCCGCGATGCGGTGGCGCAGAGCGGCAGCCTCGTCGATGGGTGTGACCTGCGCGGCGGCACGCCGGTGCAGCTCGGCTCGGTCTACGGCCTGAATGGACTGGTACACGGCGGCCCTGGCCAGCGGGTGCACCAGTCTGATGGCGCCGTCCGCGGCGGGGCGGGCCAATAGACCGGCTCGAACGGCGGCGTCCAGCGCGGGCAGCGGGTCGGCGATGTTGGCGACGGCGCTGATCAGTGGCAGCGGTCGCGGTGTCGACATGATGGCGGTCGCCCGGGCGAGGGCGGCGCCGTCGGGCGGGCAGGCGTCCAGGTGATCCTCGACCAGTCGGGCGTAGCTGGCCGGAATCGGCAGGGGCCGGCCCGGTGGGAGGCGCAGGGTCGGGTCGAGTTCGTCGAGGATGGCGCGCGCGTGCAGTGGGCTGCCCGCGGCGTGCTCGGCGATGCGTTCTGCCAGGCGCGGGGGCATGCTCGCGTGTCCCAGGGTGTGAGCGAGGTCGGCGACGTCGGCAGGGCCGAAAGGCGGCAACCTGATCGTGATCGCGCGCTCGGCGAGCAGCCGATCCAGGCTGTGCGGGAGGCTGTGCCGGTGCGCGGAGCGGCAGGTCAACACCGTCAGGATGGGCGCGTCCGGGGCCCGACGCAGCGCGAACGCCAGCGCACGCAGGGACGGACGGTCGGCCCAGTGGACATCGTCGACGATCAACGTGACAGGGCCGGTACTCGGGCCGTCGATCAGGGAGAGCAAGTCGACGCCGACGGCGAACGGGTCGGTGTGCTGGTGCTCGCCCCGGACGATCCCGGCCAGTCGGGGCGCAAGCGAGCCGGCCCAGCCATGCAGCAGTTGGCCGAGCACGCCGTAGCTGACGCTTGTCTCGTCCTGCTCGGCGGTGGCACGCATGATGTGCCCGGGAGAGCGGCGGGCGGTCAGGTCGGTGATCAGCGTGGTCTTGCCGAAGCCTGCTTCGGCGACTACGAGCACGATGCTGGCGCGGCCGTTCTGAGTGGCCCGGGCGGCGGCGTCGAGTGCGCCCCGTGCCTCACTCCGCCCGACCAGAACGGCCCCGTCGGCCACGCGCCGGATCGGCGTCGCTGCGGGTGGCGGAGCGGGCGTCACGGGCGGACTCTCATCGATGGGGCGATTCAGGCGCCGGCGGTGCTGGTCCGCGGGCACCGATCAGCGTAGCCCCGGCTCGGGGCCGGGGAGGATGACGCGGAGGGGCTACGGCTCGACTCTGCGGAATGGGTAGCTGTTCTTGATGTGATTCCCCCACTCCGTCCAGGGATGTGCTGAGCCCAGCAGGCCGGCGAAGACCCGTGGTGGGACGCCGAGGTAGTCGTACCGACCGCCGCCACGGAAGTAGACCCGCAAAATGCGCCCGGCGCCGTCGTAACCCACCGAGCTGACGGCCCGTGAATGGTGCAGCTGATGCATCCGCATGCCTGTGGGAGTACCCGCTAGCACCGCATCAATCCCCCGGAGCGGCAAGGGACCCCAGCACTCGATCCAGTGCATCGACGAACAGGTCGGCGTGCTCGTCGGTCCAGATGAGCGGGGGGCGGACCTTGAGGACGGTGCCGGAAGGTCCGGTCAGCCCGGCCATGACGCCCTCGTCGACCAGCGCGTTCAGGACATCTCGTGCCCATTCCCGCTCATTGGTCGTGCCCGAGGGAGCGTGCAGATCGATTCCGGCCACCAGGCCGATTCCCCGGACTTCTCCGAGTTCCGGATGCCGCCCGGCCAGATCCCGCAGACCGTGGCGGAGGCGCTCCCCGACGGCGGCCGCCCGGGTCGGTACGTCCTGGTCCTGCAGCACATCTAGCACGGCGAGCCCGGCCGCGGCCGCGACCGGGCTCGCCGCGAAGGTGGAGAAGTATTCGTAGTCACGCGACAGCGCGTCGGCGATGTCCCGCCTGGTGACCAGCGCGCCGATCGGATAGCCGGCACCCATCGGCTTGCCCAGCGAGACCATGTCCGGCACCACTCCGGCCAGCGCGAAGCGCCACCATGCCGGCCCCGTCCGGCCGTAACCGGCCTGCACCTCGTCGGCCAGATACAGCGCGCCCGCCGCGTGCGCGCCGGAGCGCAGCCCCCGCAGGTATCCGGCGGGCGCGTCCAGGATGCCCTCGCTGGTGAAGAGGCTGTCGGCCAGCAGGAGCGCCGGGCGGTCGCCGCCTGTGCGCAGCCGTTCCGCTGCCTGCGTCACCCGCCGTTCGGCGAGGGTCGTGCTGGCCTCGTCGTCGGCGCCCAGGCCGTGCGGAGCCTCGAAGGTCGCCACGTGCGCGGGCCGATGGCCGGGCGGCCACTCGTTGGGGCTCAGGTCGGCCATCCACCTGGTGGAGCCGTGGTAGGCGTGCTCGGCCACCAGCGCGCCGGTGCCTCCGGTGTAGGCGGTGGCCAGCCGCCAGGCCAGCTCGTTGGCCTCGGTGCCCGACGTGGTGAACAGGCAGGTGTCCAGTTCATCGGGCATGGTGGCCAGGATCCGCTCGGCCAACTCGACCACGCCGCCGTGCAGGTACCGGGAGTGCGTGTTCAGTGCCGCCAACTGCCGCGATACCGCTTGCGTCACCACGGGATGCGAATGGCCGACGACTGCGACGTTGTTGTACGCATCCAGCAGCCGGGTGCCGTCCGCGGTGAACAGCCACGGACCCTCGCCCCGCACGATGTGCAACGGTCGGCGGTAGAACAGCGGAGACAGCGACCCGGCCATCGCCTGGTGCCGCCGGCCCAGCAGCGAGCCCGGAGCCGGCGTCACCGCTCCGTTCCGTGGCCCGTCCGGTGAGTTCGTCACCGCCGCCGTCGATGTGGTGCGCGGCTGCGCCGTCGCCGCTGGCGCCCGGGAGGTCCCGGCCAGTCGGCCGATCAATCGAGCCAGCTCGGTGACCGAGATGGCCGACAGCTCGTCCAGCAGCCGCCGGTTCGCCTCGTCGTACCGGCTGATATAGGTGGAGTTGTCGGCGTGTTCGCCTGCCCGTCCGGCGGAGATCGCTTCGGTGACGCCGAGCCGGGCCAGCATCAGCTCGCCCAGCACCGCGACCTCGTCCGGCTCGAGAAGTCGGTGCCGCTGGTAGCCGTCCAGCACGGCGGCAGCCAGCTCCCAGGTGCCCGCTGGTTGCTCGGTCGAGGTGTTGCGCAGCACCGACGCCAGCGTGACGGCCAGGTCGCAGACGGCCGCGGTGTGGTGCATGTCCCCGAAGTCGATCACCCCGGTGACGGTGCCCCCGACGGCCAGCACATTGGACAGCGTGACGTCGGCGTGCTGGACCCAGGACGGTAGCGCGGACGTGGCGGCAAGCGCGGGACGCACCCGGTCGACCAGCGTCGCCAGCCGATCCCCAGGGGGCTCCAGCGCCGGCAACCGGCGCACATCCCACCCGATCAGCCGACCCGCCGCTGGGTGGAAAAAGCCCTGCAGCGCCACCTGGATCCGGGCGGTGATCGCCCCGATCTGTCCGGCGATGTCGGCGCTGATCGGCGCGCCTTCCAGGTCGGAGCCGGGCAACACGGTGATCAGCCGGGCCAGGCAGCGCCGGCCAGCGGAGTCAGTCACGGTGGTGACGGCCTGCCCGGACGTGGTGGGGGTCGTCACCGGTACGGGCAGGCCGCGAGCGACGCGGCTAATGTGCTCCAGGGCGGCGACCTCCATGTCGACGACGCCCGGGGCCTCGGCCGGATTGGAGACCTTGAGCACGAACGTGTCGTCCACCAGCAGGTTGGCGTCGCGCTCGGAGCCCAACCGCCGCAGCCTGGTCGGGGACATCGCCCAGGCGTCGGTCAGCAACGCAGATGCAGCCGCGTCGTCCAGCGACGGGGCGGGGGTGTGCAACACGTCCGGAGTGGCCGTCATGCCGTCCATCTCACCGCATGGCTCGGGCACGCCCTACAGCCGGTAGACGCGTTCGGCGTTGCCGCTGCCGATGAGCGCTATCACGCGCTCGGCGTCCGGCAGTGACCAGTCGCCCCGCGTGACCCACCTGCCGACGACGGTGCAGATGGCCCGCCGCCACAGCCAGGAGCCGAGCAGGTGTAGTTCGGCCGGTCCCCAGGCATCCGAGGAGAACAGTTGCTTATGGAACGGTGCCAGTTCCAGCGATTCCGCGACCAGTTGGACGCTCTGCGCGCCCACGTAATTCAGACCCTCGCCCACGTCGAAGTACACATTGCCGAAGACCTGCGCCAAGAACCCCGCCTCGCGCTGGTACGGGTAGCAGTGCAACAGCATCACCGGCACGCCGGTCGGTTCCACCAGCCGCAGCCAGCCGGACAGCAGAGAGGGGTTGGCCCGGTGCAGATCCAGGTCGGGATCGCCGTAGCCGCAGTGGATCTGGATCGGCAGTCCGCGATCGACCGCCGCCCACAGCAGGTAGCGCAGCAGCACCGGATCGGCGATCCGGGCGGCGCTGCCGTCGCCCAACGCCACGTCCGCACGCGCGACCACCTCGGCCTCGGGCGGTCGCTCGGCCGGCACGTCGAAGCCGTACCGGTACGCCAGGATGCTCTTGACCCCGACCGCGTTGGCCGTCTCGGCACGCAGCAGGTCCGGAAAATCGCTGACGAAGCCGCGGCCGCTCCCGCATCGGGCCAGCAGCCGCTCGGCCAGCGCCTCTAGCCGGACAATCTCCAGGGCCTGCGCACCGGAGACCGCCGCGTGGCCGGCGGGGTCCAGCACGTCGTCACTGCGGTGGCCGGTGTCGATCAGGTAGCTGCCGATACCGCTGGCCCGTAGCAGCCGCTCCGTCACCTCTCCGTTGCCCAGCTCGACGCGCCGCCGCCAGTAGTCGTCGGCGCCGGCGTGCGGGGCCAGGTCGAGCAGTGGAGCGCACCAGCGCCGGATCGCAAAGCCCACCTGGGAGTCGAAGGAGGTGAATCCCGGTGTGGCCCTGGGCGCCTCGGTGATCAGCGATTCGAACTCGGTTCGGTCGACGTCGGTGCGTAGCGCCCCGTGTACGTGGTGGTCGACCAGCGGCAGCGCCGCGAGGGTCTCGGCCAGCGGGCCGTCCAGGAGGTCGGGATCGATCACCATCCGGCGAACTCCCGTACCGCGTCGGCGTCCACCAGTCCGGCGTCCGCATCGGTGATCGCGCTGGCCAGCAGATCCACGGCACGATCGACCTCGTCGTCGGAGATCACCAGAGGGGGAGTGACCTCCAGGACGTTTCCGCCCACGTAGTAGCAGACCGCGCCCAGTTCCCACAGCCGGTAGACCGTCCGGGCCGCGAGACCCGCTGCCCGCTCACGGGTATCGGCGTTAGCTACCAGGTCCACGCCGATCACCAGACCGCGGCCGCGGATGTCGCCGACGCACGCCAGGTCGCCGGTGGCCTGGGCCAGCCCGCGGCGCAGTCGCTCACCGGCGACGGCGGCTCGTTGGACCAGCCCGTCCTGCTGCAGGGTCCGCAACACCGCACGGCCGATCGCCGTGCACACCGGGTTGCCGGCCGTCGTCAGCAGCGCCGAGGATGGCGGGCCGTCCAGCACCGCTGCCGGGCCGACGATCGCCGAGATCGGCAGCCCGGCGCCCAGCGCCTTGCCGAAGGTCACCAGGTCCGGGGTGATTCCGTCGTGGCTGAACGCGTGCAGCGTTCCGCTGCGGCCCAGCCCGACCTTGACCTCGTCGCAGATCAGCAGCACTCCGGCGGCCGAGCAAGCCGCCGCCAACCCGGCCAGGAAGCCATCCGGTGGCACCACCAGGCCGCCGTCGGACAGGATGGGTTCGACGATGACACAAGCGATGTCGCCCGCGGCAAGCTCCCGCCGGACCGCGTCCAGGCTGTCGGCCACCGGCAGTTGCCGATACGGGTCGGGATAGGGCACGAAGCGGATCCGGTCGTCGGTCTCCACGTTCCCGGCGGCCACGTGCACCCCGGAGGCGCGCATGGCGACACCCAGCCCGCCGTGGTAGCTGCCCTGGAACGCCAGCACCCCGGATCTGCCGGTGGCCGCGCGGGCGCACCGGATGGCCACGTCGTTGGCGTCGGTGCCGGCGTGGCCGAAGTACACCCGCCGATCGCCGCTTCCGGGCACCAGGGCCAGCAGGTCTTCGGCGAGGCCGACCGCGTCCGGGTGCACCGCCGATAGCGCGCCGGCGCCCGGCTGCGCCGCCAGCGCCCGGCTGCCGGCCTCGACGACGGCCGGGTGGCCGTGGCCGAGTCCGGTGGCCGTCCAGGTGGCCGACAGGTCAAGCAATTCCCGACCCCCGGCCTCGACCAGGGTGCTGCCGTGCCCGGAGGTGACGGCCAGCGGGAAGAACCGCAGCTTCTCCACCCCGGCGATCACCGAATCCCGCGCGTACAGGGCGGCGGCCGCCGTGGGTTCCGTCATGCCGGAACCTCGGCGTCGAACTCGGATTCGGTGCCCTCCTCGAGCTCTCGGACCAGCGACTCACCGATGCGCTTGGTCAACCCTGGCGCCGCGAGCGCGATGATGATGCCGACCACTACCCAGGCCAGCGCCAGGTAGGCGGGCGCGAATCCGACCTGGTCCTTGACGCCATACCAGAGCACCGTCAGGATCAAGATCGCTCCCAGGGTCGGGATGATCAGTTCGGCGGGCTTGACGGAGATCTGGCCGCGCCGCCACGCGGCGAACACCGCCACCTCCACCAGCAGGTAGACGACCAGGATCGCGGTCGCGCCCGTCACCGCGAAGTAGAAATACGAGTCCAGCGCCGCATCGCCGGTGCCCATCACCGGCCACACGGTGAAGTAGGAGATCACGTTGACCACCAGCGCGCCGCCGGCCACGAACAGCAGGGCGTTGCGCGGGTTGTGGTGCCTGGGCTCGACCTCGGCGAACACCTTGGGTCCGAAGCCGTCCCGCGCCAGGGCGAACAGAAGCCGGGAAGCGGTGGCCAGCGAGGACAGGTTGGAGGCGAAGGCGCTCATCAGCGCGGCGATCACCAGGATGATGGCGAACCACCGCCCCACGTAGTCCAGGCTGAGGTCGCCGAGGGTGTTGGGTGAGCTGCCGAATGCGTCCAGGCCCGCCTTGTCGGTGCCGAAACCGACCGTCTGCGCGAACATCACGATGACGAACAGCACCCCGGTCAGCAGCACCGACCCGAACAGTGCCCGAGGGATGTTGCGCCGCGGGCTGTCGGTCTCCTCGCCGAGTGCCGCGCAGGCCTCGAAGCCGGCCCACGACAGGAATGCGGCCACCACCGCGGCGATGATCGGGCCGAAGCCGATAGTGCCCGGGTTGAACGGCTGCCAGTTGATGCCGGTGGTGTCGCTGCCGCCGTGGCCGAATATCACGATGCTCAAGATGACCATGCAGGTGATGCCGATGCCCTCGATGATGAGCAGCCACTTGGCGACCGTGCGGGTGTCCCGGGTGTTCAGGAATGTCGTCAGCACGAGCGCAATGAGCGCTGGCACGATCCACACCACCTGGGTCGGTGTCGAGGACCCGTCCGCGATGCCCAGCAGGGCATTGAAGAAGTCGCCGACCAGTGCGATGGTGCAGATCGAGAAGAACAGGTAGGTGCCGAACAGCGCGAACCCGGCGACGAACCCGGTGCGCGGGCCCAGCGTCACCCCGACCAGGGCGTAGGCGCTGCCGGCGTGGTTGTACCGCTGGGTGAGCCGGATGAATCCGTAGGCAACCAGGGCGACGCCGACGAAGCCGAGCAGGAACACCAGCGGAACCGCGGCGCCGACCTGACCGATCAGTCCCTGCCCGTTACCGGCCATCGCCAGCGTCGGGCCCATCAGGCCGAGCGAGAGCGCGAGCGCTCCCCACAGCTTGAGCTTCTTGCGTGGTGCGCTCATCGCGGTCTCCTTCACGACATCCGGTGGGTCAGGCCGACCAGGCGAATCGGGTCTGCCGGTAGCGGTCGGCGTCGGGGTAGGCCTCCAGCTCGTGGGAGCGCACCGCGGCGATCGCGGCCTTCAGCTCCGGCCCGACGATGGCGGTGGTAGCCGCACTCGCAGCGAACGCGTCCAGCGCGCCGGGCAGCGTGTCGGGCAACCGGCGCAGGTGGGCGTCGGCGGCGGCCGCCTTGCTCAGCGCCGTCGGATCTCCCGGCACCTCGGCCGGCAGCGGGAGCCCGGCGTCCAGGCCGTTCGCGGCGATGCCCAGCAGCAGCCCGGCGGCCACGTACGGGTTCGCGGCGCCGTCGATGCACTTGACCTCGACGTTGGCGCCGTGCGGGTTCCCCGGAGTTGCCGTCAGCAGCCGTACCGCCGCCTCGCGGTTCTCCACGCCCCAGCAGCTGTACGCGCCGGACCAGTGCCCTGGCACCAGGCGGTCGGTGGACACCACCGATCCGGCGAGCACGGCGATGGTCTCGGGTAGGTGCTCGACCAGTCCGGCGACCAGATGCTCGCCGTCCGGCGTCATCCCAGCCCCGCCCGCCCCGCCGGAGAGCAGCGGTCGGCCATCGCGGGTGAACGACAGGTGCAGGTGACCGCCGTTTCCCGAGCCGCCCTCGAACGGCATCGGCGAGAACGACACCAACAGATTGCGTTCCCGCGCGACTCGCCCGATCACCGTGCGGGCCAGCAGCACCGCATCAGCGGCGGCCACCAGCGAGGCCGGCGGCAGCGACAGCTCGTACTGGCCCATCCCGTATTCCGCGTGGATCTGCTCCACGGGTACGCCCGCCGCCGCGAGACGGTCGGTGATGTCGGCCGCGAAGCCGGACAGCATGGAGAACTCACCCGCGCCGTAGGCGGTCCAGCCGCGCTCGTCGCCGATGCGAGTCCCGGTGGCGTCCATCACCGTGAACTCCATCTCGAACCCGGCGAGCACGTCGATACCCATGCGGGCGACGCGGTCCACCTGCCGGCACGCCACGTCCCGCCAGCACAGCGCGGACCGGTTGCCGTCCTGGGTGTGCACGTCGGCGGGCGCCCAGGCGAAGCCGTCGTCCAGCACCACGGCGCCGGACAGGTCGGCGACCAGGCGCAGATCGCCGGTGACGCCGATCTCGTCCGTCATCGCGACGTGGTTGTCCACGCAGAACACCGGCCATGTCACGGAGGCGCCCATGCCGGCCGTGGCGAATGCTTCCATGCGTGCCGCCGGTACCGACTTGGCCCGGAGCACGCCGCCCGAGTCCGACACCATCCCGCAGAGCAGCCTGGCACCGGCGGAGCGCAGCCGGGAGGCGTGATCCTTGATGTCGTCGACGGTCGCCTGCACTGTGGTTCGCTCATTTCGTCAGGTCGGAGTATCTTGCGAGTTGTTATACACGTTTCATAGCCTGCTGGGAAGGGGCCGGGCCATGTGCCGTCTGCTGGGTTTCGTGGCGCGGGTGCCGGTCGCGGTGCGAGACGTTCTGGGAGCGGAGGATTTCGGCCGGTTCACCGAGCTGACCCGGTTGCACGGCGACGGGTGGGGAATGGCCTGGGGTGGCCCGAACGGCATGCAGCGGGCGGTCGCCCCCACCGCCGCACTGGCCGATCCGGACTACCAACGGCTGTCCCAGCAGGCGCTGGCGCCGGCGGGCCTGGTGCACCTGCGGTGGGCCACCGACGGACTGGCGATTGCCACCGAGAACACCCACCCGTTCGTTGCCGGCGACATGGCGTTCGCGCACAACGGCAACATCGCCCCGATTCCGGAGCTGGAGGGCATGCTCTCGGCCGCCAGCATGCGAGAACTGCAGGGCGCGACCGACAGCGAGCGATACTTTCAGCTGGTCCGCCAGTACATCGAGCGAGTGGGTAGCAGCGTCGAGGGCGTCCAGTCGGCGGTGACGCAGATGCTCTCGCACTTTCGATCTGCCAGCATGAATGCCATGCTGCTGACCGCTGACGAGTTGATCGTGGTGCACGCCAACAGCACCGCGACGCCACCGCTGAACGACATGCAGGAGCGCTACCCTGGCATGGTCGGCGCGCCGCCCGATCACGCCACCGCCTACTTCCAGCTGCGGTACCGGTCGGATCGCGACGCGGTGCTGGTGGCATCCTCCGGGGTGCCGGCGCGGGGGTGGACGGACTTGTCGGCGAATTCGCTGCTGGTGATCGGGCGGCGCGATCTTTCTGTCCGTACGGTCGATCTCGTGTCGGCGGCGGCGCGCTGATGCCGTCTGGGTCGGCGGCGTCCAGGACGGTGGCGCAGCGGCTGCACGACAGCATGGCGTCATTGAGTCCGCAGGAGCGGCGTGCCGCCCGTGCGCTGATGGCCGACTATCCCGGAGTTGGACTGTCGACCAGCGCCGATCTGGCTCAGGCTGCCGGGGTGAGCCCGGCGACGGTCGTGCGCTTCGCGCGGGCCGTCGGATACTCTGGGTTCGCCGATCTGCAGGCGGCGCTGCTGGCAGAACTGACCGACCGGCGTGCGAGCCCGATTAGCCGGTACGCCGCGGAGAGCGGTGTCGGCAGTGACGGTCATTGGCTCGACCGCGGACTGGAGCTGACCTGCCAGGCGGTGCGTCAGTCGCTCGGGCACATCCCGCACGCCGAGGTCGATGCCGCGGTGGACCTGCTCGCCGATGCGAGCAAGCGGGTCACCTGTGTGGGCGGGCGGTACAGCGTCATCGTCGCCCAGTATCTGGCGATTCACCTCCAGCAGCTGCGACCGGGGATCACCAGCCGGGCTGACGCGCAGGGTTTCGGCATGGCCTCGACCATCGATGTGGGCCGCCATGACGTGTATGTCATCTACGACATGCGCCGCTACCAGCGGTCGACGGTGGACCTGGCGCGGCGACTGCGCTCCCGAGGGGCGCGCATCATCCTGATCACCGACCCCTGGCTCTCGCCGGCCGCGAGCGTCGCCGAGATCGTGCTGCCCACCTCCGTCGAGTCTCCCTCACCGTTCGACTCGATGGCGCCGGCGTTCGTGCTCTCCGAGCTGCTCATCGGGGCGGTGTTGAGCCGGCTCGGCGAACCCGCTGTCCGGCGCATGTCCGACTTCGAGGAGGCCAGCGGCTACGAGATGCTGCCGTGAGGACCGGGATATCGACGCTATGAGCGGTGACGGTGATATCGCCGCCGCCGTTTCGGTTCCCGTTACCGGATGCCGGGCACCATCACCTCGTCACCGTTCTGCGTGGTCACCTCGCGGTAGCGGCCATCCACCACGACGCCGACCGGCACGATGTGCCGTTCCGGGGTGAGGGCACGCCCCGCCGAATCCACGCAGGGCCGCCCGGCCGGTGCCTGGTCGACTAACCGGAACACGGTGGCCTGCTTGATGTTTCCGTGCCCATCCACCAGGGGGCCGACTGGTTCGCGCAGGATGCGCCGCGGCGTCGTCGTCACCGCGGCGACGACGTCCTCCAGAGCCAAGCCGCAGTGAAGCATCTTGGTCATCACGCCGGCCAGGTCGTACACCGGCCCGTTGATGGTGCGCGCGTGCAGATCCGTGCTGATCGTGGCCGGCGCGAACCCGGCCTGCACGGCGGCGCCGGCCACCGTGACGTCGAAGCTGGCCGCACCGTGCCCGACGTCCAACAGGGCGCCCCGGTCCAGCGCCGCCCGCAGCGCCGGAATGGGCGCGCCGCCGGCCAGCCACGGCCGCCCCGTCTTGCCATGGAAGCAGTGCGTGATCACGTCCCCGTCACCCACCAACGCCAGTACATCCTCGATCGGTGGCGGCGCCTCGCCGATGTGCACCATCAGTGGCAGGCCCACCTCTCGGGCCACGAGCCGGCCCAACTGCAGGGGCTGCAGCCCCATGGCGCCGACGATGGCGCCGGAAGACCGCACCTTGATACCTCGTACCACACCGGCGTTGTCGCCGACGGCCGCGATGGTGGCATCCACGTCCATGAAGCTGATGTCCGCGGTCTCGCGCAGGTGCACCAACCCATGCGAGCCGATGTTCAGCAATAGCCGCACCGGCGTTTGCGCCGTCGGCAGCACGTAGTCGACCAGGCCGCGCACCGTCATCTGGCCTGCGCTACCGGCATCGACGACCAGATGCACGCCGGTGGACAGCCCCGCCCGATCGGGGTGGATGCCGATCCGGGTGGTGCCGTCGAACACGTGGGCGTGCAGGTCCACCCACCCCGGCGTGAGGTACATCCGGTCGCCGGATGACCCACCGGCCGGGCCCAGGGTGGTCGCGCCGTCGGCCGACAAGTGCAATGTTCCCCGCCGCGGCGCCGACCCGGGCTCCAGCACGGTGAGGGCCATGTGAGGCGATGTGCCGGGCCCCGTCACGGCGTCACCGCCTGGGAGTGATCCAGCGCCGCCGACACCGGTAGCGGGGCCAGCGCGGTCTCGACGGTATTCAGGGCCCAGCACCGTCCTTCGGTGTTGACACGGTCTCATTGATCAAGGTTGGATTCTACTAGGCGGGATGATATTCCGTCAGATGGAACGCACGGAGGGCAGGTCGAGCTCGTGACGCTGGCCACCGAATTGCGGTGCGACGATTGCCTGGCCGCGTTCCCCCTGACCGGCCCTGCCACCGTGTGCCCGCGATGTGGCGGGTTGCTGGAGGTCTGCTACGACCTGGACCGCGCCCCTGCCGACCTGTTCGAGCGGGCCGCGGCGAACCGGGCGCGCGGTCTGTGGCGCTGGGATGCGGTGCTGCCATTGCCGGACGGTGCGATGCCGGTATCGCTCGGCGAGGGGGACTCGCCGCTGCTGGCGGCGCAGGCGGTGGGGGAGTCGCTCGGCGTGCCCGGGCTACTGATCAAGAACGATGCGCTGATGCCCACCGGGAGTTTCAAGGACCGGGGGTTCGCCGTGGCCATGAGCATGGCCCGATACTGGGGTCTGACACGCGGATTCACCTACAGCTCGGGCAATGCGGGCGCCTCCTTCGCGGCGTACGCCGCGCGGGCCGGGCTGCGGGGCACCGTGTTCGTGGAGAGTTACGCCAACCCCACCAAGGTCGCGATGATCAGCCTGTACGGTGCGGCGGTCTACCGGCTGCGCTACGACTCCGCCGCGCAGGTGTTCGCCGCGGTGCAGGATCTGGCACGCGCCGGCGAGCACTCGTTCGTCAACTTCATCAACCCGTTTCGCCACGAGGCGATGAAGACCTACGCCTACGAAATCTGCGAGGCCCTGGACTGGCGGGTCCCGGACGTGATGGTGCACTCGGTGGGTACCGGCGGTGGCCTGTGGGGCGCCTGGAAGGGATTCAGAGAACTGTTGCGGCTGGGCCGGATCGGTCGGCTGCCGCGCATGGTCGGTGTGCAGCCGGCGGCATGCGCACCGCTGGTGGACGCCTTCGACCGCGACGCGGCCGAGACCGGCGTCGTCGGCGACGTGACGGCGACCATCGCACAGAGCATCGCCGGCGATGCGATGATCCACGGCGGGCGTCGGGTGCTGCGGGCGATTCGCGACTCGGCAGGGTTCGCCATAGCGGTGACGGAGGATCAGATCGCGGACGCGATCCGGACGCTGGGGCGCGCCGCGGTGGCCGCCGAACCGTCCGCGGCGGCAGCGCTGGCAGGGGTGGTCGCCGCCCGCCAGGCGGGCCGGATCGCCGAGCGAGAGACCGTTGTCGCCGTCGTCACCGGCTCCGCACTCAAGCAGCCGGCCGCGCTGACCGACGCCGCTCCGGCGCCGTTGGGGGATGTGTGGGCCGATCCGGCGCAATGGCGGGCCGTGTTGGACCCCGGGCATCGAGCGCCATCGGTGGGGGCGGTGTCGACCGGGCCGTGATCGTCCAGGACCATCGTCACCGATAAATTGTTCCGAGAATGTTCCGAGAATTGTTCCGACCGAGCACGCCGACCAGAAGGAGCCGCTGCACATGACTGCCACCCAGATCCGGACCGACGCCGCCCCAGCACCCGCCGGTGCGTACTCGCAGGGCCTGGCCGCCGGGCCGTTCGTGTTCACGGCAGGCATGGGTCCGCTTGATCCGGCTACCCGCGCCGTGCTGGGCGACACCGTCGCCGAGCAGACCGATGTGGTGCTCGACCACCTGGAGTCGATCCTGTCCGAGCGGGGCCTCGGCCTGGGCGACGTGGTGAAGATGACGGTGCACTTGCAGAACCTGCAGCGCGACTTCGCCGAGTTCGACGCGGCCTACCGGCGTCGGATGAGCGAGCCATACCCGGTGCGCACCACCGTCGGATCCGACCTGAACCGCATCCTCGTCGAGATCGACGCCATCGCCCTGGTGCGCTGACCGCGATCGCGCTGTGCTGCCGCGGGACCGCTGTCCAGCGTGCCCTGATACCCGGCAGTTCCGCTAGGTATCTCGGTCGCCGGCTCCGCGGTGGATGGGGAAACCCGTCGCCGCCGTTCGTCACCGTGTCACGGGGCCTTCGGACCGCCCCATCAGGGTCGGCACCGCGCGCACCAGCGCACGGGTGTAGTCGTTCGTCGGATCGGCGAGGATCCGCCGCATGGAACCGGACTCGACGATCCTGCCGCGGTGCATCACGTGTGCGGTGTCGCACAGTCGGCTCGCCACCGCCAAGTTGTGCGTGACCAGCAGCAGCGAGAGGCGTCGCTCGGCGCACAGTCGCTCGAGCAGCCGAAGTATCCGGTCCTGCACCAGAACGTCCAGCGCGCTGGTGGGCTCGTCCAGTAGCAGCAGCGACGGCTCGGCAGCGAGTGCCCTGGCGATGATGACCCGCTGCCGCTGGCCGCCGGAGAGTTGATGCGGGTACCGCTGTGCCAGCTCCGGAGCGAGACCGACGTCGTCCAGCAGGGACGCGATTCGGTCGCGCCGTTCGGCCCGGTTGCCCGGCCGGCGCAGGCCCTCGGCGATGCTGGTCGCGATGCGCATCCGTGGGTCCAGCGCCTCGTTGCCGTCCTGGAACACCGGCTGCACCGTGTTGCGGAACTCGGCGCGGGCGGCGCCGTGCAGGGCCTGCAGGACGGTGCCCCGGTATCGCACCGCACCGGACGCCGGACGGACCAGACCGAGCAGGGCGCGCAGGATGGTGGTCTTGCCCGAGCCGCTCTCTCCGATCAGCCCGATCCGGGTCGGGCTGGCCGGTATGACAATGTCCGCCGCGTGTACCGCAGTCACCGGCCCGTAGCGCACGCGGAGACCCTCCGCGCCGAGCAGCGGCGCCTGCTGCGCCTCCTGACGCGTCGAGGGCTCTGGCTTACTCATCGGCGCCGTCCAGAGTGGGCACGGCGGCGATCAGTTCGCGCGTGTAGGGCACCTGCGATTGCGTGACGATCTCCCGCGGTGTTCCGGCATCGACGACCGTGCCGGACTGCATCACGACGATGCGGTCGGCCACAGTCGACACGAGGGCGAGGTCATGCGAGACCAGTAGCACGGCCAGGCCCCGCTCTGCGCGCAGCCGCTGCAACAGCGCCACCACCTCCGCCTGCACCGTCACATCCAGCGCGCTGGTGGGCTCGTCCGCGGCGATCACCTCCGCGCCGAGCGCCACGGCCAGGGCGATGGCCAGCCGCTGCGCCTGCCCGCCGGACACCTGGTGTGGATACCGGCGCAGGATCTCGGCCGGAAGTTGCACGTTCGATAGCGACCGCGCGATACGGGCTTCCGCGTCCTTGCCGCGCACGCCGTGCAACGCCAGTGTTCGCCGCATCAGCGCGCCGAAACGGGTGGTGGGGTTGAAGGACTCCTGTGGGCTCTGCATGATCAACGCGATGCGCGATCCACGGATCGCCCGCAGCCCGGCGCCGGTGGCGGTGAGCACGTCGACCCCGCAGGTGCGGATGGACCCCGTCACCGACGCCGACCGGCCGAGTAGTCCCAGGATCGCGAGCAGGCTGGTGGTCTTGCCCGAGCCGCTCCCGCCGACCAGCGCGATGCACTGTCCGGGAAGCAGATCCAGTTCGGGCAGCGACGCGACCTGACACCCGCCATAGCCGACCACGAGGTCGCGCACCCGCACGACGGGTTCGAGCCGTTCCACGATGCTGCTCATCGGCTCTCCCGCCGCGGATCCAGCCCGGCGCGCAGGCCCTCGCCCAAGACATTGAAGGCAAACGCTGTGATCAGGATCGCCAACCCCGGGAAGGTGACGACCCACCAGTCCGTAGTGAACAACGATTGGCCCTGCTCAACCATCAGCCCCCACTCGCTGGTGGGTTCCTGCGCGCCGAGGCCGAGGTAGGACAGCGACGCCGCCGTAAGGATCACCCCGCCGGCATCCAGCGAGAGTTGCACGAGTACCGGGGTGAGCGAGTTCGGCAGCACGTGTCTGCGGATCACCCGCCGGGTGGGGACGTCCAGGCATCGGGCGGCGTCGATGTATCCGCGGTGCCGGATGGACGAGGCGACCGAAGCGGTGAGCCGGGCGTACCAGGGCCACCAGGTGACGGCGATCGCGATGATCGCAGTAGTCACACTCGGGTGCAGCACCATGGCCAGGGCCAGGGACAGCAGCAACGCCGGGAAGGCCAGGAAAATATCGGTGACGCGCATGATGAGGTCGCCGACCAACCCGCCCAGGTACCCGGCGATGACACCGAGTGTCACGCCGATCACGGCGGCCAGGGCGAGCACTGCCACGGCAATCACCAGCGACGTGCGCGCGCCGTAGAGCAGCCGGGTCAACACGTCCCGGCCGACCTGGTCGGTACCCAGCCAGTGCGAGCTACTGGGTGCTAGCAGCGATTCCATCGGGTGAGTGGCGACCGTTCCGTCGGCCGGGTAGGGAGAGATCCACGGAGCGAGGATCGCCGCCAGCACGATCAACACCAGCAGCACCAGGCCGATTCCGGCAAGCACGTCGCTGCGCACGATTCGGGCCAGCCCGGCCATGCCAGGGATGCGGCGAGTCGTCGCGGGGGCGAGTTCCAGGCTCATGAAAGCCTCACCCTCGGGTCGATCACCGCTTGCACCAGGTCCACCGCCAGGTTCGCCACTACGTAGACGATCGCGATCAGCAATGTCACTCCGGCGATGGCCGGGGTGTCGGTGGAACGGATGGCGTCGACCGCGTAGGTGCCCAGCCCCGGCCAGTTGAACACCGACTCGACCAGGAATGTATTGACCAGCGCATAGGCGAAGACCAGTGCCAGCAGCGCGACGACGGGATTCAGCGCCGGGCGCAACGCAAATCGGGTGACGATTGACCGTTCGGGGAAGCCGAGCGCGCGTTCCATCCTGGTGTGGTCGCGGACCAGTTCGTCGCCGACCGCGGCCCGGGTCATCTGGGCAACCACCCCGGCCGGGTAGGCGGCGATGACCAGTGCGGGCAGCACGATGTGCTCCAGGGTGCTGGTGAAGATCGGCCAGTTCCCGGTGAAGAGCGCATCGATCAGGGTGATGTTGGTGTACACGTGCAGCGGGCTGGTCTGGTTGAGGGAGTTCAGGTATTCCCCGGCCACCGGAAACCAGCCCAGCGCGGTGGCGAAGACCTGCTGCAGCACCAGTGCCAACCAGAACACCGGCATCGACACGGCCAGCATGGACCCCAGCCGAACCGCCACATCGGCGGGACGCCGGTGGAATCGGGCGGCGATCAGACCGAGCGGCAGTCCGACTACGACCGCGATGATCATGCCGGTCCCGACCAGCTCCAGCGACGCCGGCAACGCTTGGCCCAGGTCGCTGGCGACCGGTTGGCGGGTGTGCACGCTGATGCCCAGATCGCCATGCAGCAGTCCGACGAAATAGTTCCACAATTGGACGGGCAGTGGCTGGTCCAATCCCAGCTGGGTACGGACCCGAGCCAGCTCGGCAGCGCTGGCTCTGGGTCCGGCCCAGGCCACGGCGGGGTCACCCGGAACGACGCGCTGTACCAGGAAGGTCAGGATCACCACTCCGACGACGACCAGGATCGCCTGACCGATCCGGCGCAGCAGATAGGTGACCACGACGGCTCAGCTGTGTGTCAGTTCGTGGACGAACACCACGTCAGGGTAGGCGGGGTTGTCCACGTAGCCCTTGACGTCGCCGGCCAGCGCCCTCTCGTATTTCTCCACGAACAGGGGAGCCACCACGGCGAGATCCTGCACCAGGGTTTTGTTCAGCTCCTGGTACACCGACTCCGCCTTACCCTTGTCGGTCGCGGTCAGCTCGGGAATCTCGTCGATCTTCTTGTCCACCTGGGCATTGCGCAGGTAGGTGAGGTTGAAGTAGGGCGGGTCGGCGCTGTGGAACACGTTGGCGAACCAGGAATAGGCATCGGCGTAGTCGGGGTACCAGTACATGACGAAGATGTCCTGGCGCTTGGCGGTGTCGGTCGACTTGGCCTGGTCCCACTGCGCACTCCATTGCATCGGGGTGGCCTGGAGTGTCACGCCGAGCTGGGACAGTGCCGACGTGAGCAGGGTGACGAACAGCTGCTGGTCGTCGTCGCCCTGGGCGTAGGTCAGGGTCAGGGTCAACTTCTTGCCGTCGGGGCCATATCCGGCCTCGGCGAGCAGCGTCTTGGCCTCCTCCAGGTTTTGGGTGAGCTGCAACCCGTCGGTGTAGCCGAGCAGGCCCTCCGGCACCACGCCGCTGGCCGCCCCGTCGGCGCCCTTCAGCGCGGCGAGGAGTCCCTTGGTATCGATGGCGTCCTGGATCGCCTTGCGCACCTTGACGTTCGACATCGGGCCGTCAGCGGTGTTGTACAGCGCGAGCAGGTTCTGGAACGACGCGCTCGTGGTGGTCTGGATGGCTGCGACCTTTTGCGCCTGCGCGAACAGTTGCGGGTTGAGCCGGTCGACGAAGTCGACGTCCCCGCTCTGCAGCAGCTGCCACGCGGTGGTGACCTGTGGTGTGACCCGGAACTCGACCTGCTGGTAGTTGTCGGATTTCCAACCGCCCCAGTACTTGTCGTAGGCCTTCAGCCGCAGTTCGACGTCGGCACCCTTCGTCCAGCTGGCCACCGTGTAGGGCCCCGTGCCGGCGTCCTGGCCCTTGTTGAACCAGTCGACCAGGTCGCCGGAGCCGGCGGCCTTGGTGTCGTAGATGTAGGCGGCGTAGGCCGACGACGAGATCAGGTCCAGCGGCGCCGGGTACTTCAGGCGGAACACCAGCGTGGTGGCCGACGGCGCCTCGATCGACTTGACCGAGTCCCAGATGTAGGCCGGTCCGCCCTTGAGCTTGATGGTCCGCTCGATCGCGTCCTTGGCCGCCTGCGCGTCCATCGCCCGGCCGGTGTGGAACGTGACGTCGCTGCGCAGCGTGAAGGTCCAGGTCGCGCCACCGTCGGACTCCTCCCAGCGAGTGGCCAGCCCGGGCAGCACCTTGCCGGTGGCCGGGTCGTAGTGGGTCAGCGACTCGTAGATGTTCTCCATCGCGATGATCTCGTTGGAGTACGAGGTGGCCGGGTCCCAGTCGGTGACGACGTTCAGGTGGTAGGAGTACACGAATGTCCCGCTGGGCTGGGCAGTCTTGGTGCTGTCGGACGTGCCGGCGCCGCTGGACTCAGCGGGGGAGGTGTCGCCAGCGGCCGGCGACGCATTCACGGCGGGCTGGTCACTGTCCGAGCCGCGGACCCGTCCGCCACCACAGGCCGCGAGCGTCGCGGCCAGCACTGCCGCCGTCGCGACGGCGATCATTCTCCGCATCACTATTCTCCTCGTGTTCGAAGCGTGCTCACGCTTGTCGATGACCCGCTCATCCGGCCGGATCGCTCGCCGACCGTGCTGTTCACAGGAACCCCAGGGGCCCGGCGGCCTTGATGTGTACTCGGATCGACGGCTCGGTCAGGTACGACAGCGGAATCTCGGTGCGCTCGACGATCTCGACCTTGTCGGGCTCTGCACCCGCCTCCACCGCACGGGCAATTGCGGTCTGACAGGCGGCCTCGATCGCCGCGACGCGCCCATCACCGACCGGGACTATCGCATCCCAGCGTCCGCTGGCCAGCGCGATCACGGCACCGACCGCATTGGCCACCGCACCGTGGTCAGGGCGCAGCACCTCGGTGACCCCCGGAATATCGTCGGGGATCAGGAACTGCCCACCGCCGACCGCGACGAGCGGCCGGTCGGCCTTGCCGAGCGAAACTCGGTCGGCGGCGTCGACGATCCGCTCATCGACGACGCCGAGTGCTGCAGCGAGCAGGGCCCGTTGTCCGTCATCCCACTGCGGTGACGTGGTGCCCAGCGATGCTCGTTCGGACAGCACCGCGGCATCGGTGAGGGTGGCCGTGCCGCCGCCGAACACCAGGGCCTCCTGCGACACCCGATATCCGACGGACTCGGGGCCGACCGCCGGGTCGGACGCGTCGCCGCGCAACTTCGTTCCGCCGCCGATAGCCAGGCTCAGAATGTCCGGCATGCGGAAGTTCGTGCGGACGCCGCCGATCTCCACCGCGGCCGCCGACTCGCGGGGGAAGCCGCCTGTCAGTACGCCGAAGTCGGTAGATGTGCCGCCGACGTCGGCCACAACCGCGTCTTGCACCCCGGACAGGAAGGCCGCGCCCCTGATGGAGTTGGCCGGGCCGGAGCCGATGGTCAGCACCGGGTAGCGAGCGGCGTATTCCAGTGCCATCAACGTCCCGTCGTTCTGGGCGAAGAACGGCGTCGCGGCCAGGCCGCGATCGCGTAGCACAGAGGCCAGCGCTCCGGTGACCTCTCCCGCGACCCGGTACAGCGCGGCGTTGAGCACCGTGGCGTTCTCCCGCTCGACCAGGCCGAGCGAGCCGATCTCATGACTCATGGAGACGGCCACGTCACCGCCGAGTTCGACGGCCACCAGTTCGGCGATCTCGCGCTCCTGCTCGGGGAATGCCGGGCTGAAGACCCCCGTCACCGCCACGGCGTCGGCCCTGCCCGCCACGCTGCCCAGGAAACGCTTCACCTCGTCGCGGTCCAACGGCGCGATCGGGTAGCCGTCGATGAAATGCCCACCGCGGACGATGATCTGACCGGCCTCGATGGTGGCCTTGAGATCGTCGGGCCAGTCCTCCAGCGGTGGCACTGCGGTGGTCGCCGGTGCGCCGATCCGAATCACCGCCACCCGGCCCAGGTTTCGTCGCTCCAGGATCGCGTTGGTCGCGTGGGTGGTGCCGAGCATGACCCGACCGATCCGCTCGTGTTGCCCGGGGATCTGGTCCAGCACTGCCACGAGCGCGGCGTTCATCCCGCCGGTCACGTCGGCGGTGGTGGCCTTCTTGGTCCAGGCGAGGACGGTGTTGCCGGCGTCCATGACGACGGCGTCGGTGTTGGTTCCGCCGACGTCGATGCCGACCCGCAGGTCCCTGGGCGATGCCGCGGAACCATGTGGTGTGGATGCGGTCGAATCAGACGGTGGCACTGCGGAGCTCCTCAATGGGGCGGTAGTCGATGTCGTAGCCGAAGGCGCGCGGGCCGGCGACCTCGAGGCCGCGGGGGGTGCGCCACAGCGGGTCGCACGGCCAGGCCAGCACGGTGGCCCGCTGCCCGTAGCGCAGGGTTTCGGTGGAGATGGCCACGCCCGTCGCGGTGTCCACCACGGTGATCAGGTCGGGGACGCTGGCCAGCACCACGCCGTCGCGCAGCGCGATCAGGTTCTCGTTCTGCACCTCGATGCGCAGCAGCTCGCCGCGATGCCCACCGACGCCGTCCACGATGACCGAGCCGCGCACGAATCCGCCGCCCGTGCGGCGCTCGATGTCGACGATCTTGCCCTCGATCAGCTTGTGGGCGCCGAGTTCCTGCTGCAGCGCCTCGACCGGGTCGGTGGATAACCGCATTGCCCGGCCGATACTCAACGCGTGGCTCACGCTGCCCTCGATGACGGCGCCGCGGGCCTGTGCGGCGGTGATGATGTAGTCGGCCATCAGCGAGTGGGATCCGCTGGCCACCGCCAGCGCCCTGGCCTGCCGCTCCGCCCATAGCCCGTCCAGTGGGCGCAGCACCGACACATTGCCGACCACGTCGGACATGACGATGTAGTTGTATGGGACGCCGGCGACGTACAGCGAGACCATCTGTACCTCGGGGAACGCCCGGCCCATGCCGTCCGCGTCTACTAGCGGCACACCCATCCGTGCGGCCCACGCGACTGGAGCTACTCCGTTGGATCCGCCGATCTCCGAGGACATCACGGCGGCGATCTTGCGGCCGAGGAGTTCCTCGACGGCGGCCTGCAGCGCCAGCGCCTCGTGCTCGCTGGCGATCATCTCGTGCCCGACGGTGGGGGCGCCGATGCCCGACAGAGGGGCGACGGTCTCCTCGTCGGCGAAGGCGCCCAGCGGGCGCACCGGGACCGGCCCGCACTCCCGGATCGCTCGCCGCGCGGCGAGCAGGCCGGTACCGACCGAACCACCGCCGCCGGTGCCGAGCACGGCGCAGCCGCGCGCCAGGTCGGGCAGGTCCTCCTCGCGGAGCTCGAAGGCCGTCAGCTGTCCCGTCGCCATGGGTCTCCCTTGTATCGGTGACGGGATCCATGGTCGACGCACGTTCACCGCGAGGGATAGTGACGCTGTCATAGAGTTCGATCACATTTTGTGATGGGAGCACAATAACGAGGTGTCGTTCGCCGGTGACCTGGTCAAGAGCAACGGGATTGGGCTGAGCCTGCTCGCCGGGCCGGCCGGCGACCGCACATTGCGGGACGTGATCGCGGTGGAGTCGCTGTCCGACCTGCGGCGGGCGCGGCCGGGCAGTCTGGTCGTGGTGATCCGCTCGGCGGCAACCGGCGCGCCCGGCTACGAACTCGATGTCGCCATCCGCCAGGCCTCGGACCATCGCCTCGCCGCGCTCATCCTGATCGGCCGCACCGACCTGCCGTTGACCTCCCGGAGCCTGGCCGGGCGCGCCGGCCTGCCGGTTTTCGGCGCGCGCGCCGATGTCGACGTCGCCGACCTGGTGCTGCGCATCGACCGGATCATTCGTGGTGGTGCCGCGGACACCCTTGCGCGCGCGGAATCGGCGCTGGACGGGATCGCAGCGGCGAGCGGGGAGGTGACGGTGGAGGGTCTGGTCGACCGCGTCTCCGCCGCTGTCTCGGTGCCGCTGCAGTACACGACGGACACGCTTGCGCACCCTGCCGGTCCGGGTACCGTGACCGTCCGTGGCAGCGCCGTCGGCCAGATCCGTGCGGTGTCCCCATCCCGGTTGGACGATGCCTGCCTGCTGGTGTTTCCTGCCCTGGTGGCGGCGGTGGAACGCGTGCTCGACGCCGAGTTCGGCCGGCGCTATGCGCCGGCCCGGTCTCGGGCCGACTTGCTCGCCCAGCTGCTGGTGGCCGAGCGCTCCCAGTTGCCGATGCTGGTCGCGCAGGCCCGCGATCTCGGTCTGCAGATCGAACGCAGACACGTCGCCGTGGCCGTGCACGCCGGGTTGCGTCACGGGCCGGCTTCCGAACCCGGTGAGGTGGCGCGCCAGCGGTGGATACTCGATGCGATGGAACTAGCGGCGCTGCAAGACCTTCCGCGTTCCCGCGGCGAGTGGAACATCGCGCGGGCGGTTGGCTCGCTGATGCTGGTGCACACCGTAGCGGGTGACTCGTCGCGGCTCGGCGCGGAGGTGCGACGGGACGTCCAGCGACTGCTCGATCGGTTCCATGACGAGGACGTGCCCACGCTCGCCGTGGGAATGGGTGCGCCGCATGACGGGTTGGTGGGGTTGCGGCAGTCCTCGCACGAGGCGGATGCCGCGGCGGAGGCTGCCTTCCACTCCGGACGGTTCGGGGTGGTGAGCGTGTTCGACGCCACCGGAGTGCGCCGGATAGTGGCCGAACTGGCGGCGTCCGCGCTCAGTCGGCGCATGTTCGCCGAGGCTTTGGCGCCGTTGGACGCATTGGGACCCGAGCGCTCTCGGCGCCTGGTGCAGACGCTGGCTGCCTACCTCGACGCAGCCTGCTCCCCGAGCCAGGCAGCCCAGGTACTGAGCCTGCACCCGAACGCCGTCGCCTACCGACTGCGGCAGATCACCTCCGCCATCGCACACGACCTGTCCGATCCGGACTCCAGACTGGTGCTGCACCTGGCCTGCCGGGCGCGGCTGCTGGACTGGTCGGCCACCGCGGGCTGACCACGAGCCTCCGGCGTGGCCCCGATCAGCGGCTGACCGGCTCGGTCGCCGTCAGCGCCGCGAGCTCGTCCCGGCGCGGCAGCCCCTCCCAGTCCCCGGTGACGGTGCACGCGTAGGCACCGACGGTCGCCGCCGTCCGCAGCCTGGCCGGCACCGGCTCCCCGGCGAGGTACTCGGCCAGGTAGCCGGCCACGAATCCGTCGCCGGCACCGACGGTGTCGACCACGGTGACCGGCACCACCGGCTGCCGGTAGATCTGGTCGCCGGAGCAGGCGACTGCGCCGCGCGCGCCGAGTTTGACTACGGCCTCGCCCCGGGACAGCTCGGCCAGCCCCCGCGCCAGCTCCTCCGGAGCCTGCCCCGCCCCCAGCACCACGCCGGCCTCGTCGTCACCGGCGATCACGATGTCGCACAGCGGGATCATCGACCGGTATGCCTGCCGCGCTGCCTGCCGTGACCACAGCTTGCTGCGGAAGTTCAGGTCGAACGACACCGGGACGCCCGCCTCCCGCGCCGCCGACACCGCCGTGTGCACGGCGCCGGCGCACCGCTCCGAGAGCGCCAGCGAGATTCCGGTGACGTGCAACAGGTCCGCGCCGCGCACCACTTCAAGGTCGAGGTCCGCCGCCGACAGCCGCACCCCGGCCCCACCGGAGCGGTAGTAGGACACGCGCGTGTCCATCGTCGAGCGCCGCTCCTTGAGCATCAGCCCGGTCGGGGCCTCGGTGTCCCGTGCGGCGAGCACCCGGACGCCCTCGCCGCGGATCTCGCGCAGCACCATCTCACCCAGCGCGTCGGACCCGACCCGGCCGAACCAGGTGACCTCGACGCCGAGCCGGGCCAGGCCGATGGCCGTGTTGCTTTCCGACCCACCGATGCTCAGTCGCAGTGAACCCGCATGTTGCAGCGGGCCCGGCTCAGCGTTGCTCAACAACCCCATCGTCTCGCCGAGGGTCACGACGCCGCTCATCGTCCGGTTCCCAGCATCCGAGCCTCCGTCACCGCTGTTCGCGCCCCGACCCACCACGATCCTCACCCGGCGCACCCGACGGCGACGCTGCAGGGACAATGAACCTATGACATGCCAGCGATGCGCCGAACCCCGACTGCTGTCCCTGCGTCCGGCCGAGGCCCGCTGATGGGCACCGGAGACTCCTGGGACTCGTACTTCGCCGAGTCGTTCGCCACGGTGCCGGTCTTGGGGATCCTGCGCGGCTTCGACGTCGCTCGCACCGTGCAGCTCAGTCGCAACCTGTGGGAGGTCGGCGTCCGGCTGGTCGAGGTTCCGGTGCAGGACGAGTCCGGGTTCGAGGCGCTGGCCGCCACCGTGCGGGCCGCCGGCGAGGCGGGCGGCGTGGTCGGGGCGGGGACCGTCACGACGGTCGAGAGGTTCAAGCGCGCCCGGGATCTCGGGGCGGCGTTCACCGTCGCGCCGGGGTTCGACCCTGCCGTGGTCGACGCCTCGCGGGAGGCCGGCCTGCCGCACCTGCCCGGGGTGGCTACCGCCACCGAGGTCGGGAGGGCGCTGGCCAGCGGGCTGACCTGGCTGAAGATGTTCCCGGCCGCCGACCTGGGCGCGCGGTGGGCGCGGTCGATGCGCGGCCCCTTCCCGGAGGCGAGGTTCGTCGCGACCGGCGGTGTGGACGTCGGCAACGCCGAGGAGTTCCTGGCGCAGGGGGTGCGGGCCGTCGCCCTGGGGTCAGCGCTGGCCGACCCGGCCGAGCTGCGAGCGGTCCCGGCCCTGCTGGAGCGAGTCACGGCGCTCAGATCCAGCCCCGGCGCTTGAACACCGCATACAGCACCAGGCTGACCATCAACATCAGCAGCAGCGCCATCGGATAGCCGAAGACCCAATGTAGCTCGGGCATTTCGTCGAAGTTCATCCCGTACACGCCGCCCACCAGGCTCGGCGCGAACAGGATCGCCGCCCAGGCCGAGATCTTCTTGACCTCCTCGCCCTGCGCGATGGACACCTCCGTCAGGGCCTTCATCTCCTCGTTCTGTTGCTGCCCAACCAGCGTCGCGTTGACCGTCATGATCTCCCGCAGCAGCTGCCGGAACCCGTCCACGTGCTCGACCACCGCGGTCAGGTGATCGTCCACGTCCCGCAGGTACCGGCGCAATTCCTCGTTGGTGCGGTACTTCTCGAACCCGGCCATCAGCCCGCGCAGCACCGCCTGCAACGGCCGGGTGGTGCGCTGGAATTCCACCACCTCACGGGTCAGCTCGTAGATGCGTCGCGACACCGACGCGTCCCGGCGGAACACCTCGGACTCGATTTCGTCGATGTCGTTCTCCAGCCCGGCGACCACCGGCAGGTACCCGTCCACCACCCGGTCGACGATCGCGTACAGGATTGCCTCGGGTCCGAGTTGCAGCAGATCTGGGTTGCTCTCCAGCCTGCGCCGCACCGCCGACAGGTCGGGAGACTCGCTGTGCCGCACCGTCACCACGAAGTCCGACCCGACGAACACGTGCACCTCGCCGAACTCGACCTCCTCGGAGTCGTCCAGGTAGCGGGCCGCGCGTAGCACCACGAACAGCGTGTCGTCGTAGCGCTCCAGCTTGGGTCGCTGGTGCGCGACGATCGCGTCCTCCACCGCGAGCTCGTGCAGGCCGAACTCATCGGCCAGCGAGCCCAATTCGTGATCGTCCGGTCGGTACAGCCCGATCCATGCGACCGAGCCGGGATGCTCGCGCAGCGCCGTATAGCTGTCGGCCAGTGAGCCGGGGGTGTCGATCCGGTCGCCGCCGGTGTAGATGGCGCTGTCCACCACGCTGGAACGCTCGCCCGGTCGGGGCGGTGACGGGACCTCGGGCGGGGCCACCGTGGTCGACGATCCACCCCCACGGGGCGTGACGCGGCGGACGGCCCCGGTCAGGGACCGGATAGGGGAGAAGGTGCGCTCGGACATGGCGGCCTCCATTGACACTGTTGACGCAGGCGTGCGGGACCGCCCGCGCGGCGGCGCGGGCAGCGGGAGACGAGGGGAACAGCGCTTGGGCAACACCGGTGACGGTGCAGCCGGGCCGGCGCTGACGGTGGGAGCGGCGGGATCGCGTCGGCGCAGCGGGATCAGGCGCTGAGCGGAGTGATCCGGTGTCGAGGACCGGGCGGAGCTAGCTGCCCGGTCTACTGGGAGGTTCGCCGTCCATGGCGCTCCACCTCCCCGGGTCGACATTGCGGTGTCCAGCTCGGAGCGTAGCCGATCCGCGGGGGATCGGCGCGTCGAGCAGGGACCGTCACCGCCGTAGCTCGGCCTCCGCCACGGTCGGCTGGAACAGTTCCACCGGATTACCCGACGGGTCCTCCACCAGGATCTGCCGGCCGCCGACGCCATCGACGATGTCGTTGCGGAACCGCGCGCCGCTCGCGCGCAACTCGGCGACCGTGGCGTCCAGGTCGTCGACCTGCAGGCTGAAACGGTTCCACCCGCCGGGTGCCGGCACCGTGCCGTCCGGCATCGCGGCGCCGCCGCCCGGTCCGCCACCGGGGGCAGAGAGCACCAGCCGCAGATCGCCGAGCAGCAACATGGCGAAGGCCGGGGCGGGGTGCATCACCAGCTCGAAGCCCAGTCGCTCGGTGTAGAAGGCGATCGCCTGGTCGACGTCGGTGACGATGTATCGCACGGAGACGGTGCCGGGCATGGTGAGCTCCTTCCGACACCTCCTAGCGTGGCACTGCGCCGCGCCGGCGCCAAGCTGCCCGGCCGAATGGGCTGCGCATCCCCCGGGGAACCACCGGGCCGCGCCGGGCGTTGCACCAGATGTCCGGGCGTCTCACCCGGATGCAGGCTCACCCCGGTACCCTCGGGAGTGGACCGTCTGGCTCGACTCCAGGAGGAGCACGTGGAGAGCAGCAACCCGGCTTTCAAGGGCATCGACAAGGCCGTCGCTGCCCAGAGCGCGCCCAGCGCCGACTATCTGCAGCAGATGTACGACCAGCCGGCCTACGCCGGGCCGCGTACCCCTGCGAGGTTGATGACGCTGGACGATGTGGTCGCCAAGACGGCCACCGTGCTTGGCGTCGCCGTCGTCGCCGGCGGGTTGACGGCCTACTTCCACGCCTACGCGCTGATGATCCCGGCGCTGATCGTCGGCCTGGTGCTGAGCCTGATCGTCATCTTCAAGCGCTCCACCAACCCGGCGCTGATCCTGAGCTATGCGGCGGCCGAGGGCGTGGTGCTCGGCGGCCTGACGGGCTGGTTCGAGCAGTTCTACCCGGGCATCGCGCTGCAGGCCATCGTCGGCACCCTCGGGGTGTTCGGCGGGATGCTGGTCGTCTACAAGACCGGCGCGATCCGGGTGACGCCCAAGTTCACCAAGATGCTGATCGGCGCGATGATCGGCGTCGTCGTGCTGATGGTGTTCAACCTGCTGGCCAGCCTGCTGTTCAACTTCGATACCGGCCTGCGCTCCGGCGGCGGGCTGGCGATCGTGTTCTCGATCGTGTGCATCGCGATCGCGGCCATGAGCTTCCTGCTCGACTTCGACCAGATCGACAAGGCGCTCAAGATCGGGGCGCCGGCCAACTTCGCCTGGTACTTCGCGTTCGGCCTGATGGTCACCCTGGTGTGGCTGTACCTGGAGATCCTGCGGCTGCTGTCGTACATGCGGAACTGAGCGCTTCCACACTCTCAACAGTCGAATGCCCGAGGACGCGTGATGGCGCGTCCTCGGGCATTCGACGTGAGGAGAACGGGGCGGTGACGGAGGATCTCGGGCCGGGCCCGCACCTGACGGACATGGTCCGGCGGTTGCGGGCCCGGCCCGTTTCGTCCTGGCAGCTCGGAGACCGGGAAGCCGTGACGCGGGCGGCGACCCAGCGGCTGGCCGATCTGGCCGCGCACGCATCGGGGGAGCCGCGCCGGGTGGTGCCGGATGTGGGCGTGCTGGCGCTGCCCGATCAGCTCGCCGTCCTGGCCGAGGACGCTCGCGTGGCCGGGGTGCCCACCGACACCGTGACGGGGATCCTGCATGCGCTCGCGGCCGAGTTGGGGCTGCGCTGACCCGGTTGGCGCCGAGCTCGGCGCCCGCTGACCCTGTCACCGCCCGGCGCTTATCAAAGCCGCAGCCGCGTACGAAGCCGGTCACTTTTGCCCCAGCAGTCACAATCCGGCCGAGTTGATAAGCGCGAGGGAAGTTGATAAGCGCCGGTCGGGGTCAGCGCAGGGCGGCAAGGACCTCCGGTAGCAGCGCGGCCACGGCCCTGGCGTATCCCTGTCCGGAGGGGTGGAAGCCGTCGGCGTAGAACAGATCCGGACGGCCGTAGAAGTCCGGGCTGACCAGCCGGTCGATCGGCACCGCCACCCCGCCGGCCGCCGCCACCGCCCGTGCCTGCAGCCTGGCCAGCAGCCGCGACCACGCTCCCACCACCCGGCGCAGCGGCTGCGGGATCGGGGCGATCACCCCCAGGTCGGGGCAGGTGCCCACCACCACCGGCACGCCCTGCGCGCGCAGTGCGGCCACCGCCCGGCCCAGGTGGGCAGCCGATCGGCGGGG